>Ga0081538_10002543_pt1 | contig 17742 bp, 12 predicted proteins | sample TabmetS5T2R1_FD_71022 | JGI IMG/M metagenome (GOLD analysis project Ga0081538, IMG submission 71022) | Tabebuia heterophylla rhizosphere microbial communities from the University of Puerto Rico - S5T2R1 | ecosystem: Host-associated > Plants > Roots > Rhizosphere ... | reverse complement strand
CTCCTCGCCGGCGGCGTGGACGCGCTCCATCACGCCCGGCTCGCGGGCGTCGAACAGCAGCAGCGGGTGGAGGTTGCCGTCGCCGGCGTGGAAGACGTTCATCACGCCGAGGTCGTGGCGTTCCGCGATCGCGTAGACCTGCGCGAGCACCTGGCACAGTCGGGTGCGGGGGACGACCGTGTCGTGCAGGTAGTAGTTCGGCGCCAGTCGGGCGACGGCACCGAAGGCGGACTTCCTGCCCTTCCACAGCAGGGCCCGCTCGGCGTCGTCGGCGGCCACCCGTACCGTCCGGGCGCCATGGGCCCGGCCGACTACCCGCACCTGCTCGAGGCCGGCCTCCACGCCGGCCGGGAGGCCGTCGAGCTCGACGAGCAGAACGGCGGCGGCGTCGGTCGGGTACCCGGCATGGACGAACTCCTCGGCCGCCTGCGTGATGCGCCTGTCCATCATCTCGAGGGCCGCGGGCAACAAGCCCCCGGCGATGATGCCGCTCACCGCCTCGGCGGCATCGTCGACGGACTCGAAGTCGAGCAGCAGGGTGGCCACGGTCGGCGGGTCGGGCGTCAGGCGCACCGCGATGCGCGTGGCGATGCCGAGCGTGCCCTCGCTGCCCACGAAGGCGCCCCGCAGGTCGAGTCCGGCGGGCTCGGGATCGAGGCCCCCGAGCAGGGTCACGGCCCCGTCGGGTAGCACCACCTCCAGTGCCAGGACGTGGGCGCTCGTCACGCCGTAGGCCAGGCAGTGTGGCCCACCGGAGTTGTTGGCCACGTTGCCGCCGACGGTGCACGCCTGCTGGCTCGACGGGTCGGGTGCGAAGTGGAGGCCGTGCCCGGCCAGGGCCCGCGTGAGGTCCAGGTTGATCACCCCCGGCTGCACCCACGCGACCCGACCCACGGGGTCGACCTCCAGGATCCGGTCCATCTTGGTGGTCACGATCACGACCGGGTCGCCCACGGGCACCGCCCCGCCGGCGAGGCCGGTCCCCGATCCCCGGGCCACGAACGGGCGCCCATGGCGGCGGGCGATGCGGACGGCGGCGGCGACCTCGTCGGTCGTGAGCGGAAAGCACACCACCGCCGCCGCCCCGCTCATCACCGAGGCGTCGCGCCCGTACAGGCCCAGCTCGACGCCCTCGGTCCGCACCCGGTCGGGCGCCAGCGCCCCCCGCAGGTCGGCGGCGAGGGTGGCAGCGTCGCGGCCTATGTGGTCGTCCACACTCGGCAGTCTCTTGCCGCCGAGGCCCGGCCGCAATCGAGCGCGGCGCTGGCCGGTCCGGTGGCTAGAAGCGGGGTCGCCGGCGTGGCCGCCGATTCCGCGGCAGGAACGCGTCAGACGGCAGTGGTGAGGAGCCGGTAGCTCGGATTGAGGATGGCCAGGCGGTTCTGGTGGACGCCGGCCGTGCCCACCAACTCGACGCGGCTGCCGACGTTCACCCCGGCCAGCTCCCGCCGGCCCAGGAACACCGCCAGCAGTGTGCCGGTGCCGTCGTCGATCACGCACTCGAGCGTGGCGACGTCGCGTTGGGGCGCCACCCGCATGGACCGCACCTGGCCCCGGACCCGCACCCGATCGCGCCAGCGCACCGCGTCGATCGCAGTCACCGTCGAAACGTCGTCGTGCGGCGGTCGCTGCGGCCCCGCTCCCGGCTCGTCGGCGCCCTCGGCGATGCGGCCACGGTGCACCGGCGGCGTCATCGCCAGCGTCTCCTCCGATAGCCACACGTCGAAGTGGAAGGGCACGGTCGTGACGTTGGCGTGCGGCAGCTTCGACACCTCGGCCTGGATGGCCTCCGCCGTCCGGTCGTGGAGGATGCGGTGCCACAGCCCGTTGTACTTGCGGTCGGGGAGCAGCACCGACACCTCGGTCTCCCCGTCCGACAGCTCGCGGGCGACGTGCTCGACGGCCGCGCGGGTCAGGCGCCGGTCGGGGCAGGCCACCAGCTCCAGCGGGACCCGCGACAGCCCTAGCCGCCGCCACTCCGCCGCCAGACGGGCCGCGGCGTCGTCGTCCACGACGAAATGCACCGCCCGCAGCTCGTCCGGGGTGAGGGTGCGCGCGTACTGGATGGCTCGGGCCGCCGCCAGGTCGAGCCGGTCGACGAAGACCATCACGACGTGCCGGTGCAGGATCGGCGCGGTGGCCGCCGCCGGCACGTCGTGCTCGAGTGCGCTGCGCTCCCGCTCGTACTGGCGGTTGAGCCGCAGCAGGATGATCACGAACACCGGCATGATCGGCAGGATCGGCCAGGCGTCGTTGAACCGGGTGACCACCACGATCAGCACGATCAGGCCCGACAACACGGCGCCCACGCCGTTGGCGAGCAGGCCGGCCACCCACCCCGATTCGCGTTTGCGCAGGTGGTGCCGGGTCATTCCCGACTGCGACAGCGTGAACCCGGTGAAGACCGAGATGGCGTACAGCGGGATCAGCCGGGTGACCTCCGCGCCGGTGAGGACGACGAGGATGGCGGCCGCGCCGGCCAGGGCGAGGATGCCGTTGGAGAACACCAGGCGGTGGCCGCGCTTGGTGAGCTGGCGGGGCAGGAAGTTGTCCCCGGCCTGCAGGCTCGCCAGCCGCGGGAAGTCGGCGAACCCGGTGTTGGCCGCCAGCACCAGGATGAGCATCGTGGCGATGTTGAGGACGCCGGACATCGCCTCGCCCACCGACCCCTGGCCGTACACCGCCTCGCCGATCTGCGCGAGCACCGTGGGCGTGCCGTCCTCGAACGGGGCCACCTCGACCTTGGACGCCAGGAACGACAGGCCGAGGAACATCACCGCCAGCCCGCTGCCCATCACGACCAGGGTCTGGCGCGCGTTGCGCCACTCGGGCTTGCGGAACGCGGGCACGCCGTTGGAGATGGCCTCGACGCCGGTGACGGCGGCGCCACCCGAAGCGAACGCCTTGGCGATCACGAAGGCGGATGCCCCCATCAGCAGGCCCGTGCCCTCGTCGCCGAACTCGACCATGCCCGGCAGGTGGCGGCCGACGACCTCGAGATCGCCCGTGAGGTATCGCACCAGGCCGAGGACCAGGAGCACCGCCATGTTGGCCATGAAGAAGTAGGTGGGCGCGGCGAATATGCGGCCCGACTCCCGCACGCCGCGCAGGTTCCCGAAGGCAATGAGGGCGATGAAACCCAGCGAGATCGGCACGCGCCATGGCGCCAGGGCGCTGATCGAGGAGCTCAGCGCGGCACTACCCGCCGCCACCGACACGGCCACCGTGAGGATGTAGCCGATCAGCAGCGCGGCACCCGCCACCTGGGCGGTGACGATGCCGAAGTTGTCGCGGGTGACCAGGTAGGCGCCGCCCGCCGACGGGTACTCCTTGATCGTCTGGCGGTAGCTGACGATCAGCAGGCCGAGCACGACCAGCATGGCCCCCGTGATCGGGACGACCAGCGAGAATGCCGCGAGCCCGACCGCCGGCACCAGCACGTGGAGGATCTCCTCGGTGGCATACGCCGACGACGACAGGTTGTCGGAGGCGAAGACCGCCAGGGCCGTTGGCTTGCCCAGGCGCTCGTGCTCGAGCTGCTCCGAGTGCATGGGCTTGCCGAGGAGCCTGCGCTTGAGCCGGTACCCGGGACCGTCGGGGGGCAGGGGAACGCTCGGCTCCGACGGCGGAGGCTCGGGAGCCCGGTACGCCGTCGCGCTGGGCCGCGTGTCGACTTCGGATGTCATCGCTTCCCGCTCTTGTTGCTTCGCAGCGGGCCGCTCCCACGGCCGCTCGGGCTCTCGACGTGTTGTCGTCCGCTCCCACGGCCGCTCGGGCCGGGCCTGCTCTCTCGCGCGGCGGGACGCTCGGTCATGGGTCGGACATTAGGTAAAACCTGCCGCGGGATTGGTGGCGGGAGCCACCAATCCCCACGGCAGGAATGCGTCAGGCCGCCAGCGTCTCCGGCACCGGCGCCGGCTCGAGCGCCAGCTCGAGCACCCGGGAGACGTCGGCCACGGGGTGGAACGTCATCTCCTGGCGCACGGCTTCCGGCACGTCGTCCAGGTCGGGCTCATTGCGGAGCGGCAGGATCACCTCGCGGAGCCCGGCCCGGTGGGCGGCCAGCACCTTCTGCTTGACGCCGCCGATGGGCAGCACCCGGCCCGACAGCGTGACCTCGCCGGTCATCGCCACGGTGGGACGCATCGGCGTGTCCCGCAGCAGGCTCACCAGCGCGGTGGTCATCGTGACACCGGCCGACGGGCCGTCCTTGGGGATGGCACCGGCGGGGAAGTGGACGTGGAAGCGCTTGCCGTCAAACGCCGAGGGCTCGATGCCGAGCGCGTCGGCCTTGGAACGCACGTAGGACAGGGCGATCTGCGCCGACTCCTTCATGACGTCGCCGAGCTGGCCGGTGACCGTGAGGCCGCCGCCCGACTCGCCCGGCATCGACGTGGCCTCGACGAACAGGACGTCGCCGCCCACGCCGGTGACGGCAAGGCCGGTGGCCACGCCGGGCACGACGGTCCGGTCGGCCGCCTCGTCGAAGAACCGACGCCGGCCCAGGTAGTTCGGCAGGTCGTCGATGTCGACCACGATGGGCGTCTCGCTGCCCTTGGCGACCTCGGTAGCCACCTTGCGCAGCACCTTGCCGAGCTCGCGCTCGAGGTTCCGGACCCCGGCCTCCCGGGTGTAGCCGTCAACGATCTCGCCGAGGGCGGCATCGGTGACGTCGACCTCGTCGTTGCGGAGCCCGTTGCGGCGCAGCTGGCGCCGGAACAGGTGGTCACGGGCGATGACGACCTTCTCGGCCTCGGTGTAGCCGTCGAGACGGATGACCTCCAGCCGGTCCAGGAGCGCCCCGGGGATCTGCTCGAGCATGTTGGCGGTGGCGATGAACAGCACGTCCGACAGGTCGAGGTCGACCTCCAGGTAGTGGTCGCGGAACGTGTGGTTCTGCGCCGGGTCGAGGACCTCGAGCAACGCCGATGAGGGGTCGCCGCGCCAGTCGGCGCCGAGCTTGTCGACCTCGTCGAGCAGGACGACGGGGTTCATGGTTCCTGCCTCCTGCAGGGCCCTGACGATGCGCCCCGGCTGGGCACCGACGTAGGTGCGCCGGTGGCCGCGGATCTCCGCCTCGTCCCGGATGCCGCCGAGGGCGACACGGGTGAAGCGGCGGCCCAGGGCGCGCGCCACCGAGGCGCCCAAGGAGGTCTTGCCCACGCCGGGAGGGCCGGCCAGGGCCAGGATGGCGCCGGGCTTGCGGCCCGAGGCGTCGACGTCGGGCACCGCGTGGGGCCGCGGCCGCTCGCCGGCGTCGGCGTCGCCGACCGACCCGTCGCTCACACTGTCGTCGGTGTCGGTGTCGGTGTCGGGGGTGTCGGCGTCGGGCGCGTCGGTGTCGGCATCGTCATCCGCCGACTCTGCGGCGCGCTCGGCCAGCAGCTTGCGCACGGCCAGCATCTCGACGATGCGGTCCTTCACCTCGTCCAGGCCGGTGTGGTCCTCGTCGAGGACCTGGCGGGCGCGCTCCATGTCGTAGTCGTCCACGCTGCGCTCGCCCCAGGGAATCTCGAACACCGTGTCGAGCCAGTTGCGGATCCAGCCGTGCTCGGTGTTCTGCTCGGGCGTGCGCTCCAGACGGTCGACCTCGCGCTCGATCGCCTTGCGGCTGTCGTCGGTCAGGGCCTTGGCCTCGACCAGCTTCGCCAGGCGTTCGCGGTAGCCGCCGACCAGGTCGTCGCCGCCGTCCTCGCCCAGCTCCTTGCGGATCGCGTCCATCTGCTGGCGGAGCAGGAACTCGCGCTGGCGGGCCTCCAGGCCCTCGGAGACGTCGTGACGGATCTTGTCGGCCAGTTCGTGCTCGGCCAGCGCCTCCTTGACCCAGCCCAGCACCAGGCGCAGGCGCCCGACCAGCTCGGGGGTCTCGAGCAGCTCGACCTTCCGCTCGACGGCCAGGTCGGGCCACCAGCCGACGATGTCCGCCAGGGCCGACGGGTCGTCGACCCCGCGCAGCACCTCGGTCAGTCGGCGGCCGCCGAGGCTCTCGAACAGCGCGCGCAGCGCAGCCCGCAGCTCGGTCGCGAGCTCGTCGACCTCTCCGTTCACCTCGCCGTCGGGCAGCGGGGTGACGTGCACCCACAGCGCGCTGGTCTGGCCGATGACGCCGACACCCACTTCGGCGCGGGTCGTGGCGCGGATGACCAGGGCGGACATGCCGCCGGGGAGGTTGCCACGGTTCTCGATCCGGGCGATCGTGCCGACGCGCGCGTAGCGGCCGTCGGCCTGGCGGGGGACGAGCAACAGGGTGTCGTCGGCCCGGGCGGCGGCGTCTGCGGCGGCGCGGGCCTCGTCGGTCTCGAGGGCCAGTGTCACGACCATGTGCGGGAGAACGACGTCGTTGGTGAGGGGGAGGACCGGGAGAGTCAACGTCTCGAGATCAGCCATGTTGGGGGGTTCCTCAAATCTGAGCGCTCACAAAGTCGAGCAGTTCGGTCAACGTTAGGGCCACATCGTGCATTCCCAACGCCAAGAACCTTGAGTGCCACGCGCTCAAGTTTGAGTCTAGGGCCCGGAGTGCAGTTCACGACCCGGACCGACGAACCTCGGTACCTTTGCGGCCATGGCGCTGCTGCAGACGCCCGAGCAGGTCGCCGACGCCTGCGGCGACGACCCGACCTGGATCTGCCGCCAGGTGCTCGAGTCCACCGACAGCGAGGGCTGGGCCCGCGCCTCCGACGTCCTGGTGGCAAAACCCGCCCACATCCTGCTGATCGTCATCGTGGCCTGGGTGGCCAACCGCCTCCTCCACCGCGCGATCCGCCGGTTCACGGAGCGGATCGCCAATCCCGAGGCACAGGAACGGATCCAGCGTCTGCGGCGCCACGCTCCCGACGCGCTCCAGTCCCACGGCCCCGAGTCGCTGAGGTCGGCGGCCCGGGCCACCACCCTGTCCCACCTGCTGCGGTCGGTGACCACGGTCGTCGTCTGGACCATCGCCGGCGTCATGATCCTGGGGGAGCTGGGCGTCGCCCTCGGCCCGCTGATCGCCGGCGCCGGCATCGCTGGGGTCGCCCTCGGCTTCGGCGCGCAGAGCCTGGTCAAGGACTTCATCTCCGGGACCTTCATGCTGATCGAGGACCAGTACGGGGTCGGCGACATCATCGACGCCGGCGAGGCCAGCGGCACCGTCGAGGCCGTGAGCCTGCGGACCACCCGGCTGCGGGACGTGAACGGCACCGTGTGGCACATCCCCAACGGCAACATCCTCCGGATCGGCAACATGTCGCAGCAGTGGGCGCGGGCGCTGCTGGACGTCAGCCTGGCCACCGACACCGACGTCGACCATGCCCAGGACGTGATCAAGCGGGTGGCCGACAGCGTCTGGAACGACCCCGACTGGCGCGGCGAGATCCTCGAGGAGCCCGAGGTGTGGGGGGTCGAGCGGCTGGGCCCGGATGCCATCGTCATCCGCCTGGTGGTGAAGACCAAGCCGTCCGAGCAGTTCACGGTGATGCGCGAGCTGCGCCGCCGGCTGCTGGAGGCGTTCGCCGTCGAGGGCGTCGAGCAGCCCGATCCCGGGCGCGTGGTCTGGGTCCAGCGCGACGCGGGCACGTCCCAGGAGTCGGAGCCGACGCCGGAGTGAGCGTTACCGGTCTGGCGCCAACGTCACCTCGACCGAGAACGAATCCCCCTCGACCATCTCCAGCGATGCGATGTTGCCGGCGCTGCGGACGTCGTCGGCGGCCAGCGCCAGCAGTGCCAGGCGGTCGGCGCTGTCGGTGACGGTCACCGACGCGACGGCGGCCCGCATCGACCGCTTGGCCTCGCTCTTCGCCCGGCGGACCTCGCCCAACACGACGGCGGCGACGGCCAGCACCTCGGGCACGGGCTCGTCCGCGGCGCCCGCGGCGTCGGCCTCCGCGCTGTCGCGCAGCGCGTCGGCGTCGGGCCAGGACGAGCGATGGATCGAACCCTCACGCCACCAGGACCACACCTCCTCGGTGACGAAGGGCAGGAACGGCGCGAACAGCTGGAGCTGCGTCTGCAGCGCCAGCCCCAGGGCGGTTCGGGCCGACGCCTGGGCGGCATCCCCGTCCGACCCGTACGCCCGGTTCTTGACGAGCTCGAGGTAGTCGTCGCAGAACGACCAGAAGAACGCCTCGGTCCGCTCCAGCGCCCGCGCGTAGTCGAAGCGGTCGAACGCCTCCGTCGACGCCGTGACCAGGTCGGCCAGCGACGCCAGCATCGACCGGTCCAGCGGCGCGGTGACCTCGCCGGCGGTGGTCGCGCCGGTCCCCAGCGCGAAGCGCGAGGCGTTGAGCAGCTTCGTCGCCAGGCGCTTGCCGATCTTCATCTGCCCCTGGTCGAGCGCCAGGTCCATGCCCGGGCGGCCACCGGCGGCCCAGTACCGGACGGCGTCGGCGCCGTAGGTCTCGATCAGGGCGGTCGGGTCGTCCGGCGCGTTGCCGGCCGACTTCGACAGCTTCTTGCGGTCGGGATCGAACACGAAGCCCGAGATGGCGGCGTTGGCCCATGGCAGCGCCGCGTGCTCGTAGTGCGACCTGACCACCGAGTAGAAGAGCCAGGTGCGGATGATCTCGTGGGCCTGCGGGCGCAGGTCCATCGGGAACGTCCGGGCGAACAGGTCCGGGTCGTCGACCCAGCCGCTGACGATCTGCGCGCTCAGCGACGACGTCGCCCAGGTGTCCATGACGTCGCGGTCGGCAGCGAACCCGCCTGGCCGGTTGCGCTGGCCCTCGGTGAAGCCCGGCGGCACGTCGGTCGTGGGGTCGACCGGCAGCGACGCCTCGTCGGCGAGGATCGGGGTCAGGTAGTCGACGTCGCCCCGGTCGTCGATGGGGTACCAGGCCGGGAACGGGACGCCGAAGAAGCGCTGGCGGGTGATGTTCCAGTCGCCCTGGAGCCCGTTGACCCAGTTCTCGTAGCGGACGCGCATGAAGTCCGGCCACCAGGCCAGCTCCTTGCCGCGTGCCAGCAGGACGTCCGTGTCCGGGTAGCGGATGAACCACTGGTGTGACGTGACGATCTCGAGCGGCCGGCTTCCGTTCTCCCAGAACTTGACGGGATGGGTGATGGGCCTGGGCTCACCATCGATGAGCCCGTTCTCGACCAGCAGCGCCACGATGCGGGCCTGCGCCTGCTTGACGGTCTTGCCGGCGAGCTCGTCGTAGTGGCGCTGCGCCGTCCGCGGGTCGGCCGACTCCCACCCCGGCTCGCCCCAGGCGACGGTGCGCAGGCGGCCGTCGCGTTGGACGACGGTGCGCAGGCCCAACCCCAGCTCGCGCCACCACGTGACGTCCGTGGCGTCGCCGAACGTGCAGATCATGGCGAGTCCGGTGCCCTTCTCGGGATCGGCCAGGTCGTGCGCGACGATCGGCACCTCGGCGCGGAACAGCGGCGTGGTGGCCCGGGCCCCGAACAGCGGCTGGTAGCGCTCGTCGTCGGGGTGTGCAACGAGGGCGACGCAGGCCGGGAGCAGCTCGGGACGCGTGGTGTCGATCCACAGCGGCCGCCCGTCGGGGTCCTCGAAGCGGATCTTGTGGTAGGCGCCGGGGATCTCTCGATCCTGCATCTCGGCCTGCGCGACGGCGGTCTGGAAGTCGACGTCCCACAGCGTGGGTGACTCGGCGCGGTAGGCGAGGTCGCGCCGCAGCAGCCGCAGCAGGCCCAGCTGGCTGGCGTGCGTCGCCCGCGGGCCGACGGTGCGGTAGGTGTGCGACCAGTCGACCGACAGGCCGACGTTCGACCACAGCTCGAAGTACGCCTGCTCCAGTTGCTCGACGACCTGGCCGCACAGCTCCTGGAAGTTGGGCCGGCTGACGGCGATGGAGCGGTCCCGCTTGCCCGGATCGGCCGGGGGCCGGAAACCCGGGTCGTAGGGCAGGGAGGGGTCGACGCGGGTGCCCGTCAGGATTTGAACCCGGCGCTCCACGTTGAGGCCGTTGTCGTCCCAGCCCATGGGATAGAAGACCTCGCGCCCCCGCATGCGCTGATAACGGGCGACCATGTCGGTGTGGGTGTACGAGCACACGTGCCCCGGATGGAGGCTTCCCGACACGGTGGGGGGTGGCGTGTCGATGGAGAACACCTCGGCGCGGTCCTTGGAACGATCGAAGCGATAGGTGCCCTCGGCCTCCCAGCGGGCGCGCCAGCGGGCCTCCAGGCCCTCCAGGCTGGGCCGCTCGGGGGTCGTGCTCACGGCGACCAAGGGTAGTTGTCAGCCCACGGGCCGCCTTAGTCGTTAGGCACCGGCATAAGCGCGGACCTGTTCCCGTGGCTTCAGTTGCCTTTGGTGACTTTTCGTGTCCCCAAAGTAACGGTTTCCTGGCGCTGAGGTTTCGATTCCCCGACGCCGTCCTTACGGTGTCAGGCCGACTCCCCGGCCTGGGGAGATGACGCATACGCCATCGCTGGGGAGCCGGACGAATGCCCAATCCCTTTCACGGTGGCGCGCGCCTGCGCCGCGCCGCCGTCCTGATGCTGGCCACGCTGGTCTGCGTGCCCGCGGTCGCGGCCGCCCCGTCGTCGACCGGCGACGCCCCTGGCGGCGTCCGCGTCGGCGCGGAGGGACTGCCCAAAGACCCGGCTGCGGACGGGGTCGACCTCGTGGCTGTCGTCGGGTCCCTCGACGCGCGGATCCGGGCCGAGCGCGCCGAGGCGGCTGCGGCCGCCAGGTCCCTGGGCGAGGCCCGTGCCCGGCTCGAGGCGGCGGACACGGCGTTGGCTGCGGCCCGGCGTGGGGTCGACGCGCTGGTGTCCGGGGCCAGGGTGCTGGTGACTCCCGGGTCCTTCGGACCCCGATCCGAGAACGGTGGGCGGGTCCTACCCCTGACGATCGATGCCGCCACCGGCGAACGGCTCGTGGCGGCCACCGAGCGGGTCACGGCCGAGGCGGAGAGGCGGTCGGCCGCCGCCGGGGCGGTGAGGGCGCAGGCGCGCCGGGCGGAGGCTGCCAGGTCCGAGGCCGAGGCCGCCGCCGCACGCAGGGCCGACCTCCTGGACGAGGCGGAGCGACGGCTGGCGGAGGAGTTGGACGAGGCCACCATCGCGGGCGACGCGGAGCGGCAGGCGCAAGCAAGAGCCCGCCGGGACGAGCTCGTGGCGATCCTCGAAGCCCCCGAGCGCGGCGCCCAGCGCACGGCGAAGGCCGAAGCCGAAGCCAAGGCCAGGGCCGATGCCAAGGCCAAGGCCGATGCGGAGGCAGCGGCGCGCGCCACGGCGGAGGCGGCGCTGACGCCCGGCCCCATCGGGCCCCCGACCGGCGGATATCCCACGGTGTCGTGTCCCGGCGGCGGCTCGATCACCGTCGACGGCTCGCTGGCGCACAATCTCCAGGCGATGCTGCTCACGGCTTGGCGCGACGGCGTCAACCTGTGTGGCGGTGGCTACCGGGACCGAGACCAGCAGATCCGGCTGCGGATCCAGCACTGTGGATCGTCGGAGTACGCGATCTACCAGATGCCGTCCGGCAGCTGCTCACCGCCGACGGCCATCCCGGGCGCGTCCATGCACGAACGGGGCCTGGCCGTCGACTTCCAGTGCGCAGGTCAATCCATGTCCGGCCGCTCGAGCCCGTGCTTCGCCTGGATGGCCGCGCATGCCGCGGCGTTCGGCCTCTTCAACCTGCCGAGCGAGCCGTGGCACTGGAGCGTGGACGGGTCCTGAGGGTCGTGCCGAGAACCGGCGACCCGGCCTGTTCCCCCGCAGAGGCGCCAGCCCGCGGGGGTCCGCGCGACCTGCGAGGCGGCAACGGCGTTTCGCACCGGGGGCGGCCGGGTATGCAACCGGCGGCCGGCCCCGGCCGAGGACCAACGATGGACACGACTGCGCGCCCCGTGGCCTTCTCGCTGGAGGACGCCCCCGACCGCCTGGCGTGGATCTTCGGCTCGTCCCGCAGCGGCAGCACGTGGCTGCTGCGCATGCTGTCCTCGCTCGACGGCGTCGCAGCCATCGACGACCCCCACCTCGGGCACCACCTGGGTGTGTGGCGTCCGATCTCGCTGGCCTGGGCGACGGCCGAGCACCCGCCCGACCTCACGACGCTCGACCGGGTCAAGCACGACAAGGACAGCTACTTCTTCAGCGACCGCTACCGCGAGGCCTGGGAACCGGCGCTGCGTCGGCTGATCGTCGCCCGGTTCGACGCCGAGGTCGCGGGCTCCCGGCAACCCCGGCACGAGCCCGTGGTGGTCGTCAAGGAGCCGGGATCCCACGTCGCCGACCTGCTGATGACGCTGTTCCCGGAGTCGCGCATGATCTTCCTGCTGCGTGACGGGCGCGACGTGGTCGACTCGTGGCTGGCCGCGTATCGCCAGGGCTCGTGGGCGCTGGACGAGGGGGCGTTCCCCGTGACCGACGCCGGCCGGGAGGCGCTGGTGCGGTGGCAGTCCGCGGTCTGGGCTTTTCGCACCGCGGTCGTCCAGCGGGTCTACGACGAGCACCCGGCCGACCGCCGCGTGCTCGTGCGCTACGAGGACCTCGTGGCTGACCCGGCTCGCGAGCTGGCTCGGATCTGCGCCCACCTCCCCGTCGACGCATCGGCCGACGCGCTGGGCGCCATCGCCGCCCACCACGCGTACGCGTCTGTGCCGCGGGCGGACAAGGGTGACGACAAGCAGATCCGCTCGGCGACGCCCGGCGCCTGGCGCGACAACCTGACCGTGGCGGAGCACGACGTGATGCACGAGGTCATGGGGCCCAAGCTCGCCGAGTTCGGGTACCTCGAGGCCACGCCGGTCGGCCGGGCGTAGGCGCGCCAACGCGTTCGGGCTGCGTCGGTGGGCGCCGGTACCCTCCGGCCCGACCCCCCCGCCGCCCCTGTTGGCGTCGGTCTTCGACCGACCCCGTACTCTTTCGACATGCTGCGGCTGTTCGACACCGCGAAGGGGGGCGTCGTGCCCTTCGAGCCCCGGGAACCGGGCAAGGTGTCGATGTACGTCTGTGGGCCCACCGTGTACGGCCCGCCGCACCTGGGCCACGGACGCTTCTCGCTCGTGTTCGATGTCCTGCGGCGGTATCTCGCCTGGTCGGGCAACGACGTCACCTACGTCTCCAACATCACCGACATCGACGACCGGATCATCGATCGCGCCCAGCGGGAGGACCGCGACTGGCGCGACATCACCTCGCGGTGCGAGGGCGTGTGGTACCGGGCGATGGACGCGCTCGACGTGCAGCGGCCCGACTACGACCCCCACGCCACCGCCTACGTCGACGGGATGGTCGCGCTCATCGAACGGCTCGTGGATCACGGCGTCGCCTACGAGACCGCCGACGGCGTGTACTTCCAGTCCGACCGGGTGGACGACTATGGCCTGCTGGCGCGCCAACCGCTCGAGAGCCTGAAGGCGGGCGCCCGGGTCGAGGGGACCGAGGAGAAGCGGTCGCCAGTGGACTTCGCGCTGTGGAAGAAGGCCAAGCCGGGCGAGCCGACGTGGCCGTCCCCGTGGGGCCCGGGCCGTCCGGGATGGCACACCGAGTGCGTGGTGATGTCGCTCGACCTGCTGGGCGAGGGCTTCGACATCCACGGCGGGGGGCAGGACCTGGCGTTCCCGCATCACGAGAACGAGCGGGCGCAGGCGGTGGCCGACGGCCGGCGGTTCGCCCGCTACTGGCTGCACAACGGCTTCGTCGAGGTCGAGGGGACCAAGATGTCGAAGTCCCTCGGCAACGTGACCAACCTGCTCGACCTGGTCGAGCAGTACGACCCGCGGGCGTATCGGCTGCTGGTGGTGGGCTCGCACTACCGCTCGCCGATCGACGTCACCGACGACAACCTGCGGGCCGCAGAGCGATCGCTGGACCGGCTCGACAGCTTCGCCCGTCGGGCCGCGGAGCCCGGCCTCGCCGCCGAGCCCGACGCCGAGGCGCTCGACCGGTTCCGGGCGGCGATGGACGACGACCTCGACACGCCGAAGGCGATGGCGCTGGTGTTCGACCTCGTCCGCCGGGCCAACGCGCTGCTCGGCGACGGTGATGCCGAGGCGGCCGCTCCGCTGGCGGCCGCGGCGCTGGAGATCACCGGTGCCCTGGGCCTGCGGCTCCACGGCCAGCCCGGCACGGTGCCCGAGGAGATCCGCGAGCTGGCCCGCCAGCGTGACGAGGCCCGCGCCGCCAAGGACTGGCCCCGCGCCGACTCCCTCCGCAACCAGATCGTGGCCGCGGGCTATGTGGTCGAGGACACGCCCGCGGGTACCGAGGTCCGGCCCGCCTGAGCTTCCCGCCGCGGGCTCGGTGGCCCTGGCGACCATTTCCGCGGCGGGTTTCGGGATGGGTTGGTAGGCTTTGTTACCGACCGGTAACTCGCCGGATCGCGCATGATCAAGGGCTGAGTGGGATGGCTGAGTTCTCGTTGAACCTGAGCGAAGATCAACAACAGATCCAGAAATGGGTCCACGACTTCGCCGAGGAGGTCGTCCGCCCTGCGGCGCACGAGTGGGACGAGCGCGAGGAGTTCCCCTGGCCGATCGTCGAGGAGGCGGCCAAGATCGGGCTCTACTCCTTCGACTTCTTCGCCCAGGCGTCGCTCGGGGACACGTCCGGCCTGACCCTGCCGGTGGCGCTGGAGGAGCTGTTCTGGGGTGACGCCGGCATCGGCCTGTCCATCTTCGGCTCGGGCCTCGCCGCCGCCGGCATCGCCGGTACCGGCCTGCCCGAGCAGGTGATGGAGTGGGTGCCGCAATGCTTCGGCACCGCCGACGACATCCAGCTCGGTGCCTTCTGCGTATCGGAGCCGGATGCGGGCTCCGATGTCAGCTCGCTCAAGACGCGGGCGACATACGACGAGGCGACGGACGAGTGGGTACTGAACGGCACCAAGGCGTGGATCACGAACGGCGGCATCGCCGACGTCCATGTCGTCGTGGCCACCGTCGATCCCAAGCTCAAGGGCCGGGGCCAGGCCAGCTTCGTGGTCCCGCCGGGGACCAAGGGCCTGTCGCAGGGGCAGAAGTACCTCAAGCACGGGATCAAGGCGTCGCACACCGCCGAGGTCGTCCTCGACGATGTGCGCCTCCCCGGGCGGCTGTTGCTGGGCGGCAAGGAGAAGCTGGACGAGAAGCTCGCGCGGGCCCGCGAGCAACAGACGACCGGCGCCAAGCAGCCGGCGATGGCCACCTTCGAGGCCACCCGGCCCGCCGTCGGCGCCATGGCGGTCGGCATCGCCCGGGCGGCCTACGAGTACGCGCTCGACTACGCCAAGGAGCGCAAGGCGTTCGGCAAGCCGATCATCGAGAACCAGGCGATCGCGTTCATGCTGGCCGACATGGCCACCGAGATCGACGCCGCCCGGCTGCTCGTCCACCGGGCCGCCTGGCTGGCGCGCAACGGCGGCTACAAGAACGCCGAGGGCTCGATGTCGAAGCTCAAGGCCGGTCGCACTGCGGTGTGGGTGACCGAGCGGGCCATCCAGATCCTCGGCGGCTACGGCTACACGCGCGAGTACCCCGTCGAGCGCATGCACCGCGACGCCAAGATCTACGACATCTTCGAGGGCACCGAGCAGATCCAGCAGCTCGTCATAGCCCGGGCGATCTCGGGGATGCGGATCGAGTAGTCGCTAGCTGGGATTTTCTGTCCACGTTGGGCGCTCGTTCGTTCGTAGGGTCGGCGCCTCGTCCACCCACCGGTGCGGTACTAGTCCGGTACTAGTCTCGCCGCGGTGGCGACGATTACCGAGCGACGGCCCGGGGTGTGGCTGGCCCGCGTGTTCGTCGACGGCAAGCAGGTGGCCAAGACGTTTCGTGGCACCACGTCCGGCCGGCGGATCTGGTGGAGCGCCGCTTCGTGGCCACCGCACCGAACCAGCTGTGGATCGCCGACATCACGTATGTGGCCACCTGGTCCGGCTTCGCCTACGCAGCGTTCGTCATCGACGTGTTCTCCCGGCGCATCGTCGGCTGGCGGGTGGCCAACACCCTGCGAGCCGATCTCGCTCTCGATGCACTAGAGATGGCCATCTGGAGCCGCAACCAGAACCTCGAGGGTCTCGTGCATCACTCCTCCGGGGCTGATCAGTACGTGTCGATCCGCTACACCGAGCGGCTCGCTGCCGAAGGAGTGGTCACCTCGGTCGGCTCTCGAGGCGACTCCTACGACAACGCCATGGCCGAGTCCACCATCGGCCTCTACAAGAGCGAACTGATCACCATGCAAGGGCCATGGCGGATGGTCGAAGACGTCGAGCTGGCCACCCTCGGCTGGGTGCACTGGTGGAACACCAGACGGCTGCATTCCGCCATAGGCCACATGCCACCGGCCGAGCTCGAAGCCGCTCACAACGCTCACCAACACCCGGCCGACACGGCCGAGGTCCACTAGACCGAGTGGTCTGCCGGGACTTTCGTGGAGTCGGGTAGCTGGAGTGTGATGCTGCTGTCCTGAAGGAGGACAGCATGGGGAGGAGGGGCTACCCGCCGGAGTTTCGGCGTCGTGTGCTCGATCTGATCGAGGCTGGGCGCAAGGTCGCCGAAGTCGCCGACGATCTGGGGATCAGCGACCAGACGATCTATAGCTGGCGCCGCCAGGACCGGATCGACCGCGGGCTCGAGGCGGGGCTGAGCTCGGCGGAGAAGGCCGAGCTGGTCGCGGCGCGCAAGCGGATCCGGGAACTCGAGGCGGAGCTGGCAGTGCACCGCCGGGCGACGGAGTTGCTCAAGGAGGGCGCCGGCCCAAAAGGCGGTTCGCGGCCATCGACGTGATGGTCGCCGAGGGCCTCCCCGCGCAGCTCGCGTGCCGAGTCCTCGACGTATCCGAGTCCGGGTTCTACGCCTGGCGTTCACGGCCTCCTTCGGAACGAGAGGTCCGTCACGCCTGGCTCACCGACCTGATCCGCCAGATCCACGTCGACTTCCGCGGCGTGTACGGCTACCGGCGGGTGCACGCCGAGCTCACCCTCGGCCACGGCCTCGCGGTCGGTGCCGAAGCCGTGTGGCTGTTGATGCGCAAGGCAGGGCTACAGGGCCTGACCGGCCGACCGAAGTACCGGCGCATCCCCAACCAGCCCACCGCCAGCGACCTCGTCGACCGTGACTTCGCCCGCAACGACCCGGACCGCCTCTGGGTCACCGACATCACCGAGCACCCCACCCGAGAAGGCAAGGTGTACTGCGCCGTCGTGCTCGACGTGTTCTCCCGACGAGTGGTCGGCTGGTCGATCGACTCGACCCAGAACGCCGCGCTCGTCACCAACGCGCTCGGCATGGCCATCGGCCAGCGACACCCAACCGACGGGACCGTCATCCACTCGGATCAGGGCACCCAATTCACCTCATGGGCGTTCACCCGCCGGGCAAACGACTCTGGACTGCTGCCATCGATGGGCTCGATCGGGGACTGCTACGACAACGCCGTCATCGAATCGTTCTGGAGCCGCATGCAAGTCGAGCTCCTCGACCGGAAGCGCTGGCGCACCAGAGTCGAGCTCGCCAACGCGATCTTCGAGTACCTCGAGATATTCCACAACCGCCAGCGCCGACACTCGGCGCTTGGCATGCTCACACCCGCCGAGTTCGAAGCCATCTATCAACCAACGACAGCGGCATGAAATCCAGTCAGCCGACTCCACCGAACCCACGGCACCCCAGAGCCTCCAGCAAACCCGGGGCGCTTCACCGGTCCAAGCTCATCCACATCGGCATCGGCCGCGCCCACGCCGGCACCCGCGTCCTGCTCATGGTCGCCGACCAGCACATCCGCGTCATCACCGACAACGGCGAACTCCTCCGCGAACTCACCATCGACCCCAACCGCAACAACCAACCCCGACGGACCTAGCCTCCG
>Ga0081538_10002542_pt1 | contig 17747 bp, 18 predicted proteins | sample TabmetS5T2R1_FD_71022 | JGI IMG/M metagenome (GOLD analysis project Ga0081538, IMG submission 71022) | Tabebuia heterophylla rhizosphere microbial communities from the University of Puerto Rico - S5T2R1 | ecosystem: Host-associated > Plants > Roots > Rhizosphere ... | reverse complement strand
GCCAAGTCCTATGCCGAGCCGGTGGAGATCGGCGACGTGATGGACGGCGGTACGGTCAGCCAGGTGATTGCCTCCAACAACAAGGCCTTCGCGGTCGGCGATATTGTCGTTGGGTATACCGGCTGGCAGGCGTACGCGAAGTCCGATGGCACCGGGCTGCGCAAGATCGATCCGAAGCTCGCGCCGATCTCGACCGCGCTTGGCATTCTCGGCATGCCCGGGATGACGGCCTACACCGGCCTGCTCAACATCGGCAAGCCCAAGCCGGGTGAGACCCTCGTGGTTGCTGCCGCCAGCGGCGCGGTCGGCGCGATCGTCGGCCAGATCGGCAAGCTGAAAGGCTGCCGCGTGGTCGGCATCGCCGGCGGCCCGGACAAGGTTCGCTACCTGACCGAGGAGCTCGGCTTCGACGTCGGGCTCGACCATCGCGCACCAGATTTCGCGGACCAGCTGCGCGCCGCCGTGCCGAACGGCATCGACATCTACTTCGAGAATGTCGGCGGTCCCGTGTGGGACGCCGTGCTGCCGCTGCTCAACAAGTTCGCGCGCGTGCCGGTCTGCGGCCTGATCGCGCACTATAACGATGTTGCGGCGCCGGAGGGTTCGAACCGTGCACCGGCCCTGATGCGGGCAGTGCTGAACAACCGCCTCACCATCCAGGGCTTCATCGTCCTCGACTTCGATGCGCAGATCGGCGACTTCCTGCGCGACGTCGGCGGCTGGCTCAAGGAGGGCAAGCTCAAATACCGCGAAGACGTGGTGCACGGGCTCGAGAAGGCGCCGCAAGCCCTGATCGGCCTGCTCCAGGGCCGAAATTTCGGCAAGCTGCTGGTGAAGGTCGGCGAAGCGTAGGCTTTTGGGCGAACGCGATGGTGCCGATCGACGATTGGTCAGCGCCGTCGCGTCGCCTTAGGCGCGCCAAAGCTGGCCGCGCGCCTTCACTTTGTCCAGCGCAAGCCAAGCTGTGTCGTCGCTCGGTGCGACATCGTGACCGTGGGGCTGCGGCGGCGCGGTACGCCACCCGAGCGCGGCAACGACCGGCGGCGCTTCGTAGTAGGTCGCCAGCGCTTCCGTCAGCAGCGCCTTGAACGCATCCGGCACATTTGTCTCGACGATGCGCAGCAGCGCGACGCGATCGGCCGGCGATGCCATCAGGAACGCGTCGCGGTCGGCCAGCGCCGCCACCACCGGCTCCGCCAGGCGTTCCAGCGTCCCGAGATCGAGCCCGGCCTCCGACGCGGGCGGCAGCGGCGTCTGGCCGGCGTCACCGGGCAACAGCGTGTCCAGCACGGCAAGCAGCAACACGCGGCTCATGCGGACGCCCCCACCAGTGCATCGGCCAGCCTCAGCGCGAGCGCGCCGATGGTGGAGCCGGGGTTGCAGGCGCCGACCGTCGGGAAAAGGCTGCCATCGGCCACGATCACGTTGGGCACGGCATGGAGACAGCCGTTGGCATCGGTGACGGAGGTCGCGGGATCGCTGCCCATGCGCGCGGTACCGAGCAGATGCCAGCCGGTGTACGGCGCCAGCGGCACGCGCACGATGCGGTGCGCGCCGGCCGCGCGCAGCATCTCCTCCGCCCGCGCCATGCCGAAATCGAGCGCACGGCGTGACTCGCGAGACAGCGCATATTCGATGCGCACGCCCGGCAGCCCGTCCGCCGCGGTCTCCTTGGTCAGCGTGACGCGGTTGTGCAGCTCCGGCAGATCCTCCGCCAGCACAAGCACCGCCATGGAATGGCGGAACTCCTCGCGCAACAGGCGCTGCGCCTCCGCCCCCCAGGCCGGCTCGAGCCGCGAGGCCTGGATCAGCAGGGGATTCTCGCGCGTCACCTGCAGGTGGATGCCGCGCTTGAAGCCGCGCGATGCGGCGGTCTCGTAGAATTCGTGCGAATAGACCGCGCAGCCGACCGGCCCCACCGGGCCGTCCAGCTCCTCCGCGAACATGCCGCGCACATAGGCGGCGGGATGGAACATGAGGTTGCGGCCGAGCGCGGGCGACTGGATGCCCGAGGCCAGCAACAGGCGCGCGGTGCCGATGCCGTTGCCCGCCACCACCACGGTGGATGCCGGCTGCCAGCAATCGCGCCCTGCCCCGTCGCGATAGCGCACGCCGGTGGCGACGCCGCCCTCGATCACAATCTCCTGCACCACGCACCGCGTGCGCAGCTCGACCCCGCTGGCGATCGCGCGTGGCCAGTATGTTAGGTCAGTTGAGGACTTGGCGCCGGTGACACAGCCCTGCTGGCACGGGCCGCAGTGATTGCAGGCGGCGCGATCGCCCTCCGTCACCGTGTTGATCGCGGCGTCAACCGGCCACCAGTGCCAGCCGAGCGCGTCAAACGCCTGTGCCGCCTTGGCGCCCATGCGGCCGAGCGGCAGCGGCGGCATCCGGCGCGACTTCTTGGCGGGATAAGCCGGATCGCCGGCCAGGCCCGACACCCCGAACGCCTCGTCATTGAGGTCGTAGTACGGCTCCAGGTCGAAATAGGAGAACGGCCAGTCGTCGCCCACGCCATCGAGCGTGCGCGTCTTGAAGTCGGACGGATGCAAGCGCGGAAAATGCGCCGCCCAGTTGACGGTCGAGCCGCCGACGCCGTTCCACATCAGCGGCTTGAAGTCGGAGCCGGAATCGTCGATCGGGTAATCCGCCGACAGCGCGTTGCCGCCGGCCTTCAGCCGGAGATTGGGCGAGGTCGCCCAGGCCCCGAGCGCCAGACGCTGCCAGTCCGGCTGCTGGGCCGGAAGGTTGCTGCGGTCGAGCCAATCGCCGCGCTCCAGGCACAGGATGCGCAGCCGCGGCGCGCGGCTCGTAAGGCGCCGCGCGAACACCGCCCCGCCCAGGCCTGATCCGACGATCGCCACGTCCACCGGGCCGAATTTGATCTGCTCGCTCGCTGCCATGAAGTGCGCGCGTGACCGTTGTGGCCAGGATCATGCGGCAAACGCGCGCCTTCGGCAATTGGCGGCGCAACTAAACCAGTCGGTGACCCGCCCGTTGCCCAGAGCGCACCGGCACGGAGCGCTGGCGCACCAGGGAAGGATGCAGCAGCGGTTCCTTCGCCTCGAACAGGTAGTTCCTGGCGAGCTGGGCGTAGTTGGCAATCAGGTGATAGCGGCTGGAGCGCAGCAGATCGGTGCGCACTGCGCGATAGCGCGCCGGGCGGCGATGCCAGGGGAGCGTCGGCTCGGCATGATGCAGGGCATGCAGGTTGTTATGCAGGAAAAGGAAGCTGAGCAGCGGCCCGGCCTCGATGGTGGCGGTGCGCGCGGGGACATCCGGGGCGGCGCGATGCTCGGCATAGCCGCGCAGCTGCGTCAGCGCGCTGCCCGGCCAGGCGAACAGCAGCACATAGGCCCAGAGCGGGATGCCGCAGATCCCGACGATCCACCACAGCAAGCCGGCCAGCACGACGCCGTGCAGTGCCCAGTGCGACAGCCCCAGCCAGTCACGCGTGCGGGCGGCGCGCGCCAGGCCTGCCAGCGCTCGCACGGCTTCGTAGACCGGCCCGACGATCATCCGGCCGGCGAGGCTCATCATCACTTCGCGCAGTCCCTGATGGATTGGCGACAAGGCGAGCCAGGCTTCGGGCGTCAGGTAGTGCGATTCGGGATCGCGCGCCGGGTCGGTCAGGTGCTCGTCGACATGATGCTTGAGGTGGATGCGGCGATAGACGCCGTAGGGCAGCCACAGATAGAGCGAGGGCGCCGCGATCAGAGTGTTGAGCCAGGACCAGCGTGCCGGATAGCCGTGGACCGCCTCATGCTGCAGCGAGCTTTGCAGGCAGACGATCGCCGCGCCCAGGGGCAGCACCAGCCACCAGGGCAGATCGGCGTAGAACCAGGTGAGGCCCGCGAACGCGCCATAGATGCCGACAGCCAGTACCAGCGTCGGCCAATCGACGCCGACCCGTGCGACGATGCGAGCGGTATCGGACGCCGCGCTCGCCTTGGCATCGGCGATCAGCTCCGCCAGGCGCAGCGAAACGGCATCCGGCTCGGTCTGCAGCCAGTTCTGGTACTCGATGGGCTCCTTCGTCCGGTCAAGCATTCGGCGTCCTTTCGGCCGTTGAAAGGGAGCGCCGGCACCATGGCGGTCTGGGAGAGTGTCCATGGTGCCGCCGCGTTCCGATCCTGTCCTGCCCGACGACCGGCAAGGCGGCCCGAAGACGCGGCACGCCGGGATCGGATGACGGAGGGACAAACGGGTTCTGGGATCCGTCGCCTGCCTCCGGAAAATCCGGCGTGGCAGGAGGAAGGCTAGCGCGCGCCTGGAACAGCGGCGAACGAGATCATCTGGGGCCGGGCGCGAGCAGAACTCGCGACGGCGTCATGGATCAACGCCCTGAAAGGCCGGCCATTTCAGCACGTCGCGCACCAGCTCTTCGACTGTTTCGTAGAGGCCGGTGCAGCCATTGCCTCCGCAGGGCATCCCAGTCCAGTAGTAGACGTCTTCCTCGTCATCGTAAGAAAGCTGATCTTCAAAACCCTTGAACAAGCCATCTTTGCGCGCAACGACCGCAACGCACCATTGGCCGCAGTTGCCATAAAGAGTGCAAACCTCGTTGGGAAAGCTGCGTCGTGGGGTCATGGTCGTTCACCATCGATAGCGAGACAGGCCGCGCCATTTCTGGCGCGGCCTTCCCCTAGGCGCTCTCGCTCGCCTTCAGGCGGACGAGCTTGCTGAGCAGGGCGTCGAGGCCCTGCCCTTCGCCGGCATGCAGATCGATACGGCCGACCTTCTCCACCAGGCGCTCGAGGCTCTCGAGCTCCTTCAGACGGAGCAGAAGCGGGTTCTCCTCCATCAGCTTGGCGGTGTTCAGGAGCGAACGCGTCGCCGCGGTCTCCTCCTGGCGGCGGATCAGGTTGGCCTTCGCCGTCCGCTCCGCCTCCACCACCTTGTTCACGAGCTCGCGGATCTCGCCGGGCAGGATCACGTCCTTCACGCCGAGCTCCTCGACCTCGATGCCGGTCTCGCCGAGGCGCTCGCGCACGAACGTGCGCAGCTCCGCGTCGAGCGCCGACTTGGCCGACAGCACCTCGTCCAGGGTGCGCGCCGCCACCGCCTCGCGGATCGCGAACTGCACCAGGCGGTACAGCCAGCCATCCACGTCCACGACCGCGCCGACCGCGCGCTCGGGGTCGACGATGCGGCGCAGCGCCGTCAGGGTCACGCGCAGGGCGATGCGATCCTTGGTCAGCATCTCCTGCGCGGTGATCTCGACCGCCTGCGGACGCAGGTCGACGCGCTTCACCTCGACCTTGCGGCCGACCGTCCAGAAGACGTGACGGCCCGGCGCCAGGCGCTCGACCAGCTTGCCCTCGACATAGAGCAGGCCGGCCTCGTGGTTCTCGACCACCGTCTCCGAGATGTGCGGGTTGCGCGCACGCTCGATCAGCGACAGGTGACGCAACGACACCTTCGGGTCGCTGGTCACGTCGATGCGCTCGACCGTCACCGCAGTCGCGACCTTCCAGTAGACGCGCACCTGCCACGGCGCCATCAAGTGGGTCGGACGCCCGTCGAGGCTGACGATCGCCAGCTCATCGGCGCGGGTCTCGACCGCCTCGAACAGCTGGGCCGCCAGCTCCGGACGCTCCGCCTTCAGCACCGCATAGCGCTCGGCCGGGAACTCGGCGCGCACCACGTTGAAGCACTCGGCCTTCAAGGCGCCGAGCGGATCGAGCAGCCGATGCAGGCCCGGCTCCAGCACGCGGACAGTGCGGCCATTGCGCAGCAATAGCGCGCGCTCGCCGTCCTTCACCAGCACACGCAGGAACAAATCAACACGAACCATTTTCTCACCCTCCATCCATTCGCTTCATGGCCCATGCCATGCAGCGTCGTTTCGAAACCGAGGAACCGGGTTCCGGACGCGGCTTCCTTCGAGAGCAGCGGGCCGAGGCTTCAGCCCGGCGGATCGCGAGTACAGCAGTCCCGTTCGCCGAACTCGCGGTCGACGTTCGAGCGCTGGACCCGAAATCCGCGCGGGCGGTATCCGCCACGGCACAGAGCCGGTCTCAAAGTGTCTGGTTCGTTCGAGAGGCCTTTCGGCCAGACGACCGGACCGCGACTGAAGCGCGCGCCCGGTTCCCTTCAGGGGCTATCGGCTTTTAAGGCCGAACCGTAGCGTGCGGAGCGGGATTTGAACCCGCGACCCGATGGTTATTGCCATCTGCTCTACCCAACTGAGCTATCCTCGTGAGTGCAATCCGACCGGACTCGAACCGGCGACCTCCGGGGCCATCCCCGGCGCTCTGCCACTGAGCTACGAATGCCAACTCCTTCCTTCGTTCGGCGGAACACGAGATGCGCAGAGCGCACCGCGCCGGCCGGGACCAACAGCCCGAACCCGAGGCCTTGCGAAGGAGCGCGCTTATGACGCAGGTCGATGATGCGCGCAAGCTCAAAGCACGCCCGGTAGTTGCATTGAGCGCGCGGCTGTGGCGCACCCGCCACAGCATCGTTGGTGGCGTACCGTTGCGTTAAGCATGACACGTCCCATATCTCGTTGGTCTGTCGGCGGATTCGGATCGATGTCGCGAACATTGATCATCATCGGCTTGTTGATCGTTGCGGCCGGCGTGCTGTGGCCGTGGCTGCAGCGCCTCGGCCTCGGACGGCTGCCCGGCGACGTCACGATCCAGCGGGATGGTTTTACCTTCTACGCGCCAATCGTGACCTGCATCCTGATCAGCATTGTCGTGTCGGCAGTTCTCTGGTTCCTGAAACGTTGATCGCGAGAGGAGCAGACCATGCCTGTTGGCCATCCGACCCGTCGTGCTGTCCTTGCCGGCGGAGCGGCGCTTGCCGCCTCGACTCTGGCCTCTCCGTTGCGTGCCCAGAGCCCCCAGGTGGTGACGCGCACGATACCTTCGAGCGGTGAAACGATTCCCGCCGTCGGCCTTGGCACCTGGATCACCTTCAATGTCGGCGATGACCCGGTGCTGCGCGACGAATGCGCTGCGGTGATGGCGGCGTTCTTCGAGAGCGGCGGGCGGATGATCGATTCCTCGCCGATGTACGGCTCGTCGCAGCCGGTGATCGGCCATGGCCTTGCGAAGCTGGGCGACACGCCGGTCTTCTCGGCGGACAAGGTGTGGACCTCCGGCGACGGGCCGGAGCAGATCGAGCAGTCGCGGCGCTATTGGGGTGTGAAGCGTTTCGACCTGCTGCAAGTGCACAACCTGGTCGCCTGGCAGGACCATCTGAAGACGCTGTATGCGATGAAGGATGCGGGCCAGCTGCGCTATGTCGGCATCACCACCTCGGAAGGCCGGCGCCACGACCTGTTCGAGGAGGTCATGCGCAGCGAGCCGCTCGACTTCGTGCAGCTGACCTACAACATTGTCGACCGCGAGGTCGAGGAGCGCCTGCTGCCGTTGGCGCACGACCGCGGTATGGCGGTGATCGTCAACCGGCCGTTCCAGCAAGGCGACCTGACCCGCGAGCTCGAAGGCGAGGCGCTGCCGGACTGGGCCGCCGAGATCGGCGCCACGAGTTGGGCACAGTTCATCCTCAAGTTCATTCTCGCGCATCCCGCCGTCACGGTCGCGATCCCGGCCACCAGCCGGGTCGACCATGTGCGCGAGAACCTCACGGCAGCGACCGGTCCGCTGCCGGACGAAGCGATGCGCCAGCGCATGATTGCGTATGTGGAGCAGCTGTGATGCCGCGGCGCTGATGCTAGACTGGAGCTACCGACTCTCCGACTTCCTGCTGTTCTCCCCGCGCGTCTATTGGCGGATGTTCGAGCTGCACAACCTGGCGCTCTGGCCGCTGCCGCTGGCGACGCTCGCGCTCGGCATCGCGATGCTCACCCTCGCTATCCGGCGTCCAACACAGTCGGGGCGATGGATCGCCATCCTGCTCGCCGTTCTGTGGGCATGGGTCGGCTGGAGCTTTGTGTGGGAGCGCTACGCGACGATCAATTGGACTGCGGTCTATGCAGCGCCGATCTTCGCAATCGAGGCGGTGCTGCTCGTGGTCGCCGGCTTCAATCGCCTTGCGTTCGATCCGAGGGATGCGCGTGGCGTTGGCGGAGTCCTGCTTGTTGCGCTGGCGCTCACCTATCCGCTGCTCGCACCCGCGTTCGACCGATCCTGGCAGGGCGCCGAGTTCTTCGGGATCGCCCCCGATCCGACCGCCATTGCCACCTTCGGTTTCCTGCTCATGGCACGCCGCCGATCCGTCCTTGCGCTCTATCCGATCCCGCTGCTCTGGTGCCTCCTGAGCGGTCTCACCTTGTGGGCGATGGCCGATGCTCAGGCTTGGATCATGGCGTTCGCGCTGGCAGTCCTGCCGCTCGCCCATGGGTTCGCAAAAGCACGCCCGATGTCACGGATTGAGTGAATGGCGACCCCGAGAGGATTCGAACCTCCGACCTGCGGTTTAGGAAACCGACGCTCTATCCTGCTGAGCTACGGGGTCGCATGGGTAAGGCAGGATGCGGTCGGCAGCTCTTATAGCAGAGCCGCCCAGCCCTGGTAAGAGCCCCGTCCGGAGCCTTATTCCGCCTCCAACGCCTTGCTCACCGCGTCGCTGACGGCGCTGAGGGGCGCGGTCTTGAGCAGCGGGTCGGGCGCGGCGGTCAGCAGGACGGTGACCGTGCGGTCGTAGGCGGCCGGATCGAGGCGCCCGAACGGAATGCGGCCGACCTCCACCAGGTCGTTGGCTGCCCAGATGCCGCGCAGCAGGGTGGCGAGGTCGGGCGCCGGCGGCGGCGTCTTCTCGGCCAGGAACTCCGCCGCCTTGCGCGCCTCGTCGGCGGCGCTTTGCCAGCCGGCCCTTGCCGCGGTGAGGAAGCGCGCGATGCGCTGGATCCGGTCGGGATATTTCAGGTCCTCGCCGCGCGCATAGACGCCGTCCTCCAGCGTCGCGGTGCCGACCTGCTCGTACGAGAATATCCGGTAGTCGAAGGTGGTCTTGCCCTGCAGCGCGAGCTGCTGTGGCAGCGCGTAGGTCTCGCCGGTGAAGCAGTCGCTGCTCCGGCTGCGGTAGGAATCGGGATCGAGCCCCTCGCGCAGGATGGTGACGCCGTCCGCCTCGCCGTAGATGCCGAGCCCGATCTTCGCCATCCAGGCGTAGAACGGCCCCTCCTGGCCGCCGGACCACAGCGAGATGTTCATGCCCCTGAGGTCCTTCGGCTCCTTGATCGAAGGCCGGCAGGCGAGCACTAGGCCCGATTTCTGGAAGATCTGCGCGACGTGGCGGATGTCCGGCCCTTCCGCCCGGGTCCGGAGGGCGTTGGGCATGATGTCGATGGCAAGGTCGGCGTTGCCGTCCGCCAGCAGCGCCGCCGGCTCGTCGACCACCACGAATTCGGGGTCGAGCCCAGCGCGCGCGAACCAGCCGCCGGCTTCCGCCAGGTAGTAGCCGATGGTCCGCGGCGACGGCCCTGCGGGCAGCGCCACCACGATCGGCGTCAGCTCGGTGCTCTGCGCCGTGCTCTGCGCTGTGTCCTGAGCGGCGGCGGGAGGTGGAGCGGCGAGCAACAGGAATGGCAGGGCCGCAAAGATACGGGTCAAGCGGTGAAGCGCCACCGCTGCCTGCACGAGCCATCTCGCCTTGCGTTCCATTGGGGAGCAGATTACAGGCGCGTGTTGGCGGCGCGCAATCCGCCGCGCACGGCAACCGAGGCAGTAGGAAGGCGGGCAGCTCATGCAGATCCGGTCACTCGGCGTAGCGGGCGCCGGCGCCTGGGGCACCGCCCTGGCGATGCAGGCGTCGCGCGCCAGCCTCGCCACCACCTTGTGGGCGCGCCGGCCGGAGGCGGCAGTGGCGATCGCCGCCAGCCGCGCCAACCCGGACTACCTGCCAGGCGCCACCCTGCCGCCGGAGATCGCCGTCACCGCCCAGCTGGCGGAGGCGCTGGCCGCCGATGCCGTGCTCTATGTCCAGCCGGCCCAGCATCTGCGCGCCTTCTGCGCCGCCGCGCGCAGCGGCTGGCGCGCGGGCACGCCGCTGGTGCTGTGCGCCAAGGGCATCGAGCTCGGCAGCGGCCTCTTGCTCACCGACGTGGCGGCAGAGCTGCTGCCGGAGGCGCCGGTCGCGGTGCTGTCCGGACCGAGCTTCGCCGGCGAGGTTGCGGCCGGCCTGCCGACCGCGGTGGTGATCGCCAGCCCCGATGCCGCGCTCAACGAAGCGCTGATGCAGGCGCTGTCGCACGGCGCTTTCCGGCCCTATGGCAGCCTGGATCCGGTCGGCGTGGAGCTGGCGGGCGCCGCCAAGAACGTGCTCGCCATCGCCTGCGGCATCGTCATGGGCAAGGGCCTGGGAGAGAATGCGCGCGCCGCGCTGGTGACACGCGGCCTCGCCGAGCTGGCGCGCCTCGCCCACGCGCTCGGCGGCCGGTCGGAGACCATGCTGGGCTTGGCCGGCGTCGGCGACGTGGTGCTGACCTGCAACTCGATGAAGTCGCGCAACACCTCGCTCGGCTTCGAGCTCGGCCGCGGCCGAACGCTGGTGGAGATCATGGGCGAGCGACGCAGCGTGGCGGAAGGCGTGCCGACCGCCGCGGCGCTGGAGGCGCTGGCAGCACGGCTCAGCGTCGACATGCCGATCGCCAGCACGGTCGCCGCGATCCTCGCCGGCCGCGCCGCGATCGACCAGGCGATCAGCGCGTTGCTGGCCCGGCCGCTGAAGCACGAGACGTGAGCCGAGACCCACCGGTATCCCTAACGAATGGCTAACAGCATGGGAATCCGCTAACGCGGCTGGAACGCATGCGCCCTATCGCCGCAACTCGGGCGCGCGGTATCATGGTGCTCGACTCGCAAGGCAGGAGGACGACGTGAATTCCGAGCGTCTGCTGTGCGCCACCGACGGCTCGCCGCCTTCGGAGAAAGCCGTGCACTACACCGTCAGCCTGGCGGAGGAAATGCGCCGGCCGATCACATTCCTGCTGGTCGCTGACGGTGAGCTGGAGACGGTGCCGGCGGTGTGGGACGAGGCGCGCGTCAAGGCGCAGGACCTGCCGCCGGACAAGGAGCTGCTGGCGGCGCTGAAGACCGCTCTCCAGCACAAATTGCTCAGCATCAAGCTGGTGCGGGCCTACGGCTCCGACCCGGCGGAGGCGATCGTCAGCTACGCCGAGCGCAACGGCTATCGCCACATCATCGTCGGCTCCGAAGGGCGCACCGGCGCCAAGCGCATGCTGCTCGGCTCGGTCGCCGAGGACGTCGTCACGCGCGCCCACTGCCCCGTCACCGTGGTGCGGTGAGCGCCACTCGCCCGCCTCGGTAACCATATCGAAAGCTTTGCACACGATTCTGCGAGCAGCCCCTTGTGCCGGCGCTGAAATTTCCTATTTCATCTGTCGGCGCTTTGATGTATTTTCCGCGCCCAGTCGAAACTGCCTACGAGTGCTTTGATGTACGCCTTGCGTCACCGACGACGAATCCCAAAGAGCCTGCCGGCCGGGATGGTCGTTCGTACGCAAGGACCGGAGCACCTCCATTAGCGAGGTGATCCTCCAGGCGACGGACGGTCGGGCAAACCGGCGGAACGTTCGAAGACCTGTTGAGAAGGATCACCACCGATGAAACTCATCAAACCCGAGTATCTGATCAAACCTGAACCGGCCGTGCTGGCTGGCGCCGTCGAACGTCTGTACGACGAGGTGTTTGGCCCGGCACGGTTCCACAAGGCTTCCTACCTGTTCCGAGAGGGCGTCGACCCCGTTCGCGAGCTGAGCTGGATTGCGCTGGAAGGCGACCGCCCAGGAAACGACCGATTGGTGGGCGCCATCCGCTACTGGCCGATCCTGGTCGGCGAGACCGGCCATCCGGCCCTCTTGCTCGGCCCGCTCGCGATCGCGCAGGACCGCGCCGGCAGAGGCATCGGCCGCGCCCTGATGTTCAAGACACTCGACCTTGCCGCGCAGCTTGGGCACGACCTCGTGCTGCTGGTCGGCGACGTCGACTACTACAAGAGATTCGGGTTCGTCCCGGCGACGCCGCACGGCTTCGTCATGCCGGGCGAATCCAGACCTGACCGCCTGCAAGTGGCCCCGCTGAAGGACAATGTCCTGGGCCGGATCGCGGGGGAGGTTCGCCACCTGCACACCGGCCTGCCGGCCATCGCCGTCGCCAGGGCCGCCAAGCGCGCACCGCGCAGAGCCCGCGCCCGCTAAGCTGACCGGAGAGTGACGAGCGGCCCGCCGGAACGAACCGGCGGGCCGTTTGCTTGTACGGCGTATCGAGGAGTGCGATGCCGCGGATATTCCGACAAGAACTCATCGTCAGCGAGGACGTTATCGACGAGTTCGGCCACGTGAACAACCAGCGCTACGTCGCCTGGATGCAGGAGGTCGCCACCGCTCATTCCACCGCCAACGGCTGGCCGATGCAGCGCTACCTGCAAATCGGCGCCGCCTGGGTCGTGCGCTCGCACTTTATCGAGTATCTGCGTCCCGCCTTCGCGGGCGACGCACTCGAAATCCACACCTGGGCATCGAGCCTGGCGCTGCGGGAAGTGGCGCGCAAATACCTGTTCCGCCGCGCCGGCCAACTCCTGGCGCGGGCTGAGACCAAGTGGGTCTATGTCGACATCAAGAGTGGCCGGCCCAAGCGCATCCCCGAGGATTTGCTCGCCTCGTTCGAGGCGGTGCCGGACGACGATGCCGAGTTGGCCCAACTGACGTGAGAGCGCAGCGTCTAACCGCGCAGCGTTGCGCAGGATTGCGCGATGATGTCGATCGAGGAATCGAATCGCTCCGGCGCGCCGACCCCGAGCTTGAGGCTGGCCGCCGTGTTCGCGGCGCCGTTGCTGATGATCTTCAGCAACTCACGCCGCTCCGGTGGTCCTCCAAGAGCATCGATCGATTGTGAGAAATAGCGCTGATGGTCGGCGGGCACCGGGTCGTCCAGGCAGCCCGGGCGCGGCGATTCCGGCCGGACAATCCAGTCCTTCCTGGCAGCCGCGCATTGCTGCAGATCCCGCAGCACGAGATCGCAGGCGGCACTAACATCGCCGGCCTTGGCACTGGCTTCCAGATCGTCAGCTTGACGGGAAGCCTCGCAGTTCGCGAGCGCCAACGCGACGATGACGATCGAATGCCACCTCATCACGTCAAGAAATCCGCAAGGTCCGAGCAATCCGCTTGCAACTCTTCGGCGTTCTTGATGGCCTCGTCGGCGGGGCTGATGGCCAAGTCGAGGGCGACAACATGGATCGAGGTCTTCTGGATCAGGAACATGACAGCCCTTGCACTCTAACATGCGCCGGGCCCAGGTGCATCCGTTGGGCCGAACGCGGCGTCATTCTCATTTCACGGAAGCCTTTGATTTCGGATATTAAGGGGGGCGCAAAGCGAGGGAATCGGGATGACGAAAGCTTTTCTGGTGAGCTTGGCGGCGGTCTTCGCGCTATTCGCGACGGTGGCTGCGGCCGATAACGCCGGTCCTCCGATGTGGGTGGTCCGGGACGCGGATTCGACCATCTACATGCTCGCCGCGTATCCGGTCGTAAAGCCCACAGCCCCCTGGCGTAGTGCGAAAATGACTGCCGCTTTCGACGCCAGCAGCGAGGTCTGGGTCTTCGTTGAAGAGATGACCGACCCGTCAGCGCAGAAAGCACTAGAGCCAGTGCTGCAGCAACACGGCTTCGACTCGCGGCGGGCACTTTCCACGGTCCTGCCACCGGAGGACGCAGTCCGGCTAACCGCGCTGGCGAAGGAATACGGACTGCCGATAGCTTTTCTGGACGCGATGCGACCGTGGCTGGCCGCAGTGACCCTGGATACTGTGCTGGCCAAGCGGGCCGGATATGCGGAGACAGGCCCGGCTCACGATCTGGCCAAGGACGCCGCGGCTGCCGGCAAGCGCGTCCACGCGCTAAAAACGATTGCTGAGTGGATACAGGACTTCGGTGCGATCGAACCAGCAGCGGAACTGCAGCTTCTGGAAACCAGCCTCACGCCGGCGCCCGAAGCCCAACGAAAACTCGATCAATTCCACGATGCCTGGGTCAAAGGGGACTTCGCCACCATGGAGGCTTACGCCGCCAACCTCCGCGCAGAGGCACCTTTGGCCTTCGCGGCGACCATCTCGCCGCAAAGCGAAGCTTGGACCAGCCTGATCGCGAAGCATATGCAGGGTGCCGGCACGATCTTCGTCGTCATCGGTGCCGGTAGTGCCCTTGGCGACGACGGAATCCCTGCGCTGCTCGCCAAGCGCGGCTATGCGGTCGCCCGCTACTGAGCGACTGAGGAGAGTCCGGGATTGGTGACGTCGATCGTGGTCCGCACGATTGGCAGACATCAACGGCATCTCCCGTCGCCCCGAAAGAAAAAGGGCGGGAGTTTCCTCCCGCCCTTGCACTCTAGCAATGCGCCGGGCCTCAGCCCAGGTGCATCCACACCGACTTGGTCTGGGTGACGGTGGTCAGCGTCTCCAGGCACTTGTCGCGGCCCATGCCGGACTGCTTGAAGCCGCCCCAGATCGAGGTCATGTCGCCGTGGTCGAAACAGTTGACCCACACGATGCCGGCCTCGATGTCGCGCGCCGCCTTGTGGGCGGTCGAGACGTCGGAGGTCCAGATCGACGCGGCGAGGCCGTAGATCGAATCGTTGGCCATGGCGATCGCGTCGTCCAGCTTCTTGTAGGTGAGGACGCCCGTCACCGGGCCGAAGATCTCTTCCTTGGCGATGCGCATGTCGTTCTTCACGCCGGTGAAGAGCGTCGGCGAGACGTAGCAGCCCTTGTCCAGGCCCTTCGGCGTCGAACCGCCGAGCGCCAGCTTGGCGCCTTCCTTCTTGCCGATGTCGATATAGGACAGCACGCGCTTCTGCTGCTCCTTGGTGACCAGCGGGCCCATCGTCGTCGACGGGTCGAGCGGGTCGCCGGGCGAGAAGCTCTTCTTCGCCTTGTCCAGGAACTTCGAGACGAACTCGTCATGGATCTTGGCGTCGACGATCAGGCGCGAGCCGGCGTTGCACACCTCGCCCTGGTTGCCGTAGATGCCGTTCACCGCATACTGGACCGCGGTGTCGAGATCCGGCACGTCGCCGGTGATGATCTGCGGTGTCTTGCCGCCGCACTCGGTGGTGACGCGCTTCATGTTGGACTGGCCGGCATAGACCATCATCAGCTTGCCGACCTCGGTCGAGCCGGTGAAGCCGATCTTGTCGACATCCATGTGGAGCGCGAGGGCCTTGCCGACCTCTTCGCCGAGACCGTGAATGACGTTGAACACGCCGGCCGGGCCGCCCGCTTCCATGAACAGCTTGGCAAGCAGATTGGCCGAGAGTGGCGACTGCTCGGCCGGCTTCAGGATGACCGAGTTGCCGGCAGCGAGCGCCGGCGCGGTCTTCCATGCCCCCATCATCAGCGGATAATTCCACGGCACGATGCAGCCAACGACACCCAGCGGCTGGCGCAGGATGTAGTGGAACTCGGTCGGCGCCGTCTCCGTCACCTGGCCCGAGATCTTGTCGATGGTCTCGCCGAAATAATTGAACGTCATCACCGCGCCGGGGATGTCGATGTTCAGCATCTCGCTGATCGGCTTGCCCATGTCGGTGGTGTCGAGCAGCGCGAACTCCAGCGCGTTGTCCTCGATCAGCTTGGCGAACTTGTAAATGACGCTCATGCGGTCGCGCGGCGCCATGCGCGACCACGCGCCGGACTTGAACGCCTTCCGCGCGGCCTTCACCGCCGCGTCGACATCGGACGCATCGCCGCGCGCGACTTCCGCGATCACGTCGCCGGTCGCTGGGTTGATGGTCTGGAACGTCTTGCCCTTCTTCGACGAGACGAACTTGCCGTCGATGAAGTGGCGGGTTTCCGGCTTCAGCTTGGCGGCCGCCTTGTGCAGCGCCTTCGCGTCCAATGATCTTGCTTGTTCGAGATTCATGTCATCCTCCCTTGCTCTTTTCGAGCGCGCCGTCTGGTCGGGCGCGCCAAACCCGTCCTGCTTATAGCCCGCCGCGGGGGATCAGCGCCAGAGCGGGCGGCTGACCCCGATGGGTCATGCCATCACACTGAGTAAGGCTTTAGGATTGCGCGGAAATCCGCGCCTTTTCGCGCGCCCGGATGCGCTCGCGATGGAGGGCGTAGAGGCCCGATCCGACGATCAAGGCGATGCCGATCCAGGTGGTGATCACGGGCCAATCGCGAAACCAAATGAACCCGACAATCACCATCCACAGCATCTGTACATAGATGAACGGCGCGAGGGTACCGCCCGGCGCGGCTTCGAATGCCTTGATGACGAAGTAGTGGCCGAGCCCACCGGAGATGCCGAGCAAGAGGAACAGCATCCACACATGCAAGGTGGCCGGCTGCCACACGAACGGCATCAGCACGCTCAGCCCCACGAAGCCCGCGATACCCGAATAGGCCAGCGACGTGCCTGCCGAATCGTCGCGCGAGACGACGCGCGTCAGGATGACATAGACCGAGCCGCAGGCGGCGGAGCCCAGCGACAGCAGCATGCCCCAATGCATCATGCCGAAGCCTGGGCGGATCACCACCAGCACGCCGATGAAGCCGACGACGATCGCCAGCCAACGCCGGACGCCAACCTTCTCGGCCAGGAAGAAGTGGGCGATGGCGGTGATCAGCAGCGGCTCGATGAAGGCGACCGCCTGCGCCTCGGCCAGCGGCACGTAGCTGACCGCGCCGAAAAAGAACAAGGTGGCGCCGAGCAGCAGCAGCGAGCGCGCAAGCTGCAGCCAGATGTGCCTGGTCGCGAACATTCGCGCCCAGCGGCTCGCCGACCATATCGGTTGTCCTGCCGGCCGTTCCGCATAGAACGGCAGGAACACGATGTGGAACACGTAACGGCCCCAGGCGACCTGCAGCACCGGAATGAAGGTCGAGGTCTCCTTGGCCAGCGAATCGAGGATCGTGAACACAATGCCCGAGCCGAGCAGGAACAGGATGCCCCGCAGATGATTGTCTTTGCTCAATTGGATCGCTTTGCTGGATGAATCAGCGGCCGACCTGCCGGTCGCGCTGTTGTTGGCGGGTGTCTTGGCGATGCGGGTGCAAGCGTTCCTCCGCCACCGCCTCGATGGCGCGCTTGAGGTCGGCGTCGCCCGCCAGCAGATCGCGGAAGTCAACGGAGCTGAGCTCCAGCAGGCGGCAATAGCCGAGGGAGACCACGTCGGCATTGCGCGGCTGTCCGGTCAGCAAGGCCAGCTCGCCGAAGAACTCGCCGCTGCCGAGCTCGACGGGCTTGCCCGGGATCAGCACCGCGGCCGCGCCCGAGGCGATGAAATACATCGCATCGCCGCGCTGGCCGCGTCGCACAATCGGGTCGCCGGGCAACGTCATGCGCGGCTTCAACAGGTGCGCGATCGAGGCGCGCTTGTCGGTCGGCAGCTTGGCGAACAGCGGCACGCGCTCCACCAGCTCGGCGGCAGACAGGGCGACGTCGAGGCGGCCCTGCTTGTCGAGATCGGCCCAGCGCTCGTCGCGATCGCGCTCCAGCGCCTCGGCCACCTCGCCGCCGACGATGGCGCGCTCCTTCCACTCGTCGTACCGGTCGCTTTCCATCTGGCGCGCGATGCGGCCGAGATAGCGGCTCTGCAGCTCGCGGGTGAAATCGGGATATTGCAGGCGCAGCGCGGTCAGCGCTTCGTCGATCGCGCGGGTGCGCTCCAGGATGAGGCCGCGGATCTCGATCGCGGTCTCCTCGCCCAGCAGCGCGGTCAGGCGATCGCGGCAAAAAGCCAGCATCTCCCCGATGACGAGGCGGCGGTTGAGCATGGCTTCACATCGCTCCGCCAACGCATCGGCCAG
>Ga0081538_10002541_pt1 | contig 17755 bp, 16 predicted proteins | sample TabmetS5T2R1_FD_71022 | JGI IMG/M metagenome (GOLD analysis project Ga0081538, IMG submission 71022) | Tabebuia heterophylla rhizosphere microbial communities from the University of Puerto Rico - S5T2R1 | ecosystem: Host-associated > Plants > Roots > Rhizosphere ... | reverse complement strand
GCCCGGCCCCGCCGACCAGCTCGCGGTCAGCCGCAGCTCGCGCGAGAACACGGTCCAGCCCTCGACGCCGAGCGGCTCGCCCGGCGCCGGCGGCGCGTACAGGCACAGCGCACCGCCCGGGGCCAGCGCCCCGGCGGCAGCGGCGATCGCCTCCGGGCTCTCGGTGCACACCATCGCCACGTCGACCGGCTCGTTGCCGTGCGCGGTGGCGCCCCATGCCTCGGCGCGGGCGAGCCGGTCCGGGTCGGGCTCGCGGACCCACACCGCCTCGACGCCGCGCGCGTGCGCGGCGGCCACGTGCAGCAGGCCGCTGCAGCCCGCGCCGACCACGAGCAGGCTGTCGCCCGGCCGCATCCCCGCCTGCCGCTGGGCGCGCAGCGCACAGCCGAGCGGCTCGGTCAGCGTCGCCGTCACGGGGTCGAGCCCGTCGAGCGGGAGCAGCTCGTCGACCAGGTCGGGCTCGATCCGCACGTACTCGGCGAAGCCGCCGGGATCGAGCCCGGTGCCGCGGAAGCGCTCGCACAGCGTCTCGTGCCCGTGCAGGCAGCGGCGGCACTCGCCGCACGGCGCGTGATGGTGGATCGCCACCCGGTCGCCGACCGCGACGCCGCGGACGTCGCGGCCGACCTCGACGACCTCGCCGGCCGGCTCGTGGCCGAGCACGGCGGGCAGCTTGCGGCGCACGTACCAGCCGACGTCGGACCCGCAGGTCGCGCACGCGAGCACCCGGCAGACCACGTCGCCGGGCCCGCACGCCGGGTCCGGGCGCTCCTCGATCCGGGTGTCGTCGGGCGCGACGGTGAAGGCGACCCTCACGCCACCCTCGCGACGCTGTCGGCCGTCACCGGCGACGCGGCGCCGTGCTCGGTGACCAGCGCCCAGACGAGCTCGGCGGGAGTGACGTCGAAGGCCGGGTTGCGGCACGGCGTGCCCTCGACGGTGAGCAGCGCCCCGGCTGCCGCGCGCACCTCGTCGGCGTCGCGCTCCTCGATCTCGATCCCGTCGCCGGACGGCAGCCGCAGGTCGATCGAGGAGGACGGGCCGGCGGCCACGAAGGGGACGCCCGCCGCGCCCGCGGCGAGCGCGAGCCCGTACGTCCCGACCTTGTTGGCGACGTCGCCGTTGGCGGCCACGCGGTCGAAGCCGGTGACCACCGCGTGCGCGGCGCCCGTGCGCAGGAGCCCGGGGGCGGCGGCGTCGACCAGCAGCTGGTGCTCGATCCCGAGCCGCCCGAGCTCCCAGACCGTGAGCCGCGCCCCCTGCAGCAGCGGCCGCGCCTCGCACGCGAGCACGCGGACCTCGCGGCGGTCGGCCAGCGCCGCGATCACGCCGAGGCCGGTCCCGCGCCCCGAGGCCGCGAGCGCGCCCGAGTTGCAATGCGTCATCACGGTGACCGGGCCGGGCGGGAGCACGGCCTCGAGCGCGCCGGCGCCGTGGCGGGCGAGCGCGGCGCTGGCCGCCTCGTCCTCGCGCTGGATCGCCTCTGCCGCCGCGCGGGCCGCCCCGGCGAGGTCATCGGGGGCGGCGAGGGCCGCCGCGACCACGCGCTCGACCGCCCACGCGAGGTTGCGGGCGGTCGGCCGCGCGCCGGCCAGCCGCGCCGCGCCGCGCTCGAGCGCCTCGACGGTCGGCATGCGCGCCACCTCGAGCGCGAGCCCGTAGGCCGCAGCGATCCCGATCAGCGGCGCGCCGCGGACGGCCAGCCGCCGGATCGCGTCGGCCGTGTCGGCCGCGCCGGACAGCTCGATCCACGTCTCGCGCGCGGGAAGCAGCGTCTGGTCGAGCACCTGGAGCGCGCGGCCGTCCCAGCGGAGCGCGGGCGAGTCGAGGCGTGGCGTCGTGGCCATCGGGCACGATGCTAGCCCGTGTCGGCGGTCCTCCAGGCGAACGAGCTGCGCAAGTCGTATGGCGCGATCCAGGCGCTCAAGGGCGTCTCGCTCGCGGTCGGGGAGGGCGAGCTGGTCGGGCTGCTCGGGCCGAACGGCGCCGGGAAGAGCACGCTGGTGAAGATCGCCTGCGGCCTCGTGCGGCCGACCGGCGGGGCGGCGACGATCGGCGGCGCCCCGGCCGGCTCGCCGGAGGCGCACCGCGCCCTCGGCTACCTGGCCGAGCTGTTCCGCTTCCCGGACTGGCTGACCGCCGACGAGCTGCTGGGCATGCACCAGCGGCTCGCCGGCTCGGACGGCGGGTTCCGCGAGCGCGAGCGGCTGCTCGACGAGGTCGGGCTCGGCGAGGCGATGACGCGGCGGGTAGGGACGATGTCCAAGGGCATGCAGCAGCGGCTCGGGATCGCGCAGGCGATGGTGGGCGGCCCGCGCGTGCTCCTGCTCGACGAGCCGACCAGCGCGCTCGACCCCGCCGGCCGCCGCACGGTGCGCCGGCTGCTCGAGGCGCTGCGCGAGCGCGGCGTCGCCGTGCTGCTCAACTCGCACCTGCTCTCGGAGGTCGAGCTCGTCTGCGACCGCGTGGCGATCATCGCCCGCGGCGAGCTGGTCGCGGCCGGCACGCCCGACGAGCTGAGCCGGCCGAGCGGGATCGAGGTCGACACCGCCGACGGCACGCGCGTGTTCGCCGACGCCCCGCGCGAGGACGCGCCGCGGATCGTGCGCGAGCTCGTGGCCGCGGGCGAGGAGATCTACGGCGTCCGCGTCATGCGGTCCTCGCTCGAGGACGCCTACCTCGAGGCGGTCGGCGAGGCGTGATCACGATCGCGGTCTTCGCCCTGCGCGAGTCGCTGCGGCGGCGCGTGTTCTCGGTCGTCGGCCTGCTCACGCTCGCCTTCCTCGGGCTCTACGGGCTGGGGACGTGGCAGCTGTTCGACTCCGTCGGCCAGTTCGAGGAGCCGATCGAGGGCGTCGAGGCACGGACCGTCGCGGGCGCCACGATCCTCGGCCTCGCCATGTTCGCGACGCTCTTCCTGGGCACGATCCTCGCGGTCTTCCTCACGCTCGGCGCCGTGCGCGGCGACGCCGAGCGCGGCCTCCTGCAGCCGGTCCTCGTGCGGCCGGTGCACCGCCGCACGGTGCTGGTCGGGCGCTTCGCGGCGGCCGCCTCCGTCTGCGGCGCGTACGTGGTCGTCGTCTTCCTCGCCGCGACGGCGCTCACCTGGGCGTTCAGCGACTGGTGGCCCGACAACACGCTCGGGCCGGCGCTCCAGCTCGCGGGCGCCGTGGCGGTGCTGTCGGCGCTGTCGCTCGCGGGGTCGGTGCTGCTGTCGGCCAACGCGAACGGGATCGCCGTCTTCATGCTCTTCGGCGCCGGCCTGGTGGCCGGGCTGCTCGGCCAGATCGGCGAGGCGCTCGGCTCCCGCACGCTCGACCGGGTCGCCGACATCGTGAGCTGGGTCCTGCCGTTCGAGGCGCTCTACCAGGCGGCGCTGGCCGCCATCACCGCCGACACCGTCGGCTTCACGCGGCTGGCCATCAACCTCGGGCCGTTCGGCGGCGCGGAGTCGGCGAGCCCGCTGCTGTGGCCGTGGGCACTGGCCTTCATCGCGCTTGTCGGCGCCGTCGCCTCCGCCGCCTTCGCACGGCGCGACTTGTGACCCGGAGCCCCGGGTAACCCTCGGGACATGACCGAGCAGGGGATGGAAGACCGGCACGGGCTGCAGTCGGGCCTCAAGCGCCGGCACGTGACGATGATCGCGCTGGGCGGCGTGATCGGCGCCGGGCTGTTCGTCGGCTCGGGCGCGGTGATCAACCAGACGGGTCCGGCGGCGGTGCTCTCGTACCTGGCGGCCGGCTTCCTCGTCGTGCTGGTGATGCGGATGCTGGGCGAGATGGCGGTCGCCAACCCGAGCACCGGCTCGTTCGCCGACTACTCGCGGCTGTCGCTCGGCAACTGGGCGGGCTTCACCGCCGGCTGGCTCTACTGGTGGTTCTGGGTCATCGTGCTGGCGATCGAGGCGGTGGCCGGCGCGGAGATCATCCAGCGCTGGTTCGACATCCCGATCTGGATCACCAGCCTCGGGCTGATGATCCTGCTCACCGCCACCAACCTCTTCTCGGTGCGGGCGTACGGCGAGTTCGAGTTCTGGTTCGCCTCGATCAAGGTCGCCGCCATCATCGCGTTCATCTGCCTGGCCGCGGCCTACATCCTCGGCCTCACCGGCGGCGAGGGCGGGGTCGGCGAGCTCACCGCCGAGGGCGGCTTCGCGCCCGAGGGCATCGGCATGGTGCTGACCGGCATCGTGATCGTGATCTTCGCGTTCGTGGGGGCGGAGATCGCCACGATCGCGGCGGCCGAGTCCGACGAGCCCAAGCACGCGGTGACCAAGGCGACGAACTCGGTGATCGGCCGCGTGCTCGTGTTCTACGTGCTGTCGGTGTTCCTGATCGTCGCGATCGTGCCGTGGAACAGCACCAAGCTCGGCGAATCGCCGTTCGTGGCCGCGCTCGACATCATCGGCATCGCCGGCGCGGCCGACGTGATGAACGCGATCGTGCTCACCGCCGTGCTGTCGTGCCTGAACTCCGGGCTCTACGTCGCCTCGCGGATGATGTTCGCGCTCGCCCACCGCGGCGACGCGCCGCAGTGGACGGTCCAGCTCAGCTCACGCGGGGTGCCCGCACGGGCGATCCTGCTCGCGACCTCGGTCGGCTACGTCTCGGTGATCGCCGCGGCGCTGTGGCCGGAGACGATCTTCCTCTGGCTGGTGAACTCCTCGGGCGCCGTCGCCCTGTTCGTCTACCTGCTGATCGCGATCTCCGAGCTGCGCATGCGCGCGCGGCTCGAGCGCGAGGACCCGGAGCGGCTCGAGGTCCGCATGTGGGGCTATCCGTGGCTGACGTACCTCGTCATCGCCGCCATCGTCGTGGTCATCGGCTCGATGGCGTTCGTCGACGAGACGCGCGAGCAGCTCTGGTGGAGCCTCGGCAGCCTCGCGGTGATCCTCGGCGCGTACGGCCTGCGCGCGCGCTTCGCGCCGACCCGCCGTGAGCCGACGGGCCGGTTCGCGTCGCGCGACCGAGCGACGGCCGGGACGCCCGGCTGATCAGCCTCGCGGCGGAACCTACGAGCGGTCGACGAGGTTGTTGTCGATCTGCAGCGGCGGAGCGCCCGGCTCGGCGGCCTTCGGCGCCTCGTCCGGGGCGTCGGCCGGCGGCTCCACGCCCATGACCTGGGCCAGCTCGCCGGTCTCGTACATCTCGACCACGATGTCGCAGCCGCCGACCAGCTCGCCCTTGACGAAGAGCTGCGGGATCGTCGGCCAGTTCGACAGGGCGGACAGCTCGTGACGGATCCGCGGGTCGGGCAGGATGTCGACGGCGGCGAACTCCTTGCCGATCGCGTCGAGCGCGGCGACCGTGCGCGCGGAGAAGCCGCACGCGGGGCGCTCAGGCGTCCCCTTCATGAAGAGGATGACCTCGTGGTCGCGGATCGCGTCGGCGATCGCCTCGCGGATGGGGTTCTCGGTGGTCTCGCTCATGCTCACTCCGCTCGCGTTTCGAGAGACAGCGCGTGGATCGGGCCGCCGATGTCGGGTCCGAAGACCGCGTACACCCTGCGATGCTGCTCGATCCGGCTGAGGCCGGCGAACTCCGGCGCGGCGACCGTGGCGCGAAAATGGTCCCCTCCGCCCGTGAGGTCGGTGACCTCGGCGCGGGCGCCTGGGATCGCCGTCTCGATGCGCTGCCTCAACTCGTCGGTGGTCGGCACCGATACAGAGAGTAGCGGGCGCTATTCTTTCTGAAGCGATGATCACGTTCACCGAAAAGGGCGCCGAGAAGGTGCAGGAGTTCCTGACCGGGCAGGGCGCCGAGATCCAGACGTCCGGCCTGCGGGTCGGGGTGCGCGGCGGGGGCTGCTCAGGCTTCCAGTACGCGCTTGCGTTCGACACCCAGCGCGACGGCGACGAGGTGTTCGAGGACCACGGCCTCCGCATCCTCGTCGACGGCCCGAGCCTGCCCTACGTGCGCGGCGCGGTGGTCGACTACGTCGAGGGCCTCCAGGGCGCCGGCTTCAAGGTCGACAACCCGAACGTGATCGCCGCCTGCGGCTGCGGCTCCTCGTTCCGCGTGGCGGACGAGGAAGAAGTCTCGGCCGTCTAGCCATCGCGCGCCTGCGGCTCGCGCTCGTCGCCGCCGCCCTCGTCGCGGTCGTCGCCGCCGTCGTGGTCCTGACGGGCGGCGAGGAGGAGCCGCGGCCACCGGTGGCAACGCCGTCGCCGGCGCCCACGCCGGCCGCGCCGCTCGACGAGCCCGCCCCCGGGCCCTCGCTGGCGGTCGGCTTCACGGAGCCGAACCCGAACCTGTTCGCGCCCGACGACGTGCTCGCCGTGCCACCGGAATGGGCGCGCTGGCGCGAGCGGGTCCTGAGCATCAAGCCGGCGCTGTACCGGCTCGTGGTCGAGTGGAACACGCTGCAGCCGGACCCGGCGGTGCCCGCCCACCTCCAGGCGGGGGACCCGGGCTGCATGCGCGACAAGCAGCCGTGCGCCTTCTACGCGGGGCTGCTCGACCAGCTGCGCGCGCTGGCGGCGCGCCAGCGCGAGGGGAGCGGCGCCTGGCAGGTGCTCGTGGTCTTCACCGGCACGCCGGCGTGGGCGGCGGTGCCGCCCGCCGACTGCGGCGACGACGTCGAGAACGGCGCCCCGCGACACGACGCGCTACCGGCGTACCGCCGGCTCGTGCGCGGCGTCCTCGACCTCGCCGAGCAGGTCGGCGCCGAGCTGCGCTACCTCTCGCCGTGGAACGAGCCGAACCATCCGTACGCGCTCTCGCCCCAGCGCGCGGCATGCGACGCGGGTGCGCCCTCGCGGGCGGTGGCGCCGTACGCCGCGCTCGCCCGCGCGCTGCAGGCCGAGCTGCGCGCCGGCCAGCAGCTCGTGCTCGGCGAGACGGCCGGGCTGCTCGAGCCGACCTCCCGCGCGACCTCGGTGCCGGAGCTGATCCGCCGCCTGCCACGCGCGCTCGTGTGCGCCGCCCCGGTGTGGTCGCAGCACGCGTACATCGGCGGCACCGACCCGGTGGCCGCCGTCCGGGCCGCGCTCGACGCCCGCCGCTGCCCGCGCGAGCACGCGATCTGGATCACCGAGACCGGGGTCGGGCCGGCGCCCGGCGGCTTCTCGCTGGCGCGCGGGATCACGAGCGAGCGCCAGGGGTGCCGGCTCCTGCACGACCGCCTGCGGGCGTGGCACCGCGCCCTCGACGTGACCGTCGCCGTCCAGTACACCGTGCGCGAGGACGACCTGTTCCCGACCGGCCTCGTGACCACCGACCTCTCCCGCGCACGGCCGGCGCTGCGGGAGTGGCAGGCGTGGGGCGGCCGCGCGGCACCCGACGATCCCGCGCCCGAGCGGGCCTGCTAGAGGCCGGCCTGGCGCAGCAGCCAGAGCGCGAGCATGGTGAAGCCGACCATGATCGCCAGCATCCAGTACTGCGACCGCACGGCCTGGCTGGCCTGGCCGTACGTCACCAGCGCGCGGTCGTGAGCGAGGATGAGCGCGGCGACGTGGCCGGTGACCACGAAGCCGTACTGGAGGTACCAGACGGCGTTCTGGCTCAGCAGCGAGAAGTCGATCGCCGCGTCGGCGGTGCCGAAGATGTCCCAGCCCTGGCCGAACGGGTCCGCGGCCAGGTACTGGATCGCCTGCCCCTCGTAGAGCAGGTACGACAGGTAGTGGGCCATCACGTAGGCGGCCGCGATCGGCACGAGGGTGTGCACGAACGCCCGTCGCAGCGTGGGCGCGGGGATGTTGCCGCCAACGGACCGGGCGCCCTCCATGCCGAGCCAGTAGAAGCCGGCGACGAAGCCCACGCCCGCGAGCAGGCCGACCGTGTCGGCGAGCTTGCCGGCCGTCGTGGCGTCGGCACCGAGCGCGCCGAACACGTCGTCCGTCAACCACGGGCCGACCGAGTTCCACAGGTCGCCCTGGCTGAGCCCGTCGAACGTGACGGTCCCGATCATCACCATCAGCACCGGGACGGTCCCCGCCACCGGATCGATCTTCGGCAGCCCGCCGAGCACCTTGCGGACGCCCAGCACGCGGTCGCGCGTCTCGAACGGGCTCACGCGCGAGAGGAAGTTGTAGTAGACCGAGAACGCCTCGCCGCGGCGCGTCCAGGTCTCGACGCCCCAGACCGACTGGGCGGCGAGCGTGACCACCGTGTAGCCGACGATCGCGTTGGTCAGCGTGACCGGGTTGTCCGCCCACTGGCCGACGAGCTCGATCCACGTGAACATGAACAGGCCGGCCGCCGCGGGCCAGCGCCCGAGCGCCTCCGGGTACGGCCGCCGCGCGGGGCCCCGGCGGCCGACCACGGCGCCGACCGCGCGCCCGATCGCCCGCCACGGGTTGAAGGCCTTGAAGACGTCGCCGAAGATCAGCGACAGCACCACGAGCCCGACCCAGAACGTGATCATGACGAAGGTCGGGACGAGGTTGTCGGCGGCCCCCTCCGGGCCGACGTAGCCGGCCACGATGACGACGGCCAGCAGCGCGACGCCGATCGCGCCGCACAGGAAGTCGACGACGCGGCTGCCGAGCACGCGCCCGACGACCGGCAGCGGCCGCCAGCGGGCGTCCTCGAACACCGGCTTGGGCCACATCAGGGCGAGCGCCGCGAACGAGATCACGAGGATGGCCGCCGCGCCCCAGGCGAAGAGGATCGGGTCGAGCGGCAGCGGGTTGCGCTGGATCGGACCGCCGTGGGCGGCGGCCGTCGCGGGCGCCGCCAGCGCCGCGGCGGCGGCGGTCAGGAGGGCGCTAGAGACCCGTCTGGATCGCATCCTCGAACGCCTTCAGGCCGAACGAGCCCTCGAGCCGCGCGGTGATGCGCCCATCGCTGCCGACGACGAACAGCCACGGCTCGGTGCGCAGGTTGAACTGCTCCAGCGACTGGCGCAGGCCCTGCTGCGGATCGTTGTCCGCGTAGACCTCCTGGTGGATGAACTCCATCCGGTCGCCGTACTTGGCCTTCATCTGCAGCGCGATGTCGGTCACCGGGCCGCAGACGCGCGACTGGCAGAGCTGCGGGGTCGCGAACAGCAGCGCGACCGGCTTCTTGCCGACCACCTGGTCGAAGCTCTCCTGGTGCATGTCGCTGGGCGGGACGCGCGTGTCGAGCAGGTCCTCGTTGCCCTTGACCGACTCGATCGTGTCGGTGGTCGCCTTCGGCGCCGCCTCGCCGACGTCGGGGATCGTGTCGTCCTTCTTCGTGCTGACCTCGACCTGCGAGGGCGCCGCGACGTACGTGTTGCCGGACTTCGTCACCGCGAACACCGCCCACTGCCCCTTCTGGTCGAAGGGCACCTCGGCCTGGTAGACGGCGGCGAACGGGTCGCCCTCCTCGGCCGCCTGGCGGGAGCGGTAGCGGCCCTCGGTGACGAGCACGTCGGCGGGGGCGACGAACGGGCCCTCGGCGGGGTCGTCGGGCGTGGGCGCCACGTAGACCGCGGTCGGCCCGTACACGAACTGGCCCTGGTCGTCGATCATGCCGAACGCGAGCCGGTCCTCGCCGACCGTGAAGACCGAGGTGGCGAGGCCGACCTCGGTCGAGCCGCCGCCCTTGACCTCCTCGGCGAGCTGGTTGAGCGTCTTGCCGTCCGCGGAGGGGAAGTCGGCGGCCTCGGGCCGCGCGGCGGCGCGCACCTTGGCCTGCAGGCCGCCCTCCTCGGAGACCCGGCTCACCGGGTCGTCGGAGGACCCGTCGTCACCTCCGCAGCCCGCGACCACGGCGCAGCCGAGCATCGCGGCGAGCACGAGCCTCCTCATCACGGTGGATGAGGGTAGCCGCCTCAGGCGGGCACGTTGTCGAGGCTGCGCCACAGGTACAGGCAGGCGCGCGTGCGGTACGGCCGCCAGGGCTCGGCCAGCGCCTCCAGCTCCTTGGGTGTGGGCGGGCGGTCGAGGCCATACGCGCGCATCGCCGCGTTGCGCACCCCGAGGTCACCCGTGGCGAGCACGTCGGGCCGGTTCAGGGTGAACATGAGGAACATGTGGGCGGTCCACTCGCCGACGCCTCGGATGGCGGTCAGCTCGCGGATCACCTCGCCGTCGGGCATGTCGGGCAGCCGCTCGAGCTCCAGCTCGCCGGACAGCACGTGCTCGGCGAGCGAGCGCAGGTAGGCGACCTTGGCGCGGCTGAAGCCGGCCGCGAGGCGCAGTTCTTCGGGGTCGTCGGCGAGGATCTGCTCCGGCGTGGGCGCCGTGCCGCCGAAGCGGTCGAGCAGGCGCTGCCAGATCGACGCGGCCGCCTTGACCGAGAGCTGCTGGCCCGTGATGGCACGCAGGAGCACGCCGTACGGGTCCTCGGGCCGACCGCGCCGGTCCGGCTTGGCGGGGAGCGGGCCGCCGTCGTCGATCAGCCGGGCGAGGACGGGGTCGACGCGATGGAGGTGGGCATCCGGGGCCAGCACGGCCCCGGGACCCTAGCCGTCGGTGGTGATGCGGGCGACCAGCTCGCCGAGCACGCGCTCCGCGTCCTCGTTGGCGATCTGGCAGGTGCCGGCCGCCTCGTGGCCCCCGCCGCCGTAGGCGAGCATCAGCTCGCCGACGTTCGTGCGGCTGCTGCGGTCGATGATCGACTTGCCGGTCGCGAACACCGTGTTCTGCTGCTTGAGCCCCCACAGCACGTGGATCGAGACGTTGCACTGCGGGAACAGCGCGTAGATCGTGAAGCGGTTCGTCGGGTGGATGACCTCCTCGTCGCGGAGGTCGAGCACGACGAGGTTGCCGTGCACGGTGGCGCAGCGGCGGATCTGCGCCACGGCGAGCTCGTCGTGCTCGAAGTAGAGCTCGACCCGCTCGGCGACGTCGGGCGTGGCGAGGATCTCCTCGACGCTCAGCGTCGTGCAGGCGTCGATCAGCTGCATCATGAGCTGGTAGTTGGAGATGCGGAACTCGCGGAAGCGGCCGAGCCCGGTGCGCGGGTCCATGAGGAAGTTGAGCAGCGTCCAGCCCGTCGGCTCCAGGATCTCCTCGAGCGAGAACTGCGCGGCGTCGCCCTTGTCGACGGCGTCCATGAGCTCCTCGATGCCCGGGAACGTGTCGGCGGCGCCGAAGTGCTCGTAGACCACGCGGGCGGCCGACTCGGCCCCCGGCACGATCACGTGGTTGGCCGGCCGGCCCTCCACGCGGAGCGTCTCGGAGTGGTGGTGGTCGAACGCGATGTGGACGTCCGGGTGGTACGGAAGATTGGTGGTGATGTCGCCGGCGCCCAGCTCGACCTTGCCGTCCTGCACGTCCTTGGGGTGGACGAACTTGACGTCGTCGAGCATGTTGAGGTGCTTGAGGAGGGCGGCGCACACCAGCCCGTCGAAGTCCGAGCGCGTCACGAGGCGGAAGCGCTCTGCCTGAAGCTGCGTCATGGGAACAGCATCGGCAGGGTATGCCCCGGGCATGACCCGTCTGCTGATCGTGGTGGCGGCCTGCGTCGCCGTGCTCGCGGGCTGCGGCGGCGACGACGAAGGCGGCGGCGACGGGGGCGGCGACGGACCGACGCGCGAGGAGTTCGTCGCCGACGCCAACCGCATCTGCCGCGAAGGCGCGGAGAAGATCGACGAGATCTCCTCCGGTGCGCAGGAGCGGATCCAGGGGGCGCACTCGCCGGAGGAGCGCCAGCGCGCGGTCGCCGACGTGCTCGAGGAGACGGCCTCCGAGTACCGCCCGTACCTCGACCGGCTCGCCGACCTGGAGGCGCCCAGCGACGTCCAGGAGGACTGGTCGAGCTTCGTCGAGGACATCCGCAAGGCCTTCGACCTGATCCCCGAGCTGGCCGACGCCACCCGCGAGGCCGACCGCGAGAAGCTCGAGGACCTCACCTCCGAGTTCACCCGGATCGCGTCGGACACGCGCCCGTTCGCCGAGCGCGCCGGGCTCGAGGACTGCCTGCCCGACCAGGAATCGGGCTAGGCCGGCCGCCGCGCGACGACGACGACCGGCAGCGCCCTCCCGGCCTCGCGCTCGTACGCCGCGTACTTGGGGAAGACGCCGGTCATCAGCGCCCACAGGCGCTCGCGCTCGCCACCGGCCGCCGGACGCGCGACCGCCGGGAACACCTCCGAGCGCACCTGCACGACGACCGCGGGGCTCGCCACCAGGTTCAGGAACCACGCGGGATCGCCGCCTCCGCGCACGGCAGTCGCGACGAGCACGTAGCGCTCCCCGTCGCGCCCGTAGTACAGGGCCGTCCGCCGCAGCCGCCCCGACCGCCGCCCGCGCGTCGTGAGCAGCAGCGCCGCGCGCCCGTTGAACCGATGACCCCGGGTGCCGCCGCTCTCCACGTAGCGGCGCACATGCCGGGCGACCCAGCCCGCCGGGTTGTCGAACACGACCTCCTCGCCGGACACCAGGAGGCACGCTACCGGCCGCGAACGCGATTGGTGAGCGTAGACTCGGCCGACTCACCGGAGGCCCCGCGTGCCCGACTCCTCGATCGATCTGGCCAGCCTGCACGTCGGCGCCGAGGAAGCCCTCGACGCCGTGCTCGAGGCCCTGGACGACGGGGCCGGGACCGTGCTCGGCGACGACCAGGCGCTCGCCGCCCAGCAGGAGTCGCTGCGCCGGCTGGCCGCGCTCGTGGCCGGCGGCGCGGCCGCGGCCGAGGTGCTGGCCGCCATCGCCAGGGAGGTCGCCCACGTGCTCGGCAGCGAGCTCGTCGCGCTGTGGCGGAACGAGAGCGACGCCACCGCGGCCGTGCTCGCCGCCTGGGGCGACCGCCCCCATCCGTTCGAGCCCGGCAGCCGCTGGCCGCTCGACGGCCCGGCGCTCGCCGCCCTGGTCAGCAAGGCGGCGAGCCCGGTCCGGATCGAGGATGTCTCGCGCAACTCGGGGACCATCGCGACCGCCCTGCAGGAGGCCGGGATCCGCACCGCGGTCGGCGCACCGATCATCGTCGACGGCCGGGTCTGGGGCGTCATGGGGACGTACTCGTCGATCGCGCTGCCCGAGCGGACCGAGGATCACCTCGCCGAGTTCACGACGCTGATCGCCGCGGCGTTCTCGAACACCGCCCGCCGCGACGAGCTGGCCCGCCTCGCCGACGAGCAGGCGGCGCTGCGCCGCGTGGCGACGCTCGTCGCCCACGCCGTCCCGGCGGCCGAGCTGTTCGCGGCGGTCGCCCACGAGGTGCGCGAGCTGCTGCACGCGGACTCCGCGCACATCGTCCGCCACAAGGGCGGCGAGCCGGCCGTGATCGCGTCAGCGCCGCACGGCGCCCCGCTCCCCGCCGAGGGCGCGACCGCGCCGATCGTGGTCGACGCGCGGCCCTGGGGCGAGCTCACGGTGTCCTCGGCGCACCCGGGCGAGCCGCCGCTCGAGGCCTTCGCCGAGCTCGTGGCGACCGCGATCTCGAACCACGAGGCGCGCGCCGAGGCGCGACGGCTCGCCGACGAGCAGGCGGCGCTGCGCCGGGTGGCGACGCTGGTCGCCGAGGACGTGCCGCCCGCCGAGCTGCTCGGCGCGGTCGCCGAGGAGGCCGGCCGGCTGCTCGGCGCCGACCTGGCCGGGATGATCCGCTACGTCAGCGACACGACGGTCGTCGCCGAGGCGGCCTGGGCCGCCGAGGGAGTCCATCCCGCCGTCACCGGCGTGTGGTCGCTCGAGGGCGACCGGCTGGCCACCAGGATCCTCGAGACCGCGCACCCCATCCGCGAGGACGACTGGGACAGCGTCGAGGGGCCGATCGCCGCCTTCGTCCGCGAGCGGCTCGGCATCCGGTCGTCGGTCGGCAGCCCGATCGTCGTCGAGGGCCGCGTGTGGGGCGCCCTCTTCGTCCACTCGACGACCGACCGCCCGCTCGCGCCCGACACCGAGCTGCGCGTCGAGCACTTCACGGAGCTGGTCAGGACGGCGATGTCGAACGCCCAGGCGCGCGCCGACGCCGACCGGCTTGCCGACGAGCAGTCCGCGCTGCGGCGGATGGCGACGCTCGTCGCCCAGGGGACACCGTCCATGGAGGTCCTGGCCGCCGTCGCCGCCGAGGTCGGGCAGCTCCTCGCCGTCGAGGACACGGCGATCCTGCGCCACGAGGACGACGGGACCGACACGGTGGTCGCGCGCTGGGGCGGCGCGATCGACACGCACGCCTCCGTCGCCTGCCCGATCGCGGTCGAGGGCCGCGAATGGGGTGTCCTGACCGCCGCGCGCGCCGAGCCGCTGCCCGCCGACGCCGTCTCGCGCATCGCCCAGTTCGCCGAGCTCGCCGCGACGGCGATCTCGAACGACCGGGCACGGAGCGGCCTCGCGGCCTCGCGGGCGCGCATCGTGGCGGCCGCCGACGAGGAGCGCCGCCGCGTCGTCCGCGACCTCCACGACGGCGCCCAGCAGCGGCTCGTGCACACGATCCTCACGCTCCAGCTCGCGCGCGAGGAGCTCGGGCAGGCGGAAGCGGTCCAGCTCGTGACCGAGGCACTGAGCCAGGCCGAGCGCGCGACCGTCGAGCTCCGCGAGCTCGCACACGGCCTGCTCCCGGCGGTCCTCCTCCACGGCGGCCTGCGCGCCGGCGTCCAGGAGCTCGCCTCGCGGATGCCGCTGCCGGTCGCGAACCATGTCCACGTCGGCCGGCTCTCGCCCGCGGTCGAGGCGACGGCCTACTTCGTGGTCGCCGAGTCGCTGACCAACGTGGCCAAGCACGCGGGCGCGACGCGGGCCACGGTGTCCGCGCGCGTGGAGGACGGCACGCTGCGCGTCGACGTGCGCGACGACGGCGTCGGCGGCGCGCACCCCGGCGGCAGCGGACTCCTCGGCCTCGCCGACCGGCTCGCCGTGTGCGACGGCCGGCTGCGCGTGGAGAGCCCGGCGGACGGCGGCACCCAGGTCACGGCGGAGATCCCGGTCGATGCCTGAGGCGCTGCCCGCCGAGGACGTCCTCGCCTCCGTGCTGGACGGCACGCACCAGCCGGTCTGGCTCGTCGACGCGGGCGGCGTGATCCGCTTCGCCAACCCCGCCGCGCTGCGCCTCGACGGCACGGAGCTGCTCGGCCGCCCCGCGCAGGAGGCGCTGCGGGCCCCGCCGGCCGTGTCGAAGCCGCTGGGGGACGGGACGCTGCTGGTCTTCGGCGCCGCGGAACCCGACGCCGCGCTGGCGGCGCAGCAGGCGTCGCTCCGGCGGGTCGCGGCGCTGGTCGCCGGCGGGGCGGCGTCGGCGGAGGTGTTCGCCGCCATCGCCCGCGAGGTCGGGCAGGTCGTCGGCCTGCCGCTCGTCGCGCTCTGGCGCTACGAGCCGGACCGGACGGCGACCGTGCTCGGCGCCTGGGGCGGCGTGTCGCACCCGTTCGCGGTCGGCTCGCGCTGGCCGCTCGACGGGCCGACGATCTGCGCCATGGTGCTCGACAGCGGCCGCCCCTCCCGGATCGACGACTTCGGCGCCCTGCCCGGGACGATCGCGCACGCCGCGCGCCGGACCGGGATCCGCTCCTGCGCGGGCGCGCCGATCGTGGTCGACGGCCGGATCTGGGGCGCGATGTCGGCCGACCAGATCGATCCCGAGCCGCTGCCCGCCGGGATCGAGTACCGCCTCGTCGAGTTCACCGAGCTGGTCGCCACCGCGATCTCCAACAGCGAGAGCCGCGAGGCGCTCCGCCGGCTCGCCGACGAGCAGGCGGCGCTGCGCCGGGTGGCGACGCTCGTCGCCCGCGCGGTCCCGCCCGACGAGGTGTTCGACGCGGTGGCGGGGGAGGTCGGAGCGCTGCTGGACGTCGATGCCGCCCACGTCGGGCGCTTCGAGGCGGACGACACCGTGACCGGTGCCGCGGCCTGGGCCCGCGGCGGCCGTCCGCTGCCGCTCCCCGAGCGCGCCGTGGTCGAGCCCGGCACCGTCACCGGGAAGGTGCAGGAGACCGGGAGCGCCGCCCGCGTCGACAGCTACGAGCAGGTCTCGGGTGCGCTGGCGGCGAGGATGCGCGACCTCGGCATCCGCTCGTCGGTCGGCGTCCCGATCACCGCCGACGGGCGGCTGTGGGGCGTCTTGGTCGTCTCGTCGGCCGGCGCGCGGCCGGCGCCGGCGGACGCCGAGTCCCGGCTCGCGGCGTTCTCGGAGCTCATCGCCACGGCGATCTCGAACTCGGCGGCCCGTGCCGAGGTGCGGCGGCTCGCGGACGAGCAGGCCTCCCTGCGGCGGGTGGCGACGCTGGTCGCCGAGGGCGCCCCGGAGGCCGAGCTGCTCGGCGCCGTGACCGCGGAGGCCGGGCGGCTGCTCGGCGCCGACCTGGCCGGCATGATCCGCTTCGTCGCCGACGAGGCGACGACCGCCGTCGCCACCTGGGTTCCGGACGGCGATCCGCCCGAGGTGCGCGGCGTCTGGCCGCTGGAGGGCGACCGCCTGTCGACCTCCCTCCTGACCACGCGCCGTCCGGCGCGGCAGGACGACTGGACCGGCGCGTCCGGCCCGATCGCCGTCTTCCTGCGCGAGCAGCTGGGGATCCGGTCGTCGGTCGGCAGCCCGATCGTGGTCGGCGGCCGCGTGTGGGGCGGCCTGTTCGTGCACTCGAAGACCGGTCACCCGCTGCCGCCCGACACCGACACGCGCCTGACCAACTTCACCGAGCTGACGAGCACCGCGCTCTCCAATGCGCAGGTGCGGGAGGAGGCGAGCCGGCTCGCCGACGAGCAGGCGGCCCTGCGCCGCGTCGCGACGCTGGTGGCGCGCGAGTCGCCGCCGGCCGAGGTCTTCGCCGCCGTCGCCCGCGAGGTCGGGAAGCTGCTCGCGATCGCGAGCGTGCACGTGTGCCGCTACGAGGGCGAGGCGAGCGCGGTCGTGGTCGGCGAGTGGGGCGGGGCGGACGCCGCGCCCGTCGGGGCCCTGCTGGGGCTGGCGCCCGACTCGCTCACCAGCCGCGTGCGTGAGGCCGGCCGGCCGGTGCGGCTCGACGACCATCCCGGCCGCACCGGCCCGATCGTCGACTGGGGCCGCCGGCTTCGCATCGGGTCGGCGGTCGGCACCCCGATCGTCGTGGAGGGGCGGGTGTGGGGCGTGATGGTGGCGTCCTCGCGCACCACCGAGCCCGGCGCCGAGCCGCTTCCGCCCGACACCGAGACGCGGCTCGGCCAGTTCACCGAGCTCGTGGCCACCGCGATCTCCAACGTCCAGGCGCGCGCCGACCTGGCCGCCTCGCGCGCGCGGCTGGTGGCGGCCGCCGACGAGGAGCGCCGGCGCGTGGTGCGCGACCTGCACGACGGCGCCCAGCAGCGGCTCGTGCAGACGGTGCTCACGCTCAAGCTCGCCCTGCAGGCGCTCGAAGACGGCAGCTCGGCGCTTGTCAGCGAGGCGCTCGACCACGCCGAGCGAGCGACCGTCGAGGTGCGCGAGCTCGCCCACGGCCTGCTCCCGGCGGTGCTGACCCAGGGCGGGCTGCGCGCCGGCGTCGAGGCGCTGGCCTCGCGGATGACCGTGCCGGTCGACAACCGCGTGGCCGTCGAGCGGCTCCCCGCGGCGGTCGAGGCGACGGCCTACTTCGTGGTCGCCGAGTCGCTGACCAACGTGGTCAAGCACGCGCGCGCGACGCGGGCCACCGTGACCGCGCAGGTGGAGGGCGGCTCGCTGCGGATCGAGGTCGGCGACGACGGCGTCGGCGGCGCGCAGCTCGGCGGCACCGGCTTCGTCGGGCTGGTCGACCGGCTCGCGGTGCTCGACGGGACGCTGCGGCTCGAGAGCCACGAGGGCGGCGGCACGCTCGTGACCGCGGACCTGCCCCTACCCTGAGGCGCGTGGCGCCGCCCACGATCGATGCCGCCCTGGCCCGCCGCCTGATCGACCGCCAGTTCCCGCAGTGGTCCGACCTGCCGATCGAGTCCGTCGAGCTCGATGGCTGGGAC
>Ga0081538_10002540_pt1 | contig 17755 bp, 19 predicted proteins | sample TabmetS5T2R1_FD_71022 | JGI IMG/M metagenome (GOLD analysis project Ga0081538, IMG submission 71022) | Tabebuia heterophylla rhizosphere microbial communities from the University of Puerto Rico - S5T2R1 | ecosystem: Host-associated > Plants > Roots > Rhizosphere ... | reverse complement strand
GGCGCCGTGATGGGCCTCGCCCTCCCCTCCCTGGGGGGCGCCCGCGGGGACCGGGAGCACGGGATCGATCCCGGCTCCCCGCGCGCCGGCTCGCGCTGCCGCGCAGAGCCGGCGCACGTTCGGCCGCTACGGGCCGGTCACCGAGTTCACGGGACCGCAGATCACGGCGAGCGTGGCGGCGCCGTCGACGCCCCCAAAGACTCGCGCCGTCCACTTCTCGGCTGTCTCGGGGAACATGTCGATCACGAACTGGTTCTCCGGATCCTGAAGGCGAATTCCTGCGCTGACCGCCTTCAGTCCGGGATCGCAGCTCGCGCTGACGGTCTGGGTCTGATTGGCCGGAGCCAGCACCGTGTTGACATTGATGTCGGCCCGCTCCACGGCGCTCGCGGTTCCAGCCGTGCTCGCCCTGTCGGCATTCGCCGCGCTGTCGGCCGACACCGCAGAGGGGACCTTCTGCAGCTCGGACTCGTCGATGTCCTGACCGTTCAGCGAGTTGCGCCTGACCTTGGCGCCCGTCACCGCGTTGTTCTTGAGCTTGGGCGTAGTCACGGCCTTCGCCTTGAGCTGCTTGGCGCCGACGCTCTTGGCGGGCAAGTTGACCACCGCGTAGGACGTGCCGCCGAAGGCGACGAGCAGCGCGAGGAACGCCACCGTCATCGAGGGCGAGGGAAGTGAGGTTTTGATCCGTCGCATGAGGACCTCCTCCGTCGTGGTTACCGAACCTCGCCGGCGACGCTAAGCCGGGGCGTTACGCGGTCGTTACGGCCGCCGGAGCACAGCCGGCGGACGGTGGCGAACGCCCGCTTGCGGCGCACCTCATACGGCTCCCGCTCGTCCATCGTGAGCACGCCCTCGCTCCCGAACGGCGTGGCCGGGCCGAACTCGCTCAGCCAGCTGTCACGGAGGGTCACGAAGACCTGGTCGGCGCCGGCGCGCAACATGACGGGCAGCGCGTCGCGCAGGTAGCGGGCCTGGCCCGGCTCCCCTCCGCGATAGGCCGGATCGCGCTGAAAGCGGGAATCCGACGGGTAGCCGGCCTCGGTGACCCACATCGGGCCGCGGTGGCCGTGCCGGCGAAAGAGCCTCCGCCAGCGCCGGATCGTGGATGCCAGGGTGGCCCGTCGACCGCGCACGTGGACGTTCGCGACGTCGAACCCGCGATTGCCGCGGATCGCCCTGAGCGCGCGGCGGTACCAGTCGCGGCCGTCGAGATCCATGGCGCCCCCGATCAGGACCGGCACACGCGGAAAGCGGCGCTTGACCGCGCGGTAGGTGGCGGACAGCATCGCGGCGTACTGCGCCGGCGTGCCGTCGAAGGCCCATTCGCCATCCGGCTCGTTCCACACCTCGACCGCTCGGAAGACGTCGGGCGCCCGGGCGACCACCGCGCTCACGTAGCGGCCGAACCGGCGAGGATCACTCGGGGCGCACAGGTGGTGCCCCTCCGGCCTTCGATCCGGGCACGACGAGATGCGCGCCGGAGTGGCTCTCATCACGGCGAGCACGGGCAGCCGATGGCGGCGCGACAGCTGGACGACCTCGTCCACGCCGGCCCAGTTGCGGGCCGTGGGCGGGGCGTTCCAGACGTCGAAGATGCTGTCGAGGACGACGTCCAGCCTGATGTATGCCGCACCCATCGCCTTCGCCTCGGCGAACAGGCGGGCCTTCTGGGCGTACGGCGTGCAGCATGTGTTCACCATCGAGTGAGCCGAGTACGGCGGCGGCTGGGCGCCCGCCCGGGCGGCGAGTAGGAGGGAGGCGAGGAGCACCGCGAGCAGAAGCACGGCGCGCGACGCTAGGAACGGCTCTTACGCCCGGATTACGACGATTTGCAGGCAAGTCCCGTAACGCCGGCGTAACCGGTGCGCCTACACGGCTTCGCCCGCCAGCACCCTGCGCTGGAGCTCGGTGGTCCCGCGGGCGGGCTCGACGCCCAGCTCGTCCACCAGCAGCCGGCGGCACTCGAGGTACTGCCGCAGGGCGTGCGCGCGCCGGCCGGAGCGCGCGTAGGCGAGCATCAGCTCGCACTGCGCGCTCTCGTCGACGGGGTCGAGCTCGACCAGCCGTCGCGCGGCCCGGGTGGCGGCGGGGTGGTCGCCCGCTGCGTGGCAGGCGGCCACGAGCGCGCGCAGCACCTCGGCGTAGCGGGCGATCAGGGTCTCCCGCCACGCGGCCGCCCAGTCGCTGTAGCGCTCCTCAGGGAGCGGTTCCCCGCCCCACAGCTCGGCGGCGCGCTCCAGCAGGCGCCGGCGATCCGCCTGCGACGCGGCCAGCGCCGCCCGTGCGGCCTCCTCGAACCGGTCGACGTCCACCGAGTCCGCCTCACGGAGCGACGCCCTCAGCGTGCGCTCCACGACCTCGATGACGCTCGCCGCCCCGGGCACGTCGAGCACCGCCCGCGCGCACGAGACGGCGACCTTGAGCCGCTTCCGGGCCGACTCCTGGGGCGCGTCGGGCCAGAAGGCCTCGAGCAGCAGGTCCTCGGCGACGAAGCTCCCCCGCTTCACGAGCAGGTAGCGCACCAGCCGCTGGGCCACGCGCCGATCCCAGGCCGCGTCCTCGACGTCCCAGCTGCCGCGCCTCACCTCGAAGCCGCCTAGGAGCGTGAAGCCGAGCGGCGGCGGGTGCGTGCGCAGCCGCTCCCGGGCGGCCGCCGCGGCGGCGGACACCTGCGGGTCGGGATCGTCCGCGAGCGCCGCAAGCCTCGGCACGAGGTCCCGGTGTCCTGAGGCGCCGGCCGATGTGACGGCGACGCGGCGGACCCCTGGATCGGGATGGGTCGTGAACGGGAGGAGCGCGGCGCCGCCCGGCCAGGCCGCCTCGATCGCGCCGACCACTGACTGGGCATCGAGGCCGCCCGTCGACAGGGCATGCGAAATCGGCTCCTCGAGCAGCGGCCATTCGCGCCGCACGACGTCCGGCACATTGGCGCCGGCGCTGTCCCACATCAGCCGCAGGTTCTCGACGGCCTCCTCGCCGGCGCCCTCGGCGTGGCTCAGCCAGGCTCGGAGGCCGAGGAGGAGCGCTCGCGAGTATGCGCCGGTTGCCCCGGGCACGCGCTCGTCGCACACCTGCAGGGCGCGACCCACGAGCTCGTGGCTGCGGGCGGCAAGGCCGGCGGCGAACACAACCGGAGCGGCCTCGACGGTCGCCTGGAAGCGATCGGGGAGCGGCGCCTGCTCCGCGAGCGCCAGCGCCCTGTCACATGCGGCCACGGCCTCCACCGAGTCGCCGCTCAGCGCCGCGATCCGCCCCCGGGCCAGCTCCGCCGCGTACTCCCGCCAACCGATCCCGATCGAGGCATCGGCCCGCGCGAGGCAGGTCTGGGCCTCCCCGAGCCGCTCGGCCCGGGCGTGGAGGAGGGCCTGCCAGACCGTGCTGACCTTGAGCATCGCCCTGGAGTGGGCGGCGCGGGCCAGCTCCTCGATGCGGGACCACCACGACAGGGCCTCCGCATCGAGACCCTGGTCGCCCAGCGCGAGCGGCACCATCGCCGCGATCACGGGCAGCCGGTTGACCGGGTCGAAGCGCTCGAACTCCCTGATCGCAGCCTGGGTGCCGCTGACCAGCTCCTCGAAGTCGCCGGCGAGCAGATGCTTGTAGCACGCGCTGACCACGGCGAGCGGCCGGAACGGCGCCGAGTGGGGGTGGGCGAGGAGCCTGCGCGTGAGCTCGTCGCCCTCGTCCACCCGCCCGAGCGCGCCGAGCGCGGCTGCCGCGTACACCGCCACGGCGGGCGGCGCGATGCCCGCTGCCAGAGCCGCCTCGTCGTCGAATCCCTCGGCGAGAGCGACCACCTCCTCGGGGTGGCCCGTTATCCAGAGCGGGTCGGCGAGCGAGAACCGCGCAAGCCACAGGCCCGGCACGTCGCCGGCCCGGGTGAAGGAGTCCGCGGATCGGCGCAGGTGATCGACGGCTTCCGCCTGGCGCCCCTCGGCCCAGTCCAGGGCTCCCTGGAGGAGCATGCAGCGCGGCGCCTCGCGGAGCTCGTCGGGTAGGGAGTCGAGCCAGTGCTGGACGGTCGCCGGCGCCGTGTGCAGGAGAGCGGGCCCCCGGGCGGCGATCGCCTCGGCGGCCTCGGGCCACGCCTCGGCGGCCAGCCAGTGCGAGATGGCCTCCTCCACGCGGCCCGCGCCGGCCAACGGCCGGGCGACCAGGGCGTGCAGCTCGCGGATCTCGGTGGGCGCGCGCTCGGCCTCGAGCCGCTCGGCGAGGAACTCCCGCACGAGCGGGTGGTATGCGAGCCACGTCTGCGCGGCGTCCACCGGGCGCAGGGGGAGCCCCAGCCGGGTCACCTCCCCTGCGAACCCGTCGGGCAACCCGAGCGCCTCGAGGCAGCCCGGATCGAGCTCGCGCGCCACGCTGGAGTTGACGATGAGCCGGCGCCGGCGCTCCGGCAGCGGCTCCAGCACCTCCTCGCGGAGGAAGGCGAACAGCTCCGCGCGCGAGACCGTGCCGCCGCGCGAGGGGACATCGCCGTGAAGGGCGCCGAGCGCGGTCCCCAGCGGCCATCCCTCGGTCGCCGCGAACAGCTCTCCCGCCGCGCCTTCCGCGGGGACGCCGCGTACCAGCCGAAGGAGCTCGCCGCATTCGTCGGGGCTGAAGGCGAGGTCGCCCGGGCCGAGCTCGCTGAGCAGGCCGGTGCTGCGGAGCTTCGCCAGGCGCAGCGGCAGAGCCGTGCGCGTCGCGACCGCGGTTCGCAGCACCGGCGAGCCGGCGCCCAGCAGCTGGCCCACGACGGCCGCGGCCTCGCCGTCCTCCGCCAGGTGCTCGGCGTCGTCGAACACGATGACGAGCTGCTCGACCAGCAGCCGGTCGAGCTCGGCCACGAGCTCCTCGGCGGTGGCGCTCGGGTCGACCCTCTCCTGGCTGGCGGCGAGCCGCTCGGCGATCAGGTCCGCCGCCCCAGGCGCCGCCTCGCTCACCAGCTCGACCACATGGCGAAGCAAGCGGCCGGGGTCCCTGTCCCCCGGACGGCAGCGCACCCACGCCTTCCGCCCGGGCCGGTTGCCGAGCGCCTCCTGCAAGGCAGTCGTCTTCCCGCAACCCGCACCAGCCACCAAGAGGACCGGCCCCGTATCGAGGGCCCGGTTGAGCCGCTCGGCCAGGCTCGGTCTCGCGATCCGGGCCTGTGCTCCGCGCTCAGGCTCTTTGATGGCCACATGCACGCCGAGGACGCGAATTCTCGCCGCGCCGGAGGCCGGGTGCAACGCGTCTAGGCGACGCGGGCGTGAGCGATCGAGACGAAGCCATACGGGCTGCCGCCGAGCCGGCCGTCGCTGCCGACGAGGTAGCGGGCGCGGAGCTCGTCGGGCGGCAGGTCGGAGAGGAGCTCGAGGCCCCGCTCGCCCACGAAACGGGCGCCTGTGCCGCGCGGGATCCCGAACCGCAGCGGCTCCCCGCCCTGCGCGACGCGCCGGCGCAGCTCGGCCGCGCCGTGGAACGAGTCGTCGCCCTCCACCGCCTCGCGGTATGCGTAATCGAAGACGATCGAGCTCCCCGGCGCCGATCCGGCGAACCAGCGGAGCACGGCATCGACGCCGAGCGGCTCGAGGTAGGCGGTGACACCCGACCAGATCACGAACGCCGGAAGGTCCTGCCGGTACCCGGCCGCGCGGAGCGCCCCGGTGAGATCGCCGCCATTGAAGTCCAGCTCGACGTAGCGGACGTGCGCCGGGAGCCGGCCGAACAGCTCTTCGACGCGGGCGCGCTTGATCGAGGCGGTGATCGGATGGTCGACCTCGAAGGTCGCCACGCCCGCGAGCTGGTCCGCGAACCGGTAGGCACGCGTGTCGAAGCCCGCGCCGAGGATGACGAGCTGCCGCGTGCCGGCCGCGAGCGCCTCGCGCAGCAGCGCGTCCATGTGCTTCACGCGCGCGAGCTCGAACCAGTAGGAGCCCGGCACGAGGCGCTCGGCGAGTCGCGGGGCGAGCCGGCGGAGCAGCGGGACCTTCACGAGCGCGGTCGGCTTCAGGCGGCTCCCCACGAAGCGGGCGGCGAGCCTGTCGGGGCCCCGAAGCCGGGGGTCGCGCTCAGTGGTTCCGGCCGCCCGGATCGCCGCAGCCCCCTCCGCCGTGCTCGCGGCGAACGGCATCCTCAGATCGCCTCCAGCTGCGTCGCAGCCCTCGTCAGGGCCATTCTCCGAAGCGCGTGGTCGACCTCGGGGATGCCGCTCAGGTAGCGCCGATAGGCGGCCTCGCTCAGGCAGAGCAGCTCGAGCGCGGTGCGCGCCACCACGTCGGCGGTCCGCCCGCCGCCTGTCAACAGGCCGATCTCGCCGAAGCAGTCGCCCGGTCCGAGCGTGAGCGCGGGTTGCGGGCCGCCCGGCTGGACCTCGGCCTCGCCGGCCGCGATGAAGTAGATCGCGTCGGACGATTCGCCGCGCGTCAAGACCGTGTCGCCGCGCCTCGCTCGTACCTCCACGAGGACGTCCCGGAGCGTCACCGACTCGGTGTCGGACAGCGACGCCAACGGCGGAAAGCTCCTCAGCCGGTCGCCGCGCGCCCTGGCCCGGCGGCGCTTTCCGAGCGAGAGCCGGCGCTGGGGGAGGGCGGTGTCCGCCAGCTCCGGGATCCCATCCGGCCCGAGCAGGCTGCTCCGCGGGCGAGGCTCCCGCCGCGCCTCGGACGCGAGCTCCGCGAGGGCGCGGATGCCGGGTGCGGCCAGCGCCGCCTCGACAGCGGCGGCCCGTCCCCCCGCCGCCGTCAGGTCCGAGACGAGGCCCGCGAACGGGTAACGAGCCCGCCGGTCCAGAGCGGGCGAGAGGAAGTGCCCGGCGCCGAAGGCCGGCAGGCCGCCCCTCAGGACCGCGAACGGAACGTGGAAGAACTCGAGGTTCCTCCGCGCGACGGAGTCCTCGAACTCGCCGACGAAGGCCTCGACGTCCAGCCGGAGCGGCCCCGTGAACGCGCGCAGCGCAGCGAGCGAGACCTCCACGGCGGCGCGCACCCCGAGCTCCGCGAGCGCGCCGAGCCTCTGGTTCTTCACGAAGCGTCCCAGCTCGCGGATCCGGTCGAGTGGGAGGTCGGGGAGGATCCGAAGCCGGTTGAGCGCGCCCCAGCCGAAGTGCTCCTCGAGCGGAAGGAGGGGACGCTCGCGGTCGCGCAGGGTCGTGCCCGGCGGCGCCGCGGCCGGCTGCCGGAGCGCGAGGGTCGCGAGGAGACGCCCGTCAGCGGGCGCGAACGCGACGATGTTCACGGTGTGCGGCTCGGGGTCGCCGGCGGGCTCCCGCTCGAGCCGATCGCGGTAGACCACGTCCGGATCGATGAAGCCGACGGCGAGGTACTGCGCGAAGCGGAACCGCTGCAGGGCGTCGTTCAACTCCTCAGGCAGCGCCCGCGTGGGCAGCGCGACCACGCCGACGCCCTGCCTGTCGCGGATCCGGTAGATCGCCTCCGGCCACGAGCCGGTCCCGAGCTCGGGGAGGGAGAGGCGGGAGCCGGCCTCGATCAGACCCTCGACGTATTCGTCCCTGGTCACGTCGCCGCCAGCTCCCGCCGCGCCCTGTCGGCCCAAGGCCTCGCCTCCAGCGCCACGAAGGCCGCGAGTGCCGCCCGGAGGTGGGCACGCGCCTCGCGCGGCCGCCGGCCGCTCCGCAGGCGCTCCCCGAAGCGGAGCTCGGTGCGGGCCTGCTCGAAGGGGTGCTGTCCCCGGGCCGCCCATGCGAGCGCGCTGTGGAAGAGGGCATCGCTCGCCTCATCCGAGGCGAGCATGGCCCGAACGCGTGCGAGCGCCGACGTGACCGCCCAGCAGTCGCGGCCCTGGTGCCGCTCCACGCGCTCGAGGGCATGCCGTGCGCCCGCCGTGTCGCCCTGCAGCAGGCATGCCTCGGCCAGGTCGAGGCTGCAAGGCTCGAGCCACTCGATCGCTGCCGCCGTTCGGCCCATGCCGAACTCGAGGAAGCCGATCGCGTGGTTGGCCAGCGCCTCCGCGCGGCCTCCGAGGCTCAGGCGGATGGCCTCGCCCGCGTGTGAGACGCAGTCGGCGGACCGCCCGCGGGCGGCGTCGATCTGGGCAAGCCCGGTGAGCGCCCGCGCGGACTCGTGGCGCAAACCGCAGGCGCGCGCCGTTCGCAGCGAGGCGCCCATCGACGCGTATGCGCGGGTCCACTCGCCGAGGCGGAACTCGAGCTCCGCGAGCTCGCAGAGAGCTCGGACGAGCGCGCCGGTGTCGGCGGGTGCGGACGGGACGGGTAGCTCCAGCACGCTCGTCATCTCGGGGGCGAGTATGCGAACGGGCCTCCCTCCGGGCTAGAGCACTGTGGCACCGGCCACGGGGCACCGAGGGGTACGCGGTCTCCACCCAGGTGCCGGGCGGCGCCCTACTTCGGCTGCCAGAAGGCGATCTCGCCGCCCGCCGGCGCGGACACGACGCCGCGCCAGCCCACCGGCCCCTCGCGCGGCTCGAGGAGGACCGAGGCGCCGAGCCGCCGGGCCCGCCGCGTGGCCTCCTCGACATCGGCCACCTCCACGTAGGGGAGCCACAGCGGCCGGCCGGTGGGGCACTCCACCACGCCGCCGCCGAACCCGCGCGCGACGTCGTCGAGCGCCCAGTAGCTGCCGCCACCGGCCTCGATCCGCTCGGGACGCCAGCCGCAGAGGTCCGAGTAGAACGCGCAGGCGCTCGGCAGATCGCCGGTGTGGAGCTCCAGGTGAACCACCGGGTTGGGTCGGGGCCTCGTCATGTCCTGTCCGCTATGACCCGGGCGGGGCGCGAAACTAATCGATTCTCGGCGGGGGGACCCCCCGCTCGCCGTCGTCGGTGGACCGCTTCCACGCGCGCCGCACCAGGGCAATTACCGGGAGCACGACGAAGAGCTGGTAGAGGAGCACGCACCATCCCACCTGCGACTCGCTGTAGCCAAGCGGCATGCGCCAGCGCAAGGTGTGGTCGATGTCGAGGAATGGGATTAGGTCCACGAGATGCCAGAGGAAGAAGGTGGTGACCTCTCCGAGCGGAGCCTCGCGGCTGGTGAACTCAAGAAGATCGTGGCGCCATAGCAGCTCGGTGAAGACGGCCCACCAGACAAGCCCCGACACCCACGCGAACGCGACCCAACCGAGGTCGACGGGGCTCAGTGTCCTATCCGGAAGCACCAGCGCGACGTAGAACCACAAGGTCTGCGCCAGCCCCACCGCGGCACAAACACCAAGCGCCGGTACGAGCGGCAGCTCTCTGGCGAGGAGCAAGATCGCTGTCAAGACGACCCCTGCGGCGACGACCCGATGCGTCAGGAGATGCAGCTCGTTGTCCTCGAGCCAGGCCCGTAGCCTGCCGACACCGCCGGGGCTGGCATCAGACGTCGCAGAGAGACGATCGGTCACGTCAGACGGACTCCGAAGATCACTACTTCGATCTCGCATACAACTATCTCTGCCCCGGCCATAGCAAGAATCCGCTGCCTCGCGGCGCGGAGCTCTATGCCAGCGTCCGCTCGAGGTTGTCGAAGGCCTTGCCCCAGCCCACCTCGTGCGAGCGCACGGCCTCCTCGTCCCACAGGCCGCTGTGGGTGAAGCGGACCGTCGTCATGCCCTCCGTCTCCTCGAAGTCCAACTCGATCAGCTGGCGCTGGCTGGTGTCGTCCCACAGCCAGGTGAACGCCAGCCTCCTGGGCGGGTCGATCTCGGTGTAGCGCCCGCCACCGCCGTACTCGACGTCCTCGTAGGGGTTGCGCATCACCACCCGCACGGTGCCGCCCACGCGAAGGTCGACCTCGGCGACGGTCGTCTCCCAGTCGTGCTCGGCGTGCCACCAGCGCCGCATCACCTCCTCGCTCGTCCAGGCGTCGAAGACCGCCTGGGCGGGCGCCTCGTAGGTGCGCTCCATGCGGAGCGTCTCGCCTTCGGTCACGCCTTCTCCCCGTAGGCGTCGTGGTAGTTCCACCACCGGTACGGCGGGGTCTGGGGGTAGCCCTCCGGCGAGTCCTCCCACTCCTCCTGGCGCCCGAGCGCGGTGATGTCGAGGTACGCCCAGGTGCTACCCATCGCCTCGTCGCCACGGGAGTCGATGAAGTAGGTGCGGAAGATCCGGTCCCCGTCCCGGATGAAGGCGTTGGTGCCGTGCCACTCGCCGACGCCGAAGTCCTCGTCGAAGTCGTCGGTGACGGTGTACCAGGGGATCTGCTCCCAGCCCATCCGCGCCTTCCAGCTCTGGATGTTCTCCTGCGGCGCGCGGGAGACGAACACGAGCGTGGTGTCCCGGGCGTTCAGATGGGCGAGGTGGGCGACCTGGTCCGCGAGGAACGAGCAGCCGGGGCAGCCGCGCTCGGGATAGCTGTCCATGCCCGGGTCGTAGAAGAAGCGATAGACGACCAGCTGACGGCGCCCGTCGAACAGGTCGACGAGGCTGGCCGGCCCGTCGGGGCCCTCGAAGGCGTAGTCCTTCTCCACGGCCAGCCACGGCATGCGGCGTCGCTCCGCGGCAAGCGCGTCGCGGGCACGGGTGAGCTCCTTCTCCTTCACGAGCAGCTCGTCGCGCGCGGCATCCCACTCCTGCGCCGACACGACCGGTGGGGTCTTCATTGCGATCGTTCCTCCTTGAGGTACTCGTCGACTACGTCGAACAGGCGCCCCCACAGGGCGCGCTGACGATCCATCCACTCGGCCGCCTCGCCGAGCGCGTGCGGCTCGAGGGAGAGCCGGTGGGTGCGGCCCTCGACCACGCGCGTGACGACGCCTGTGTCCTCGAGCACCTTCAGGTGCTTGGAGATGGCCGGCTTCGATACCCCGAAGCCGGACGTGACAACGCCGACCGTTGCGGGACCGGCGGCGAGGCGTTCGACGATGCCACGCCGAATCGGGTGCGACAGCGCCTTGAACGGATCGTTAACCATTCCGTTAACCGTAGCAACTCATCGCGCGACGGCCCGCCTCAGGCGCCGGGCCAGCACGCCGAGCTGCGCGACGAGCTCCGGGGGTTCGTGCACTTCGACGTCGACGCCGAGCATCGCGATGCGGAGCGCCAGCCAGTCGAGGTCGTCGTCCGACGTGCGGTATTCGCAGCGGTTCGCGTCGATCGGCTCGAGGGCGCCCGCGACGTAGGGGATGCGCCGCGCGAGGTCGTCCGCCGAGGCGTGCACCGTGACGCGCGCCTCGTATCGGGTCCGGGCGCCCGCGATGCTCTCCTCGACGTACGCGGCCGCGTCCTTCGCCGGCAGCCTGCGCGCCTGGAACCGCGTCCCGGTTGCCGCGGGCCGCCGGAGGCGGTCGAGGCGGAAGGTGCGCCAGTCCTCACGGCGGCGATCCCAGCCGACGAGGTACCAGCGGCGCCCCAGGTTCACGAGGGAGTGGGGCTCGACCTCGCGGCGCGTCGCGGTGCCGTCGCGGCTGCGGTAGTCGAACCGGAGGCACTCCGTGTCACGACACGCCGCGGCGATCGTCGTGAGGTGCTGCGGGTCGACGGTGGGGCCGGTCACCGGCCCGGCGATCGTCGCCGACCCGAGCGCCGCTACGCGCCGGCGCAGGTGGGTGGGGAGGACCTGCTCGAGCTTGACGAGCGCGCGGATGGATGTCTCCTCGATGCCGGTCACCGATGCCCGGGCGGCCGTGCGCAGCCCCACCGCGATGGCGATCGCCTCGCCCTCGTCGAGCAGTAGCGGGGGCATCGCCGTGCCCGCGCGCAGCCGGTACCCGCCCGCCGGTCCTGTCAGGGACTCGACCGGATACCCCAGCGCGCGCAGGCGGCCGACGTCGCGCCGGATCGTGCGGCCCGAGACCTCGAGCCGCTCGGCGAGCTCCGAGCCGGGCCAGTCGCGGCGCGCCTGGAGCAGCGAGAGGAGGTCGAGCAGCCGGCTGGAGGTCTCGCGCATGTAAAAGCCATTCTCCGCGAAATTGAGGACAGATTCTGACCTAAACCGTCCGTAGCGTGTGGCCCCATGGAACAACACGACCGCTACATCGCCGGGGTCCCGTGCTGGATCGACACGACGCAGCCCGATCCCGAGGCAGCCGCGAACTTCTACGGAGACCTGTTCGGTTGGGAGGTCGAGCGCATCACGCCGCCGGACGCGCCGATCACGTACTACATGGCCCGGCTCCGCGGCGGGGACGTGGCGGCCATCGGCTCCCAGCCGGAGGGCGTGCGGCCGGCCGCTGTCTGGAACACGTACGTGTGGGTTGAGGATGCCGACGAGACGGCCGCCAAGGTTGGCGCCGCCGGTGGCAGCGTGCTGGTGGAGCCGGGCGACGTCGGCGACTTCGGGCGCATGGCGATGTTCGCCGACCCGGAGGGCGCTGCATTCTGCGTCTGGCAGGGAAAGGAGCACCGGGGCGCCACGGTGGTGAACGAGCACGCCTCGCTGAACTTCAACGACCTCAAGACGCGCGACCTCGACGGGGCGCGGTCGTTCTACGGCGCGGTGTTCGGGTGGGAGGTCATCCACGGCGCGATGTGGGCGCTCGCCGGCTATGGGGACTTCCTCGAGCAGCGCAGGCCAGGCACGCGCGAGGGCATGGCCCAGATGGGCGCGCCGGAGCGGTTCGAGGATGTGGTGGCGAGCGTGAGCCCGATCGAGGGCGACCAGGAGCCGCACTGGGGCGTGATCTTTGGCGTCGACGACGCCGATGCCATCGCTTCAAGAGCCGCGGCGCTGGGCGGAAAGGTTGTCGTCCCGCCGTTTGACGCGCCGTGGGTGCGGATGACGGTCATCGCCGACCCCCAGGGCGCCACGTTCACGGCCAGCAAGTTCGTGCCCGAGAACAAGGACCTCGGGCGGGCCGGCGCCGACGCGATTAGTTCCGGCCGCTAGACCGGTCTACGTGTACACCATGCAAGAGAACGGAAGAAAGGCCGTCCTGGCCGAAGGCCTCGTGAAGCGCTTCACGGGCCGCGAAGGCGACGTCGAGGCCGTGCGCGGCGTCGATCTCGAGGTCGAGACCGGCGAGATCTTCGGCTTCCTCGGGCCGAACGGCGCAGGCAAGTCGACGACGGTCCGCATGCTGACGACGCTGCTGTCGATCACCTCCGGCCGGGCCGAGGTCATGGGGACCGACGTCGCCGGCGCCCCGGACGAAGCCCGGCGCCGGATCGGCGTCGCGCTCCAGGAGGCCGGCCTCGACCCACGTCAGACCGGCCGCGAGCTGCTGGTGCTGCACGGCCGGCTGTTCGGCCTCGGCCCCGACCAGGCCGCGGAGCGGGCGCAGGAGCTGCTGGCGCTCGTCGAGCTCGAGGAGGCGGCCGACCGCGTTATCAAGGGCTACTCGGGCGGCATGCAGCGCCGGCTCGACCTGGCTGCCGCGCTCGTGCACGAGCCGCAGGTGCTCTTCCTGGACGAGCCGACGACGGGCCTCGATCCGGCAAGCCGGCTGACGATCTGGGACGAGCTCCGCCGGATCAACGGGCACGGGACCACGGTCTTCCTCACGACGCAGTACCTGGAGGAGGCCGACCAGCTCTGCGACCGCATCGCGATCATCGACCGCGGCCAGATCGTGCGCCGGGGAACGCCGCAAGAGCTCAAAGCCGACCTGTGGGAGCGCCGCGGTGGCGGCGACGAGCCGACGCTCGACGACGTGTTCCTCGACGCCACGGGCCGCACCCGCGAGCGGGCGGCCGGCGAGGTTCAGGAGGTGATGGCGTGACCGCCACGATCACACTCGGCAAGCGCGCGCTGCGCGAGGCCGTGCGCCAGCCGGACGCGCTGTTCATGACGATGTTCATCCCGCTGTTCTTCCTGGTGGTGAACACCGGGCAGGCCGCGGAGATCTTCCCGTCGGAGTCGACCGACTTCCTCGAGGGCCAGGGATACGGCGCCTTCCAGCTGCCGATCACGCTCCTGCTGGCGGCCTCGTTCGGAATGGCGGCGCTGTTCCTGGTCGAGGAGATCGAGGGCGGCTACTTCGACAAGCTGCGCGCGATCCCGGTCCCGCGCTACTCGATCGTCCTCGGCCGGCTGGTGGCGGAGGGCGCGAAGGGCATCGTCCTGTCGACGGTCATCGTGCTGCTCGCCCTCCCGTTCGGGATCACGATCGCCAGCGGAGTCTTCGGCTTCGTACTGCTCGTGCTGCTCACCGCGCTGTGGGGCGTCGTGTACGCCGGCTTCATGCAGCTGATCGCGCTCAAGTCGCGCAGCGCGGCGGCGGTGAACTCGGGCGGGCTCATCTTCTTCCCGCTCTTGTTCCTGACGCCGAACTTCGTGCCGCGCGACCTCCTGACGGAGCCGATGGAGGTCGCGGCCACCGCCAATCCGGTGACCTATCTGATGGAGGCGCTCCGGTCGCTGGTCCTCGACGACCTCGACTGGGGGAAGATCCTGCCCGGGTTCGGGGTCGTGCTCGCGCTCGGGGTGGTGATGCTCGTGCTCAACGTGCGGATGATCCAGCACTACGACTGATCTATAGGCATTTTTGCCGATGTGGAGGCCGGGCCTTACGCGTACCGTCGGAGCCATGAACGGATATCTCGAGAAGCTGGCGGGCTCGGCGCCGAAGCAGTCGCTGCAGCACTACGCCATCACGCAAGCTCGTCGTAAGTAGTCAGAATCGGCCGCCGTGAGCGGCCTCGAGCGCCAGACGGCGATCTACCTCGGCGGCATCAGCGGCATCCGTCCGCGGGTGCCGTTGGACGTCGGCGAGCTGGAGGCGAGGGCAAAGCGGGCGATGTCGAGCGAGGCGTTCGCCTATGTGAAGGCGGGCGCCGGCAACGAGGACACGGTGGCCGGCAACCGGGCGGCGTTCGGGCGCTGGCGGATCGTTCCGCGCGTCCTGCGCGACGTCTCCGAGCGCGAGCCCGGCGTCGAGCTCTTCGGCCGCAGGCTGCCTGGCCCGTTCCTGCTAGCACCGATCGGCGTGCTCGAGCTGGCCCACCGCGACGCCGACGCCGCGGTGGCGTCCGCGGCCCGGTCCGAGGGCGTGCCGATGATCTTCTCGAATCAGGCGTCCGTGCCGATGGAGCGCTGCGCGGAGCTGCTCGGGGACAGCCCACGCTGGTTCCAGCTCTACTGGAGCAGCTCGAACGACCTGGTCGAGAGCCTCGTGGGGCGGGCCGAGCGCTGCGGCTGCGAGGCGATCGTGGTCACCCTCGACACCACGATCCTGGGCTGGCGGCCGCGCGACCTGACGCCGGCCTTCCTGCCGTTCCTGCGCGGCAAGGGCATAGCCCAGTACACGAGCGACCCGGTGTTCCGCCGCTTGATGGAGGACGAGGGCGGGGGAGGGCTCGGCAGCCGCCGGCCGCGTCCCACGCCGGCTGCGCTGCGGACGCTGATCCAGCTGACGCGCCGCTATCCCGACCGCTTCGCGCGCACGCTGGTCTCGGGGAGCGGCCGCGCGGCGGTGCAGCGCTTCATCGAGATCTACTCGCGACCCTCGCTCACGTGGGAGGACCTGCCCTTCCTGCGCGAGCGCACGAAGCTCCCGATCCTGCTGAAGGGCGTTCTCCACCCCGACGACGCCCGCCGCGCGGTGGACGCGGGAATGGACGGCGTCGTCGTCTCGAACCACGGCGGCCGCCAGGTGGACGGCGCGATCGCGACGCTCCAGGCGCTGCCGGGCGTCGTGGAGGCGGTGAGCGGCAGCGTGCCGGTGCTGCTGGACAGCGGCGTGCGCGGCGGCGCCGACGCCTTCAAGGCGCTTGCGCTGGGCGCAAGGGCTGTCCTGCTCGGCCGCCCCTACGTCTACGGGCTGGCGATCGCCGGCGAGAGGGGCGTGCGCGAGGTGATCCAGAACCACATGGCGGACTTCGACCTGACGATGGGCCTGGCCGGCTGCCGCTCGACTGGAGAGATCGCGCCAGAGATGTTGACACACACACCAGTGTGCTAAGGTAGGCACATGCGTGTGCACATTCAACTCGACGACGAGCTCGTCCGCGAGCTCGATCGGCGGGCCGGCGCACGCGGCCGCAGCGGCTACATCGCGGCCACCCTCCGGCGGGCGCTCGAGGACGAGCGGCGCTGGGAGCAGATCGAGTCTGCCGTCGGCTCGCTCGAGCCTACGGGCCACGAGTGGGACGACGATCCCGCCGAGTGGGTGGCATCGCAGCGGCGAGCCGACGATCGCCGCGTCGGCTGAGTGCCGGTTCTGCTCGACACAACCGTCTTGATCGACGTCCTGCGCGGCCGCAGCGCCGTCGACCGTCTCCTCCGGCTACGTTCGTCGGGGGAGGTTCCGTTCGTCTGCTGCATCAACGTCGAGGAGATATGGCGCGGGCTTCGACGCGGCGACGAGGAGGATGCCGGGAGGTTGCTCCAAGGCCTGCGCTTGGCGGAGCTCGGGCGGCCCGAGGGCCAGCGAGCCGGACGCTGGCGCCGAGACGCAGCGGCGCGGGGGACCACCCTCTCCCAGGCGGATTGCCTGATCGCCGCGGCGGCGGTGGGTGTGGGCGCGCGGCTGGTGACTGGCAACCCCAAGCACTTCCCGATGGAGGAGCTCGCGGTCGAGCACTGGCCCGCGGGCGAGTGATGGGGCGGTGGCCGGGGGGCGAGCTCGCCCCTTCCGTCCGCTCCCGCTCGCAGGATGGGCCGGATGCAGTCGAGGCCTACGAGGTGGGAGTGCCGGCCCTATGAGGTGGCGGTGGCGGAGCGGCTTGCCGCAGGGCTCGGGGTGTCGCGTCCGGTCGGCGCCGTCCTCGCCCGGCGCGGCTTCGCGGAGGTGGAGGAGGCGCGCCGCTTCCTCGCCGCCGGCGAGCGCCATGACCCGCTGACCCTCCCCGGTGTGCCCCAGGCCTGCGAGGTGATCCTCGCCCACCTGCGGCGCGGCTCGCGTATCGCGGTGTTCGGCGACTACGACGTGGACGGCGTCTGTTCCACCGCCATGCTCGTGCGCGCGCTGCGCGCGCTGGGCGGGGACCCGGCCTGGGAGCTGCCGAGCCGCTTCGACGACGGGTACGGGCTCTCGACGGCCGCGGTCGAGCGGCTCGCCGCCCGCGGGACCCGGCTGCTCGTGACAGTCGACTGCGGCATCACCGCCGTCGAGCAGGTGGCCGCCGCGCGCTCCGCCGGCCTCGACGTCGTCGTGACCGACCACCACCGCCCGGGCGAGGAGCTGCCGGGCTGCGTGGTCGTGCATCCGGCGCTCGGCGCCTACGGGTGCCCGGAGCTGTGCGCGTCCGGTGTCGTCCTGAAGCTGGCCGAGGCGCTGCACGCGGCGGCGGGCGGCGATCCGCGCGCCGCCGAGGAGGACCTCGATCTCGCCGCGCTCGCCACGGTCTGCGACCTCGTTCCGCTGCGCGGCGAGAACCGTCGCATCGTCCGTGACGGCGTGAGCGCCCTGGCGCGCACCCGCAAGCCGGGACTGCGCGCGCTGATGGCCACGGCCGCGGTCGAGCCCGCCGAGCTGACCGAGCACGCGCTCGGCTTCCGGCTCGGCCCGCGCATCAACGCGGCGGGGCGCATGCGGCGGGCGGACGCCGCGCTCGAGCTGCTGCTGACGGAGGACGGCGGGCGCGCGCAGGAGGTGGCGCGCGAGCTCGACCTGCTCAATCGCGACCGCCAGGAGGCCGAGACCCGCATCCTGTTCGCTGCCGAGGCCGCCTGCGCGCCGCAGGCGAGCCAGGCCGCCATCGTGGTGGCGGGGGAGGGCTGGCACCCGGGGGTGGTCGGGATCGTCGCGTCGCGGCTCGTCGAGCGCTGGCGCCGTCCCTGCGTGGTGGTGGCGCTCGAGGACGGCTCGGGCCGCGGCTCCGGCCGCAGCATCTCGGCCTACGACCTGCACGCCGGCCTCGCCGCTTGCTCGGAGCACCTGGGCCGGTTCGGCGGGCACCGCATGGCGGGGGGCGGCGGGCTGGGCGGCGCCGCGGGCGAGGCCTTCCGCCCCGC
>Ga0081538_10002539_pt1 | contig 17770 bp, 10 predicted proteins | sample TabmetS5T2R1_FD_71022 | JGI IMG/M metagenome (GOLD analysis project Ga0081538, IMG submission 71022) | Tabebuia heterophylla rhizosphere microbial communities from the University of Puerto Rico - S5T2R1 | ecosystem: Host-associated > Plants > Roots > Rhizosphere ... | reverse complement strand
CTCACCAACCGGCTGCGCACGGAGGGCACCGACAACCTCCTCGCCGCCGCCCGCGCCGCCGGCGTCGACCGCTTCGTGGCGCAATCCTACGCCGGCTGGCCATCCGTCCGCACCGGCGGTCCCGTCAAGACCGAGGACGACCCGCTCGACCCCGAGCCGGTGCCGTCGATGCGCGCGACGCACGCGGCGATCCGCCACCTCGAGGCGGCCGTGACCGAGGCCGGCGGGATCGTCCTGCGCTACGGCGGCTTCTACGGCCCGGGCACCGGCCTGTCGCCCGGCGGCGAGCAGCTGGACATGGTCCGCAAGCGACGCTTCCCGGTCGTCGGCGACGGCGGCGGCGTGTGGTCGTTCGTGCACATCGACGACGCGGCCGCCGCGACGCTCGCCGCCGTCGAGCACGGCGAGCCCGGGATCTACAACATCGTCGACGACGAGCCCGCGCCCGTGCGCGAGTGGCTGCCCGCGCTGGCGGCGGACGCGGGAGCGAAGCCGCCGCGGCGGGTGCCGCGCTGGCTCGGGCGGCTCGCGGCGGGCGGTGCCGTCGCGATGATGATGACCGAGTCCCGCGGCGCCTCGAACGCGAAGGCGAAGCGGCTGCTCGGCTGGCAGCCCGAGCACCCGAGCTGGCGCGCGGGGTTCAGGGAGGTGCTCCAAACCTAGGCGAGCTGGTACTCGAAGACCGTCTCCAGCGAGAAGCCCTCGTTCTCCTCGGGGACGGTCTTCTGCAGCTCAAGCCGCGCGCGCCGCCCCTCGAGCTCGAGGAAGCAGACCTGGTTGTCGAAGAACGGCTCGTCGTGCGTGAAGCGCCAGCGCACCGGCGGGTCGCCGACGCCGGCGGCGCGCGCGAGCAGCTTGCCCACGAGCGTGCCGCCCTTGCCGCAGGCGAAGCGGATCCCGCGCCGCTCGTGCTCGTCGAGCGGGTTGCGGAACGGCGAGCACGTCGCCTGGTAGACGGCGGAGCGCACGCCCGTCCCGGGCGGGAAGCCGACCTGGGCGAGGTAGGCGTGGTGCACGTCGCCCGACAGCGCGACGATCGACGCCGGCGCGTCGGCGCGCGTGCCGACGCGCCGCACGATCTCCGTCACGCGGTCGAGCGACGATCCGAACGCCGCCCAGTGCTCGAGGTCGAGCGCCTGCCGCACGACCTCGCCGGCGACCGCGGCCGCCCCGCCCCAGGCGCCGTTGCAGACGGCCTCGTTCCACGCCTCGAGGTAGTGCAGGCCGGGCGCGAGCAAGAACGGCAGCGACGTGCCGATGAGCAGGTGGTCGAACTCCCCGTTGGCGTGCTGCGCGAACCACTCCCACTCGTGCGGGTCGAGCATCGAGCGCCGCTCCGGCGGATCGAGCACTCGCCCTGCGCGCGAGTCGATCATCACGAGCCGCGAGCGCCCGAAGTCTCGGCAGTAGCTCCAGCGCGTCCCGGCGACCTCGCGGTCGGCGCGGAACGCGAACTCGCTGAGGATCGGCCAGCCGTCATCGGCGTCGCCCAGCCGCTCGTACACCGCGTCCTCGACGAGATGCTCGGGCGCGAGGTTGCCCATGTGCTGGTAGAGCCAGTACGTCGAGAACCCGCCGACGATGCGCTCGTCCCACCAACCGGTGGCGCGGATGTCGTCGACCCACTTCTTCGACGTGTTCCAGTCGTCGTGGACGTCGTGGTCGTCGAAGATCATCGCCGTCGGCACGGTCGAGAGCAGCCAGCGGATGTGCGGCTCCGACCACGACTCGCGGTACAGGCGCGTGTACTCCTCGAAGTTCGCGACGGTCTCCCCCGGCGGCACCTCGGTATCGCGGTGCGCACGGATGTACTCGCGCACGTGGGGCGAGACCTCGTCGGCGTAGACCTGGTCGCCGAGCAGCACGAGCGCGTGCGGCCACTCGCCCGAGTCCTGCTGGCGCATGTGATCGGCGAGCACACGCAGCGCGTCGACCTCGCGCCCGTCGGGATGCTCGTCCTTGCGCAGCGAGTGCGGCGGCTCGTGCGGCGCGCAGACGCGGCACGAGCCCCAGGCGATCCGGAACGGCCCGCTCGCGCCGTACGTCCGGATCACGCTCGGCGGGTAGGGGCTGTCCGGTTCCGGCCAGACGCGCTCGCCGTCCAGCCGCACCTCGTAGGGCGTCGTCGAAGCCGGCTCGAGCCCGGTGCAGTGCACGAGCGCGTAGTGGTGGCCGGAGACGCCGAACGTGCGCGCGCGGCAGCCGACCACCTCGACCTCGCACGGGCCGTCGGTCTCGACCCAGACCGTCGCCTCGTCGTCGCCCGTGTAGCGCAGCAGCGGGCCCAGGACGAGCCGCGCCATCAGTCGGCTAGCGCGCGCACGGCGCGGACGGCCAGCATCAGCGCCGGCAGGTCGCCGGTGCCCTCGACCGTGAGCGACGCCGTCACGGCCGCGAGCCGGCGGCACTGCGCCTCGCGCGCGTCGAGGAACGCGTCGACGGCGGCTTCCGGGTCCTGCGCGTCACCCGCCTCGAGCAGCGCCGAGCAGGTCAGCTCGGCGAGCGCCTCCTGGCAGTCCTCGCGCACCGCCTGGGCGGCCCAGCGCTGGGTGCGCGTCGTTTGCGGCAGCTCGTCGAGCGCACCCAGCAGCCACGGGATCTCGAGCCGCGCCGCGAGCGCGCGGAACGCGCGCGCAACGTCCTCGACGGGATGGCCCGTCTGCTCGGCGACCGCGATCATGTCGCGCGCGTGAATCAGCTCGGGCGTCAGCGCGTGGGCCCACGCGATCTCCTCCGGGACGCCCTGCGCGAGGAGGTCGTCGGCGACCTGGCGGCGCTGGGCGCGCCACTCGTCGGAGCCGATCTCGGGCAGCACCGCCATCAGCCGCGCGAACGGCGCCTCGGCTGCCTCGACGCGGTCCGCGAGCCGCACGTCCTCGTCGTGGTCGAGGTACCAGCGGGCCGTCGCCTCCACGAGCCGGTCGACGCCAACCATCAGCTCGGTGACGACGCGCCGGTCGGTGCCGCGCGGCAGGCTCTCGACGGCGTCCCAGCGTGCGCGGGCGCCGGTGACCTCGCGCGCGGCGCGGTAGGCGCGCGCCACGCCGGCGGCCGCGGCGCCGCGCTCGGTCGCCAGCTGCGACACGAATGTCGGGCCGAGCGAGTTCACGATCATGTTCGCGTTGACGAGCGCGACCAGCTCGCGCCGCAGTGGGTGCTCGGCGAGCAGGTGCCCGAAGCGCTCGACGACGCGCCCGGGGAAGTAGTCGCGCAGGTCGCACTCGAGCCACGGGTCGTCGCAGAAGTCGGAGGCGAGCAGGTCGCGCGCGAGCTGCCGCTTGGCGTAGGCGAGCAGCAGCGCCAGCTCCGGCCGCTCGAACCCGCGCCCGCTGCGCCGGCGCTCCGCGATCTCCTCGGTCGACGGCAGGCGCTCGGCCTCGCGGATCAGCAGCCCGGCGGACTCCAGCGCGACCATCAGGTCCTCGTACGCGTACATCCGCGACTTCGAGACGACGACCTCCTGGGACAGGATCTGCGCCTGCAGGAACGAGTCGTAGAGCACGTGCGCGACGACGTCGCCGGTGACCTCCGCCAACAGCTCGTCGCGGCCCGCGCGGTCGAGCTCGCCGCGCCGCTCGGCGAGCCCGAGCAGGATCTTCAGGTTGACCTCGTGATCGGAGCAGTCGACGCCGGCCGAGTTGTCGATGAAGTCGGCGTTGATGAGGCCGCCGGCGCGCGCGAACTCGACCCGCCCGCGGCGCGTGACGCCGAGGTTGCCGCCCTCGCCGACCACGCGGCAGCGCAGGTCGCGCGCGTCGACGCGGATCGCGTCGGAGGCGCGGTCCATCGCGTCGGCATCGGTCTCGTCGGACGCCTTGACGACGGTGCCGATGCCGCCGTTCCAGAGCAGGTCGACCGGCGCGCGCAGGATCGCCCGGATCACGTCCGTCGGCGTCATCCGCTCCTCCTCGACGCCGAGCGCCCGGCGCGCCTGCGGCGACAGCGGGATCGACTTCGCGCTGCGCGGCCACACGCCGCCACCCTCGGAGATACGCGCGCGGTCGTAGTCGTCCCACGACGAGCCGGCCAGCTTGAACAGCCGCCTGCGCTCCGCGAACCCCGCGTCGGGATCGGGGTCCGGGTCGATGAACACGTGCCGGTGGTCGTAGGCGGCGACGAGCCGGATCCGGTCCGACAGCAGCATCCCGTTGCCGAACACGTCGCCCGACATGTCGCCTATGCCGACGACCGTGAACGGCTCGGTCGCGACGTCGACGCCGAGCTCGGCGAAGTGCCGCTTGACCGACTCCCACGCGCCGCGCGCGGTGATGCCGAGTGCCTTGTGGTCGTAGCCGCTCGAGCCGCCCGAGGCGAACGCGTCGCCGAGCCAGAAGCCGCGCTCCTCGCTGACGCGGTTGGCGGTGTCCGAGAACGTCGCCGTGCCCTTGTCGGCCGCGACGACGAGGTAGGTGTCGTCCTCGTCGAGCACGCGCACGCCCTCCGGATGCACGACCCGTCCCTCGACGCGGTTGTCGGTCAGCTCGAGCAGCCCATCGATGTAGCGGACGTACTGGCGCTCGACCTCGGCCGCGAGCGCCTCGCGATCGGCCGGCGGGTCCTTGAGGTAGAAGCCGCCCTTCGCCCCGGCCGGGACGATCACGGCGTTCTTCGTCAGCTGCGCCCGCATCAGGCCGTAGACCTCGGTGCGGTAGTCCATCCGGTCCGACCAGCGGATGCCGCCGCGCGCGACCTTCCCGCCGCGCAGGTGGATCCCCTCCATCGCCGGCGAGTAGACGTAGATCTCGAACAGCGGCGCGGGCTGCGGGATCGCGGGCACGTCGCCGGAGCGCAGCTTGAACGCGATCACCTTGCGGTCGTCCTTGAACGCGTTCGTCCGCAGCGTCGCCTCGATCAGGCCGAGCTGGTTGCGCAGGATGCGGTCGTGGTCGAGCGACGCGACCGCGTCGAGGTCGGCGAGGATCTCCTCGCGCAGCGCGACCTCGGCTTCGGGATCGCGCGGCCGCGCTGGATCGAAGCGCAGCTCGAAGTAGCGGACGAGCTTCGCGGTCAGCTCCGGGTTGGCGGCGAGCACGTCGTTCTGGTAGCCCTGCGTGAAGCGGGAGCCGATCCGCTGGCGGTACATGCGGTAGGCGCGCAGGACGTTGAGCTGGCGCCAATCGAGCCCCGCGACGAGCACGAGCCGGTTGAGCGTGTCGGACTCGGCGTTGCCGCGCCGGACGGCGGCGATGCAGTCGGCGACGCGCTCGCCGACGTCGGCGAGCTCGAGCGGGCGGTCGCCCGGCCCGAGCACGCCGAAGTCCTGCACCCAGGTGTCGCCGTCGCCGCCGAGCAGGCGCGTCGGCACCTCCTCGATCACGCGCAGCCCGAGGTCCTCCAGCGTCGGCATCGCCTCGCCGAGCTCGACCTTGCCGCCGGTCTTGTAGAGCGCGACCCGCGTGCGACCGGGCTCGTTCTGGAGCCCGACGACGAACGGCAGCTGCTCGCGCTCGAGCCGGTCGAAGCACTCGACGTCGCCGATCACCATCGCCGGGTCGATCGACGCGCGGTAGTACTCGGGGAAGCGCGGGCCCCAGCGCGCCGCGAGCTCGCGGCCCCGGGCCGGGCCGAAGCGGTCGATCAGCCGCTCGCGCAAGCCGTCCTCCCACGTCCGCGCGATCGCGACCAGCTCGCGGTCGAGCTCGCGCAGCGAGACGTCGGGTACGCCCGCGGGAACGTGGACGGTCGCGTGGATGCGCATTCGCTCGCCCTCGCCGAGCACGGTCTGCGTGTCGACCATTTCGGTCCCGAAGCGCTCGCGCAGCAGCGCGGTGAACTCGGCCAGCAGCTCGGCGTCGTAGCGGGCGGCCGGTATGGCGGCGATCAGCGAGGCCGAGCGCCCCTCTGAGGAGATGCGGCCCAGCAGCCGGACGCGGTCGCCCTCGAGCGTGAGCAGGGCCACGACGGCGCGACGCAGGTCGTCGGTGCGGGCGGAGAACAGCTCATCCTTCGGGAACGAGTCGAACAGCGCGACCGCGGCCTTGTAGTCGTGCGAGCCCTCGATCAGGTCCTCGTGGCGCAGGATCTGGCGCAGCTTGCGGTTGAGCAGCGGGGTCTGCGACGCCGGCTCGGTGTAGGCCTTCGTCGTGAACAGACCGAGCATGCGCGCCTCGCCCTTGATCCGACCGTCGCTGCCGACCTTGCGCACGCCGACGTAGTCGAGCCGCGTTCGCCGGTGCACGGTCGAGAGCCGGTTCGTCTTCGAGACGATCATCAGGTCGCCCTCGAGCGCGCGCTCGCGCATCTCCGGCGACAGCGAGTCGATCGGCTGGGGGCGCGCGAACTTCGACGACGCCTCGTCGGCGAGGATGCCGAGGCCCGAGCCGGGCACGACGCCGATGCTGTCCTCGTCGATCCGGTACTCGCGGTAGCCGAGGAAGATGAAGTGGTCCTGGAGCAGCCACTCGAGGAAGGCGACGGTCTCGTCCACCTCGTCGTCGGCGTAGCGCGCCGCGCCGGCGCTCGCCAGCTGGATCATGCGTCGTGCCCGCTCCGCCATCGCCGCGAAGTCGAGCACCGCGCGGCGGACGTCCCCGAGCACGGACCTGACGCCGTCGGCGAGCCGCTCGAGCTCGGCGTCGTCGAGCCGGCGGTCGAGCTCGAAGTGCATCACCGACTCCGGCTTGACCGCGTCGCGCGGGTGCAGGACGCGCAGGATGCGGCCGTCGGCGTCGCGCTCGAAGCCGACGACCGGATGCAGCACGCGCTGGATGCCGCTGCCCTGCGCGGTGATCTCCGCCCGCACGGAGTCGACCAGGAACGGCAGGTCCTCGGTGTTGGTCTCGAGCACCGAGCCGGCGCGCTCGTAATCGTGCTCGGCGGCCGTCGGGTTGAACGCGCGCACGAGGATGGGGCGGTCGCCGCGCGAGGCCGCGAAGTCGAACACGCCGGCGAGCTCGGCGAACAGCTGGCGCGGCGAGATCGTCTCCGCCGCGTCGGCCGACAGCCGGCGCAGGTAGGCGGCGGCAAAGTCCCGCAGCGCCGGCGCGTCGCGCCCGCGCTCGCCCGCGATCAGCTCCATCAGCCCGTCGCGGACGGGTGCGATCGCGTGTTCCCTCGTCTCGATTGAGATTCCCACCCCGCCTCCCATCATGGCAGCGGCGCGGGTGGCGCGGGGATTCGATGGACCGTATTGTCGGCCTGTGACGTCGGTGGCCGTCCTGGGCGGGGGTGTCGGCGGCCTGAGCGCCGCGCACGAGCTCGCCGAGCGCGGCTTCGACGTCACGGTCTACGAGCTGCGCGCCGAGTTCGGCGGCAAGGCGCGCTCGCTGCCGGTACCCGGGTCCGGGACGGGCGGGCGCGCGGACCTGCCGGCCGAGCACGGCTTCCGCTTCTTCCCCGGCTTCTACCGCCACCTGCCCCACACGATGGCGCGGATCCCGCACGGCACGCGCACGGCCGCCGACCACCTCGTCGCGGCGACCCGGATCCTGCTCGCGCAGGCGGGCGGCCGCAACGAGCTCGTCGCGGCCGCGCAATCGCCGTCGTCGCTCGACGACCTCGCGGTCGCGATCCGGTTCCTGTGGGACTTCGGTATCCGCCTCGGCATCCCGGCGCCGGAGCTGGCGCTGTTCGTTGAGCGGCTTCTGACGCTGCTCACGTCGTGCGACGAGCGCCGCTACGAGCAGTGGGAGAAGCTCAGCTGGTGGGTCTACAGCGGCGCCGAGCAGCGGTCGGCGAAGTTCCAGAAGTTCCTCGCCGACGGCCTCACGCGCACGTTGGTCGCGGCGCGGGCGCGCGAGATGTCGGCGCGCACCGGCGGCCTGATCCTGTGCCAGCTGCTGTTCGACCTCATCCGCGTGGGCGGGCGCGCGGACCGCGTGCTCGACGCGCCGACGAGCGAGGTCTGGATCGACCCGTGGATCGCTTACCTGCGCGGTCGCGGCGTCGTCGTGCGGGGCGGCTGCGAGGTCGCGGGGATCGACTGCGACGGGCGCCGGATCACGGGCGTCACGGTGCAGGGCGCCGGCGGGCCGGAGCGCGTGGTCGCGGACCACTACGTCGCGGCGCTGCCGGTCGAGCGGCTGCGGCTGCTGCTCTCGCCCGCCCTGCGGGCCGCCGAGCCGCGGCTGGCCGCGCTGCCGCGGCTGGTCGTGCGCTGGATGAACGGCGTGATGTTCTACCTCGACCGCGACGTGCCGCTGCAGCACGGACACGCGATCTTCATCGACTCCGAGTGGGCGCTGACGTCGATCTCGCAGGCGCAGTTCTGGCCCGACGTCGACCTCGAGCAGCGCGGCGACGGCCGCGTCGAGGGGATCCTGTCGGTCGACGTCTCGGAGTGGGAGCGGCCCGGGCGGCGCACGGGCAAGGTCGCGATGGCCTGCTCCAAGGCGGAGATCCGCCGGGAGGTGTGGGGCCAGCTCGTCGACCACATCGACGACGGCTCGCTCGACGAGGCCAACGTCGTCACGTGGTTCCTCGACCCCGCGATCCAGTTCCCGAACCCGACCGGAGTGACCAACCTCGAGCCGCTGCTGGTCAACACGGCAGGGTCGTGGGTGGACCGGCCGGACGCCATGACGCGGATCCCGAACTTCTTCCTCGCCGCCGACTTCGTCCGCACGTACACCGACCTCGCGACGATGGAGGCCGCGAACGAGGCGGCGCGGCGCGCGGTCAACGGGATCCTCGACGCGACGCGGTCGGACGCGCCGCGCTGCGAGCTCTGGAAGCTGCGCGAGCCGGTCGCGCTGGCGCCGTTCCGGACGCTCGACCGCGTGCGCTGGCGACTGCGGCGGCCGGTGAAGCCGCCGCTGCGTATGAGCGAGCGTGGCGAGATCGAGCCGGGCGGGCCGCTGGCGCGGACGCTGCTTGGGGTGGCGCGCCGCCTCGGCTGAACACGCCGTGGCCGCCGCGTAACGTTCGCCGCGATGCTGCAGGACCGCGACTCGACGGCGTTCCGCACGCTCTCGGATGTCGTGCTGGCGATCGCCGCCGAGCGCGAGGTCGAGCCGGTGCTGCAGCGGCTGGCGCACGCGGCGCGCGAGCTCGGCGGCGCGCGCTACGCCGCGCTCGGCGTGCCCGACGGCGAGGGCGGGTTCGCCCGCTTCATCACGTCCGGGATGAGCGACGAGCTGATCGCGGCGATGGGCCCGCTCCCGCGCACGCACGGGCTGCTCGGCGCGATGCTCGAGTCGACGGAGCCGTACCGGACTCCCGACATCCACACGCATTCGCGCTTCCGCGGCTGGTGGCCTTCGGCGCATCCGGACATGCGCTCGTTCCTCGGCGTGCCGATCGTCGCGCGCGGCGGCGTGATCGGCGCGCTCTACCTGACCGACAAGGCAGGCGCGGTCGAGTTCTCCGCCGCCGACGAGAAGCTGATCGTGCTGCTCGCCGCGCATGCGGCGATCGCGATCGAGAACGCGCGGCTGTACGAGCGCAGCCGCGAGCTGAGCATCGTCGAGGAGCGCAACCGGCTCGCGCGCGAGCTGCACGACTCGGTGACGCAGCAGCTGTTCGGCGTGGTGCTGGCGGCCGAGTCGGCGGGCGAGCTGCTGGCGCGCGGCGACGACGCGGCGGGCGACGAGCTCGAGCGCGTGCAGGCGCTCGCGCGCGGCGCGATGGACGAGCTGCGGTCGGTCGTGTTCGAGCTGCGGCCGGCGTCGCTCGAGGCCGAGGGGCTGGCGCAGGTGCTGCGCAAGCACGTCGAGGTGCTGCGGCGCGTGTCGGGGCGCGCGATCGAGCTGCGCGTCGGGTCGCCGCCGGCGTTGGGGGCGGAGGCCGCCGGCCAGGTCTTCCGGATCGCGCAGGAGGCGCTCCAGAACGCGCTACGGCACGCCGGCGACGCGCGCATCGAGGTGCGGCTGGAGGACGGCGGCGGCCGGCTCGCGCTCAGCGTCGCCGACGACGGGCGCGGGTTCGACCGCGAAGCGCCGGGCGTCCGCGGCCGGCGGCTGGGCCTCACGTCGATGGAGGAGCGCGCGGCCGAGCTCGGCGGCCGCCTGGCGGTCGTGTCGTCGCCCGGCGCCGGCACGACGGTGCGGCTGGAGGTGCCCACGTGATCCGCGCCCTCGTGCGCGACGCGCGCGGCGCCCGCTCGAGGCGCCGCGCGTGATCCGCGTTCTCGTCGCAGACGACCACGCGGTCGTGCGCCAGGGCCTGCGGACCTACCTGGAGCTGCAGGAGGACGTCAAGGTCGTCGCCGAGGCGGCCGACGGCGAGGAGACGGTGGCCGCCGCCGAGCGGTCGGCGCCGGACGTCGTGCTGCTCGACCTCGCGATGCCGCGGCTCGACGGCGTCGCCGCGCTGGCGCAGCTCCGCGAGCGCGCGCCCGCGGCGCGCGTGATCGTGCTGACCAGCTTCGGCGAGGACGACCGCCTGTTCGCGGCCCTGCGAGCGGGCGCGGCCGGCTTCCTGCTCAAGGACACGGAGCCGCCCGACATCGTGCGCGCGATCCGCAGCGCGCACGCGGGCCACTCGCCGCTGTCACCGGCGACGGCGACCCGCGTGGTCGAGGAGCTCACGCGCGGCGGGCGGCCGCGCGCGGCCGACCTGCTCACGCCGCGCGAGCTCGACGTCCTGCGCCTGATCGCGCGCGGCCGCTCGAACAAGCGCATCGCGCTCGAGCTGGGCGTGGCGGAGAAGACGGTCAAGACGCACGTCGGGCACGTGCTCTCGAAGCTCGGGCTCAGCGACCGCACCCAGGCGGCCCTGTATGCCGTGCGCGAGGGGCTCGACTCGCGTTCCTAGGCCTGGGTCCGCCGATCATCAAGGATCCAGGCCTAGGTCCAATTGACGATGGGAACCGGGCGGCGCGCGACGTAGCGTGGTCGCCATGCCCACAGCCATCGTCACCGGCGCCTCGCGCGGCCTCGGGCTCGCGCTCGCGGGCGCCCTCGCGGAGCGCGGCTGGCGGCTCGTGATCGATGCCCGCGACGTGGTCGCGCTGGAGCAGGCAGCGGCCCGGCTGCGCGACCGCACCGAGGTCGTCGCGATCGCCGGCGACGTCGCCGACCCTGCGCACCGCGACGCGCTCATCGCCGCCGCGGACGCGCCGATCGACCTGCTCGTGAACAACGCCTCGACGCTCGGCGCCGCTCCCCTCCCGCCGCTCGCTCGCTACCCCCTCGACGAGCTCGAGCACGTCTATCGCGTGAACGCGCTCGCTCCCCTTGCGCTCATGCAGACGGTGCTGCCGCGGCTCGCCGAGGGGGCGCGGATCGTCAACGTCACGTCCGACGCCGCCGTCGAGGCATACGAGGGCTGGGGCGGCTACGGGTCCGCCAAGGCGGCGCTCGAGCAGCTGACCGCGGTGTTCGCGGCCGAGCAGCCGGCGCTACGCGTGTACGCCGTCGACCCCGGCGACATGAACACGAGGATGCAGCAGGAGGCGTTCCCGGGCGAGGACATCTCCGACCGCCCGCCGCCTTCGGCCAGCGTGCCCGCCCTGCTCGAGCTGATCGACGGCGACCTGCCGAGCGGGCGCTACTCGGCGGCGGCGCTCGCCGAGGCGCACGCGTGATCGCCCGGGCGATACCGCTCGAGCCGGACGAGCCGCCGGAGGCGAGCGGGCTCCCGCGCGACGAGGTGCGGCTGATGGTCGCACGCGCCGGCGCGCCGCTGAAGCACGCGCGCTTCCTCGACCTGCCGCGGTTCATGCGCGCCGGGGACCTGCTCGCCGTCAACGAGTCGGCGACGCTGCCGGCGGCGCTCGCGGCGACGCGCGACGATGGGACCGAAGTCACACTGCACCTGTCGACGCCGGAGCCGCCGCCACGCGGGCGTGGCGAGCGCGAACCCGGCGCGGAGCGCGACCCCGGGGCGGAGCGCGAACCCGGCGCGGAGCGCGACCCCGGGGCGGAGCGCGATCCCGGCGCGGATCGCTGGGTCGTGGAGCTGCGTCGCGGCGGCGCGCGCTTGCGCGGCGGCCGTGCCGGCGAGCGGCTCGCGCTACCGGGCGGCGCGCGCGCTCGGCTGGTCGCGCCGTACCTGTCCGCGGGGCGGCTGTGGATCGCGGCGCTCGACCTGCCGGCGCCGCTGCTCGACTATCTCGACGCGCACGGCGCACCGATCCGCTACTCGCACCAGCCGCACGACTGGCCGCTCGCCTACCACCAGACGATCTTCGCGCGCGTGCCGGGCAGCGCCGAGATGCCGAGCGCCGGTCGGCCTTTCACGCCGCGCGTGCTGGCCCGGCTCGGCCCGGGCGTATCCGTCGCGCCGGTCGTCCTCCACACCGGCGTGAGCTCGCTGGAGCGCGGCGAGCGGCCGTACCCCGAGCGCTTCTCCGTCCCGCCCGAGACCGCGGCGCGCGTGAACGCGGCGCGCGCGGCGGGAGGACGCGTGATCGCGGTCGGGACGACCGTGACGCGTGCGCTCGAGACGGTCGCCGCCGCGAACGGCACGGTGACCGCCGGCTCGGGCTGGACGTCGCTGACGATCGAGCCCGCGCGCGGTGTGCGCGCGGTCGACGGGCTGATCACGGGCTGGCACGAGCCGGACGCCAGCCACCTGCTGCTGCTCGAGGCGGTCGCCGGCCGTGAGCTCGTCGAGCGCTCGTACTCTGCCGCCGTTGCCGCCGGCTATCGCTGGCACGAGTTCGGCGACTCGCACCTGCTGCTGCGCGCTGCGTAGGCGATCCGCTCGAACGGCCAGCGCTCGGCGAGCCAGCGGCTGATCGCCGCATGGAGCGGCGCGTCGAGGGCGGCGTCGCGCGCACGCACCCACGAGCGCACCGCCGCGTCGTGGCGGCCGTCGACCGCGGGGTAGATGTAGACGCAGCCGATCACGTCGTCGCCGTCCGGCGCGAGGACCGTGTACGTGAAGCCCGACCGCGCCGCGAAGTCGAGCGCGTGCTGCTCCAGCTCGGCGCGGTTCTGCTCGAGCGGCATGCCGTCGCGCGGCGGCCAGGCGCGGTCGGCGAAGCCGGGCGTCGCGTGGATGTGGTCGACGCTCGAGCTCCAGGCGGCGTAGTCGGCCTCGTTGTGCTCGACGCCGAGCGGTACGAGCCGGAACGAGTCGGTCGCGAGCCCCGCCGGGACGTCGAAGTCCGCCGGCACGAACGCGAGCGCCGCCTCGACGGCGAGCGCCGCGGCGAGCACGCGCGCGTCGGCGTGGCGCGAGCCGGACAGCAGCAGCCCGACCCGCGCGCCGTCGGCCGCGATCGGCAAGGTGACGCCCGGCATGTCGAGGTAGCTGCCGGGCATCGTCGCCCGCAGCGTGGCGAGGTTCACGCGCGCGAAGCGCTCCTCGTCGCGCTCGAGCAGCCCGGGCTCGGGCGGCGGGTGCCGCACAGACGGCCAGACGGCGAGGGCGTCGCCGAGCTCGGCTGCGAGCGCCGCCCGCAGCCGCGGCCGCTCGCGCTGCAGCACGTCGTAGCCCTCGGGCGGGAGCGCGCGGCCGTCGCGCAGCCGGCGCAGCACGTGACGGTCGAGCCGCTCCGCGTCCGGGCCGTCGAGCAGCTCGCGATGCACGCGCCAGGCCTCGTGCGCGCCGAGGAAGCCGTGGCGGTCGAACAGCGAGCGCGCGTCGGCGACGGCGCGGATCGTCCGCCGCTCGACGACCGCGCCGGCCTGCGTGAGCGCGGCGAGAGCGGCGCGGAACGCGGCCGCGACCTCGGGCTCCACGTCGTCGACGAGGTCGTCGTCGGGCGCGACGAGGTGGAGACCGGCGAGGGTCGCCGGCTCCGCGCGCGCGAGCGGCGCCGGCTCGGCACCGGCGCCCGCGCGGCGCGCGTCATCCCGACTCAACAGCGCGTCGAGGGCGATCGCGTCGGCGACGGTCGTCGTCAGCGGGCCGACGCTGTCGAGCGACGGCCCCAGCGGCTGCACGCCGGCGCGATCCACACGATCGGGCGTCGGCCTGAAGCCCACGATGCCGCAGAACGCGGCCGGGACGCGGATCGAGCCGGCCGTGTCGGTCCCGATCGCGCACGGCACCACGCCGGCCGCGACGGCCGCCGCGGAGCCCGACGACGAGCCGCCCGGGATCCGGCCCGGCGCGCGCGGGTTGCGCGGCGTGCCGAAATGCGGGTTCAGCCCCAGGCCCGAGTAGGCGAGCTCGCTCAGGTTCGTCTTGCCGATGCAGACCAGGCCCGCCGCCGCGAGCCTGGCGACGACCGGCGCGTCCGCGGTCGCGGGCGGGGCATCGCGCCGCAGCGCCGAACCCGCGGTGGTCCGCACGCCCGCGACGTCGACGAGATCCTTCCACGCGATCGGTACGCCGTCGAGCGGCCCCAGCGGAGCGCCCGCGCGCAGGCGGGCGGCGCTTGCCGCCGCCTCGCGCCGCGCCCGCGCCTCCGTCAAGGCGATGAACGCGCAACCCGCCGCGCGCGCCCGCGCGAGCGCCTCCTCCGCGACCGCGACCGCGTCGAGCTCGCCCGCCGCCAGCCGCCGTCCGACCTCGAGCGCGGAGCTCACCGAGGGCCGGAGCCGCGCGCCGTCGCCGAGCGCGGCGATGCCGGTCACGCCGCCGCCGCGATCGGGTAATGGCGCCGCAGCTCGTACAGCGTCGTCCGCTCGGCGGCCGGGCGCCCGGCCTTGTGCGCGGCGGCGACGAGGTCCTCCGGCTCCAGCCTGACGCCGTGGTACGAGCCGGCCATGCGCGAGATCGACTCCTCCATCAGCGTCCCGCCGAGGTCGTTCACGCCCCAGCGCAGCGCCTCGGTCGCGGCATCGAGCCCCATCTTGACCCAGCTCGCCTGCAGGCTCGGCACGCTGCGCCCGAGCGCCAGCCGGAACGCGGCGGTGTGCTTGAGGTTCTCCTCGCGCGAGATCTCCTCGATGCCGTGCGTGCGCCCCAGCAGCGTGTTGAAGGGGATGAACGACAGCGGCACGAACTCGGTGAAGCCGCCGGTCCGCTCCTGCAGCGAACGCACGACGCGCATGTGCTCGGCGAGCTCGTGCGGCTCCTCGATGTGGCCGAACATCACCGTCACGGTCGAGCGCAGGCCGGCGCGGTGGGCGGCCTCGACGATCTCGACCCAGCGCGCCGCCGGCAGCTTGTTCGGGCTGATCCGCTCGCGCACGCCGTCGTGGAGCACCTCGGCGGCCGTTCCCGGCACCGACCCCAGCCCGGCTTCGAGCAGACGCGCGAACACGTCCGCCAGCGGGCGCTCGCCGGCCATCGCGTCGATCTCCATCGGCGAGTACGCGTGGAGGTGGATGTCGGCTGCCTCGTCCTTGACGATCGCTAGCCAGCGCTCGTAGTCCTCGAGCTCCCAGTCCGGATGGATCCCTGACTGCATGCAGATCTCGGTAGCGCCGTATGCGACCGCCTCGCGCACCCGGTGGCGCAGCTCCGCCTCGTCGTGCTGGTAGGCGTCGGGCGAGCGGCGGCCCTGGCCGAAGCCGCAAAAGGCGCAGCCGACCGTGCACACGTTGCTCACGTTGATGTTGCGGTTGACGACGAACGTGACGGTGTCGCCCGCGAGCTCGCGTCGCAGCTCGTCCGCGGCCTGGCGCATGTCCTCGACCGCCTCGGGCCGCGTCTCGGCGAACAGCGCCGTCACCTCGCTCGCCGCGAGCTGCGCGCCGGCGCGCGCACGCGCGACGGTGTCGGCCCGCAGCGCGCCCTTCGGGCCGTCGGTGCGGCCCGAGCCGCGGCGCGGGATGAAGCTCCAGAAGCGCGCCTTGATCACGTCGAGCACGCCCTGCGCGAGCCACTCGGGATCGATGAAGCGTGGGTAGACGCAGAGCCGCTCGGTCAGCGCGACGCCGTCGGCCGCGAGCCGCTTGCGCACCTGGTGCGGCGACGGGAACGGGTGCTCGGGCGAGATGTGGTCGCCGTTCGCGCTCAGCCCGCCGAGGTCGGTCGCGCCCGCGGCGACGAGCCGCGGCCACCAGTCGGCGAGGTTCGGCGGCACCTGGATGCCGACGCCGGGCAGCAGCCGCCGCGCCTCGCGCACGAGCCGCTCCATGTCGGCGACCGTCACCGGCGACGACCAGGCGGGCGCCGGCACGTCCGGCCCGTCGTGCAGCCCGGTCCGCCAGTACTCCTCCGCGGCCTCCGTCGCGATCTCCGCCGGCTCCTCGCCGTAGTAGCGCCGGTGCGGGACGAAGTTCTGCAGGATGACCTCCTGCAGGTTGCCGAACCCGGCGAGCGCCTCGAGCGCCGCCATGCGGTCGTCCTCGCTCTCCCCGATCCCGACGAGGATGCCGCTGGTGAAGGGAATCCGCAGCTCGTCCGCCGCGCGCAGCGTCGCCAGCCGCAGCGCCGGGTCCTTCGTCGGCGACGCCTGGTGCGCGACCAGGTCGGAGCGCAGCGACTCCAGCATCAGCCCCTGGCTGGCGGTCACTTCGCGCAGCCGCGCGAGGTCGGCGCGGCCGAGCGCGCCGAGGTTGGTGTGCGGCAGCAGGCCGCGCTCGAGCGCGCGCTCGCAGCACCAGACGACGTACGCGACGAAGTCCTCGAAGCCGAGCTCCGCGAGCCGCTCGCGCACACCCGCGTGATGGCCGGGCTCGTCGCCGGTCAGCACCAGCAGCTCCTTTACCCCGCGCCGCGCGGCGCGGTCGATCAGGCGCTCGACCTCCTCGGGCTCGTGCAGGTGCGCGCGGTGCGTCGCGAACGCGCAGTACTTGCAGTGCGACACGCAGGTGCGCGACAGGGAGAGCGTGACGTTGCGCGAGAACGTGACCCGGCGGCGCATCCGCGCCGGAGTCTAGGCATCCAGTGGCTCACTAGCCTGCTGGGCGTCGATGCGCCTGCTCCCCGTCCTCCTCGCGCTCGCGGCCTTGGCCGCCGGCTGCGGCTCCACCACCGGGGAGGACCGGCCCGGTGAGGAGGCGACGCTGCTGCTCGACTTCACCCCCAACGCGGTCCACGCGGGGATCTACATGGCGACCGAGCGCGGCTACGACGAGGCCGAGGGCGTCGAGCTCGAGATCCGCAAGCCGGGCGCCTCGACCGACGCGCTCAAGCTGCTCCAGTCGGGCCGCGCCGACATGGCGATCCTCGACATCCACGACCTCGGGCTCGCGCGCCAGGCGGGCCGCGACATCGTCGGCGTGATGGCGTTCGTGCAGCGCCCGCTGGCGGCGGTGCTGGCACAGCCGTCGATCCGCTCCCCCGCCGACCTCGAGGGCGAGCGCGCCGGGGTCACCGGCCTGCCGTCCGACGAGGCCGTCCTGCGCTCGGTCGTCGCGGGTGACGGCGGCGACCCGGAGCGGGTGCGCACGACGACGATCGGCTTCCAGGCTGTCAAGGCGCTGCTCGCGCGCCGCATTGCCGGCGCGACCGCGTTCTGGAACGTCGAGGGCGTCGCGCTGCGCGAGCAGCGGCCCGGCATCCGCGAGTTCCGCGTCGACGACTACGGCGCGCCGCGCTACCCCGAGCTGGTGCTGTGCGTGACGCGCGCGACGCTAGAGGACGACGAGCCGGTCGTGCGGGCGACGATCCGCGCGCTCCAGCGCGGCTACGGCGAGGTCCAGCGTGACCCTGAGAGCGCGGTCGCGACGATGACGGGGGCCGAGGAGGGGCTCGACCAGGAGGCGCTGGCGGCGCAACTCGACGCGGTCGCCCCGGCGTTCACTGCCGGCGCGCCCGCGTTCGGCGCGCTGCGCCCGAGCACGCTGCGCGAGTGGGCGCGCTGGGACGTCGAGTTCGGGATCCTCGACGAGCAGCTCGACACTGCGCGCGCGTTCGACACGACGTTGGTCGAGCGCACTTCGAACCCCTGACTGCGGCGAACGTCGCGGATTACGCCCCAGAGCCGGTGCTCCGCGACGTTCGCGCTCACGGCGCGCCGGCGAGGCGGTCGACCAGCGCGGCGCCCTCGCGCGCCCCGCGCCGGCGCGGGGCGACCCGGGCGGACCCCGCCCCCCCCGCGCGC
>Ga0081538_10002538_pt1 | contig 17773 bp, 16 predicted proteins | sample TabmetS5T2R1_FD_71022 | JGI IMG/M metagenome (GOLD analysis project Ga0081538, IMG submission 71022) | Tabebuia heterophylla rhizosphere microbial communities from the University of Puerto Rico - S5T2R1 | ecosystem: Host-associated > Plants > Roots > Rhizosphere ... | reverse complement strand
GGCGGGGGGGGGGGGGTGGCGGGGGGGGGGGGGGGGGGGGGGGGGGGGGGGGGGGGGGGGGGCCCCCCCCCCCGCCCCGGGGGGGGTGGGGTCCCGGGGGGGGAGGGCAGTGATGGCTCGGCGGGGCTGCGCGAGTACACGCCCAGCGAGCGGGTCCGCGCGGAGCTCGAGGTGCTCGGCCTTGACGTGACCTGCCATGTGCTCCGCTTCTATGACACCCTGCTCGCCCGTCTCGGGGTCACCTGGGCGGCTGGCCTGCTTGGCTGCCGCTCGGGCCAGCGGGTGCGGGTGGCGGGGGTGAAGGTCGCGACCCAGACCCCGCCGGTGCGCTCGGGCCAGCGGGTGATCTTCCTGTCGCTTGACGACGGGACTGGCGTGAGTGACGCGGTGCTCTTCCAGCCGGTCCACGACCGTTGCGCGTGGACGGTCTTCCATGCCTGGTTGCTCGTCGTAGAGGGGACCGTCCGCCGTACCGGGCAGCGCGGGGTGTCGATTAACGCCGCACTCGCCTGGGACCTCCGCCGGCTCATGCGGGCGTGGCGGGAGGGCTGGCTCGACGAGGCGCTCGCGGCGCCAGCCGCGCCGTCAACAGGCCACCAGGACAACAACTCCCGCAAACTCTGGCACTCCTCTGGCGGCTCATCGGGCCGCTGACCTGATTCCCATGAACACACGGAACCAACACGAGCCGCGAACGCCCAACGAGGAGGCATGGTCTCGTTGGGATCTGGTCGACCAGCTCGCCTCGCTTGGGCGATGCGACGAGGCGGTGCGTGCCCAGCAGGAGCTCCTCGACTGGGCTCGGGACGCGCTGACCCCGGACCGGCTGCTGTGGGTGATGTCCGGCGAGGCGCCGGCGCGGTGTTGGATGGCCGTCGGGCGGCACGAGGAGTGGCTCGCCATCTTCAGGGAGCTGCTGGGCCGTGTGCCCCGGCAGTCGGCGAACCGCCTCCAGCGCCTGGACTACCTCCGCACCGCTGGCCTGGTGCTGGTCGGGCTGGGGCACAGGGACGACGCGCTCCGGGTGGCGGGGATGATGCGGGACCTGGCGGAGGAGGAGCCCGGCTGGCCTCGCGCGCTCTGGCCGCAGATCGAGGCCCGCGTCCTTGAGCTGCGCCTGCACGATGCCGCTGGTGACCGGGTGGCGATGCGGCGCGATGCGGCGGCCATCGCCCCGCTGCTTGAGCGCAGCGGCCAGGCCGTGGAGGCGTCGAGGGTGCGTGAGCTGCTCGCGTACGTCCGCGGGATACTGGAGGATCTGTCCAAATAGCCAGACATACGCTCCACTGTGATGCGAGGGGGTGCGAGCGACGCCCCGATGAGCATGAGCGCGCGACCGCCTGAGCCGATCCTCCATGTGGACATGGACGCCTTCTACGCCTCGGTGGAGGTGCGGCGTGACCCCTCACTCCGGGGACGGCCAGTGCTGGTCGGTGGGAGGGGCGGGCGGGGGGTCGTGGCGAGCGCCTCGTACGAGGCCCGGCGTTACGGCGTGACCTCGGCGATGCCCATGGCCCGGGCGCGGCGCCTGTGCCCGGGCGCGGTCGTGCTCCCCCCTGATTTCGCCGCATACCAGCAGGCGTCGGCCGCGCTTCGGGAGATTCTGGAGTCCATCACCCCGCTGGTGGAGCCGCTTGCTCTGGACGAGGCGTTCCTCGATGTCGGCGGCGCCCTCCGGCTCTTCGGCCCGCCGCCGGTGATCGGCGCCCGCCTGCGCGAGCGCATCCGCGCTGAGCTGAGCCTGACCGCAAGCGTCGGTGTCGCGCCGAACAAGTTCCTCGCCAAGCTGTGCAGTGGCAAGGCAAAGCCAGATGGCCTGCTGCATGTTCGCGCCGCCGAGGTCCGCGCGTTCCTCGATCCCCTGCCCGTCCGCGACCTGTGGGGGGTCGGGGAGCGGACCGCCCAGCGGCTCGAGCGCTTTGGGCTCCGCACGGTTGTGGACGTCGCCCGCGCTGGCGAGCCAACGCTCGCGCGCATCATCGGGCACGCCGCGGCGGCGCAGCTGTCCGCGCTCTCCCGGGGCGAGGACCCGCGGCCGGTCACCCCCCACGAGCCCGCGAAACAGGTCAGCGCCGAGGAGACATTCGAGCGTGACGTCGATGACCCGGCGGTGCTCCGCCGTGAGCTGCTTCACCTCTCAGAGATCCTCGCGCGGAGGCTGCGCCGCGCCGGCATCGCTGGGCGCACCGTGACGCTCAAGCTCCGCTACGCGAGCTTCCAGACGATCACCAGATCGCGGACCCTCGCGATGCCCACCGACCGCGCGACCCAGATCCATCGTGAGGTGACGGCGTTGCTCGGCGCGCTGCGGCTTGAGGGGGTCCGGGTGCGGCTCGTGGGCGTCGGCGTCACGAACCTTGTCCCGGCAGGAGCAGCCCGCCAGCTGGGGCTGTTCCCCAGCGACGATTGCGAGGGGGTTCGCTGGGCCACGCTCGAGCGGGCCGTGGATGGCGCGGTCAGGCGGTTTGGCGAGCAAGCGGTGACCCGTGGCGCCCTGCTCGACCGGGAGGAGGCCGTCACACCTGGGGCGCCCGTTAGCGAGCCCGATGAACCCGAGCAAGGCGCCGGGAACCAGGACTTTGCTCCCAAGCCCTAACGAGATAGCAACAGGCGGGAAATCAGGCAGGCGGCTTTGTTCGCTACACCTTGCTTGGGACGACACAGGAGGCTTTGATGCAAGCGAACATCTACGAGCAGATCGGCGGCGCCCGTGCGGTCGAGGCCGCGGTCGACCTCTTCTACGAGAAGATCTGGGCCGATCCCTCGCTCGCGGATTACTTTGAGGGCATCGACCGTGACCGTCTCAAGGAGCACCAGCGGGAGTTCGTCACCGCCGCGCTGGGCGGGCCAGACCACTATGACGGGCGGAAGATGGACGAGGCCCACGCCGGCCTCGGCATCACCGACGCCGCCTTCTACCAAGTCGTCGCGCACCTTGCGGCCACGCTCACCGAGCTCGGTGTGGACAAGGACACCATCGGCGCGATCGCGATCAAGCTGGCGCCGTTTCGAGACGACATCGTCGTCCCATCCGTGGCCACCCCCGCCTGAGCAGCTCAACCCGCATCACCGTACCTACTTCCGCGCGCGCTGCCTTGCGTCACGGACGTTCGCCGAACAGTGAGGCCGTGACGGCGGGGACAGATGCGAGATCGCGGGTGCACTCGGACGCTCGTTAGTGCAGAATCAAAGGTGCTCCCCAACCCCTGATGGGAGCACCGCCTCAACGGTGCGGCGGAGTGACGGCAGGACGCGGAGGCGGCGAATGCCTCTTGACGATCGTGAGCGGCAGATCCTCGCGGACATTGAGGCGCATCTCCGCGAGGAGGATCCCAGGTTTGTGCGGGCGGTCGGCACTGCGACCGTCACCCTGCGAGCGCGCCGCCAATTCAAGCTCGCGGTGATTGGCTTTGCGCTCGGCGCGCTCCTCCTGTTTGGCATCGTGATCCACATCGCCTGGGGGCTCGCGGGGTTTGTGATCATGCTCGTCAGCACCCTGCATGGGGGGCACATGCTCAAGCGGCTTGGGCAGCAGGACGCCGTGCCTGGGCTCGGCAGCCAGCTCCCTGGCGGTGTCCGCCGTTACCTCAACGGCCATCCCCCGCGCGAGTAAGCGCCGGCCTGGTTGAGCAGCGCCCCATGCGCTCCAGCGGGGCGCGCAGCGCGCTCCTCACCTCGCCGAGCGCGGCGACAGCGACCCGGCGATGGCCTGGCAGGCCGCTGAGCAGATGGCGCCGCAGGTCCGCAGCGGCGCGCTCGGCGGCGTCGGCGTCGGCCTCGGTGGCCGAGGGCGCGTAGCAGGCGGCGGCAGTCGCGCGCGCGAGCCGCTCGCCAGCGGCTCGCCGGGCTGTGAGGGAGTCCGGGACGCCCCCAGCGGCCACCAGGCGGTCGAGGTACTCCCGGTCGGTCTCTGCCGCCGACGGGTAGACGCCGAGCCCCCGCCCGAGCCGCTCGATCCGGGCGCGGGCGCGAAGCGCTCGGTCGGTAGGCGTGGCGCCCCGCACGCGGAGCCCGCGCGCCCGGATCGCCACGGCGGCGACGGCCGCAAGCGCGGCGAGCCCGAGCAGCAGGATCCCCAGCGGGGGCCGTAAGGGGGATCTCCCAGATGGCTGCGGCTGAACGGCCGGCGTCGCGCTGCTCACGGGGCGGTCTGCGGGCGGGCTCTGCTGCGGCAGCCGATCCTGGTCCGGCTGCGCGGTGCGGAGCAGGTCGCCCGCCGCGCCGCTACCTGGTGGCTGCGCCTGCAGCAGGCGGGGGGCGAGGTCCGTCGCGCTGGGGACCAGCACATTGCCATCAGATCGGGGGGTCGGCTCAAACGTGACCCAGCCGAGGCGCGGGAGGCGCGCCTCGACCCACGCGTGGGCGTTCGCGTTGGTGATCACGAACTCGCCGCTCGCGGTGGGCGTGCCGGGCGTGAAGCCGACCGCGACGCGAGCGGGGATGCCGAGCGTGCGGAGCATCACCGCCATCGTGCCGGCGAACTGCTCGCAGTAGCCCTCGCGAGCCGCCAGGAACGAGGCCATCGCGGACCCGTCGTGGCCCGGCGGCGGAGCGAGCGAGTAGGTCCAGGTGCGCAGCTCGCCCTGGATCGCGAGCGCCTGCTCGAGCGGCGTGACCGCGCCAGCCCTCCGGGAGATCTGCTGCGCGAGCTGGCCGACCTGCGGCGGGATCCCGCCCGGCAGCTGGGCCTCAGCCCCGCCGTGAAAGACCGCGGCGCCCCCGGCAGCCTCACCGGGGGGCGCGGGGAGAGCCGCCGTGACCCCGTACTGGTCGCCGGGCGAGAGCACCACGTCGTGGTCGAGGGTCAGGGTCGCCACCCGCGGGTCGTACTGGAACGCCTCGCTGGCCGGGCCGGACACCGATACCGGCAGGTACGGCGCGGGCACCAGCACCGCGCCCGGTCCGACGTTGCCGACCGTGACGGTGACGGGCACCGTCTCAGCGGTCGGCGCCTGCTCCGGGTTGGGCAGCGGCCCGGACACCGGCGCCCCGTGGATGCCGGCGCTCGTCCACTCCTCCCGCTGGCCGTGGTAGACGTCGAGCGACGTGATGCGCAGGTAGACCGGGCGCGGGCTGCGGACACGGAGCACAGGCTCGGTGTTCTGCGAGACGAGCCGGGCTTTGAGGTCGACGATCGGGTTGCTCGCCAGCGTCGCGCTGGCGGGGCTCCGCATCTGGAGCCACGGCGGGTCGGTCGCGCCAGGGAGCAGGCGGCCGAGGACGGCCCCTGCGCTGACCGCCGCCACGGCGATCGCGGCGCCCTTGGACGCCCGCGGCGACCGCTGCGGCTCGTCCACCCAGCGCCCCCATTGGGCCAGGTCAGCGTGCGCGCACGCGAGCAGCAGCCACGCCGCCGCGGCGAGGAACGCCGCCGCGAATCCCCACGCGTAGCTGCCGGGCTTCGCGATCACGAGCGGCGTGACCCACCAGACCAGCGCCACGATCACCGCCTGGACCGGCGCGGCGAGGCGGAAGACCATGCTCTCGGCCGTGGCCGCGACCATCCAGGCGCCAGTCACGGACAGCAGCAGCAGCCCTGGCTCGGCGGTGGTGGGGGACGGCTGAAGGCGGGCCAGCTCCATCCCGCGCCCCCACAGCTCGGCGACCGCCCGGAGCGTGCGGGGAGTCGGCACGAGCCCGCCGGCGAGCGTGCCGCCCAGGAAGGCGATCGCGACGAAACCGAACCAGCCCACGGCACTCACCGTGAGCGCGCTGGCCGGCCCAAGGCCCAGCCGCCGGCACGCCCAGGCAATGCCGATGGCCAGCAGCGCCGCGGACAGCACTGGCCGCGCCCAATCCAAGCCGAGGAACACCCCAGTGAGCGGCAGGCAGGCGGTGGCGGCCAGCGCGCTGACCGCGGCCAGCACCCCACGTTGCCGGAGCGGCTGCTGTCGCGGCGCTGGCGCCGGGGCCGCCACCGGAGGGCGCTTGAGGACGGCGCTCACGGCTGGCCCACTAGGGGACGGTGAGCCGCGGGCGGGTGGTGGTCCGTGGCCAGCGCTCGGCCAGCGCCTGGCCTGGGGCGACCGTCGTAGCGGTCCACCCAGCGGTGGTGATGGCCGCGGCGAGCTCAGCCGCCCGCCGGTCCTGATCGCTCCCCGCGATGACGACGCCAATCCGCCCCGCGTAGGAGCGGCCGGCCCGGAGCAGGGCGCGGACATCCGGATGGCCGCCGGCCGGGCCGGACGCCGGTGGCGGGCGGAGCACGGCGACCAGCAGGCCCTCACCGCCGCGGGCGCGCTCGATCGCCGGCGCGAGGCCAAGCGCGGGCGAGGCCTGCAGCTCAGCGAGGCGGTCGAGCAACCGCTCGCGATCCTCGACCGGCGCCGCCCGGCGTGTGGGCGCCCCAGGCTCGGTCGTGACGAGCCGCAGCGCGTACCCGCGGCTCGCCAGGTGCGCGACGAGGCTGGCTGCCACCGCCACGGCCTTCTCGAGCGTCGAGCCGGCCCCAGACCCCGGGTGGGCGGCGCGCCGGGTATCGAGGAGCAGCACCGCCTGCGGCTGGCGCGGCTGCTCCTGCTGGCGGACCATCAGCGTCTGCCGGTGAGCTGTGGACGGCCAATGCACCTGGCGGAGGTCGTCGCCCTGCACATACTCCCGCATCGTGGAGAACTCGTCGCCCGTGTTGAGCAGCTGGCGCTGCAGGCGGGGCCCGGCGCCGTGGTGATAGCCGCTGATCGCGCCGGGTGGCAGGGCCTCAACCGGTGGGTGAACGAGGATCTGGCTGGTGATCGGGTCGCGCCGGGCGCGCTGGGTCAAGCCGAACGGGTCCCGGACCGCCACCCGCAAAGGCCCCAGCTGGTACCGGCCGCGCGTGCCGCCCACAATCTGGTAGCGCAGCGTGGCGGCGCGCCCGGGGGCGAGGCCGGGCAGGATAAAGCGGGGCGCGCTGCCTTGGGAGCCACCCAGCAGCGCGTCTGGGCAGCCGTCCTCAACGAGCAGGAGCGCCGACGGGGCGCGGGCGTCGTTGCGGAGGCCGATGGTGACCTCGCCGGCCGCCCCGTGGGCCAGGCGCGGTGTGCTGATCGTCCGCTGGGCCGACACTCTCGCGGTTGACCGGGCGACGGTCAGGCCGCCCATGACGACGAGGGCGACGCTGGTCACCGCCACGATGTGGAGCTCGGCGACGCCGAACAACCGCCCGAGCGCCCAGAGCAGCCCCCCGCCGACTCCGAGCGTGAGCCCCCGGGCGGTGAGCACCCTCATCCCCGCCCAGGGATCGCCACGCTGCCAAGCAGCTCGTCGACGACCTCAGTGGCCGAGTGGCCAGCCATCTCCGCATCCGGCGACAGGACCAGCCGGTGGCACAGCAACGGGTGAGCGAGCGCCTTCACGTCGTCGGGGATGATGTAGTCACGCCCCTCAGCGGCGCCTTTCGCGCGCGCGGCGCGCAGCAGCGCGATGCACGCGCGCGGGGAGGCGCCAAGCTCGATCGCGGGGTGGGCGCGGCTCGCGCGGGCAAGGTCGACGATGTAGCGGCGGAGGGGCTGGGCGGCGTGGACGGTCTTGGCGACCTCGATCATCGCCGCGACCTGCTGGGCGTCGGCGACGGGCGTGAGCGACGCCAGCGGGTCCCGCCATGAGTGAAGCTCAAGGATCTCCATCTCGGCATCCGCTGACGGGTAGCCGATCTGCGCCCGCATCATGAAGCGGTCACGCTGCGCCTCGGGCAGCGGGTACGTGCCCTCCAGCTCGATCGGGTTCTGCGTCGCGACCACCATGAACGGCACGCCGAGCTCATGCGTCGTCCCATCGATGGTGACCGTGCGCTCCTCCATCGCCTCCAGCAGGGCCGACTGCGTCTTCGGGCCTGCCCGGTTGATCTCGTCGCCTAAGACGATGTTCGCGAACACCGCGCCAGGCTTGAACTCGAAGTCGCCGCGCTCCTGGTTGTAGATCGTCACGCCGGTGATGTCGCTGGGCAGCAGGTCGGGCGTGAACTGGATCCGCCGGACGCTCGACGCGATCGAGCGGCCGATCGCCTTGGCCAGCAGGGTCTTGCCGACACCTGGTACGTCCTCGATCAACAGGTGGCCCTCGGCGAGCAGGGCGATGAGCGCGAGGCGCACCACCTCGGCCTTGCCCTCCACCACTTTGGCGACGTTCGCCTCGAGCCGCGCGAACCAGTCGGCGAGGGCCTGGACGTCTTGGCTCACCTGCCGGTCTTGGCTCACCTGCCGGTCTTGGCCCACCTGCCGGTCTTGGCTTACCTGGCGCTTCGTCGCCACTCGCTCCTCCCAGCCATCCCTCTTCGGTGCGTTGTGAGGTCGCCCATGGAGCCCACACGGCCGTCACTGTACCGGCGCGGTCCTGGCGCGATGGGCTTTTCGCTGGTACGGACGGTCCGTTGGCTCCCGGCGCGTGGCGCTCGCCTAGAGTGACCTCGAAGGCCGGTCGAGCGTGCCCTGAGCGCTGGGAGGCAGCCATCGTGGAGTTACACGGCGAGTGACGCCCAACGAGGCGCGCCGTCTGCTCACGGCCGCGCGTGTGGCGCGCCTGGCCACGGTGGACGCTCACGGTCGCCCACACCTGGTGCCGATCACCTTTGCGGTTGCCGGAGAGAGGATCTACAGCGCGGTTGACGACAAGCCCAAGCGCACGATGGCATTGCGCCGGTTAGCCAACGTGGCGGTGAACCCGCGGGTGGCGGTGCTGGCGGATCATTACGAGGACGATTGGCGAAGGCTGTGGTGGGTGCGGGCGGATGGCATGGGCCGCGTGCTCACCCCTGGCGAGGCCGAGGCGCGTGATGCCGTCACGCTGCTGGTGGCGCGTTACAGCCCGTATGTGGAGCGGCCCCCGGGGGGGCCGGTGCTCGCGGTTGACGTCCAGCGCTGGTCTGGCTGGTCCGCATCCCCCACACGCGGCGATCCTGAGGCCTGATCCGGGGCTGCACCGCTGATGGCTCCCCCGGCGCCACGGCACGCCTGTCCAACGGTACTGGGAGCGTTGGCTACTCGATGGGCGGGGATGGGAGGGTTTGCGAGTTATGCTGACCCTCCAATGGCGCGCGTGATTCCAGAAGGGCGTCCAGTGAGATCGAAGCTGAGGGCGAGAGGTCTGGGCATGATCCTTGCCGCCGCTGTGCTCGGCGCTGGCATGTGGATGGCCACCATCATCGGGTCCAGGCGCGCTGACAAATCCCAGTACGACATTGTGGGCATCTCGGCCGAGGCGGCTCAAGCCGAGATTGTGACGGACAGGCCAGCCAGCCGGGTCACGCGAGGTTTGACCGACCAGCCGCAACCGCCGCCGCCCGTTGCGCCGCCCATGCCGGCGCCCGCGGTCACCGCGGCACCAGGGCCACCGGATACGGCGCAAGCGTCCTCACCAGCTCCCCGCCAGCCGGCTCCGAGGCCAGCGCACAAGGCCGGGGGAAAGGCCGCGGAACGGCCCAAGGCTGGCGGCGGGACCAACCAGGCCAAGAGCAACCAGGCCAAGAGCGAAGATGAATCCGATGGCCCGGACATCGTCGAGGGCGAGGACGGAGCCGATGGCACGAGCCAGGTAGAGCGCGAGGACGGGTCCGCGGAGCCAAGCGACGACGAGTTCGAGGCGCAGATTCAAAGAGAGATCGAGGAGCAGTTTCGCCAGCACGGCCGCTGACGGCACGCTTGACCACAAAGGCGCCGCCCGTTGCGGGGATCATTGAGGGCCGCCCACCACGGCGAGGAGCGTTAGCCTGCACGGGATGGCCCGCATTCTCGCTCCGATCGCGCTGGTTGCTGTGCTCGCCTTGGCCGTGGCGGCATGCGGCAAGGGCGGTGGGGGAGGGCAGCAGGCGGGGACGGTGCTGACGTTCGGCACGGGGGCAGATCCGGTCGCGCTCGACGGAGCCCTGGTCTCCGACGGTGAGTCCCTCCGCGTGATCAACCAGATGTTCGAGGGCCTGGTCGGGTTGAAGCCAGGCACCACGGAGGTCGTGCCAGCCCTGGCCACCAGCTGGGAGGCCTCGGCCGACGGGAGATCATGGACGTTTGCCCTCCGCCAGGGCGTGACCTTCCACGACGGTGAGCCGCTCAACGCGGCGGCGGTCTGCTTCAACTTTGACCGCTGGCACCACTTCACCGGCTCGTTCCAGAACCCTGACGCGAGCTACTACTGGCAGACGGTGCTCGGCGGGTTCGCTGATGGGGGCGGCCCGGCGTTCCGGCTGTACGCCGGCTGCGAGGCCATCAACGAGCACACGGCGCGGATCGACCTGACCCAACCGTCGGCGTCGTTCCTGGCGGCGCTCGTGCTGCCCAGCTTCTCGATCGCCAGCCCCAAGGCGCTGCGGGAGTATGGCGCCGACCAAGGCGAGGTTGATACCCAGGGGGTGTTCCACCCCACCGGCACCTATAGCAGGCAGCACCCGACGGGCACGGGGCCGTACCGGCTGTCCGAGTGGGTCGTCGGCGACCACCTGACGATGGTCCGCAACCCCGCCTACTGGCGCCAGATCCCCGGCAACGTCGACACGCTGATCTTCCGGCCGATCGGCGACAACGCCGCGCGGCTGCAGGCCTTGCAGACCGGGGAGATCCAGGGCTACGACCTGGTCGCCCCGGAGGATCTCGCCACGATCAGGGGCGACCCGGCGCTCCAGGTGCTGGAGCGGCCAGCGTTCAACGTCGCGTACGTGGGGATGAACCAGGCGATCCCCCCGCTCGGCGATCTGCGGGTGCGCCAGGCGGTCGCGCACGCCATCAACCGGCAGGCGATCGTCGACGCCTTCTACGTTGGACGTGGCGAGGTCGCGAAGGAGTTCATGCCGCCATCGCTGGCCGGCTACGCCGACGACGTCACCACCTATGACCACAACCCGGCCAAGGCGCGCAAAATCCTGGTCGACGCTGGCTACCGGCTGCCGGTCGAGGTCTCCCTCGCGTTCCCCTCGTCGGACGGCGCCCGCCCGTATATGCCGGACCCGCGGGCCAACTTCGAGGCGATGAGGGCCGACTTGGAGGCCGCCGGGTTCGCGGTGCGCCCTGAGTCCGCGCCCTGGACCCCCGACTACCTCGGCAAGGTCCAGACCGGGCAGTACGGCCTGTACCTGTTCGGGTGGACCGGCGACTTCGGTGACCCCGACAACTTCGTCGGCACCTTCTTCCAGACGCCCCAGCGGCAGTGGGGGTTCGACAACCCGGAGCTGTTCGCGCTGCTCGACCGAGCCGAGCGTGAGACCGACCCGGGCACGCGCACCCAGCTGTACCAGCAGGCCAACCGGATGATCATGGACCTCCTGCCGGGCGTCCCCTACGCGCACTCCAAGCCCGCCCTCGCGTTTACCGCCAACGTCTCCGGCTACATCCCCAGCCCCGTCACCTTAGAGCCGTTCTCGCTGGTCACCGTCGGATAACCCGACCCCGGGCAGCGCGCGGGAGGGGGTAGGGGATTTCCCTGACTACCTGTGGGGGGCGCCCACTGCTATTCGTCAGGCGATCCCATCCACCAGGCACGGATCCGATCGAAAGGAGAGCACGACATGAACGCCATAACCCGAGAGGCAGGCAGGAGCGACATCGCGCTGCTCCTCCTGCGTGTGGTCGTCGGTGTGGTGTTCGTCGCCCACGGCGCCCAAAAGTTCGGGCTGTTCGGCGGTGATCTTGGCGCCATGGCCAACGCCATGGCCAGCTTTGGCCTAGAGCCCGGCGTCTTCTTCGCCGTCCTTGCCGGCGCCTTGGAGGTCGGCGGGGGGTTGCTGCTGCTCGTCGGCCTGATCACGCCACTCGCCGGGTTGATCCTCGCTGGCGTCATGGTGGTGGCGATCGCCCTCGTCACCGGCCGTAGCGGCTTCATCGCCGCTGACGGCACCGGCTACGAGTACAACCTCGTGCTCCTCGCCGTCGCCCTGGCCCTGGCCATCGGTGGGCCGGGCCGGCTGAGCCTCGACCACCGGCTCGGCTTTGACTGGGCCAGGGGCGGGCGCATCCGCCAGATGCGGCAGGGCGTCGCGAGCCGCTGACGCCCGGGCTAAGTGCTCTCAACCGTAAGTACGGTCACGTATCGAGGGTGCGACTGCGCCTCGCATCGCTTGTGCGCGACGAGTGCGCGTAGCCGGAGGCTACGTGTGCGAGGAGCAACGCCGCGAGCGGGGATGCAGGCGCAGCCGAATACGACCGTATTTACGGGCGGGTGCACTAAGGGCCGCAATGGCCACTCGGTGAGCCTCAGTGCCGTGACCGCCCGTGCGCGGTCGCGCGGATACTGCGATCGTCATTCCCATGCTGAGGTACATCGCGCGGCGGCTGGTCTCCCTGGTGCCGGTGCTGATCGGGCTGTCGCTCGTCGTGTTCGCGTTTGTGCGGGCGCTGCCGGGCGGGCCGGCGGAGGCGCTGCTGGGGGAGCGGGCGAGCCCCGCGTCGCGGGCGCAGCTGGAGCGGCAGCTCGGCTTGGACCAGCCGTTACGCGTCCAGTACGCCAGGTACCTGCGCACAGTCGCCCGTGGCGACCTCGGCGTGTCGGTGCGCTCGCGGCGGCCGGTCCTTGATGAGCTGAAAGAGCGCTTTCCCGCCACCGTCGAGCTGAGCCTCGCGGCGATGCTGTTCGCGGTTGCAGCCGGCGTTCCGCTCGGGTTTGCCGCGGCGAAGCGGGCTGGGGGCCTGCTCGATCACTCCAGCTTGGTCGCGTCGCTGATCGGGATCAGCTTCCCGGTGTTCTTCCTGGCGCTGATGCTGAAGTACGTGTTCGCGGTGAGGCTTGGGTGGCTGCCGAGCCTCGGCCGGCTCGACGTCACCCGCAGCCTCGCGCACCCGACCAGCTTCTACCTGCTTGACGCCGTGCTGGCTGGCGATCTTGCCGCCTTCGCCGACGCGCTGCGCCACCTCGTCCTGCCAGCGGTCGCGCTCGGCACGATCCCGCTCGCGATCGTGGCGCGGATCACCCGCGCGGCGACCCTCGATGTCCTGGGTGAGGACTACGTCCGCGCCGCCCGCGCGAAGGGCCTTCCCAGCCTGGTCGTCGACCGTTACCACATCCTCGCGAACGCGCTGCTGCCCGTCGTCACGGTGATCGGGTTGCAGGCGGGACTGCTCCTCACGGGGGCAGTGCTCACCGAGACGGTGTTCGCGTGGCCGGGGATCGGCAGCTGGATCCTCGACGCGATCCGCTTCCGCGACTACGCGGTGCTCCAGGCCGGCATCCTCTTCTTCGTCGTGGTCGTCGTCCTGGTGAACCTGCTCGTCGACCTCTCCTACGCGTTCTTGAACCCCAGGATCCGCTACCGATGAGCCTTGTCGAGGCCATCAGCCCCGCGCTCGAGGAGCGGTCGGGTCTGTGGCGGGACGCGTGGCGGCAGCTGGCCCGCAACCCTGGCGCGATCATCGGCGCGGCGCTGGTGCTCGCGTTTCTCGCCATCGCGGTGTTCGCGCCCCTCATCGCGCCGTTCGGCCCAGACCAGCGGGTCGGCGGGCTGGCGGCCGTCCCGCCTGGGCCGTCGCCAGGCCACCTCTTCGGCCTAGACGAGCAAGGCCGGGACGTGTACTCGCGGGTCGTCTACGGCGCGCGGTTCTCCCTGGCTGTCGGGGTCGTGTCGGTGGCGGTGGGCCTGTGCGGCGGGCTCGTGCTCGGCGCGATCGCTGGCGCGGCCAGCGGCAGGATCGGCCGCGTCCTCGATACGGTGATCATGCGCCTGATGGACATCATGCTGGCCATCCCGAGCCTCCTGCTCGCAATCGGCCTGGTCACGCTCCTCGACCGCGGGCTGGCGCAGATCATGGTCGCAGTGGGGATCGTGAACATCCCGATCTTCGCGCGGCTCTTGCGCGGGACGATGCTTGGGGTCCGCGAGTCCGACTATGTGCTGGCCGCCCGCTCGCTGGGGGCGCCCCCGCGGCGCCTGCTGCTGACCCACATCCTCCCGAACTCGATCGCGCCGGTGATCGTCCAGGCGACGCTCGCGATGGCGACCGCGATCATCGACGTCGCCGGCCTGAGTTTCCTGGGGCTCGGCCCGGCGGATCCGGCTCTCCCCGAGTGGGGCAAGATCCTGGCGGACAACTTCAACCGGATGCAGAACGCGCCGCACCTCGTGTTCTTCCCCGGCTCCGCGATCGTGCTGTCGGTGCTGGCGATCAATCTGATCGGGGACGGCTTGCGGGAGGCGATCGACCCAAGGCTGTAGCAGGCCCCTTGCTGCGCGCGGGTCCTTACCAAGACTCGAGCAGGAGCTCCAGATCGGGGTTGGTTTGGAACTCGGTGATCTCGTCGGCCACGTCCGCGGCGAGGATCGGGTCGTCGTCGTTGCACCAGCGCTCCACGAGCGCCTCAGCGGCGTCCTTCTCGCCGGCCTGCGTGAGCAAGCGGGCAAGGTTCGCGACGGCGCTGGGTAAGAGCCCTGGGTGGTCGGGGTCGATCGCCTGCTCGAAGGCGGCGCGGGCCTCGTCGACCCGCCCGGTGCGCTCAAAGATCAGCGCAGAGTTATAGGCGGCCTTCGCGGCGATCATGCCGTGCGGCCAGCAGTCCCGCGCCAACTGGAGCGTTGCGAGTGCCTCATCCTCCTCGCCGTGCTCGGCGAGCAACACGCTGAGGTTGTTGGCCGCCTTTGCCGCGTACTCGGGATGATGGGAATCAATCGCCCGCTGGTAGGCAGCCCGGGCTGCGGCGTCGTCCTGGCGGTGGGCAAACACGCCACGCAAAAAGGCGGCCTCAGAGGCTCCGTGCCCCTCGCCGGACGCCATTGCCTGCTCGAGCAGCAATGCGGCCGTGGCTGGCTCCCCTTGATAGTGGAGCCGCACCCCAAGCCGGCAGATTGCGGATATCGCCATGGAGTTGCGCAGGCGCCCGAGCAGCCGTTGGTAGATGGCTATCGGCTCCACGTGCTCTTTGGGGGCGGCCAGGCGCGTGTAGCGCCAGATCGCCTCGGCGACGAGCGCGGCATCGCAACCGGTGAGCGCCCGCTCGTAGGTGGCCAGCGCCTGGTCAGTGGCTCCCCGCTCCTCGTGGAGGCGGCCGAGGCCCAGCGCCGCCTTGAGCGACACATCGTCGATGATGTCCTCTGAGGCGATCGCCCGCTCGTAATAGGGCTCGGCGCGGTCGAGTTCTCCCAGACTGTGGAGCGTGGCCGCCAGGGTGAGCACCGCCAACGCCCGGTACGGGTAGACCCTGGCCTCGATCGCGCTGAGGAACGCCGCCTCGGCTCCATCCGCGTCGCCGAGTTTCCCGAGCAGCGCCCCCAGGTTGTACCCAGCCTGCGGCGAGGCTTGCCAGCTGTCCGCGTCGATCGCCTGCTGGTAGTGGCTGCGGGCTCGCTCGACGTCGCCCTGGCGCTCGTACACCACGCCGAGGGTAAGCGCCGCCACTCCCTGCGCTGAGTGGTCAAGCACGCTGACGTCGGCGCGCTCCAAGACCGTGATGGCACGCTCGTCATCCCAGTCCGCGTAGAGCACGCCGAGCGCCACGGATGCTGCCGCCTGGATCACCTGGTCGCCGGTCTCAAAGGCGCGGGTCCAGGCCCGCTCCGTCATCTCCTCATCACCGAACAGGCGGGTGGTGTCGCCGAGCTGCAGGAGGCGCATGGGCGGCAGGTGCGCGAGCAGCCAGTCCCACGTCTCCGGCGGGATCGGCGGCGCGTCGAGCCCCATCATCCTGCCGCTGATCGCTGGTGAGACCCGGTAGGCGTCGTCGCCGTCCAAGATCAGCAGCGGGAGCTGCCCCTCCTCGCACGAGGCGGCCCAGTCGATGCCGGCGCGCATCTCATCATCGCCCACCGGCTTGCCGGGCCACAGCCGGGTGAAGTAGTCGCGGGCCAAGCCGATCAGGTCCTTGGCCGGGATCGGATATTTCGAGCCGGCCCGGCCGCAGTCACCAGCGGCGAGCACAACCGCATGGCCCGCTGGGAGAGCGTGCTTCGCCTCCTCGAAGCGGCGTAGCAGATCCGCTTTCGCCTCGGAGTGCACGCGAAGCTCCTCCAGCTCCGCCAGCATCCCGTTGGCGTACGTGTGTGCCTCGTCAGCCATCGCACCGCTCCCACGTTGACGCTCGCAGTCGTCCGCGAGGCGGCCGGATCATAACCGGAGTCCACGGCGAGCTGAAAACCAGCCGTGGCGCCGCCATGAGGCAAACGTGAGCCAGCCTTGGCCCTCGCTCCTCCCAGATAGGAAGCAGGTCCTCACATCGGGTGACTGGGCTCGCGCCGCGCGTTTTGCTCCTCACCATGAGTTGCCAATACTTGGACGTAAGGAGTGAAAGATGAGCTGGCGCACCAAAGCCGCGTGCCTCGATATGGACACTGAATTATTTTTTCCTCATGGGAACAGCGGGCCCGCCGCTGAGCAAGCCGAGCGAGCCAAGGCCATCTGCATGACCTGTGAGGTGTGCGCTCAGTGCCTGGAGTGGGCATTGAAAACACATCAAGATTCCGGCGTGTGGGGCGGAATGTCTGAAGACGAGCGACGCGCCCTCCGCCGCAGCCGCCAACGACGCCAACGGCTGCAGTAACGACGCGCGCTTGGCAGATGGTTTGTGGTCGTCTACCGGACGTGGTGTCCGGTAGACGACCACAAAGCGTACGGACAGCCCCCCGGACCGCGGGTCAGCGGGGGAGGGCGGCGGTGGCCTGGCAGAACACCTCGATCTCCTCCTGCGCCTCCCGCGCCGCCGGCGAGCCGTGGTAGCGCGGGTCCCGGAGCGCCGCGTGTACCCGCAGGGCGTTTACCGTCATGCTGGGGGTCCGTTGCGCGGGCGGCAGGTCCAGCACCGGCCGCAGCGCTGCGCGGGCGCCGTCTAGGTTGCCGCGACCCGCGCGGGCGAGCGCGAGATCGGCTCGTGAGCCGGCCTCGTCGGTGAACGAGCGCTCGGCTTCTTCTGCGTGCTCGTAGGCGTCGACGGCCTCGGCGGCCTCACGCTCGGCGCGCTCCTCCTCACCAGGGAGCCATATCGTCGCGTCAGCCGCGTAGTACAGCTGCCGTGGCCGGGCAAACGTGAGTAGCCCGCCGAGTTCGTCAAGCTCGTCAGGAATGGTCGCATCCCTTGCGTCCTTTGCGCGCTGGATGGCTGTCTGCGACTCGCTCCCGTCGCCGAGGACTGCGTGCGCCCGCGCCTCCAGGGCAGGAAGGAACACCGTCGTCGTCCCGGTAGCCCGCTCCGCGATGCCGGCGCCGAGCTGGCGTAGCGCAGCGCCTCGTACGGCCAGCTGTTCCAGTACGCGGTGAGGGATTGGATCCCCCGCACCCAGGCCCGCAGCCCGTTATGGCCAGCGTTGTCCGGCGCATACGTAGCCCGCGCGCGCCTGGGTCATCGCCGCGTGCGGGTCCCCAAGGTCGAAACTCGCGCTTGCCATCAGACCGCAGGCAATCCCTGCGAGCAGGTACAGCTCGCGGGTCTGGTCGGGGCGTTGGCGGCCCTCCAGCAGCCGGAAGGCGATGCCTTGCGTGTCGACCAGGTCGCCGAGCAGTGTCGGGATCGGCTGGATCGGGTAAGCCCTGACCAGCCTGCGGATCTCGTCGCGGAGCTGGTCGAGGGTCTCAGGGCCGACGTTGCTGCCCTCTGCGGTGGCGGTGAAATGGAAGGCGTTGCGGGCCGCTGTCACCACCTGCCTTTCCAACTCGCGGGCGCGGTCGGCGAGGCGCACCCGGCGGACTGCGGGGACGTTCCGGGTCTCGCCGCGGTCCAGGCTATCGGGGCGCTCTGTGGTGGCCTGGCCGGGCGGTGACGTCTGTGTGAAGGCGATGTTGCAGCGGATGAGGACGTTGCGCTCGTGGGGGTCGAGCCGCTCTAGCGCGTGGGCGCTGATGAGCTGCAGTGGGGTGGTGTGGTAGATGGTGGCCAGGCCGATGAGTTGGGCGGCGAGTGG
>Ga0081538_10002537_pt1 | contig 17779 bp, 15 predicted proteins | sample TabmetS5T2R1_FD_71022 | JGI IMG/M metagenome (GOLD analysis project Ga0081538, IMG submission 71022) | Tabebuia heterophylla rhizosphere microbial communities from the University of Puerto Rico - S5T2R1 | ecosystem: Host-associated > Plants > Roots > Rhizosphere ... | reverse complement strand
TGCGCCCCCCCGCCCGCCCGGACATCCCGCCCCGCGCTCGGCGTTCGGCGGCTCCTGCTACCTCAACACCCCCGCCGCCGCGGCCGCTCGGCTGCGGCGGGACACGGGCGCGCGCGTGGCTGTGATTGACATCGACGCCCACCACGGCAACGGCACGCAGGCGATCTTCTGGGATGACACGGAGGTGCTCACGGGATCGGTGCACGTGGACCCCGGCGCGGGCTGGTTCCCGCACTTCCTCGGCTTCGCTAGCGAAACCGGTCGCGACGGAACGAACCGCAACCTGCCGCTCGCGCCGGGCACTGGCGACGACGCCTGGCTCGCCGCGGTCGGCGAGGTCGCGGACTGGGCAGGCGAACGCGGCGCGGGTGCGCTCGTGGTCGCGCTGGGGGTCGACGCAGCGGCCGGCGACCCGGAGAGCCCGCTGCAGGTGAGCGCGACCGGGTACCGTGCCGCCGGCCGGGCGCTCGGGGAACTTGGCCTCTCGACGGTGATCGTCCAAGAGGGCGGCTACGACCTGGCGACGATCGGACTGCTCGTGCGGGAGACGCTCGAGGGACTCGAGGAGGGGATGGGTGGCTGAGGACAGCGCGATGTGGATCGGCAAGGACGAGCACGAGGGGGTGCCAGCCCAGCCGCGCAAGGACCTGAAGCCGCCGCCGCACTGGCGCCTCGAGGCCATCGCCTACACGCCGATGCCGCGCACGCTGACGATCGAGGCCGGCCGCCGCCGGGCCGTTTTCATCGAGGACGCCGATACCTCTGACGTGTGGCTGCTCGACCTCGAGTCCGGCGGGCCGCCCGAGCGGCTCACCACCGGCCGCGACCCGGCGCCGTACTGGGAGGACGTGCCGCCCCGGCTCTCGCCCGACGGCTCGACGGTGGCGTACGCCGACGAGGGCCACGTGTGGCTTGTGCCCACCGCCGGCGGTCCGCCGCGCAAGCTGACCGCGGGCGCGAACCCGGTCTGGATCGACGACGAGCGGCTCGTGATCTCGGTCGAACGCGATGACACCACGCGGCTCGCCGTCGTCTCGGCGCGCGACCCGTGGCCGCGCCGGCTCGCCAACGACCACGGGGAGCTCGACGAGTACGGCGACGAGGGCGAGGCGGTCGTCTCTCCCGACGGCGCCGAGATCTCGTTCACCTTCACCCCGCGCGCCGACCTCAACCGCAGCGAAGTCCGCGTGGCCTCGCTTGCGACCGGTGCTGTGCGCGCCCTCACGGGCACGCCGCGGATGCATGACCGGGAGCCCTCCTGGTCGCCCGACGGCACGACGGTCGCCTACACCTCTGAGCGCAGCGGCTTCTACGAGATCCACCTCGTCGCGCGCGACGGCGCCGACGACCGCCAGCTGACGAGCGCTCGCGCCGACCACGGCGAGCTCGACTGGCACCCCGACGGCTCGCGCCTGCTGGCGCTACGCGGACGCGACAACCGTCACGACCTCGTCAGCGTCGACGCGAGCAGCGGGGAGGGCGAGCGCATCGCGGCCGGCGGGACCTGGTGCACGCCGTTTTGGACTGTCGCCGGCGACATCGTCGCCGGCTATGAGGACCACGCGACGCCGCGCGAGCTCCGCCGTGTGACCCAGAGCGAGTCGAACGTCGTGCACGCGCCGGCGCCGCTCTCCGTCAAGCGAGCCCCGCACGCCGCGCTCGAGGACGTGCGCTTCCCTTCGTTCGACGGGCTCGAGATTCCCGGGTTCCTGATGCGGCCGCGTGAGGCCAGCCCGGAGCGACCGGTGCCGGCGCTCGTCTATCCGCACGGTGGCCCGACGATGGCCTACGGCGACGAATGGGACGGGCACGCGCAGTACTTCGTCGACCGCGGCTTCGCTTGGCTCGCAATCAATTTCCGCGGCTCGATCGGCTACGGGCGCGACTTCGAGCGCAAGAACCACGGCGTCTGGGGCGTCGACGACACGAAGGACTGCCTCGCCGCGGCGGACTTCCTGCGCACGCTCGGCTGGGTCGATGGCGAGCGGCTTGGCATCTTCGGCGCGAGCTACGGCTCTTACCTGGCGCTCCTGTCGGTTACCGACGATCCCGACTACCGCTACCGCTGCGCGGTCACGAAATACGGCGACTGCGACATCACGACCTCCTGGGCGCAGGGCGACCGCGACGGTGTCCAGGACCTCGAGCGCATGATGGGCCCGCCGTCCGCCGCGCGCGACGCCTACGTCGCCGGCTCGGCGTATCACCGGCTCGAGAACGTGCGGGTCCCGCTCCTGATCGCCCACGGCGAGCGCGACGAGCGGGTGAGCCCTAAGCAGTCCGAGCAGCTCGTCGAGCGGCTCCGAAAGCTGGGCAAAACCTTCGAGTACGTGACCTATCCGACCGAGGCTCACGGACTGCTGAGGGCGGGTCCGCAGCTCGATTTCTACAAGCGGCTTGAACGGTTCCTTAACTGGAATCTCATGTGAACGCCTGAGATAGTCGCCATTCTGGGCAGCCACCGGAGGGGACTTAGGGGGACTCGCGTGAGGAAGCTTCGCAAGGCGTTGGCAGGAGCGTTTGCCCTTGCCCTGGTGTTGGCCGGACTGGTCGCAGCCGGCGCGCAGGGGCAGGACGACGGCAAGCAGGTCGTCTTCGACGTAGGCGACCCGCAGGGCATCGACAGCATGAGTCCGCTGATCGGTGTGACGGCTGCCGCCTACGAGGCGTGGAACATCCAGTACGCCACGCTTACCGACAAGGCAGCCAAGGACTTCTCGACCATCCCGGGCCTCGCCGAGTCCTGGGAGGGCTCTGAGGACGGGCTGACCTGGACCTACAAGCTGCGCCCGAACCTGAAGTGGTCGGACGGCCACCCGCTGACCGCCGAGGACATCGCCTGGACCATCAACACCTCACGCGAAGAGGAATGGTTCAACCACTTCGCGGTGACCCAGAACCTGACCGCGAAGGCGATCGACGACACCACGGTCGAGATCAAGTCGAGCGTGCCCGACCCGAAGCTGCCGACGATGGACGTGTACATCCTGCCCAAGCACATCTGGGGCAAGATGAGCGCCGACGAGCGCGCGAAGTACGAGGGCGAGGACGGCGTCGGCTCGGGTCCATTCGTGCTGGAGGAGTTCAAGAAGGGTCAGTTCACGCGCTTCAAGGCGAACCCGCACTACTGGCGCGGGAAGCCAGCGGTGGACAAGGTCGTGCTGCGCAAATTCAACAACCCGGATGCCATGGTCGCTGCGCTCAGGACGGGTGAGCTCGATGCAGCGGAGGACCTGCCCACGAGCGGCTTCAACACTCTGAAGAAGGACGACAACATCGTCACGGTCGACGGCTACCAGGGCGCGATGGGCGAGATCGCCATCAACGGCGGCGATGGCCTCAAGAAGCCGCATCCCGCGCTCCTTGATCCAAAGGTGCGCGAGGCGATCGGGCACGCGATCGACCGAGAGACGATCGTCAACCGCGCGCTCGAGGGGCTCGGCACTCCCACCCAGACGCTGAGCACCTCGCCCGACCCGAAGTGGACGCCCGACATCGCCGACGGCGTGCTGCCCAGCTTCGACCTCGACCGGGCCAACGCGATCCTCGACGAAGCTGGATACGAGGACACGGATGGCGACGGAATCCGCGAGATGCCGGGCGGCGGCGAGCCGCTCAACTTCCGCTACATGGTGCGTTCCGACAGCGTGAACGCGCAGCCGATTGCGGAGTTCTTCACGGGCTGGCTCAAGGAGATCGGGATCGGCACCACGCGCAAGGTCGTGGACGACAGCCAGCTCACCGAGATCATCGGCAAGGGTGACTACGACATGTTCTTCTGGGGATGGACCCCATTCGTCGACCCCGACACGATGCTGTCGTACTTCACCTGCGATCAGATCGCGGACGACCCGGACAACCCGACCGACTACTACAACGACGCGAACTACTGCGACCCGGGGTACGACAAGCTCTACAAGCAGCAGAAGGTCGAGCTCGACGACCAGAAGCGCGTCGACATCGTGCACGAGATGCTCGAGCGCCAGGCGAAGTGGAATGTCTACTTCACCCTCTACACGGAGCCGAACTCGCAGGCGTACGTGAAGGACCGCTTCGAGGGCTGGGTCAAGCAGCCGGCCGAGACGGGACCCGTGCTCTACTCGAACAGCTCGCCGACCTACGCTCGTTTGAAGCCGGTCTCGGCCAGCGCGAGCGGAGGCGACGACGGCGGCGGCAGCGGCGCCATCATCGCGATCGCGGTCGTAGCTGTGCTCGCCGTCGGCCTGGGGGCGTTCCTGCTCGGACGCCGCCGCACGGCTGACGAGCGGGAGTGAGCGTCAGGTACGTCACAAGGAAGGTCTTCGGGTCGCTCGCGACCCTGCTGTTCGTCATCTGCTTCAACTTCTTCCTCTTCCGGATCGTCTCGAACGACCCGGTGGCGACGCTGTTTCGGGGTCGCAACCTGACCGATTCGCAGCGGGACGAGCTGACCCACCAATTCGGCCTCGACAAGTCGATTTGGGGGCAGTTCGTCGACTACCTCGAGCAGACGGCGCAGCTCAACCTCGGGCGCTCGTACCAGACGAACCAGCCTGTCTGGGACGAGATTCTCGACGCGGCCGGGCCGACGATCGCGCTCGTCGGAGTCTCGGCGATCCTGTCGGCCGTCTTCGGAGTGATGCTCGGCATCGCAGCCGCCTGGCGGCGGCGCACGAAGACGGACTACACGGTCACCGGCTTCACGATGACCACCTACTCGATGCCGGACTTCTGGCTCGGAATGCTGCTGCTCCTCGCGTTCGCCGTCGGGCTCGGCTGGTTCCCGACCGGCGGCATCGAGGACCCCGCCTCCACGGCGACGGGTCTCTCCAAGCTCGCCGACCAGGCGCAGCACATGTTCCTGCCGGCGCTCACGCTGACGCTCGCCTACTTAGGCGAGTACGCGATCGTGATGAGATCGTCGCTGCTCGACACGATGCGCGAGGACTACCTGGTGCTGGCGCGAGCCAAGGGATTACGCGACATCCTCGTCCGCAACCGGCACGCCGTCCCGAACGCGCTCCTGCCGGTGGTCGCGCTGACCGCGATCAACTTCGGCTTCGTGCTCTCCGGCGCGATCGCCGTCGAGGCGATCTTCTCGTGGCCGGGGCTCGGCCTTGCAAGCTACGAGGCGCTTCAGGGCCCGGACCTGCCGATGCTGCAGGGGATGTTCCTCGTGTTCAGCGCTGCGGTGATCTTCTTCAACCTGCTCGCGGACCTGCTCTACGGGTACTTGGACCCGCGGGTGCGAAGGGCATGAACGCGGTCGCGGCGCCCTCTCCACGCCAGATCACCTGGCAGCGCCGCCGGCGGGCGCTCGCAGCCGCGTGGCGCGACTTCCGTGGCCACACGCCCGGGATGGTCGGTCTCATCGTCCTGGCCCTGATCATCCTTATGGCGCTCGCCGCACCGCTGATCGCCGACGAGTCCGGGCTGCGGGCGATCAACACGACCGAGAACCCGACCTGGGCCAGTCCGTCCGAGTTCGGGCCGCTTGGAACCGACAACTTCGGCCGCAGCGTGTGGACGCAGTTCGTCTGGAGTGCGCGCATCAGCCTCGTGGTGGGACTCGCCGCGACCTTGATCGCGATGCTGATCGGGTCCGTCGTCGGCATCGTCGCCGGCTTCCTCGGCGGCATCGTCGGCTCGATCCTGATGCGGGTGACCGAGTGGTTCCTGGTGATCCCGTTCCTGCCGCTCGCGATCGTGCTGGCGGCGATCCTGGGCCCGTCGATCCTGAACATCATCATCGTAATCGGAATCACTTCGTGGCCGTCGACGGCCAGGGTCATATGTGCGCAGGTCCTCACGCTCCGAGAGCGCGACTACGTCGAGCGCAGCCGTGCGCTCGGCGCCTCCAATTGGCACCTGATGACCCGCCACGTCGTCCCCAACGTCGCGCCGCTGATCCTCGCCAACACGACGCTCACCGTGCCCGTCGTGATCCTCTCGGAGGCGACGCTGTCGTTCCTCGGCTTCGGCGACCCGGCGAACCTTTCCTGGGGCACGATGCTCGACCAGGCCTTCCAGTTCGGCGCGATCACGCAGGAGGCGTGGTGGTGGTTCATCCCGCCCGGGGTCGGGATCCTGCTCGTCGCCCTCTCCTTCACGCTGATCGGGACGGCGCTCGAGGAGATCCTCGACCCGCGCCTGAAGGAGCGCGGATGAGCCCGGAAGAGCACTTTCTGAGGGTGCGCGACCTGCACGTGACCTACGCGCCGCGGGGAGCGGCTATCCCCGCGGTTCGCGGCGTCGACCTCGACCTCCATCCCGGCGAGACGCTCGGCCTCGCCGGCGAGTCGGGCTGTGGCAAGTCCTCGATGGCGGCCGCGCTGCTCAGGCTGCTGCCGAAGGGCACGAAGGTGACCGGCGAGGTGCTGCTCGACGGCGAGGACGTGCTGAAGATGAAGCCGGGGCGCCTGCGGGCGGTGCGCTGGACCGACCTCGCGATCGTCTTCCAGGGGGCTCTCCACACGCTCAACCCGGTGCAGCGCGTCGGCGACCAGATCGGCGAGGCGATCCGGCTGCACTCGAAGGACGGGCGCGTCAGGGTATCGACGCGGGTCGGCGAGCTGCTCGAGCTGGTGGGGCTGCCGGCACGGCGCGCCCGGGACTACCCGCACGAGCTGTCCGGCGGGCAGCGCCAGCGCGTTCTGATCGGGCTAGCACTCGCCTGCGAGCCGCGCCTGCTCGTGGCGGATGAGCCGACGACCGCGCTCGACGTGATGGTCCAGGCGCAGGTGCTGCGCCTGCTCGAGGACCTTCAGAAGGAATTCGGCCTCGGGATCATCTTCATCACCCACGACTTGTCGACGCTGGCCGACCTGTCGGATCGGATCGCGGTGATGTATGCGGGCCGGATCGTGGAGCAGGGGCCGGCCGAACAGGTCTTCACACACGCGGCCCATCCCTATACGCGCGCCCTCGGCGCAGCCTTCCCCGTGATCGGCGACCCCGCCTTCCGCATGAATCCGTCCGGCGTGCCCGGCGACCCGCCCGACCCGCGCTTCCTGCCGAGCGGCTGCCCCTTCCACCCGCGTTGCTCAGCGGCGGTCGACATCTGCCCGTCGACAGACGTGGAGCTGTGGCCGGCCGGGGAGGGGCGTCGGGCGGCCTGCGTGCATGTGTCCGGCGCCCCACAGACGACATCGCTCCGCGCCGGGCCGAGCCCGGCGCCTCGCGCAAGGCGCACCCCATGAACGACGAAGCCCAGCTGCTCGAGGTGCGCGGCCTGCACGTCGGCTATCCGGTGAAGAACGGCGTCGCGCGCGCCGTCGACGGCGTCGACCTTTCGATGGAGAGCGGCGAGATCCTCGCACTCGTGGGCGAGTCCGGCTGCGGCAAGACGACGCTCGCACGCACGATCATGGGGCTGCGCGTCCCCGACGAGGGCGAGATCCGGTTCCGCGGCGAGCCGCTCGGGCGCGACCGTGCGTCGCTGCGTGAGCACCGCCGCAATGCCCAGATGATCTTCCAGGATCCGACCGGCGCCCTCAACGCACGCCAGACGATCTACGAAGCGGTCGCCGAGGGCGTACGCATCCAGGGCGTCGAGGGCGACGAGGAGCAACTCGTGGCGGATGCCCTCGCGCGCTCGGGCCTGCGGCCGCCCGAGACATTCTTCACCCGCTACCCGTACGAGATCTCCGGCGGCCAGCGCCAGCGCGTCGTCATCGCCGGCGCCATGGTGCTCAATCCCAGCCTGCTCGTGGCGGACGAGCCGGTGTCCGCGCTCGACGCCTCAGTGCGCGGCGAGATCCTCGCACTGATGCTGAAGCTGGTGCGCGACACCGGTGTCGGCATCCTCGTCGTGACCCACGACCTGGGGCTGGCCTGGAACGTCGCCGACCGGGTCGCCGTGATGTACCTCGGCCGCATTGTCGAGGAGGGGCCGACCGAGGAGCTGCTCACGTCGCCCCGCCATCCCTACACGCGCGCGTTGCTGTCGGTGGTTCCCGAGGTGGCGGAGGTGGAGCAGCAGATCCTCACGGGCGAGGCGCCCGACCCGACGCGCATCCCGCCCGGCTGCCGCTTCCATCCGCGCTGCCCGGTCGTCGAGTCCGGCGAGGCCGAGCGGCTCGGCATCCTCGAGCTCTGCCGGGGCGAGGACCCGCTGATGATGCCGGCCTGCCACGCTGTCGCGCAGCCCGCCGCGACAGGAGAGACCACGTGACCGAGACGCTCCCCTACAGCTGGTACATCGATCCCGACGTGCTCGCGCAGGAACGCGCGCGCCTGTTCTCGTCGGCGTGGCAGTACGCCGGCCACAGCGGTGAGCTGGCGGAGCCCGGGTCGTACCTGACGCTGCAGGTCGGCGAGGTGCCGCTGGTGGTCGTCCGCGACCGCGAGGGAATCCTGCGTGCGTTCGTCAACGTCTGCCGCCACCGCGGCGCCGAGGTGGTCAGGGGGCGCGGCAGCTGCACGACGCTCCAGTGCCACTACCACGCCTGGACCTACGGCCTGGACGGCAAGCTGCGCGCGGCGCCGCGCTCCGAGGCAGACCCCGGGTTCGACAGGGATGCGCTCGGCCTGAAGCCGGCGCAGGTCGACAGCTGGGGACCGCTCATCTTCGTGAACGCAGACGCGGCGGCGCCGCCGCTGGCCGAGACGCTCGGGGAGCTGCCCGAGATCGTGAGCCGCGCGGGCCTCGACCTGGACGCGCTCGAGTTCCACGAGCGCTTCTCGTTCTCACTCGACGCCAACTGGAAGATCGCCGTCGAGAACTACCTCGAGTGCTACCACTGCGCGGTCGCGCACCCGAGCTTCAGCGAGGTCATCGACGTGCGCCCGGACCGCTACCTGCTCGAGCCGCACCCGACGTTCGGAAGCCACTACGCGAGCCCGCGCACGCCGTCGGCCAACGGGAACGCCGAGGTCGCCGGCCAGTTCCACCTGATCTGGCCGAACATCAAGGTCAACGTGATGCCCGGGAGGGCGAACCTGTCGGTCGGCCCGCTCGTCCCGACAGGGACCGACAGCACCGACGGCTTCCTCGACTACTTCTTCGGCCCCGACTGCGACCCGGACTGGATCGCCGACTACCTGAAGCTCGACTACCAGGTGGGCGACGAGGACCGCGTGCTCGTCGAGTCGGTCCAACGCGGCATGCGCTCAGGCGCCTTCGAGCGCGGGCAGCTGATGCTTCCCGCGGAGGAGCTGATCGGCGAGTTCCAGCGCTGGGTGGCGGGGAGGCTCGATCAGACGCCGTCGCGCGGGAACGACAGCTCCCAGGTCCGCGAGTAGACCTGCTCGTCGCCCTCGTAGGCCTCCAGCCGCTGCTCGACCAGGAACTCGGTGGCGGTCGAGCTCATCCTGTGGTGAGTGTCGACGCGCGCGTTCCAGGAGTCGCGGGCGAGCGTCGAGCTGCAGCGCGACTCCACGATGGCGGACAGCGGGTCGCCATCCACGATCCGATAGCTCGTAACGCTCGAGTCGTCCATCTCCGTCCTCGCCTCCGCGAGCCGCCGGCGGCCGCCGACGTCCCACTCGAACACCGTCTCGTGCACGCCGGTCGCGGGGTCGTGGCGCAGCTCGCGGCTCGTCGGCGCGGGCTGGATCACTTCGACCTTCAGTGGCTCGGCCCATTCCGGCGGGCCGAAGGACGGCGGCTCGGGCTCGTCGCGGCGCGGGCGCACGGGCAGCCGCAGGCGCCCGTCCTGGATCGTGAGCGTGACCGGCTCGGGCGAGGGCCAGGCCCAGGGCCAGTAGGCGCTCGACACCGACACCCGGAGCCGGTGGCCGGCGGGCACCACGTGGCCGATCGCGTCGAGGCGCACCGTCACGTCGTACAGCCGGCCGGGCTCGAGCGGCTCCACCTTGTCGTGACCCTCTCGGTGGGTGAGGTTGAGGACCCCGCGCGTGATCAGCAGCGACGAGCCGTCCGGCGCCACGCTGCACAGACGCACCGCCACGAGCGCCGCGGGGCGGTCCGACTCGAGCGTCAGCTCGACCTCCGGGAAGCCGAGGATGTCGAACGGCTGCTCGTCGAGTGCCGGGAAGGTGAACTCTGCTGAGCGGGCGTCCTCGGCGCGCTGGTCGGGAGGCCAATCACCCTGTCCCCCGTCGGCGCACCAGGCGCCGGCATCGGCGCCCGTCGACTCGACGCTCCGGTGGGTAAGCGGAAAGACGCCGGGCAGGTCGAGCTCGCGCACCTCGATCGAGCGCGACGGCCACTGCGCCTCGGTCACCCAGCGACCCGGGCGCTCGGCGTAGTGGTCGGCCGGCGGGAGCGCCTCCTGGATCCAGGCGCGCAGCACGGGCTCGTCCATGATCCCGGTGTCGATTCCCTTGAGCCACTGGTCCCACCAGCGCAGGCACTCCTGCAGGAAGCCGATGCTGGGGCCGGGCTGGCCGTCCTGCGGGAAGGCGTGTGACCACGGGCCGATCAGCCCCTTACGTGGCCCCGGCAGCCCGGCGACGAGCCGCGGGATCGCGTTCGAGTAGCCGTCCGCCCAGCCGCCGACCGCGTACACGGCCGCCTCGATCTGCGAGTAGTCCTCGCAGACTGAGCCATGGCGCCAGTAGTCGTCGCGGCGCTGGTGGCCGAGCCATGCCTCGATGTAGGACGGTGTCTCCTCCATGCGCCGGAACCAGGTCTCGCGCCAGCCGTCGCCGACGGCGGCGGGGTCGGGGGGCTGCGCGCAGAGCGTCAGCATCGTCGCCGCCCACGGGAGCATGTCCACGCCCAGCACGCAGCCGCCGACGTAGTGGACGTCGTCGGCGTAGCGGTCGTCGCTCGCGCACATCGAGATCACGGCCTTGAGCGCCGGCGGGCGCCGCGCCGCCACCTGCAACCCGTTGAAGCCACCCCAGGAGATCCCGAACATGCCGACCGTGCCGCTGCACCAGGGCTGCTCAGCGAGCCAGGCGATCACCTCGAGCGCGTCGTCCTGCTCCTGCGTCAGGTACTCGTCGAGCAGGATGCCGTCCGAGTCGCCGCTCCCGCGCAGATCCACGCGCACGCCCGCGTACCCGTAGCCGGCGAAGTAGGGATGGTGATAGGAGTCGCGCTTGGCGAAGGCGTCCCCCTTGCGGTAGGGGATGTACTCGAGGATCGCGGGCACGGGGTCCTGCTCGGCGTCCTCGGGCAGCCAGATGCGGGCGGCGAGCCGCGTGCCGTCGGACATCGGGATCCAGGTGTGATCGATGCGGCGGAGGGCGCGCGGGAACTCGGTCCGAGCGGGCAAGGCTGTGCGAGTCTACGGCCATGAGCCCGCGTCTGACCTACACGAGCGGCGCACTCGCGGGTGAGACCGACGACGAGTTCGAGGCGAAGCTCGCGGCGGCGCGCACCGATCCAAGTGATCCTCTCCCGCATCTGATCGGCGGCGAGGACGAGTTCGCCGGCGAGGCCTTCAGCCGTCTCGACCCGGCCGCCGAGGGGGTCGTCGCGAGCCGCGCCCACGACGGGTCGCCGCAGATCGTGAGCCGCGCCGTCGCCGCCGCCCGCGCGGCCGGCCCGGCCTGGGCGTCCACCCCGTACGGCGAGCGCTGCGAGCGCATGCGCGCCGTGGCCGCGGGGATCGGCGAGCGTCACCTCGAGCTTGCGGCGGTGGCGAGCCTCGAGACCGGCAAGACGCGCACCGAGTCGATCCTCGAGGTCCAGGAGGCGGTGGACCTGATCACCACGTATGCGGACCTGATGGAGCAGAACGACGGCTACGTCAAGCCGCTGCAGAGCTTCGTCGAGGGCGAGCGCAACAGCGACCTGCTCCTCCCCTACGGCGTCTTTGCCGTGATCTCGCCGTTCAATTTCCCGGTTGCGCTGGCCATCAACATGCTGAGCGCGGCCCTGATCGCTGGCAACACGGTTGTGCTGAAGCCCTCCGAGGAGGCGCCCTGGTCAGGCGCGATCCTGGGGCAGATCGCTCGCGATGCGGACCTTCCGCCCGGTGTCCTGAACGTCGTGCACGGTGGCCCGGCGACCGGGCGGGCGCTTGTCGACGGAGAGGTTGACGGCGTCGCCTTCACCGGCTCTGCAGAGGTAGGCAGGGCGATCGCCCGCAAGCTCCACGACGGTCCCTACGCGCGGCCCGCGCTCACCGAGATGGGCGGCAAGAACCCGGCGATCGTCGCCTCGAGCGCGGACCTCCAGAGCGCCGCCGAGGGTGTGGCCCGCTCCGCATTCGGGCTCTCGGGGCAGAAGTGCAGCGCGTGCTCGCGCGCAATCGTGCTCGACGAGGCGCACGACGAGTTCGTGGAGCGGCTCGCTGAGTTCAGCGGCGGCCTCATGCTCGGCGACCCCTCCGAGCGCGAGGCCTTCCTCGGCCCGGTCATCAACGAGGTGAGTTCGGCGCGCTTCGAGACCGCGGTTGCCGACGCCCGTCGGGACGGCGACGTCGCGGCCGGCGGCGGACGACCCGACCGCCCCGGTCACTTCGTCGAGCCGACGGTCGTGACTGGGCTGCCGAAGGGCCACCGGCTCGAGCGCGACGAGCTCTTCCTGCCGTTCGTGACCGTCACGCGCGTGAGCTCTTTCGACGAGGCGCTCGCCGAGGCGAACGCTCCGGCCTACGGCCTGACCGCGGGGATCTTCACAGAGGATCCGGCCGAGCAGGAGCGCTTCCTGAGGGAGGTCGAGGCGGGCGTCGTCTACGTGAACCGGCGTGCCGGCGCCACCACTGGCGCCTGGCCCGGCACCCAGACCTTCGCGGGCTGGAAGTCGAGCGGCACGACCGGCAAGGGCGGGCTCGGACCCTGGTACCTGCCGCAGTTCATGCGCGAGCAGAGCCGGACCGTCGTGGGCTGAGAGCCTCTGCGAGCTCGGCGAAGACGTCGAGGTAGCGGTCCACGGCGGCGGAGTCGTGGGCGACCGAGACGCTCCACTCCTGCTCGCCGGGGGTCACGAACAGACCGCGGTTCGCGGACCACAGCCAGATGAGCCCGCCGAGCTCGGCCTCGTGGCTGACGCATCCCTTCGAACCGAGCGCGACCGCTTTTGCCGGCAGACGGTGACCGTCGATCACCGCCTGGCAGCCGGCGCGCATGCGCTCGCCGAGCCTCTCCAGGTGCTCGTAGGCCCCCGACGTGAGCACATCGTCGAGATTCGCTCGGGCCGCCGCCATCGAGAGCGGGTTGCCGTTGAAGGTGCCCACCTGATGCACCCGGCCGGTCTCGACGAAGTCCGCCACATCGGCGGTCATCCCGATCGCTCCCGAGGGCAGCCCGCCTCCAAGCGCCTTTGCGAGTGCCACGATGTCTGGCCGGACGCCGAAGCGCTCGGTGGCACCACCCGGCGCGATGGTCAGGCCGCTCTTCACCTCGTCGAAAATCAGCAGCGCTCCGTGCCCGCGGGTGGTCTCGCGTACCGCCTCGAGGTAGCCGGGTGGCGGTGGCGTCACGCGCGTCCGCATCATCACCGGCTCGACGATCACGCAGGCGGGCGGGTGGCCGACGGCGCAGAGCTCGCTCAGACGACTCTGCATCCGGTCGGCGTCGCCCCACTCAACCGTGTGGACGTCCGCGACGGTGGCCCGCGGGATGCCCTCTCCCCAGCGCAGTGAGGGGGGCCACTCGCCCTCGTTCCGTGGGCCGGCCAGCTGGACTCGCACGCTGACCATCACGGAGTCGTGGTGGCCGTGGTAGGCGCCGAAGATCTTCACGATGTCGTCGCGCCCGGTGTATGCGCGGGCGATGCGGATCGCGTCCATGGTCGACTCCGTCCCCGAGTTGGTAAAGCGCCAGCGTGGTAGGCCGAAGCGGCGCACAAGCTCCTCGGCCACCGCCACCGCGTCCTCGGTGGGGGCCCCGAAATGCGTGCCGAGCGCGAGCCGCCGCTCGACGGCGGCCCTGATCGCGGGGTGCGCGTGACCCTGCACCATCGCGCTGAAGCCGTTGTGGAAGTCGAGGTACTCGTTGCCGTCGACGTCCCACACGCGCGAGCCCTCCCCACGGCTCAGGTAGATGGGCCAGGGCTCGCGGCGCTGGAAGGAGGAGGCGACGCCGCCAGCGAGCGTCCGCTGCGCGCGGCCGAAGAGCGCCTCCGATCCGGGCGAGCGCTCGCGAAACCGGTTCCGCTCACGCTCGAGGAGCTCGTCGATGCGTGTGCGATCGAGCTCGCGCAGGGCAGTCATGTGCGGATCCTATTCTTGGTGAATACCCCCTAGGGGTATGCTACGATACCTGTCCTGATGGAAGCCACACATCACACCCACCCCATGCCCACCTCGGGCCGCGCGCTCGACACGATCGCCGCCAGCGCGACGCTCCACTGCCTGACCGGCTGTGCGATAGGCGAGGTGCTCGGCGTGTTGATCGGCACGGCGCTCGGCTGGTCCGACTTCGCGACGATCGCGCTTGCGATCGGGCTCGCATTCTTTTTCGGCTACGCACTGACGAGCCTGCCGCTGCTGCGCGCCGGCCTCGCGATCGCGACGGTGATCCCGATCGCGCTTGCGTCGGACACGCTGTCGATCGCAGTCATGGAGATCGTCGACAACGCGATCCTGCTCGTGATCCCGGGCGCGATGGAGGCCGGGCTCGACGATGTCCTCTTCTGGGGCAGCCTCGCCTTCGCCCTGGCGGTCGCGGCGCTGTTCGCCTTCCCCGTCAACCGCTGGCTGCTGAAGCGCGGCAAGGGCCACGCGGCCGTCCACGAGACGGGGATCCACGGCGGCCCGCCGATCCCGCTCGTGGCAGCCATCTTCGGCGCGGCCGCCGTGTTCGGCATCGCGGTGATGATCGGCGAGCTGGTCTAGGCGGCCAGCCGGTCGATTGAAGGGTTCGTGGGGCGGGGACCCCGCGAACTCTTCAATCGGTGCGCGACGGCGCCCAGCGTGGTCTCGACGTGCGCGGGCTCGAAGCGGACCTGAGCGTGGGTGAAACGAAGCGGCGTCAAGCCGGCCGCCGTGTGCGCTTGGTCTCTCACGCGATCGCGCTCCTGCTGGGCCGCCGTCCGGTGATATCGCAGTCCGTCGGTCTCGACGACGAGGCCCAGGTCCGGCCAGTAGAAGTCGACCTTGAAGCCGTTCAGCCAGACGCCGGTCTCCGGCAGGCCCAGGCCGGCCCGTCGGGCGATGCGCAGGAGGAGGCGCTCGAGCTCCGAGTCGGTCAGCCTGAACGTCCGCCGGTCCAAGAGTTCACGCAGCGCCCGGACCCCGGGTACCGGGCCGAACCCATCAAGCGCGTCACGCAACGCCTCCGGGTCGATCAGATCGAGCCTGTCGGCCTCGTTCACAGCCCGCTCGAGGGTCGGGCGCCGGACGCGCGCTGAGAGGTCGACCAACGTGCAGGCGATACCCATCACGGGAATGCGATCGCGGAGGACGCTGTGCTCTGCCAGTGCCATGACGCGGCGATGCGCGCGGATGCCCGGTCGGCGCCGGGCAACGTGCAGCGGGAGTGATACGTCGATGAGGCCGGGGCAGTAAGGGATTACGCCCCAGAGCGCCGCGGCACTTTCGTGGCTCAGCACCGCCTCGGGTCCACACGCGAGGAGCGCCGCCATCCAACGCCCGTGTTGGCTCAGGTCGGGGCGCCCAACGGCGTAGACACCGCGCCAACGCCATGGGTGCAGCCGGCCGTGGGCGAGCCGGTGTCGGATCGCCTCGGCGCCCAGGCCGAGCGCTATCAACTGAGCACGAGTGATCGCCCAGTGCTGTCGCCGCGCGAGCTCCCAGCCCGCCGCCTCCAGCGATTGAAGACTTCGGGGGTCCATGACCCCCAAAAGTCTTCAATGGATGCGAATTCGCCCCCGGCGGTCGGCTACGCCAGCCCCTCCAGCTTGTACTCGCGCAGGAAGCCCTCGAAGAGGCGGCGGTGGCCCTCCTCGTCGCGCAGGATGTCGATGACCATGTCCTGCGTCACCGGGTCCTTGCCCTCGCAGAACTCGATGATGCGGTTGTAGTGCTCGATGGCCCCGCTCTCGGCCTCGATCACGCCCTTGATGACGTGGACGATGTCGGTCTGCTCCTGCGGCGGCTGCAGGTATCTCTGCTCGGCATTGAAGTCGAGCGAGCCCGGCACGACCCCGTAGAGCTCCTTGATGCGCTCGCCGTACTGGCGGGCGTGGCCGAGCTCCTCCTGGATGTCCTCCTCGAGGGACTCGATGATCTCCTGGGCGCGGACGCCGTCGGGGTTGATCGAGTTGGCGATGTAGCTCATCACCGTCTCGATCTCCATCCAGTACGCCTTCGTGAGCATCCCGATGAGCTCGTCGCGCTCCGCGCGCATGTCGTCGCTCAAGATGCCGTGGCGGGGTGTGGTCTCCGTCGACATGTCGTGTCCTACCTTTCTCGCAATGTCTTTGCTTTCTGACTATGCCCGTTGCGGACACGGCCAAGCGTGGGTCTATGGCCACTGAGACGGTCATCCCAGGTGATGAGCACATCGAGCACATCACCCGCCCGCCGCAGTCGCTCTGGAACCGGATCCTGGCGGAGCCCGATCGTGCCCCGGAGTACATCGCACTGGTCGCCGCCGAGCGCTTCGGGCCCCAGGCCGAGGAGTGGGTGCGCATCGCCGGTCCCGGGCACACCCCCGAGCAGCTCGCTCGCGTGGCCTACCGCAAGCATGTCCGGCTGGCGCGGCTCGAGGGCGGGGCGCTCGGGCTTGGCGGCGTCTTCACGGCCGCGCCGGACATCGTCGCCCTGATCTGGATCCAGAGCCGCATGATCTTCTACATCGCGGCTGCGTATGGCTACGACCCGCGGCACCCGATGCGGCCGGCGGAGTTCCTCGCCCTGCAGGGGCTATACGAAACGCCCGCCGAGGCGCGCGCGGCGCTCGACGGGGTCGGCAAGCGGCTCGCCCAGGCGATCGTCGAGAAGGCGATCTCGCACCGCAGCCTCGACAGCCTCCACCGGCGGCTGCTCAAGTACCTTCTCAAGCGGTTGGCTCGCCGCTACGCCGCGCGCTACATCCCCCTGATCGGCGCGCCGCTCGGAGCCATGCAGAACGCCGGCGTTACGAAGCACGTGGGCCGCCTCGCGATCGCGTATTACGGCGGGGCGCCGAAGCGCTAGACCGGGATCGCGGCGCCGCTCGTCGGCCGCGAATCCTCTGACACGAGGAATCGCACGACCTTGGCGACGTCCGCCGGCGGCACCCACTTCGAGTAATCGGCGTCGGGCATCGCCTCGCGGTTCGCCGGCGTGTCGATCACGCTCGGCAGGATCGCGTTGCAGCGGATCCCGTCTCCCTTGTACTCCGCGTCGAGCGCGCGGATGAAGGCGAGCACCGCGGTCTTCGCCGTTATGTAACCGGCGGCGCCCGCGAACGGCTTCCAGATGGATTGCGCCGACACGCCCACGAACGCACCACCGCCGTTCTCGATCAGACGCGGCATCGCCGCGTGCGCGAGGTTGAAGCCGGGCGTCAGGTTCAGCTCGAGCATGCGGGCGAATTCGGCCGGCTCGGTCTCGTGTACCCGTCCACCCATCGCGAAGCCACCGACCAGGTTCACCACCGCCTGGAGGTCTTCAACCGCCGCGACCGCCTCCGTGACCCCCGCGGGGTCGAGCAGGTCCGCATGGATCAGCGGCGCGCGGTCGCCGAACTTCTCCTGCGCCCGGCGGCGCTCCTCCTCGACGACCCAGGTGACCGCGCAGCGGTAGCCCGAGTTGAGCAGCTCGGCCACGACCGCCTGGCCGAGCGCTCCCGTCCCGCCCGCCACCAGCACGCCCATGTCAGGTCCCGGGGACGGGGGGCGACTCCATGTCTGTGCAGGCTATCCCGTCCGAGACCCGCTCTACCTTGGCAACCCCGATGGAGCAACCCACCCTGATTCCCTCAAAGTGCTTCGTTCGCGACCTCGCGAACGGCCAGGAGGTCAACTCCATCTTCGTCGTTCGCTCCCACTCCC
>Ga0081538_10002536_pt1 | contig 17780 bp, 33 predicted proteins | sample TabmetS5T2R1_FD_71022 | JGI IMG/M metagenome (GOLD analysis project Ga0081538, IMG submission 71022) | Tabebuia heterophylla rhizosphere microbial communities from the University of Puerto Rico - S5T2R1 | ecosystem: Host-associated > Plants > Roots > Rhizosphere ... | reverse complement strand
TGCCGATATTTGTTCATTCACGTCCCGCACAAGAGAGTGAGGCGTCCTAACAGTAACTTCGATAGGTATAGGCTTGCCATCCGGTACGTCAACGGAAATGCTAAATCGAAACTCCATTCTTTCACCCCCTATTCATAGGCCTTTCAGCTTCAGGACGATGTAGCGGAAATACCATCAGGATATAGAACGTAACAGTTTCAGCGTTAGAGCATATCTTGACATCCCCCTCAACTTCCCATCCGCGCTCTATCAGCTCTCGCATAGTAAAATACAGTTCCTGCCAGTTCTCCCTACGTACCAATTGAATGTCTGTCACAAAATCCGCCTTCATCATTTCACTCCCTATTCATTGGCTTCCGACTGCACTTCGCAATTAGACACCTCGATAACAAGACGAACGCGAGCGTTACCCGAACGCACAACCCCCACGTTCTGCGTCTGGCGCATTCGCCCCAAGTGATCCGTAGTTTCAAGCGACACTTGATTCTCGTAGCGATGAATCATCAGGCCGTCACCGAACGTCAGATCGAATATGTACTCTGCTTTCTCCGTGCCGTAACCTTGAGATGTTTTACGCTCAACGAATTCCATCACTCACCCCTTCCCCGCCGCAAGCGCGCTTACTCGCTCCAAGTCAGCAAGCCGCTCGCGCTCTTTATTTGCGTCTTTTTTTCGCACCTCGAAAGTAACATACGCCTCAACGTACTCATCAGGCTCAGTCTCAATCGCGGCCAAGATATACTGACGCGCATCCATCAATCGGTAGTGACCGTTCAAATGCTCCGTGCGCAACGGCACATTTGGATCCAATCTCACTCTCACGTGCTGAAGGAATCGAGAGAATTTCGCCATTACCCTTCCCTTTCGAAGAAGTACCTCTCTCCAGTTGACTGACCTGGAGAGAGGTGAATTGGAATTGCGGCTCACAACAAGAGGCAAGCCATTACTTAATCAAAAATCGAATAATCAGAAAGTACCGGACGCGCAATCATACTACTTCGCCCACTCCCTTGGAATGCCGGGCAAACCCTTAGCAGCCCATTTCACTATATCCGGGATAGCGCGATCCTCGCAGAGGTTCGCGACGCCGTTGAAGACTCGGTTATAATCGTCACCGATCACGATCACCTTATCCCCCCCCGACTTATACTCCACGCGCCAGCATACCAATCTATCATCCTCCGGCCCTCCAGAGAGGTACAGCTCTGCGATCCTACGAGCGATATCGATCTGTAACAAGCTCTCCATTTGACCCCCTTAAATTCGAAGCCGCGCCAGCCCCCAGACCGGCGCGGCAGCGCATCCATCTGTAAACCACCATGGCTGCGTTACACTCATTATACGCCTTATCCATGCCCCCGCAAGCACAAAAAGAAAAGGTCGCGCTCCCCCTTGACCGCGACCTCCGCTCTCCTGCTAGGCACCCGACCGCGCCTAACAAGACGCTCACAAATTAGAATCAGGCTCTTTCCTCTCTTGCTGACCTTTCACCCGCGCCGCCTCACGCTGGCTCTCCAAGTAATACTTGAACCCTATAGCAGCCAACGCGCCCAGAACGCTCATCAGGCCCGCTACAAACGCCAATACGAGCTGCTGTACGAACTCACCTGATAGCGCCGTCCCCGAGAGATACGTCACCCCTGCCGCCCAAATCCCCGTCAATTTGCCCTCCCGCTCCATTTTCACCCCTATCCTCTCTTTATCCCGGAATCCCCGACTTCGAACAGTGGCCTGCGCATCGTAGGCACCACTATATGGCTTTTGCGCTGATGCAGAGCGCCCGGCGCAAGCGGCGCCCTCAGCTCCAGAGACAGCGGATCAACCATAGGGCGCAGCGGCGAAAGGCCCGCAGGCACTCCCACCCAATGAAAAGGCTCACCGCAGTGAGCGCAGAACACCCGCACACAGGCGCTATACGCTTGTGGCAGCCCCTCCGCGTCCTCCTCGATCCGCGCGACAGTTAGGCTCGCCGAAAACTCGCGATGCGCACACGCAAGCGGCTGCACATCAGCACCGACAATAGGCACATCCATTTCACTTACCTCATATCAACGTAGCGCTGGCGAAACGCAGATCCGTATCGATCATACAAGTACGATGCGACAAGGCCCGCGATCACAGCAAGGATAAAGCCCGAAACCCATTTCATACGATCCCCTGTTTGCGCACGTACATCCACGCAAAATAGAGAGCCACTGCGATTAAACCCCACTTTAGTAGCTTCATAGCACCTCAGCTCATTTGAGTAACAGTAACCTTCGTCAGATTTTGCGACACGTCGTTCGCATTGACGCCGCGCGCCTGAACCAAAATTGCCATCGCGTTCGCGTTCAAATCCGCAACGGCAGGCAGATCAATAGAATTTTGACGGCTAAACATCCCTGCCGCCAGCGCATCTACGACGTTAGCGCTCGTAATCGTCGTTAACCCCCACCAGATTCCGTAGGAAGCGCGCACGGTAGTAGCCGTCAGACGAGTAATCAACGTGTAAATCAGCCAGCCCTGAGCGTCGATATCCACAATACCATTCGTCGCAATCGCCTGCCCCCCAAACAGAGTCGAAACCGACTTATTGTCATCGTCAGCGGCGAACGATCCAGCTTGAATTATTTCACAGAAATCACCGTTCGCAGCGAGACTGCCAGCGGGCAGGCTGTAGTTATGCAAATTGTCAGGCCCCGCGCCGCTGCTATTTACCGTCGTCGTCAACAAGGGCAATGTGCGGCCGACGCCGATAATATACCCATTGCTCTTCTGCTGAACTGGCGTACCGCCGCCCACAGTAGTGGAGAGAATGTCACCATTCAAGCTGATAACAGCATCATCATCGCCGCCGTCCGTATCGATCAGATTGATCAGAGGATTCGAACCCGAGATATCGACCTGCCCGCCATTCACGACCACGTCTCCACCCACAGTAAGATCACCAGAGATCGTGCCCGCGACTACTTCCACCCAACCCGTCAGCGTGCCGAGAGCAGAAGACTTCTTATATAACGCGCCCGTATCGGAGATCACGAGCGAGCCTATATCTCCGTCTAACACGCCCTCCGGCGAGCCATTGCAGGTAGAAATAAAGGCCGCATCATCAAGGTACAACACAGCCTGACTCTTGATAGTCCTCGTGTCGATTGTCGGAACAAGGTATGGCATTACAGATCCATCTTCTCACTAGCCGCCTGGAATTTTGAGCTGCCACGCACACACAGCACAAAGCGCACAGCGTTGACCACTGGCGCGGAAGTGATAATTGACAACGCTATCGTATGATTCGCCCCCGGTTCCAACCTAATTGGTACCGTGTAATCGTGCAACCGATCAAAGGGAGGCTGATTGATAGGAAAGTAATAAATTGTCTCCGCTTCCACTTCCTGCGCAAAAATCGAGAGCGCTAGATTCGGGCGCAAATTCCTAATTACCTGCACTATCACCGATTCAACGCTTGCGTAATCAGCCGAATCAAAGCAAAAGATCGAATATTCCAGCGAAGTCAGTTCATAGAGATTAGCTTTCGTGCCATCAAGGAAAACCGCCACAAAAGGCATCGTGACGCCGTTCACCTCCGCCGGTGAATTATCCGTCCGTATCACCTGGTTCAGCAGAGTACCAAATCGACTCGGCATTATGGTTTATACTCCCTATACAATCGCAAGACAGCAGGCAGCAGCGCGATTGCCAGCAATGTAAGCCCCGTCACCCAGAGCGCCCAGCGTTTGATCAGATCAGGCCCGAGATCACTCGTAAGAATATCGAGCACTCCGATTTTAGTTTCGGCCGCTCTCACATCGCCCTGCTCAATCTGCGCGAGCACATCTGGATCATTGATCGCGCGACCACCGAGAATCTTGACGACGTAGACCTTAGTTTCGGAAGGCATTGAAGCAAGCCACCCATCGCCGTTTCGCGCAACAGCCTTATCGACCGCTCCAGGCCCAGCATTATAAGCGCTGAGAGCTTTCAGATAGTCCCCACCGAATCGAGAGAGAAGATCGCGCATAAACGCGCCGTAGGCCGTCAAACTCTTAATCGGATCGAAGCGCTCATCCGCCTGCGCATCCACGCGCAAGCCATACCCGCGCGCCGTCCCCGGAATAAACTGCGCGATACCCGCGCCGCATTTTTTATTCAGCACACCCAAAACGCAAAAAGCGCCCGTCGCATCGGGCTTAAACGAGCTTTCGGCCATGATCTGGTTATAGGCCACAGTCTTATCAACTCCGTACCGATCACAGACCTGATAGAGATAGTTAACCAGCTCACCCTTCGTATAGGGCCTATCCTCCATGCGCGTGTAGAGATTGCGATAGGCTTCCAGGCCGCGCGCCGCCGCGCTCACAACGTCGTAGCTCGAAAACTTCGATGCAACGCCCTGCATCGACGCTTCCCACTCGTTCCACGGCACACCCTCGCCTATCTGAAATTCACGCCGAGGATCGATCAATTCCCACGGGCCTTGCATCAGTTCCCTCCCCCGGCCATCCGCTTGCGCAGATAGAACCAGTAGAAAGCGCCGCCGCCAGCGAGTAGCAGAACGATTAACAGACCGGCGTTGGTTCCTCCGCTTGAAGTCTGCTGTGGGCCTGAATCGCCTACTACTACAACTGGCGCTGTAGGATCTGCGGCGGGGAGACCTTGCGAATAGTACTCCTTAAACAGATCCGCGAGCCGAGCGAACGGATCACCTTCACCCGTGATATCGACCGGCGTCGTGACCACTCCCGAATCATCCGGCGCAGGCTCAGGATTGATAATTGGACGAGTGAAGAACTCAACGAACGGGATGCCCACATCACGCAGATACGCAGCAGCTCCCTCCCGCAGATCGCGAGCGCGCCCGCGCTTGATGTTATCCGCTGCGTAGGTTCCGCCGCGCCCCGTGGAGACTCCTGATTGATAGGTCTGATAAGCTGAGATCACATCAGAGCGCGTATTGCCGCGCGCTTCCGCACCTGCCACCGCCGCCGCACTCACATCGAAATAGCCAGAGGACTGCTGAATCGATGACTGCGCAGCAACAGGAGCGGAGAAGCTACCGCTGCCGCCGCCATCAAACCCCATTGAACTTCCGATATCGGTTTGCGCCTGCTGCATATTAGAACCCTAGCAATCCCGCCCCCCCGCGAAAAATGCCCGCAATTGCGTTTAGGACGCCTGTAGCGCCCCCGGTCGACTGAGGGTATGTATACCCTGTCGAGCCGCCCCAGAGGCTCGTGAGCGCGTTTAAAACGTTAGACTGACGCGCTATATTCGTGTCCCTGAAGCTTTCCGCCAGCGCGTTGACTTGCCCCGTCTGGAATTGAATTTCCCTAAAGCGACTATCCGCCCTGAGCGCTTCCAGGTTATAGGCCAAATTCGACTCATCGCGCGAGATCGCACGAGCTGTCTCGTTTACGATCTGCGACTGTTGAATCGCCGATTCCTCCGTATAAATGCGATCCGCCAGCCCTGTGAGCCCGAGAAATGCCTCACCGCGCGCGGCCAGCTCCGCCGTTCTGCCCGCCGTGTCCGCAGTGTAGTTGACGTCAACAGGGATTGTGTTGAAAGTAGTCTGGCCTGACTGCGATGACCCTCCGCGCCGAAGCACAAAGTAAAGTAAGGCCATTACCGCCGCCGCAATCAGGCCATATTGTAGGTACTGTTTATTCATCACTCCCACGGATTCGGAAACGGAATTCGCTGATGCAAGTCGTAAGGATAGATGCCCCGATAGCCCATTCGAGGCTCAGGCAAAGGCTTCTGCGTGTATACATCGATATACGGAGCTTGCTCGACCTGCGGCCACGTGTTACCCCTGTGACCTATAGCAGTATCTGGCAGCAGCTCAAAAGGCGCAGACAAGGCCATAATGATCTTCTCGACCATCGCCGCCATCGAATTCATAGTCAGAGGTGCTGACTCGTGCGAATAAAAGTTGCGCGCAGGCGGCGCACCCCGAGAATCGTCTCGCACGCGGATATCCAAGTCGCACGGATAATTCGCCTGCGTGTCAATCCTCGCCGCCTGCTGCGCATTATTCGTCACAGGCACGCTATAGTCACTTTGTAGCCACTCGTCCGAACGCACTGAAACTCCTCCCGAACCACTCAGTAAATTTGTTGAGCGCCGCCTGATAACCTGTCGAATTTTTCAAAATCAGATAGGCCAGCGCGAAGAACGCAAACACGTAGATTGCGTATTTCAGCTTCACGCCCTCTCGCCTCTCGATACAACCAAGAGCTTCGCCCAATTGCCCGTGAGGTTCGTCACGATACTATTGAACTCAGTATTCTTGCTAAGCACAAGATACGCCGCACTCAGGCCCAGCGTAATCAGCACAATGTTTCGAATCAAATCCATAAACACCCCGCGTTTGCGTTTGCAGCCCCCTGGCTGAATTTTCCGGCCTAGATGCCAACGGGCGGTGTAGGCGTAGGCACCCCTGCGAGCAAATTCCTGATCACTTGCGTGATATAGCCAAGAACTACACCCGCGCGACCAGACACTTGAAATCGAATAAACGAGAGCATCGCGCTCGCAACTATCAACGACGCCCTGAACGCCCCGCCCACTCTCACCGCAATGGTCGTATTCAGCGACGCGGGAAACGGCGGCAGCTCCTCACCGTCGCGCACGGCGACCAGCACCTCGCCGCCGTACACCAACAGATCCCCAACATAGTCCTCCCACCCTTGCCGGTCCTCATCTAGATTAATCAGCGCGTCACCCGTCGCCCCCAGAAACCCCGCAACAGTCGTCAAATCCATCAAACACCCCCTCTGTATTTAGAAACCATCAGCGCCGCCGCAATCGCCGCGAGCGTCCACCCAAGCGGAGGATAGGCATCGATCAAAACGTAGATCGCGATCCCCCAGATAATGATATAGCCGAGATCGCCCATCATCGCCCCAAAATTCCGCGAATCCCTTCCAGGATTCCCCGAGCGTTCTCCAGAGTGCCTTTTGCTTGCGGTTTCGCGCCCGCTGCTGCGCCCGGAGAACCCGACGCTTGTGCGCAATCGCACGGAGGAGTACTCAGCGCCACACAGCGCGCAGCAGCGGAAACGCACTTGTACTTCCCGGTCACGCCCAGGTAGATCAGGAAGAGAGCCACTACTACTAATAGAGCACTATTCATAGGTCACGCAGCGATTATCAACTCAGAAAGGCCCGGAACTCTAAATCGAGTAGCGAGCACCTTCAACAGATTCAGCATCAACACGTAGAAGAGCACGGTGAGCCCGAGACTCCACAGATTTTGCACAGGATGATTGATCTGCGGCCCGCCGTACTTCCGCGCAACCCACACGAGCCCGAAGTAGACGAGCGCGAGTACGATCCACCACTTATGCGGTTGGCCCAGCACTTTGCCGTTAGTCATCGCGCCGTTGCCATTCCCCTTTACTGTCGCGCCCGCTGGCGACATCGGAGAGACGCCATTCGAGACAACCACAGCGCCCGAAGCCGCGTTGAAGCCCTGCACACCGACCGGCATCGATAGGCCCGACACTGACGCATCGTAATCTTTAAATCCAGCCATAAGACCTCACTATTATAGAGTGCGTTGATTATCTCCCCCGGAATACGCACCCCTCCGAGATCGCGCCGCCCCAATTTGAGCGCGAATGCTCAGCCGCTCAGCGCACCACCTGAGCAGGTAACCAGTGACGAGTAAGCAGACGAAGATACGATGTGCCGCTCACTGTCGTGCCGCTCGTGATATTCGCGACGATTTCGGTTTTCGAATACTTCAGCAAGTTAAAGGCATCGCGAAAATCGCCAGTCTTCGGCAGATCAGACGAACTATCGAAGTCAAACACGAAAACGCCCGTGTCTGCGCCCTTTCCGTAGCGTTTCGAATACGCAGCGTGATTGATCGAAGGCGTGTAGTAGTAAAAGTAATCGCCGTAGTTCGTGCGAAACTGGATATTATCAAGCGCATTTGAGCGACTACCGTTGAACACGGCAACTACCTGAGCGTCAAGCAAAATGCCCTGTCGCGGAATCTCCAGCAACTGCTCACCCGTCGCAGTCACGTTATACTGAGTAGTAATCGTCTTGATAACGAAGCTGGGCGGATACGCGACGTTCGAACCTTCAAGCGGGGGTTCATAGTATTCGTTGAACAGCTCCGTGGTGAGAGCCTCGCTCATATAATTCGAAACGAAATTCGTCCCAGCACTCGTTGTCGTCAACTCAACCGTGGCCTGTGTGACGTTCGACTGAAGGCCGAAGATACCCGAGTCAAACTCGCTCCCGTCATTCTCCGCGAACGGCAGCCACAGATGCTGAGCCCAAGTATTTGCGCCCATCGCAACGGGCGCGTTGTAGACATTCGTCGCTTCGGTGTAGACGCCCGCGCCATCAGGCCCCCAGCCATATTTCAAGCGCTTATTGAGCTGATAGACATCGTAGCCTGTCCCGTCGAATAGCGCCGCGCCCGAGGCTGTTTTGATTTTGATTCGGTCGTACAACGACCACGGTCCCTGATTGGCCAGCGCGCCCGCACCGCTGAGAGTGACCGTGCCTGAAGTCTTCAGCCATACGCCCGTGCAAAGCCCGATTTTATCGAGATCGTAAGAGTAGGTCTGCCCGAGATCGATTGCTTGCGACCGCGTAGAGTTTGCAATCACGTGCTGTCGCGTATTTTCGCGAAACCTTTTCAACTGTACTTCTGCTGCCATCGTTGCCCCTCGACAGCTCACGCTCATCTCTACGCAGCCGCATAATTTGCTCTCCTCAAATCCAGTTTAACCTTACGTGGTGAGCGCCATTTCCTCGCCACGTCGAAATAAAGAAATTCAAAATCCTTCAGCTCAGCTTGCTCTTCAACCGATATCTTGCCTTCCGTGATATCAGCCACTCTCTTCTTATCATCCGGCCAACCCAACCTAAAAACAAAAATCTTCGATGACTCACTCATCGTCACAATCGGGATACTCACCGGCCTCTGTGTCGCGCACACCGTTGAAATTCCCAGTTCCCTGCCCTGCGTCAGACACTTTTTCAAAAAGTAATTCGGCCTCGCTTCGCCCAACAGTGAGCTGCACTCATCAACGTAGACACGGCGCAGGCCACCGTTAAATACGAACCTGAAAAATTCCGTCTGCCTGTCCGCGTCCTCAGATTCATCAACAAGCTTGCCACCCTTCTCATAAGGAACACGATCAGGACGATAGACGATGCGCCTCACATCTTCCTGATCTGCCTGCATCAACTCGTGCCACCCATAGATGTACGTTTGACCCTGCCATTTCGAGATCGTTTCGGAATGCTTCGGGTCGTAGACGATTGAGCGCTCTTTGAATCGATCATTGATAAGGAACTCGGCGAGCTTGCTTTTACCTGAGCCCGTGGCACCGCAGATAAATGCGTGCTGCTGCCGGCCAACTCTGAAATACCATTCCATTCGCTCAAAAAATCTCCGATCTGCCTATGAAAAGTGCGCGCTATCTCTAAAACTTGCTGGTCCGTTAACTCGCTCAGCATCCCCGGCAGGAGCTGATTGAAATCCAACTCCATCACTCCGAGCTGCACCGGTGGAGGAATCAACGGGCGCACCAACTCCAACACGCGCATTTTTAGCGGCGTCAAGCTGGGCGTCGATTGCGAGTCGTGGCCCAACGATGCTGATAGTTGTGAGACCTGCTGAAAAAACTGGCCCAAATTTCCTAAGAACTTCATCGTAGCCTTTCAACCACTCCGCAGGAAAAACCGCGTTGAACATTTCGTTGTAGTCACCGGCTAACTTCATCGTCTCGCCTGACTGCAACATCCAATGTGCACCACGAAACTGAGAGATCAGGAAAAAGCCGCTGTGAATCACCATACCAAGAAACCCTGCCTGAGCGCCTAGACGAAGGTTCTCTTCAAGAGTCTTCTGATCCTGCGTCTGTGCTGTTTGATACGGACGCGGGCGCGGCTCAGGCTCAGGCGTCTCAGCCCCTACAACTCCATCAGGCACTCGCGCAGGCTCTTCTTGGTTTTCACTGGCGGCGGTTCGTCCGCTACCGGTGGAATCTCCACCGGAGGCACCACCAGATCTGTATCGCCCGTCGCTTCCTCGCTCTCTTCTATTTCCTCTTCGACTTCGGCCAGATCCGTTTCGAGGCGCGCTATCCTGCTGCGCAGATCCGACAGCTCCGATTGATCCGACGTCCGCGACGCCTGCGATGCTGCCAATTCCAGCTTCACCGCTGCCAGCTCCTCCATCAACTGCCTGTGGGCTTCCAGCAAGCGGCCATAGTCCACTGCCTGCTGCGTTGGTGTCGGATTGTTTTCTGCGGGAGGATATCCGTTTTCGGATTGCGGATTTGCGGGATTGACGACGATTACCTGAGGATTTGCTTCCTGTGCCATTTCTCATTGAATCTCCGGCACCCAAAGTGCATTATCTGGCGGGGTCAGCGTTTCCCTTCGCTTGTTTCGGTGTGTCTAACCAACGCGATGAGATGAGTTGAATGCGCGCTGGCCTCACAAGCCTCCATTCGCGCGCCAACCCCATATATAAATCTGTGCAAAGTTTTCGTAAAGGTATCGTATCGTGAGGATACAGGAGGGAAAAGCCGGAATGCCTCAAGACGCTACAGTGATGGACTAAATTCAGTCACTCTCACCGCTTACGGTTATACGCCTTTTTCGAAATTTCTGTCAATAGCCGAAAATAATTTTTTCCACGTATTTCTACGTGGAAGTCGGAAAAGAACACGCTGACTGATAAGGGCAGGTTATGCCGGCCCGGCTTCCCTGCCCTTTTAGTCTGACCCGTTTTGTCTGAAGTAATCGCTATTGCCGTCAAGGTTCGCGGATTCGCCGCTCAAAAACACAAGTGAAATATGGATACCTCGCGGCCTCCGTCACCCCAGGCACGAGCGCAGCGAGCCTCCAACCCTGCGCAGCATATTCCCGAATCAATATCTCAGCGTCCTTAGGAGATCTCGCACACTCGTAAACCTCGTACTCAAAGCGAGGATTGAGTAAGTCGTCGAGCTGGACACTTATCTCCTGTAGATGTTCGCCAAGTCGTAAAATCGCTTCGTGCTCGCTATCGTAGATTGACATCGCCCTGCCCTCCATCGATGCGCATACCGCCGAGCCTCTCGCCATACTCAGTCAGGATGCGATCAATCATTCTGATATTGTCGTAAAACACCCGCAACTCGCGAGCATTCATTTTCTCAATCAAAGAGAGCGCCTCGTCGCATTCATCGTGCATCACGAGCCAAAGGATATTGGTTTCAAGGCATTCTTCGATTCTTGGCATCGCTATTCCCTCCCCTTCTCCGCCTCAAGCGGAAATCCGTGACGAATCAATGAATCGATCAGATCGTTTCGAAAACCCGGCCTGTCAACATCAGCCAAAATCTCAGTCGGATATCGGCGACTAGCTTCTGTCGATTCACGCCCACCATCAGAGCGCAATAAGCGAATCCATAGATGATCCGGTTTTGGATCAACCGCGAAGCGACGCTTGTTATAGTAAGAACTGATCACCCTGAGATGCTCGCGCAACTTCGTAATCGGAGCATCAGGCCCTACGTAACGCCTCTTTATCGATCCATCCTCGCCCCTCTCTATCGTCTCCCAATTGTCATCATCACTGCGCTGCGTCGCGACACGTGTCGGATTTTTATGAGCATCCAAATGCACGCGCTCCTGTGTCGCGACGCGTGTCGATTTCGGATTATCGAGCACAGTCACCTCTGCCGGTGGACTTTTCCACTCGCGCCCTTCAGCAATCGTCTGCCTATAGCGCTCCTCTTGTCGATCCGCCGCCCGTTGCTTCTCGCTCCTATACTGCTCATCGTCTGGAACAAAATCGTAATCACGATCCAGACTATCTCGCGGAGAACTAAACTCAACCAATGTGAGCACAATATGCGCGAGTGCAACCGCCGCGAACAATACCAAATACATTGGCCCGTTGAGATACCACTCAGGCATAAATGAGGCAGCGTGAATTGCCTCGTTCCGCTTATTAACCTCATCAGCAAATTGCCGCTGTGCGCTCTTCGCAATCTCTCGCTGATTCCTCGACTTGAATTTACCGGACGCAGCACCCATTTGCTTCTCGCTCATCTCACCCAACCCCTCTTTGAGCACTTGCTCTTTCTTTTCCTGTCGCATCGCACCATCTTTCAATCCCCACAATGCAGCAGCGTGCACAAGGATAACGAGCGTCAACACCCCCGTCAGAAAAAGCGCAACATAGCGCACCCGAATCGAGTTAGAGAACGACACCCACAGCAGCAAGCAAAAGAGCATAAATTCGCCGCTGACCGCGCCCGTCTGACTCATCTTCAGATATTCAGGATTCAGCATCTTCAAGTGCTCCCAAAAAGCTGGAATAGTAAAGAAGCCCAGAAAGAGCAAAATACCGAACCCGGAGAGAAACATCCCCATACGACGCCCCCAGCCACTACGCTTTGGTTGCGCCACGCTTGCATTTTCATTTCGTCCAAACATAAAAAATCCCCTCGATTTAGGGGATTGACAGGGCAGGGAAGTGAGGTATTCTCAGCTCGCTGCACTATCAATCCAAGGTTGATTGTGCAAGCTCACGGCACGGTCAATGCGCGTGAGCCTTTCGGGGCGGGCGCTTTGCTCGCCCCGGACAGTCTACACTAGAACTCCTGAAGACTCACCTCAGTCACGGTCGACCAGTCAATCTCAGGGTCAGAAATCGAACTATTGTTACCCTGAAGGGCTGCCTGATGATTGATGAACGCTTTCAGGCTGCGATACTTTTTGATCGTATCGACCTGGATTCCGCCGCGACCGCCCAGGATGCGCGCCCTCCCAGTACCGAATTTCAAGTTAATTACCACTTTTTCAACCCCGCCCTTATCCAAAAAAGCGAAGTCGGCTTTCGCGGCATTAATCACGGACGGGCGCACGGGCGGGAGAGCACGCTCCAATTTCCGCTCACCCTTAAGAACCTCACCCTTGCGCTTCCCAGAATACCCCGCAAACTCGCGCAGAGCGCCTACAATCGATTTTTCCGCCTTACCGCCTGTCTCACCCCTCGCATATCGCCCAACGGTTTTCGCAGAGCGATTGATCACTTTACCGATTTGAGTATCAGTGTAGCCCTCAGAGCGAAACCTAAGAATTCTCTGTTGTGCTGTTAGCGTTTTCGCCATCGCTCACCACCTCATCTTTCCATAGGAATCTATCCCAAGCCGACTGCAAGTAATCAAGAACAGCCTCACGCTCATAATTTCGAAACAACCAAAGGTGATACTCACGATCCATTGAAGAGTAAATCAGCTTGCCAAATTCCTTGGCATGCTCTTCTACCCACTTATCAGCGCGAGCTGAACCAACAGCCAACCCCACATACCCGGCAGCGTCCTCAAATATCACCAACTCCTTACACTCAGGCTTTTGAATCATCACTCACCCCCTTGAATCGAAGCTGACCATAGTTGCCATTGTCTTCACCGTGGAAAGGCAACGGCACCGTCGAATAGATCGCATCACCTCTGATCTCGATCAGAGTATCAGGATCGCACCTGAGTGCCTGCTTCGCGACCGCCGCACGTTCCAACGCCCAGATCGTAGCAGACCAATGAGGCATCACGATTGAGAGCGGAGAGCTGTCAGGCACGAGCACAGGCACGAGATAGCCACCCTCTACGGCTTCCAGCTCGCGATCCGTGAGATGAGGATTCGCCCGACTCCAGGCGCGCAAATCAGCCTCAGCAACGAATTGCTCACGCTCGTAGCCATTCGAGTGCAGCGATCCGATTGTCGAATTGAGAATCTGCCGCACGGCAGCAGCAGCGAAATCGTGATTGCGTTCTTTCAACTGATCGCGCAAGTTTTGAAGCTTGTGCGCCCAGTCCTGTAAGGGCTTGCCCTTGTCGAAGGTATAAGACTCCATTACTTCGATTTCCCAGCCATTCTGTTGAGCCAGCGTAAGCTCAGGCTCAGCCGCCCACGTCCCAAACATCCCACCCGATTCGTTCGGATAAATCCACCCCGTCTCAGTGCCCAGCATCGGCACCAATCCGATATGCGACCACCCCGAAGGAATCGTAATTATCACTCGATACCAACCAGGCACGTAAGGCTTAAACTCGCGCGGGCGGCCGCCAATCTCATACAACCAATGCTCAGGCTCGCCGACCGGGAAGCGATCAGCCGTCGCGAGCGCGCTGTACATCCAGCGCCCGTCATAGCAAATGCGCTTGCCCTCGTACTCGGGCTTAAAAACCTGAAGCCTGTGCTGAGTACTGTTACGCCGCACGATCTGCTCACACTCTTCAGGAAGGGGAGGGAAGGATTTGCCGCGCGGGAAGGATTCCCAGAGCAGCGCCTGGCCTGTCTTCGAGGGCGTAGAGAGCAAGGGAAAGGAAGCAATACCAGACCACCACTCCTTCAAATCACGCCACGCCTGAGAAACATGCACCTGATCTTCACACCCCGGAAACCACGATTCGGACGCGAGCTTCACATAGACCTTACGCCCGTTCTTCTCGTACACAGGCGAGCGAAATTTATGCACGTACTCGCGCGAAAAATCCCACCCATAATGCAACACAGGCTCTTCAACGTAGCCACGAGTCATCGCATCAAGCGCGCCACACAGCATAATCCGATCACCAATCTCAGGATGATCAAGCCAGACCGCAAGCGGCGTACTATCAATCTGCACAAAATTCCACCTAGCCGAATCTTTCAGCCCGTGAAGTTTTCGATATTTGTAAATTTTCGCCATGGTCATCTCTCCATTTAGTCCCTACAAACCACCAATAATTGCACCGTCCCGCCGCGCTCCACCTGTTCGTAGCGCAGTAGACCGGCGCGCACCATAGAATCAACGATATCTGCAACTGCGAAAAACTTCAGATCAGGCAACCGATGCGCGATAGCGGCAGGAGACACAGGCTCCTCAACTTTCGCGATCCGTAACACGCGCTCCCAGTCGCCGTTCAACTCAACCTTACGCTTTCGCTTCGGCATCGCATCACCCCCTCACAATCCACCACGTTCAAGCCAGCGGCTCAGGCGCGCGAGCGCGATCCTCAGCCGCAATTTATCCAACATATCAAGCTCCCGCAGCAGCTCCCGCGCCGCGCGCTCGTCACGACGCAGGGAAGCCAACATCAAGAGCATCGGGACACGCCAGAGCATCACTTCACCCGCCCCCTTGCTCTCTCCAGATTGGCCTTCATCATCTCCCACATCTGACACCACTCAACTTCAACAGCGCCCGCCTTCACTGCCGCGAGCCTACGCCCAGGAGTCAGATCATAATGGGGAAGCCTGATCTGATCTTGAAACCACGAACGCTTGAGGCCGATGCGCGCCGCAAACTCGTGCAACTCCTCAACGCTATCAGCAAACATATGGCAGGAAGTTTTCCAGCGAAACGTTTTCGATCCACCGTGAAAGGCCAATTGATCCACATAGACCGCCATCACCGCACCCCCTTCAAAGGCCCATTCGGGTAATCATTCGCCCGCCGCAAGGCCGATTTTGGCGAGCAAATAGGGCATATCCGCGCCTTGCCCTTCTGTTTCAACCGTCGCTCAAACGTGCGATCTGCGCCGAACCACAGACGCACGCACTTCCATTCAATACCCGCGTCAGTCACCACCGACATCAGCCGCGCGCCCAGGCCGCACAGGTGATCAGTCAATCGCTTATCAATCGATTGATCAGTCTCGCAGAAGCCCAGGTAGTGACCAGCATGCTTGAATTTCCGATTAAAGTGAATCAAGTAAACCATCACTTCACCCTCCGCAAATGGCGCTGATTGGCGCGCTTCGTTTGCTCCCGCCTCTCCATCAAGAAGATACGATCCGCCTGATCGATCTGCAATTTCATCTTTTCAATGAATGCCGCCGCCTCACGATGCTCTTCAAAATCAGGAATCATCGATTGCATCATCAGAGAATTAAGAGTGAGCGCAAAGTCGTATCGCCTATCGAGAGGAAGCCTCATCATCCGCTCCAATACATAGCCCTCGCTGATCACCTCAGATTCCGCACGCCGCGCAGCCTCGCAATGCACCGGGCAATCCTTGCAATCGGGATCATCGCACCGATGCGATTTTGATGTTTTCGATTTCCGCTCTTTCGAGATTGGCTGATAACCGCGCTCCCGGTTCACCTGCGCAACGATAGCGCGCATCTTCATTTGCCATCGCCCGTTCGGCAGGGAACCGAGGTCACACTCAAGCGCGAGGCGCTGAATACGATCAAATACCACATACAAATGATCCGCACGGTAGAGCGTGGGCCTGCTCTGATACCCCCCTTCAGGCAGACGCACCTTGTCACCCGACACCACACCTAGAGCCTTATAGCCCGTGGAGAGCTGAGCATCCCTGAGTAGCCGCAAGTCCTTACTGACAGCATCCCGCTGAGCCTTGGAAGCCTTAGTAGGATAGAGCACGGCACCCAAGGCATAATGCGGATAGGAAACCTCAGCAGACTCGCCACCCAAGGCAATCTCAATCGCCATCAGCACATTGCGCGCACGATGTGGCCAGAGCAGGGAATTGCAGTGATAAAAAATCGCAGCTAAGACGAAGGCCCGCGCTGTAGGCGACAGGCAAGAGAACGCAGCAGTATCAGATTGAACTTCCTCAAAATTAATGGCACAATTCATTTAACACTACTCCATAAAAGAGTGAATAACAGGCGGGCAGAGGGGAAGGGAAAAGTCACCTCTGCCCGTTTAAATTTTGCGACAGCTACGAGTTTACAAATTTCACCAGTTCGCGCAATAGCACTCGTTCTTCCTCGCTCAAATCAGCCTTCAGCTCGCGCCCAAGCTCGACAGGGAACAGAGGGAACAACGCAAAGGCTAGCCGCTGAATCATCTCAGTTACCGAAGATCGCGAGATACCACCAAAATCAGTATGTGCCTGCAAGTGCCGCACGAAATCATCAATCTCACCTAGATGATCCGCGCTCCACGCAATCCCCGTGTTCAGCTTATTCTTCCTCACCCTACGCCCCCTTCAAGAAGATCACACTATCACGATCATTCACGCCATTACGGCCAGCCCGCTTCGCCTTGGCCTCAGTGTCATACGAGCAAACCGAATAGGAGACCGATTTCGACATCGGAGACCAGATGCCCCAATACCAACGACCATTACGACCTTGCTTAATCCAAATCTTCATCTCAAATCCTCCATTCGCCCCACAGCCCCTCGCCGCACTCGGGCGAGGCTTGCGTGTGGACTAAAACGCCACCGTTCCATCCTCGCTTATCTCAGCCAGTCCAAGAACCACTGCGGCCTCATCCGCGCTTTTTGCGACGATGAAACCTTCCTTGTCAACGACTGCGAAGCCCCGACCAGTCACGTGCCCTAATCCGTTTTCGTAAACCGCATCCTTGACTACCTTGTAACCTTTCTCTTTCGCTGCCGATTCAATCTTCGCTCTCTGTTCTTGTGTCATATTCGTTCTCCTTTTGTGTTGTCCGCGTTCCATCTCGCCCCACAGCCCCCCGCGGGGCGGGGTGGCGTTATTCGCTATCTGGTTAGCCAGACTTCCGTATATCTGTTTTTGGCCTTCTCGCTACTCACGTCCTCAACGTTCAACACGGCAGCTTCGGCCTTCAGTAGCGCAGTGTTGTGGTTGATCATATACTGCGCGATAGCCTCTTTCTGTTCGTCTGTGGTGCCGCGCCTGCCGTAGCGCTTCACTAAGTCCATCGCTTGAGTGAAAGACAGGATAACCTTCGTCGGCTTACCGTTCGCGTCATACTCCCAACCGCTTTTGCTGCGCCGTTCCAATTGCTCTTTCGTATAAGTCGCCATCTCCATCACCTCCATCGCGACCA
>Ga0081538_10000352_pt1 | contig 17781 bp, 17 predicted proteins | sample TabmetS5T2R1_FD_71022 | JGI IMG/M metagenome (GOLD analysis project Ga0081538, IMG submission 71022) | Tabebuia heterophylla rhizosphere microbial communities from the University of Puerto Rico - S5T2R1 | ecosystem: Host-associated > Plants > Roots > Rhizosphere ... | reverse complement strand
CCGTTCCACGGCGTCCAGGTTCGTCGCTCCCAGGGCGATCACGTAGCCGCGGCGGTCACCGTCCAGTTGCACGGGCCTGATCGTCTCGCCGTTCTGGAAGTAGAGCTCCGCCTCGACGACGCCCGGGAAGGCGCGGACCCGTTCGAGGCCGCTGACGCGCAGCAGCTTGCCGGTAGGAAGGGGCCCCGGCTCCGCCGTGAGGAACGAGATCGCCATCGGCTGCTCGGTCTTCGACGCGACGAGCTCGTCGGGCACCGGCAGGCCGAGCGCCTGCAGCAGCGCGATCTCGATCAGGTCGACGCCGACGCCGTAGCGGGCAACCGAGTCCATCTGCCCGGCGGGGATCCGCGCGGCGACCTCGATCAGCCGTGCCACGCCGTCCTCGCACCAGAGCACCTGCGGATACGCGACGCCTTCGCGCAGTCCGAGGGCCTTGACCGTGTGGACGCCCGTGCGCCGGACCTCCTCCAGCGCGTCGCCGAACAGCGTCGAGGGGTAGACGTGCGCGATCGCCACGCCGAAGCCGCGGCCCGGCGGCCGCCGGCGGTCGGAGAGCGTGACGACCGTCGGCTCACCCCCGCGCACGACGAGCAGGCCGTTCACCTCCATCCCCTCGTGGTAGCTCTCGAGGATCGCCTCCTGTTCGTTCGACTGGACCAGGGAGGCGTGGAGGTGGCGCTCGAGGTCGTCCAGCGACTCGCAGAGAAACAGCCCACGCTGGCCGGCCGAGTCGGCCGGCTTAAGGACGGAGGGGAAACCGACGGCGTCGGCGGCTGCCCACGCCTCGTGCAGGGTGCGGACGGCCGCGAACCGCGGCTGCGGGACGCCTGCCTCGGCGAGCTGCCTGCGCATGGCGATCTTGTTCGTCATCAGGTGGGCGGTCTCCGTCCCGATCCCGGGCAGGCCGAGCTCCCCGGCGACGGCGGCGACCACCGGCACGGCACGGTCCGCTGCGTAGGTCATCACCCCGTTCACCGAGTGCTTCCGGCCGATCTCCACCACGGCCGGAACGTCGAGCGCGTCGACCGCCTCGCCGACATCCGCGACGGCGAGACCCGGCGCCTCCGAGTTCCGGTCGACCGCGACGACTCGCACGCCGAGCTCCTTAAGCCGCGCGAGAGCCCGGCGCTGATGCCGGCCAGCTCCGACGAAGAGGACGGTGGCGTCAGCCCAGGGCCGATTAGCGCTGCTAATCACTTCTAACCGACCCCTTCGTGCCGAGTCTCACCAGTCGGAGAGAGATGTTCAGGTACCTGATCAGACGGCTGCTGTGGGCCGGCGTGCTGTTCATCGCCGTCACCATGGTGTCGTACATCATCTTCTTCCTGGTGCCGGCCGAGCCGGCGCGCCTCATCTGCGGCGCGCAGTGCCCGCCTGACCAGATCGAGCGGGTTCGGAAGGAGGTCGGCCTCGACCGGCCCGTGTACGTCCAGTACGGCGACTTCCTGAAGAACATCGTCGTCCACCAGTCGCTCGGCCGCTCGTATGCGACCCGGCGGCCGGTCACGGACGTCATCAAGGAGGCCGCGCCGGTCACCGCCAGCATCATCATCGGCGGCGTCATCCTCTGGATGCTGGTCGCGCTCCCGATCGGGATCCTCTCCGCGCTGCGACCGCGGTCGTTGTTAGACCGAACCGCCATGGGCTTCGTGCTGCTCGGCATCTCGGCGCACCCCGTCTGGATCGGGCTGATCCTCATCTACTTCGTCGGGTACAAGGCGGGGCTGACGCCGCTCGGCGGGTACTGCGATTTCTTCAACCCCGCGACAGAGTGCGGAGGGCCGCTGAAGTGGGCGCACTCGCTCGTCCTCCCCTGGGTGACGTTCGCACTGCTCTACGCGGCCCTCTACACACGCATGATCCGGGCGACGGTCCTCGAGACGATGAACGAGGACTACATCCGCACGGCACGCGCGAAGGGCGCCCCCGAGTGGCTCGTGATGCGGTCGCACATCCTCCGCAACGCGATGCTCCCGGTCGTCACGCTGCTCGGCCTGGACATCGGCGTCCTGCTCGGCGGCGCCATCTTCACCGAGACGGTGTTCGGGCTTCCGGGCCTCGGGCGCAGCGCCCTGCTGGCGCTCGACGGCTTCGACTTACCCACGGTGATGGGGATCACCGTCTTCGCGACCTTCGCGGTCATCGTCTGCAACCTGATCGTCGACCTGCTCTACGCGGTCATCGATCCGAGGATCCGCCTGAGCTAGTGACCCAGGCCGGCGGGTTTCACGGGGAAGAGGAACTGATGCCGGTCCCAGAGCGCAATCTCGCACCCGTCCGTGCGGACGAACGTGGCGTCCACCTGTGCGCCGTTGAAGGTCCCGCGGATCTCGGCGAGCGCAGGCCCGCCGTAGATCTCGGTGCAGACGACAGTCTCGCTCGGGCGGACGAAGGGACGGTTCATCCGTTCGAGCCGCCTGCACGCCTGCTCCGGGTTCGCCAGCGAGCCTCCGGCTGGCGAGCAGCGAAGCGTGGCTTCGTCCTTATTGCCTGAGCGTCCGCTCGGCCAGACGACGATCTCGAGCTCCGTCGCGCGCTGATCCGGCGAGTTGTCGCCGGTCCCGCAGCCCGCGAAGAGCGCGAGAACCGCAACTAGACTCGCCGCGTGCCACTTCGAGGCAAGCGACTGCTGCTGACGGGAGGTGCCGGCTTCATCGGCACGACCCTGAGCAGGCGGCTGATCGACGACAACGAGATCGTCGTCTACGACAACCTCCACCGGGACGCGATGGCCGGCACGGAGCTCGCCGGGCATCCCAACCTGACGTTCGTCCAGGGCGACGTGTTGGATGCGGAGCTGATCGCGGAAACGGCGAAAGGCGCGACGCATATCGTTCACCTTGCCGCGATCGCCGGAGTTGACACCGTGCTGGAGAGCCCGGTGCGGACGATGCGGGTCAATTTGATCGGCACCTACAACGTCCTCGAGGCGGCACATGCGACCGGGCCGACCGTGGAGCGGTTCGTCGACTTCTCCACGAGCGAGGTCTTCGGGCGTCACGCGTACAAGGTGGAGGAGATCCACGAGACGGCGCAGGGCTCCGTCGGCGAGGCGCGCTGGACGTACGCGGTGTCGAAGCTCGCGGGCGAGCATCTCGCGCACTCCTACCACGACGAGTTCGAGCTTCCTACCGTCTCGGTGCGGCCGTTCAACGTCTACGGCCCCGGGCAGATCGGCGGCGGCGCGATCAGGGCGTTCATCGAGACCGTCCTCGCCGGCGAGGACCTCGTGATCCACGGCGACGGCTCGCAGATCCGCGCGTGGTGCTACGTCGACGACATGGTCGACGCGCTGATGCTGGTGCTCGAGCGGCCCGAGGCGGTCGGGCAGGTCTACAACGTCGGAAACCCGCGGTCGGTTGTCACCGTCTTCGACCTGGCGGTGCGGATCCGGCGGTTGATGGAGGCGGACGTGGAGATCACGCACCGGCCGCTCCACTACACAGACGTCGAGATGCGCATCCCGAACATCGACAAGGCCCGGCGCGAGCTCGGCTGGGAGCCGAAGGTCGACCTCGACGAGGGCCTCGCCCGCACGATCGCGTGGTACAGAGAGCGCCAGCCGGCGCCGGCGTGATCCGGCTCGCCTGGCCGGATCTCGGCCCCGAAGAACTTGCCGCCGTCGAGGCGGTCTTCGCGAGCGGGCAGCTGACGATGGGCCCGCGGGTGCAGGAGTTCGAGGCGGAGCTCGCTCGTGCCTGCCAGGTCGAGCACGCGGTCGTCGTGTCGTCCGGGACCGCGGCGCTGCACCTGTCGGTGCTCGCGCTCGGAATCGGGCCGGGGGACGAGGTGATCGTCCCCGCGTACACGTTTCCCGCCACGGCCAACGTCGTGGCGCTGGCGGGCGCGAAGCCGGTGCTCGTCGACGTCGACCCCGAGACGATGAACGTGACACCCCAGGCCGTCGGTGCCGGGTTGTCCGAGCGGACGAAGGCGGTGCTCGTCGTCCACCTCTTCGGTCGGCCGGCTTCCTGGGACGAGCTGCGTCTCGTGGTACCGGAGGACGTTGCGCTCCTCGAGGATGCCGCCGGCGCGCTCGGTGCACGAAGCAAGGGCCGGCCCTGCGGCGGCCTGGGTCGGTTGGGCTGTCTCTCGTTCCATCCACGCAAGATCGTCACGACCGGTGAGGGCGGGGCGGTGACGACCGACGACGCCGAGATCGCCGACGCGATCCGGCGGTTCCGGCACCACGGCATCGAGCCGCGTGGCGACTTCGAGATCCGCTCGCCGGGTCTCAACTACCGCCTGCCGGACATCCTCTGCGCGATCGGCACGACGCAGACGCGCCGGCTCGAGCATCTGCTCGAGGAGCGGGAGCGTCTCGCCGCGGGCTACGCCGAACGGCTCGGCGACGGGGTAGGGCTGCCGTCGGCGGACGAGGGCGACCGCCACGGCCTGCAGGCGTACGTCGTCCGGACCGACCGGCGAGACGCGGCCCTCGACGCGCTCGCGAAGGCCGGGATCCAGGCGCAGATCGGCACGTACGCGCTCCACCGGCTTGCCGCCTACGCCGACCAGGGGCCGTTCCCCGGCGCCGATGCGGCCTTCGAGCGTGCGCTCGCGCTGCCCTTCCACAACCGGCTGTCGGACGACGATCTCGACCGGGTCGCCGAGGCCTTGACGAGCTTGTAAGTGAGTAGTAACTTACAACCATGTCTGCCGCCACGGCCGCCCGACAGTCCGCCGAGGAACGACGCGAGAGCATCCTCGATGCAGCGCTGATCGAGTTCGCAGCCACGGGCCTGCACGGAACGTCGACCGAGCACATCGCCAAGCGGGCCGGGATCTCCCAGCCGTACGTCTTTCGGCTCTTCGGCACGAAGAAGCGCCTCTTCGCCGAGGCCTGCGGGCGCTGCATGCGGGAGGTCAAGGACGCCATGGAGGCGGCCGCAGAGGGAAAGGCTGGCGAGGAGGCGCTCCACGCGATGGGCGCCGCGTACATCGACTACCTCGCGACCGAGCCGCGCCGGCTGATGCTCCAGATGCAGATGTACGCGGCGTGCGCCGAGCCCGAGATCCGCGACGTCGCGCGGGGCGGCTACGGCGAGCTGGTTCGGTTCGTGGAGAGCCGGACCGGCGTCGACACCGCTCGGATCTCACGGTTCTTCGGCAAGGGCATGCTCACGAACGTCCTGGCGGCGATGCAGGTCAAGGACGCGGGATTCGACTGGGCGGATCGCCTCGTCCAGGGCTGCAGAGAGGACGTGTGACGCGCGCTCCTTTTTTTCGTGAGGAAGTAAGTGACGGATCACTAGCAAGGAGGAAGAGATGAACAGTCCCAGGACACTCTGGACGTTCGTCGTCACATCAGTCGCGCTCTTCATGGTCGTGCTCGACAACCTCGTCGTCTCGACCGCGCTGCCCGTGATCCGCACGGATCTCGGCGCCTCGCTCGAGGAGCTCGAGTGGACGGTCAACGCCTACACGCTCACGTTCGCCGTCCTGCTCCTGACCGGAGCGGCGCTCGGCGACAGGTTTGGCCGCCGCCGCGTCTTCGCGATCGGGCTCACGATCTTCACCGGCGCCTCCGCGGCCGCGGCGCTCGCGCCGTCGATGGACGCGCTCATCGTCGCTCGGGCGATTCAGGGCATCGGCGGTGCGATCGTCACGCCGCTGACGCTCACGATCCTCAGCGACGCCTTCCCGAAGGAGAAGCGCGGCCTCGCGCTCGGCGCGTGGTCCGGCATCGCGGGCCTCGCCGTCGCCGCAGGTCCGCTCGTCGGTGGCGCGGTGGTGGACGGGATCTCGTGGCAGTGGATCTTCTGGCTCAACGTTCCGATCGGGATCCTGCTGCTCCCGCTCGCCCTTCGGTTCCTGCGCGAGACGCGCGGGCCGGCCTCCAGCCTCGACCTGCCCGGTCTGGGGCTCGCGAGCGTCGGACTGCTCGGGCTCGTGTGGGGCCTGATCCACGGAAACGGTGACGGGTGGACGAGCCCGCAGATCGTCGCGTCGCTCACCGTGGGCGCCCTTCTCACGGCTGGCTTCGTGGCCTGGGAGCTGCATGCACGGGCGCCGATGCTCCCGATGCGCTTCTTCCGCGACCGCGCGTTCGCTGCGGCGAACGGCGCCTCGCTGTTCATGTACTTCGGGATGTTCGGGTCGATCTTCCTCCTGACGCAGTTCCTGCAGACGGTGCAGGGGCACTCGCCGCTCGGCGCCGGGCTTCGGGTCCTGCCGTGGACCGCGATGCCGATGGTGGTGGCGCCGATCGCCGGCGCGCTGTCGGATCGCATCGGGGGCCGGCCGTTGATGGCGATCGGCCTCTCGTTGCAGGCGATCGGCCTCGGTTGGCTGGCGGCGGTCTCCACGCCGACCGTTCCCTACAGCGAGCTCGTCGTCCCGTTCATCCTCAGCGGGACCGGGATGGCGCTGTTCTTCGCACCGGTCGCCAACGTCGTCCTCTCCGCCGTTCGCCCGGAGGAAGAGGGTCAGGCGTCGGGCGCGAACAACGCGATCCGCGAGGTCGGCGGCGTCTTCGGCGTCGCGGTGCTCGCGTCGGTTTTCGCCTCCTACGGCGGCTACGGGACGCCGCAGACGTTCGTCGACGGTCTCACGCCGGCGCTCTGGGTCGGCGCGATCGTCGTCGGCGCAGGCGCCCTGGTGTCGCTGCTCATTCCGCGCCGCGTCCGCCGGCAGGAGCAGCCGGTCGAGGAGCCCGAGCTGGCCCTCGAGGCCGCCTAGCTACCTGTTCGCCGCGAGGGGTGCGACGAGCTCGTACCCCTCGCGGAGGAACGGGACCCGGTCGACGAGCACCGCGAGCTCATCGGGCGGGAAGACGCCCTCCTCCGTCACGAACTCGGTGATGACGTCGGCCGGGATGAGCTCGAACAGCTCGCGCTCGAAGTCCGCGAGGTCCGGCGCCTGGGCGCCGGGGACCGGGGCCAGCTTGATCACCTCGGCGGCGACGATCGCCGGAATGCCGGCGTCACGCGCTGCGCGGGCGAGCGGGATCGTCCCGATCTTGTTGCAGATCGTCCCGTCGCGGAAGACCGTGTCGGCGCCCAGCAGGAGCACGTCCGCCTCGGCCATCCGGCCCGGTGCATCGGCATCCTCGACGAGCTCCGCGTCGATGCCGCCCGCGTGCAGCTCGGCGACGAGGCTCCGGCCCTCGCCGACAGGGTCCGAGACGGTGGCGAGAACCTTCGCGGGGCTCTCGTGCGAGAGCGCTTCGCGGACGGTTGCCGAGTTCGAGTGTGTGAAGACGGTGGCGCCGTCGATCCGCTCGCGCAGCTGGATCGCGATCGACGCCGGCGCGCGGATCCGTCCCTCGGTCAGCGCGTGCGCCTCCTCCTTCACCACCTGGCGCAGCGCGTCCGGCTCGAGATGGCTCTCATAGCGTCCGGAGGCGAGGAGGCGTCCGACCGCGCCGGCAACGGCTCCGACGCCGGGTCTGGCGGCCGCGAGCTTGCGGCCCGCGCGTCTCAGCTCGTCCAGCAGCTCCTCACAGCTTCCCTCGTGCCGGTCGGCCAGTTCCGTCAGCGCTTCGACGGCCTGGCGCGCCATCCAGCTGGCCCCATGCGATCGGTCGTCGCGGAGCTCTTCGATCCGGTCTTCGAAGGCGGGAGGCACCGGTGGGACAAGATTGTGCCATGGAGCAGCAACTTCACACCCCGCCGGAGGTCTCGGTCGTCGTCACGCTCTTCAACGAAGGGCCCACCGTGGACGATCTCGTGCGCCGGACGGTCGCGTCGCTCGACGGGGAGCCGTTCGAGCTCCTGCTCGTCGACGACGGCTCCACGGACGGCACGTGGGACGCCGTCGAGCGCGCTCACGACGCCGACTCCCGCGTCCGTGGCATCCGCCTGAAGCGCAATTTCGGCCAGCACCCCGCGATGCACGCGGGGCTGGTCCGGGCCCGCGGCGACATCCTCGTGACCATGGACGGCGATCTCCAGAACGCCCCGGAGGACATCCCGAAGCTCGTCGCCGCCGTGCGGAACGGGAACGACGTCGCGAGCGGGCGACGCGCCTCCCGGCGCGACTCGTGGGGCCGCACGCTGCCCTCCCGGCTGGTGAACGGCATGCTGCGTCGCTTCACCGGCGTCTCGATCGCCGACTTCGGCTGTGCATTCAACGGCTACCGGCGCTCGGCGGTCGAGCCGATGCTCGGCGCGATCGGCCGCCAGAAGTTCACGAAGGCGCTCGTCCTATCGGGCGGTGCCAACGTGGTCGAAGTGGACGTGGCGCACGAGCCACGCCGAGGGTCGTCCCGCTACACGCCGCTGCGCCTGACCCGCCTCGCGCTGCACGTCCTCGCCGGCTTCTGGCCGCAGCCGATCCAGTGGATCGGCGTGGCGCTGGGAACGCTCTGCAGCCTTGCGGCCCTCGCCCTGGGCGTGTACGGGGTCGCGTACTGGATCGTCGAGTCCGACTTCCCCGGCCCGCTCTTCGGCGGTGCCGCCATCGTGTTCGTCCTCGGCGTGCAAGGGTTCATCCTCGCGCTGGTCGGGGAGTATCTGGCGCGGATCCAGCGAGACGTGGAGGGCAGGCCGCTGTACACGATCGAGAAGGAGCTGTGAAGCGCATCCTCGTCACCGGTGGCGCCGGGTTCATCTCGTCCGCCTTCATCCGGCATCTGCTGCGGGCGACGCCGTACGAGGTCGTCTCGCTCGATGCACTGACCTACGCCGGCAACCTGGAGAACCTGCGCGACGTCCGGTCGCACGAGCGGCTTTCGTTTGTCCACGGCGACATCCGAGACGAGGCGCTCGTACGGGACGTCGTGGCGGGGATCGACGTGATCGTGAACGCGGCGGCGGAGTCGCACGTCGAGAAGTCGATCGCCGAGGGCGCCTCCGAGTTCGTCGCGACGAACGTGGAGGGGACGCGTGTGCTGCTCGACGCGATGCGCCAGGAGCCAGTCGAGCGCTTCATCCTCATCTCGTCGAGCGAGGTCTACGGGACGGCCGAGGCCGATCCCATGGACGAGGAGCACCCGCTCAATCCGCGCAGCCCGTACGCGGCGACGAAGGCCGGGGCGGACCGACTCGCCTACTCGTACCGCGCGACCTACGACCTGCCGATCGTGATCGTGCGGCCGTTCAACAACTACGGCCCGCACCAGCATCCGGAGAAGGTGATCCCGCGGTTCGTGATCCAGGCGCTCGCCGGCGAGCCGCTGACCGTGCACGGCGACGGGACCGCGAGCCGCGACTGGCTCTACGTCGAGGACGACGCGGAGGCGATCCAGGCGGTGATCGAGGCGGATCGAGACGCCGTCGTCGGCGAGGTCATCAACGTCGCGACCGGGCGGGACGCGTCCGTTTCGGAGATCGCCGACCTGGTGCTCGAGCTGACCGGGAAGCCGGCCTCGCTCAAGCGGCACGTGGAGGAGCGGCCGGGCCAGGTGCACCGCCACATCGGGTCGACCGAGAAGGCCGAGCGGCTGCTCGGCTGGCGCGCCCGGACGTCGCTGGAGGAAGGCCTCGCGCGTACCGTCGCCTGGTATCGCGACAATGAAGCCTGGTGGCGGGGGAACCTGAGCGACGCACGGACCGCGGCAGGCGTCTCCTCGTCCTAGGCGCGGGCCCGGCGCAGCTCGGGCTGCTCGAGGCGGCGCAGGCGCGCGGCGACCTCGAGATCATCGCGCTCGACCGGGACGCGTCCGCGCCCGGTTTCGCCCATGCGGACCGCCGCGCCATCATCTCGACCGAGGACGAGCGCGGGATCCAGCGGCTCGCGCAAGCCCAGCGGATCGACGGGATCATCGCGCCCGGAATCGACTGGCCCGTGGCGATCGCAGCCCGTGTAGCGGAGAAGGTCGGCGCTCCTCATCCGCTCTCGCCCGTCACTGCGGCGCTGGCCGTCTCGAAGGCCCGGCAGCGCGAGCGGCTCGCGGAGGCGGGCATCCCGCAGCCGGCGTGGCGGCTCGTCGCCGAGCTCGAGGACGGCCTGCCCGTCCCGTCGGTCGTCAAGGCGCCCGACCGGCAGGGCCAGCGAGGCCTGAGCCTCGTGGCGGACGCCGGCGAGCTGGGCGGGGCGATCAACCGGGCGCTCGCGGAGTCGCGAAACGGCCACGCGCTCGTCGAGGAGGTTGCCGACGGCCCGGAGGTGACCGTCAACGCCTTCTCGGTCGGCGGCCGGTTCCACCCGCTCACGGTTACCGACCGACTGACGGCCGAGCCGCCCGCGTTCGGGGTCGCGCTCGCGCACGTCTGGCCCTCCGAGGCCGATGCCGCCGGAGAGGCAGCGGAGATCGCGGGCAGGGCGGTCGCGGCCCTCGGGATCACCGACGGGCCGTCGTACACGCAGCTCCGGATCACGCGCGACGGGCCGGTGCTCGTCGAGGTCGCGGCGCGGCTCGGCGGCGGGCACGACGCGGAGCTCTGCAAGGCGGCGCTGGGCGTCGATCTCAACGCACTCGCGCTCGCCGCAGCTCTCGGCGAGGAGGTCGACCCGAGCGCGCTGGTCGCCGAGCGGCGCGCGGGCGGCGCGGCCACCGTCTTCCTCACCGCGGATCCGGGCGAGCTGGAAGGCGTGGACGGCGTCGAGGACGCCGAGGCGGCCGAGGGCGTCTTCGCGGTGCGTGTCTACCGCCGCCCTGGCTTCGTCGTCGGGGAGCTCAAGCGCGGCGCCGACCGGATCGGCGCTGTCCAGACGACCGGTTCGACGAGGGAGGAGGCGCTCGAACGGGCCAGGTCCGCCGCCGCTCTCGTACGCTTCCGAACGGCCCGTGCAGGAACTCCGGCGTAGACGAGCGACGATGCTCTCGTTCCAGCCTCCCGCTGTCGGCGAGGAGGAGATCGAGGCCGTCGCGCGCACCATTCGGTCCGGCTGGCTGACGACCGGCCCCAGCGCGGCCGAGCTCGAGCGGCGGTTCGCGGAGTACGTCGGCGCCAGGCACGCGCTCGCCGTCTCGTCCGGGACGGCGGCGATGCACCTGACGCTCGTCGCGCTCGGGATCGGGCCGGGCGACGAGGTGATCACGACGCCGATCACCTGGCCCGCAACGGCGAACGTCGTCGTCCATACCGGTGCGACGCCCGTCTTCGTCGACGTGCGCGAGGACGATCTCAACATCGACCCAGAGCTCGTGCGCGCGGCGGTGACGGACCGGACAAAGGCGATCCTGCCGGTGCACCTCGCCGGCCAGCCGGCAGACCTCGAGCCGCTCTGGGCGCTGGGCCTACCGGTGATCGAGGACGCCGCGCATGCCGTGGAGAGCGAGTACCGCGGCCGGAAGGTCGGCGCGCTCTCGGACGCGACGTGCTTCTCGCTCTACGCGACGAAGAACGTGGCTGCAGGCGAGGGCGGGATCGTCACGACCGAGCGGGACGGCGTCGCCGACGCGATCCGCGACCTCCGGCTGATGAGGCGGCACGGCGGCTCGCTCTACGACATCCCGGTGCCGGGCTACAAGGCGAACCTGTCCGACGTCCTCGCGGCGATCGCACTCGTGCAGCTCGATAAGCTCGAGGCGCACAGGGCGATCCGCGAGCGGCATGTCGCCGTGTACGACGAGGCCGTGGCCGGGCTGGACGGGATCGAGCCGCTCGCGCGCGACCCGCGCGACACGCACGCCCTGCACCTCTACGTCGTACGGGTCGATCCCGAGCGCGCCGGCGCTACCAGGGACGAGTACGTCGCGCTCCTTGCGGAGGAGAACATCGCCACGAGCATCCATTTCCTCCCCGTGCACACGCTGAGCGCCTACCGGCGGCTGCTGCCCGACCAGCCGGCGCTGCCGGTCGCCGAACGCGCCGGCGGCGAGGTGCTGTCGCTGCCGCTCTCGCCGGCCCATTCGGACGAGGACGTCGCGGACGCGGTCGACGCGCTCCGCCGAGTCCACGCGCGCCTCACATGAGCAAGTCGCTGAGGGTCTCGCTGACCCTCCTCGTCACCGCGCTCTGCACGGCGTACGTCATCTGGAAGATCGACGTCGGGCGGACGCTGGAGATCCTGGCCGACACGCACGTCGGTTACTTCCTGCTCGCCGTGGCGATCACCGTTGCGACCACCTGGCCGATGGCGCTGCGGTGGAAGTGGCTGCTGGACGCCAAGGGGATCCGGGACCGGCTCGGCTGGCTGACGCGCGCCTACTTCGTGTCCTACGCGGCGAGCCAGGTGCTCCCGACCGCCGTCGGCGGCGACGCCGCACGCATCTACGAGACGGCGAAGCGGCACCCCGGCAACACGGGGACCATCGCCGGCTCGGTGATCCTCGAGCGCGCGATCGGCGGTGCGGCCACCCTGATGCTGGCGGCGATCGGCCTGGCGCTCGCGTTCGGCGAGTACGACATCGGCGTCTACCTCTGGATCGAGGCGCTCTTCGTCGTGGCGACCGTCGTCGCCGGCTTCGTAATCTTCTCGCGGAGCCTGCGAAGCCGCCTTCGGCGGTTCCGGCCGCTGCTCGAGAAGCTCCGGATCGAGCGGCCCGTGCGCGCCCTGTACCGCGGGATGCACAGCTACCGCGACAACGTGAGGGTGCTCTTCGCCGTCTTCGCGCTGACCACCGCGATCCAGATCGTCCGCATCCTCTCGATCTGGCTCTGTGGCGAGGCGGTCGGCGTCGACCTCTCGCCGCGGCCGTACTTCGTCCTCGGGCCGCTGCTCTTCCTGGTGATGCTCGTACCGTTCACGATCAACGGGCTCGCGGTTCGCGAGGCGTTCTTCGTCAGCTTCCTGACCCGGCTCGACGTCGACGCCGACGCCGCGGCCGCGACGGGCTTCCTGTTCTTCGTGACGACGATCGGGCTGGCGCTGCCCGGCGCGGCCATCGTCGCCTGGGAGGCGATCCGCTCCGGGGCGAGGCGCTCGGTGGCTGATGCCTGAGGCCTCCGCCGTCGTCGTCACCTACAACGGGCTGCCGCACGTGGAGCGGGCCCTCGAGAGCGTCGCCGGGCTGAAGGCGGTGGTCGTCGACCACGGCTCGACGGACGGGACGCTCGCGCGGGTGCGCGAGGGCTTCTCCGAGGTGCGACTCGTCGAGCAGGAGAACCGGGGCCTCGGCGCCGGGTGGAACCGCGGGATCCGCGAGACGTCTGCGCCGTACGTGCTCGTGCTGAACTCGGACGCCTGGGTCGTGGGCGACGCGGTGGAGCGGCTCGTGCGCTTCGCCGAGGCGGTGCCGCGCGCAGGGTGGGTTGCGCCGCGGCTGCTGAACCCCGACGGGACGCTCCAGCCGTCGGTGCGCGGGTTTCCGACGCCGTGGCGGCTTGCGACCGAGTACCTGTTCCTGCGGAAGCTGGCGCCCCGCTCGCGCGCACTGAACGCGTTCTACGGCGCGGGATTCCGGCACGACGAGGTGCGAGAGGTCGAGTTCGCGAAGGCGGCGGCGTTCCTGATCCGCCGCGAGGCGTTCGAGGAGGTCGGCCCCTTCGACGAGTCGTTCTTCCTCTTCAGCGAGGAGACGGACTGGTCCTACCGCGCGCGAAAGGCCGGCTGGCGGACGCTGTTCTTCCCGGAGGCGGAGGCGGTGCACGTCGGCGGTGCGTCCTGGCGGCGCGAGTCCGCCGTGCTGTTCCGCGAGCAGGTTCGTGGTCACCTGCGGTTCCTCGTCAAGCACCGCGGGACGGAGGCGGCCGAGCGCGCGAGGCGCGTGATCCTCGCCGGGCTGCGGCTCCGGTCGGTCGTCTTCCGCGGCGAGCGACGTCAGGTCTATCGGGACGCGGCCGAATGGGTCGCGGACTCGTCCGCCTCCGCTCTCCTCGAATCGCCACGTTGACCCGGATCCCGGTCGTTCTCGCAGCGATTCCGCTGCTCGCCGTTGCGCGCCTGGTCCCGGCCGAGGGGCTCGGGCTGGCCTTCCGCCTCGCCGCAGCTTCGCTCTGCCTGCTGATCCCCGGCGCGCTGATCGCCCGCGCGCTGCGGCTGCCTGCCGTGGCGGAGGCCGCTGCACTGGCGCTCGGCGTCCTCTTCCTCGGCCTGCTCGTGACCTTCGCGCTAGGCGCGTCGATCCTGGTGACGCTGGTCGTGCTCGGCATCGCCGCGTCGGTGGCGCTGCCGTTCGCGATGCGGGCCGAGCCGGTGCGGATGCACTGGGCGACCTGGGCCGTCGCGGGCGTCGGCGCCGTCTTCGCCGCGTTCGTCTGGCGCTTCGGGCCGCCGCTGGGAGGCGACGCGCTCTTCCATCTCGCCCGCGTCCGCAAGCTCGAGACGTTCGGTGACCTCTCGATCGACAGTGTCGGCGAGTTCGCCGACGGCGGGCCGCACCCGGGCTACGCGTTCCCGCTCTGGCACGCCTTCCTCGCACTGGTCTCGAGGCTCGCGGGCGTCGATCCGACGGACGTCGTGCTGAACGAGGCGGCGATCCTCGTTCCGCTCGCGTTCGTGCTCGCGTTCGAGGCGGGGCGGGCGCTGTTCAAGACGGTCTGGGGCGGCGTGGCCGTCCTGGCCGGCCAGGTGGCGATCACCGGGCTCGCGCCCGGGAACGGCGGCTCGTACGACTCGCTCGCACTTCCTGCGACCGCCGCTCGGCAGCTCCTGCTCCCGATGGTGCTCGCGTCGCTGTTCCTCCTCATCCGCGAGCGCCGTGTCGTGTTCGCGATCCCGGTGGCCGCGGCGTCGCTCGCCATCGCGCTCTCGCACCCGACGTACGCGCTGTTCCTGCTGATCGTGCTGGCCGGCTTCGGGATCGTCCGAGCGATCTGGGCGCGGCGGGACATCCTCACCGTCGGTGTCTCGCTGGCAGCCGTCGGCGTGCCCTCGGCGCTCGTCTTCCTCTGGCTGACGCCGATCATCGAGGACACGGCGGGCCACACGCCGAGCGAGGGGGAGGTGCGGCGGGCGCTCGAGCGGTACGCGCTCGAGCTCGACGTGGACTCGCTCCAGCGCTACGCGCTGGCGCCTGAGGTGTTCGGGCGGCGCGGCGCGGTGGCGGTCGCTGCGCTCGTGGCGATCCCGCTCGCCGCGTTTGCGGCTCGGCGGCGCTGGGCGGCATTCGTCGTCGGCGGTTCGCTTCCGATTCTCGTCCTGACGCTGCTGCCGTTCCTCTTCCCGTCGTTCGCCGACCTCGTCTCGATCTCGCAGGCGCGCCGGATCGCGGGGTTCATGCCGTACTCGTTCGCGTTCGCGGGCGGGTGCGTGGTGCTCGCCGGGTTCCTGCGCGGCGCGGCGATTCCCTTGGGGCTCGCGGCCGGGCTGTGGCTGCAGCTGACCTGGCCGGGTGACTTCGGGACGCATCTCGAAGACGGCGGGCCGGCGTTCGCGACCTGGGTCGGGCTCGTCGGCGGGGTGCTCGCGATCCCGGCCGGAATCGTCATCCAGCGACGGTGGGGGACGATCGAGCGGCGGGGCCTCTACGCGGGGCTCACGGCGTTGCTCTTCGTCCTGCCGGTCGCCGTGCAGGGGATGCGCGAGTGGGAGGAGACGGCCGGTCCGAGGGTGCCGCTGACGCCCGGGCTCGTCGACCAGTTACGGCAACTGCCGGAAGGAACGGTCGTCTTCTCCGACCTCGAGACGAGCTACCGGATCGCCGCGCTGGCGCCGGTCTACGTCGCGGCGGGTCCGCCGGCGCACGTTGCGGACACGGAGGAGAATCGGCCCTACGCGCGGCGCGAGGACGTCGTCCAGTTCCTCCGGACGGGCAATGTCGACATCCCGCGCCGGTACGGCGCCGACTGGCTGGTCGTCGACCGCCGCCGCTCGTTCCTACGCCCGGCCCTGCCGGTCGTCTACGCGGACGACCGGTATCTGCTCTACCGCCTGTGAGGGACTGTCCCTCGGACCTGGCTCGCGGGGGCACGGAGTGTGTGCCGGTTTGGGCACGGAGGTGTGACGAAACGCGCGCCGCCGCTCGCCGGCCGCCGCGCTCGTCGTACGGTTTGAGACGTGCCTCGCCGCCCTCGACACCTCCTGGGAGACGGCACGTATCACGTAACGGCGCGGGGCGTCGCCCGGTCCGAGATCTTCATCGACGACCACGACTACGGCGCATTCGTTCGTGCCCTCGGTGATGCGGTGAGACGGTTCGGTTGGCGGGTCGGCGCGTTCTGCCTGATGCCCAACCACTACCACCTCGTCGTCTCGACTCCCCGGCCTGAGCTCTCCGCTGGGATGCACCGCCTCAACTGCCTCTATGCGATGCGGTTCAACCGACGCCACAACCGCGTCGGTCACCTCTTCCAGAATCGATTCGACGCTCGGCTGATCGAGGGCGACCGTTACGCGCGTGACGCGTGCCGCTACGTGGTCGACAATCCGGTCCGCGCCCGTCTCTGCCGCACGCGAGCCGACTGGCGCTGGTCAGGCGTGTCCGCGCTCTAGCCTTTCCGCAGTGAAAGTTCTGCTCGTCTCGATGTACTTCCCGCCCGCGGGAGGCGGAGGCGTCCAGCGGCCGCTCAAGTTCGCGACGCATCTACCGACGCTCGGGATCGAGACGCACGTGCTCGCGCCGGACGACCCGAAGTGGGTGCACCGCGACGATGACCTCGTGCCGCCGACGCAGGCCTGGGTCCACCGCGTCCGCTACCTCGGCCCGAAGGGCCGGCTCCCGGCCGAGGAGCTCCACGGCCTCACCGGGATCGAGCGCGCCGGCCGCAAGGCCGCGCTCGCCTTCCGTCGCGCCCTCGCGCCCGACGAGAACGTCACCTGGAACGTGACCGCGATCCCGGCCGCCATCCGCATAGTCCGGCGCGAGAAGATCGACGTCGTGATCACGACCTCGCCGCCGACGTCGGTGCACCTGATTGGCGCCGCCGTCCGCCGCGCGACCGGCGCCCGGTGGATCGCCGACCTTCGCGACTCGATCGTCGCGAACCCACACCGGCGCACCGAGAGCGCCCTCGTCCGCGCGAAGGAGCGCACGGGCGAGAGCGTGGCGCGGCTCGTCGCCCGAAAGGCCGACGCGGTCGTCGCCGTCTCCGACCCGATCACCGACGAGATGCGCTCGCTCGGCGCCGAGCGGGTCGAGACGATCTCGAACGGCTGCGACTTCGAGGACTTCGCCGGGCTCGAGTACCACCGCTCGCCCCGCCTGCGGATCACCCATACCGGTAGCTTCTTCGGCCGCCGCAGCCCACGGCCGATCCTCGAGGCGCTCGCCGGCTCCGACGCCGACGCCGTCCTCCGCTTCGTCGGCGACTTCCGAGCCGCCGACCGCGAGTGGGCCGAGCAGCTCGACCTGGGCGACCGCCTGGAGCTGATTCCCTACCTGCCACGTCGGGAGGTGCTCGCGGTGCAGAAGGACTCGGAGGCGCTGCTCCTGCTCATCCCCGAGTCCGGCGGCCGCGGCCGTGCCGTCATCTCGGCGAAGGTCTTCGAGTACCTCGCCGCCGAGCGCCCCATCCTGGCGGCGGTCCCGCCGGACGGCGCCGCAGCCGCACTGATCGAGGAGACCGGCGCCGGCACCGTCGTGGCGCCGGACGACGTCAACGGTCTCCGCAAGGCGATCGAGGCGCTCGCTGCCGACTATCACGGCGGCCGCCTGAACGGCACGCCCCTCACGCCCGACCTGAAGGAGCGCCTCTCGCGCCGCGCCCGCTCGAAGGAGCTCGCCGAGCTGGTCAGGAGCCTCGGGTGATCCTGCAGCGCGCGACCGCGTTCCTCTTCCTCGCCACGCTCTTCAGCGTCAGCTTCGAGAAGATCCAGTGGGAGCTCGCAGGGACGATCGGCGTCGCCGGGATCCTCGCCGTCCTCTTCGTCCTCTCCTTCACGCTCGAGCGGCTCGGCGAGTGGCCGCGCACCCTCAACCGAACCGTCGCCGTCCTGCTCCTCTTCGCGGCGGCGTTCCTCGTCGTTTACCTCGCCGGCTTCTACAACATCGAGAGCGAGCAGGCCGTGGCGCAGTGGGCGAAGGGGCTGGCGCGCTTCGCGATCACGTTCAGCTTCGCCGCCGTCGGGATC
>Ga0081538_10002535_pt1 | contig 17782 bp, 15 predicted proteins | sample TabmetS5T2R1_FD_71022 | JGI IMG/M metagenome (GOLD analysis project Ga0081538, IMG submission 71022) | Tabebuia heterophylla rhizosphere microbial communities from the University of Puerto Rico - S5T2R1 | ecosystem: Host-associated > Plants > Roots > Rhizosphere ... | reverse complement strand
AGAATTGGGAATAAGATTGTTAAGTTTAGATCGCAAACGACTAAGAAATCAGCCCTAAAACCGACTTATTGTGCAAAGCCCCCAGTGGGGGAGAGGATACAGGTGAGGGGGCAGACGTGCAATCGCTCTATGGCTTATACAAAACTCAAAGAGATCCTGCACATGGGATGCCGTGGTCAAGGATAAAGCGCCACCGAAATCTCATCGATCGCTCTGTATGGCATAGGAGTTGCTCGGTAGCTAGCATATCACCTCACGTGCAAGAGTCGGTGGTGCTACAACACTACCTACGATGATTCGACTGACCTTGCCTGGACCGAAGGCCCTGGCGTGGCTCGACCATGCAGGTTACAGTCTCAACTCGACAGGAGGATAGGGCTATGAGAGCGACAGTCTTGGCGGCGATGATTGGGTTACTCTGCGGCGTGATGGCCTTCGGGCAGGCGAAAGCACCGATGGCCAAAGCCGAATTGCACAATAGGCAGGGACAGTTGGTCGGCATTGCAACGTTGACTGAGGGAACCAATGGCGTCACCATTGTGGCTCATGTGCAGAACCTGGCACCGGGATACTATGGTTTTCACATCCATGAGGCCGGGCAGTGCCAGGCTCCAGACTTCAAGTCGGCGGGCGAGCACTTCAATCCGCAGGGGACTGAGCATGGGCTTGCTGACCCAAAGGGCCCCCACGCAGGTGATCTACCGAACCTATTGGTGGCACCCGATGGCGTTGGCATGATCGTCACGCAGGCACCGCTGGTGACCCTCAAAGAGGGAAAGAATTCGCTCTTCCACAGCGCAGGTACGGCCCTGGTCATTCATAGTAAGCCGGACGATTTGCGCACCGACCCCAGTGGTGAGGCTGGGGATCGTCTCGCCTGTGGGGTCGTTACCAAGGCTGCTCCCGCCATGTAGGGCTCCACAGCCGTGCGTTCGGTGCATGGACCTGCGTGAGGAGTCCGGCCGCTAGGGGAACCATATGCCTGACAACATCGATGAGACTATTGCGGTGAATCATACGAAGATCGCCTACAAGGATTATGTGATCTGGCTCCAGTCATATGAGTTAAAGTCGGGAGGATGGGTGCCCAAAGCCTTGGTCGTCATACCCGAGGCGGAGGGAAACGGACAGCAAGAGCTGTTAGCTCCGGGGGAGACGACACTTGCCCTCCGAGAGGAGGCCGATAAGCAAGCCTTTACCATGGCAAAACAATGGGTCGATGAGAGGCTAGCGGGGCTTCGTCACGACCGGTCGATTGATTAACGGCGAACGCACTGCGGGTCGCTGCCGCCGCTGTCTTCGTCTGGGGGAAAAGCCAATCAAAGGCGGAGGGCGATATCGCCGGCAGCCCTCATTGTGCCATGAAACCGCCATCCACCACCAATTCGGCCCCGGTCATATATGATGACTCATGAGAGGCCAAGAACAGCGCCACAGAGGCGATTTCACGCGGATGGGCGATGCGGCCGAGGGGGATGTCGGTCGCGAATTCTTTGCGGAGCGCATCGGTGAGATAGGGGGCCTGCAAGGGGGTATCGACGATCCCCGGATGGATGATGTTGGAGCGGATGTTGTCCTTGGCGAACTGGACGGCGAGCGACTTGTTGAGCGAGATCAGCGCGCCCTTCGCCGCCGTGTACGCATCCTGCGCGCGGGAGAAACCGGCTAGTGCCGACACCGATCCCACGAGGATGATCGAACCACCGCCTGCCCGTCGCAAATAGGGGATGCCGTACTTGGTCACCCAGAAGACCGATTTCAGGTTAATGGCCATCACACGTTCCCAGTGAGTCTCCTCGGTCTCCAGGACTGAGCGGTCGCGGTCTTTCCAGAGCACGCCGGCGTTATTGTACAGAATGTGCAGCGCCTTGAAGGCATGAACGCCCTCCTCCACCATGCGTTTAACGTCGCCTTCGAGGGCAACATCGCCGATCACCGCTACCGCCTCGCCACCAGCCTTCCGCACCAGGGCAACGGTTTCGTCAGCGGCCTCGCGGTCGATGTCGGCCACGATGATCCGCGCCCCCTGCTCGGCAAACAGCAGCGAGGCCTCTCGTCCCATCCCCATGCCCGCCCCGGTGATCAGCGCGACTCTATTCGCCAATCGTGACATGAATCGTACTCCCGTCGACCTCTCGTCCGACCCTGCACGTCACCTTCTCCTAGGAAAGGGCTGCGGTGGGGGTCTAGATCCGCTCAAAATTCCGCATCAACTCCCAATCGGTGACCGCGCGGTCAAAAGCCTCTTGCTCCAGGTGTGCGGCGTGCAGGTAGTGCTCGACAACCTTCGGGCCGAAGGCGTCCGCCGCAGCCTTCGACCGCTCTAACGCAGCAATCGCTTCGCGCAAGGTCTTCGGCACCTGCGGCAACGAGGCATCCTCATAGGCATTGCCCTCATACAGCGCCGGAGGCTTCAGCTTCTGTTGGATGCCGTGGAGCCCCGCGGCCATGGTGGCGGCAAAGGCGAGGTATGGGTTGGCATCAGCGCCGGGAATGCGATTTTCGAGGCGAAAACTTGCTCCTTCGCCGCACAGCCGGAAGCCGCAGGTGCGGTTATCCCAACCAGCGACGATGCGTGTCGGTGCAAAAGAAGCCGCCTGATACCGTTTGTATGCGTTCACCGTGGGGGCATAAAAATAGGTGAACTCGCGCGCCAGAGCCAATTGGCCGGCGAGCCAATGTTGGAAGATCGGGGTGCCGGTGCGCCGTGACCTCGCTGGAAACAGCGGCCTCCCGCCGGCTTTATCCCACAGTGAGGAGTGCAGATGGCAGGACGACCCTGCCGCGCCGACGTCGTACTTGGCCATAAAAGTGAGCGAACGGCCCTGCAGGTCGGCGATCTCTTTGGCACCGTGTTTGTAGAGGGTGTGACGGTCGGCCATCTCCAGCGCTTCGGCATAGCGCAGATTGATCTCTTCCTGGCCTTTACCCCATTCCCCTTTAGAGAACTCCACCGGCACATTGGCTCCCTCCATGCCATTGCGGATGGCACGGATGAGCGGCTCCTCCCGCGTCGTCTGGAGGATGTGATAGTCCTCCAGATAACCGGAGACCGGGGTCAGACCGCGGTAGCGCTTGGTTCGTGCTTCTTCAAACGACTCTTTGAACAGGTAGAGCTCGAGTTCCGAGCCGATTTTGACCGTATATCCCGCCGCGGCGGCGCGCTCGACCTGGCGGCGCAGCACCCAACGCGGTGCTTCCTCGATCGGCTCGCCCTCTTCCGTATACACGTCGCAGAAGACCAGAGCCGTCTTCGGAAGCCAGGGAATGAGGCGTAGCGTGCCCATGTCCGGGACCATCCGCATGTCCCCGTAACCCTTCTCCCAGGAGGTCAGCTTGAACCCCGGGAGCGGTTCCATGTCGATATCCACGGTGAAAAGGTAGATGCAGGCGTGTAAGCCCTCCCCCGCCGCATGGTCGAGAAAATAGCGCCCTACGACGCGCTTGCCCATCAACCGGCCCTGCGCATCCGGGAAGACGGTGAGCACCGTATCCACGTCCCCCGCGCGGATCATTGCTTCGAGATCCTTGAAATCTAGCTGCCCGGCCACCGTTTCCTCCCGCGTTTTCTCTGCTTCTCCCGCCGAGCGGGCGAGGGGAAGGCTACCTCGCGGCGTTGCGGCTCCCTCACCCCAACCCTCTCTCAAAGGCGGAGGGGACTTGTGGGGTGGCATTCGTGGTAACGCTTTGCGCATGCAAGAGAAGGGAAGGGGACCGTGATATCGAGTAAAGAAAGGGCTATCCGAACCACCGATGAAACCACGCCACGGTCCTATCAATAGCCTGCTCCAAGGCTGGAGTCGCACCCTCAAACGGGTGCTTCGTCCCGAAGGTGTGAGTGCCACCTTCCACGAGTGCCAGCTCCGCCTGGCCGGTTTTGGCATAGCCGTGCAGCCGATGTGCCGCCTCGACCGCGACGGACTCATCGTTGGTCCCGTGTACGGTCAGGTAAGGGACGGTCAATGCCGAGACCGCCAGATCGAGGCTGTAGCGCTCGCCATTGGCTTGGATGTCTTCGAGATAGGAGTAGTTGACGAACATATCCTGCTTGGTACGCGCATTAACGAAGTTGTAGCGCCCGTCTTCTTTCCACTGTCGCAGCACCTCGTCCGAGTATCGGCCCAGGGCGGCCGGCGAGGCCCAAGTCACCAGGCATTTGAGGCGAGGGTCGAGAGAGGCCTTGACGATGGCGGTGCACCCACCACGGCTGTGCCCCATGATGCCGATGCGTCGCGCATCTCCCTGAGTTCCCAGTAAGACACCCGATGCGATGCCGTCCAGCACCGCTTCGATATCGTCAAGCTCCTGGCTAATGGTATTCTGCGCGAATTTGTCCAGCGCAGTGAAGTTGAGAGGGTCGTCCGCGATGCCGTTGCCGGAGAAATTCATCGTGACGACTGCGAAGCCCCGCTCGCAGAGCTTGCGGGACGTGTAAGGGAAAAACGCAAAGTCTTTGAAGCCCTTAAAGCCGTGGCAGACGATGACGATTGGCCGCGCCCCTTGCCCCACCGGCCGCCGGATATCGACCGCGAAGGGCAAGCCACGTCGATTGGTCAGCGCTACAGTGTGTTCGATCATAATATCTTTCCCCTCACATCTGATCGCGTTCAAGCCACGCGACATCGGCCAGATCCTGTGGGCGTCCGACAGCCTTCTTGTTCCGTATCAGGTGCGAGCGCCCGATCACACCAATCGTCAACCCCTCAACCACGATGGCCTCGCGATTGGACCAAGCCTCGTCGAATTGCACCCCGTCAATCGAGGTCAGAATATCGATGCGGCGTGGGGCCACACCGATCTGGAAGACCAGGTCGGGCGTTTTCAGGTCATCTCTTGTCAGCCCCGCAAGAGGAGCGCCGAAGCGCTGAAGCGCTCTCCAGACCCGTGCCGCATTCTCCTCGGAACGCCGAATCCAGATATCCATATCACCTGTCGCTCGGGGGAGGCCATGTGCCGCGAGTGCATAGGCCCCTACCAGCAAGAATTCAGCGCGTTCTTCGCACAATGCGGACAACATGTCGCGGAAGTCGGGATTCAGCAAGAGACTCTCCCTTGAAAGCCCAGGCGTCAACGGCCAGCTGCCACATCATACCCAGGCGCTGCACTGGCGTGGTCTGCCCCAGATCCGTCCCGTCTTCGTGGTCAGTCAGCTTGCGTACACGCACGACATGCTCTTGCATGGCTGTGGTACTACCCCTACGGTCTCTCTCGCTCGGCCCATAAAAGGCCTTCAGAACAACGCCCGCACTGAGCGGTCGATCGGCACATCGATCAGCGATGGGCCAGGGCGGGACAGCGCCTGCCGTATGGCGTGCCCCACATCCTTCGGTTTCGTCACCCGTTCAGCCGCCACGCCCAAGGACTCGGCCAGTGCGACGAAATCGATCTCGGGCTGGACCAGATCCATGCCCACGAACTTGCCCTGTTTGGCGGGCTCGCTGCGGAAGGCCAGCAAGCCGGATTTGAGAATGCGGTATTGGGCATTGTTGCAGATCACAAACACCACCGGCAGCGCATAGTGGGCTGCCGTCCATAAGCCTTGGATGGCGTACATGGCGCTGCCTTCACCGATGAGGCCGACCACCGGGCGCTGGGGCAACGCCAGCTTCACGCCCACAGCGGCGGGCAAGCCGAAGCCCAGCCCGCCGCCTTTGGCCTGGAAAAAGCTCTTCTCGTCTTTGAGCCTCAGCCACGCGCGCAGTGTACCGCCGGCCGTCACCGATTCATTCACCACCACGGCGTCGGCGGGGAGGCTGCGGGCGATTTCGCGCATGAGTACCAGGGGGGACATCGGCTCTTTCCCATCATCTTCGGCGGTACGGGACTCGAGACTGCTGCGTTCCTGCAGGCGCGACTCGCGCTCGGATCCCAAGCGCTTCCTAGCTGCATCTCTCTGTGCTGCCGTCATACGCTGGCGCAGCTGCGGCGTCAGTTGTGCCATGGCGGCCTTCGGATCCGAGAGGATGCCGACCTTGACCGGATAGGTTTTCCCAACTTCCCACGGGTCGGAATCGATCTGCACAACCGTCATGTCATCCGGCAGCGGGCCCCTGGCCGCATACAAAAATGGTTGGAACAGATTCAACCCGATCACCAGCAGTACATCGGCTGGCTCCAGCGCCCGACGGACCCCCTGACTCAGACTCGGGAGCACACCCGCGAAGAGCGGATGGTCGGATGGGAAGGCGACGGAGTTTGCCTGCGGTTCACCGTAGACGCGAGCCCCGAGGGTTTCGGCCAGCTCGACGGCCTCCGCCAGCGCTGCTGACTTGGACACGCGGTCGCCGACGATCATCGTCGGGTTTTTCGCCGCACATAACACCTCGGCCGCCCGGGCGAGAAGCTCCGGAAGCGGCCCCGGACGCAGGTCGGGTCGCGCAGCGGCGGAGAGATCGAGGTCAACCGATGTCTCCAGTACGTCCATGGGTAGCGACAGGAAAACCGGCCCGGTCGGAGGCGTCATGGCCGCTTTGATGGCCCGGCGCACCGCTCGTGGCAGGTCTTCAGGGCGGGAGATTTCATAAGCCCACTTGGTATAGGGCCGTGCCATCTGCACGAGATCGCCCCATAGCAAGGGCTCTTCCAGTTGCATACGCCGATCTTGCTGACCGGCCGTCACCAGGAGCGGGGTCCTTCCCATGTAGGCGGTATAGACCAACCCCAGGGCGTTGCCCAGACCGGGGGCGACGTGAAAATTGGTCACGCCGATCTTCCCTGAAGCCTCGGCATAGCCTGCCGCCATGGCCAGTGCGACCCCCTCATGCAACGACAGGATGTAGCGCAGATCGTCGCGCTGGGCGAGCACATCCATCAACGGCAACTCGGTCGTCCCTGGATTCCCGAAGATGTACTCGACACCCTCTTGGTGGAGAAGTTCCGCCAGCGCGTGCTTCCCGGAGATCTCGGCCATGCACTCTCCTTTGCAACCGCAGGTGGACTCTATTATGACCGTGTATCTCTGTCCATCTGTGGTTGATCGCCTCTTCCTATGCCTTGCTGAGCTCTGCGCGCACGATCTTCGCCCCGGCCACCATGGCCTGCAGCTTTTGCACGCACATGCCACGGGGGCTCCAGCCGAATCCACAATCCGGGTTGAGGTAGAGTTTCTCAGGTTTCACATACTGCAGCACCCGGCGGATGCGTGCCGCGACATCCTCGGGCGACTCGGGGTAGAACGATTTCACGTCGATCACCCCGGCCCCCAATTCTCGGCCATCGTCCCACTGTTGCCAGAGCTCGATCTCCGCCAATTCTCGGCTGGCGAATTCGAGCACGAACTGATCGGTGCGCGCCTCCAGGACACCCGGGAAATAGTCCCGATAGCTGCGCTTGAAGCGGGCTCTGCCGAAGCGATTGCCGAAGCAGATGTGAAACGCGAGCTTCGCCTTGACCCCCTGCGTGGCCAGGTTGAAGAGGCGGGCCATCTCCTGACCGCTGACATTGCCGCGGGCCGGCTCATCGATCTGGATGAAATCGGCGCCTGCTTCCACCAATGCCTTCAATTCTTCGTTGATGACGTGGGCAAACTCTTCCGAGACCTCGACCACATCCTTGTAGGCACTGCCCGGCCGCACGCGTGAGCCGAACGTCAGCGGTCCAGCGCACGTGGCCTTGGTGGCTCTGGTGGCGTGGGCCCTCAAGTAGGCAAATTCCTGCACGATGCCGAGGCCACTCGGCACCTTGACCTTGCCCACGGCCTCGTAGCGTGTCTGCTGGTCGTAGCCCCAAGGACCTGCCTGCCGGGGGGACGAAATGGGACGCAGGCCTTCGATGATACCGTAGTAGCTATCCACATAGCCGTCGAGGCGACGTACCTCACCGTCGGTGATGATGTCAACGCCTGCCCGCTCCTGATCGAGGATGGCGATGTCGGCGGCGTCGTTGAACAGCTCCTCCAGGTCGGACGGGCCCCATCTTCCCGCCTCGTAGGCGGCTTTGCCCTCATGCCACCAGCCCGGATGCCCGTGTGAGCCGACCACGGTGGTCGGCAACATTGGCAGGTCCTTCATGCCTTCGCCTCCTTCGCTGCCTGCCCGACAAAGTTCAGTAATCCGCCGGCTAATAGAATATTCCGCAAGCGCGGTAGCAAGTTCAGGTGGGTGATGACGGTGGTCCCCTTGGAGATATTCAGAATTTCCAGCGTGCTGGCCCCGTCGCGCACGTGTTGGCAGACGTCGCGAATCTCCAGCAGGTCTTCCGGCTCGACGGCATCGTAATCGGCCTCCTGGGCGAACGTCAGCGGCACCACGCCGAAGTTCACCAGGTTGTCGTGGTGGATGCGGGCGAAAGATTTGGCCAGGATGGCTTTGACGCCGAGGTACATCGGACAGATGGCGGCATGTTCGCGGGAGCTGCCCTGACCGTAGTTCTGACCGGCCACTATGACCCCACCCCCCTCGGCCTTGGCGCGCGCAACGAAGGTCGGGTCCGGATAGTGGAAGACGAACTCGGCAATGGCCGGGATGTTTGAGCGCAAAGGCAGGACTTGGGCGCCAGCGGGGAGAATCGTATCGGTGGAGATGTTGTCGCCGAGTTTGATCAGCACCGCACCGGCGATCGGGTCTTCCAGGGGGCCACGTGTGGGAAGGGGCTTGATATTGGGGCCACGGCGGATCTGCACCCGTTCGGGGTCGGGTGCGGGCGGCAGGATGCCGCTATCGTCAACGATGTAGCGCGTGGGGAGATGGAAGCGGCGCGGTGTCCCGAGGTCGCGCGGGTCGGTGATCTCGCCGGCGATGGCCGTCGCTGCGCACACGGCTGGGCTGGCGAGATAGACGCGATTGTCGGTGCCGCCGCTGCGGCCGGGGAAATTGCGGTTGAACGAGCGCACCGACACGGCCCCCGAGGGGGGCACCTGACCCATGCCGGCGCAAGGTCCACACGCTGACTCCAGAATGCGCGCCCCGGCGGCGATGAGCTCGGCCAAGGCGCCGTTGCGGGCGATCATCTGATACACCTGCTTCGAGCCCGGACTGACCACGAAACTGACGCGCGGATGCACCTTCCGTCCCTTCAGGATTTCCGCCACCGTCATCAGGTCGGCGTACGACGAATTCGTACAGCTCCCGACTGCCACCTGATCGACCGCCGTGCCCGCGACCTGACGTACCGTGCACACGTTATCGGGGCTGTCCGGGCAGGCGATCAATGGCTCTACCAGGTCGAGATCGACCCGCACATGCTCATCGTAGGTGGCATCCGGATCGGGTTGTTGCGGCGAGAAAGAGGCCTCGCGCCCCTGGCGCTTGAGATACGCGCGCGTCCGGCGATCGCTCGGGAAGATCGATGTGGTCGCCCCCAGCTCGGCGCCCATGTTGGCGATGGTGCCTCGCTCCGGAACTTCAAGGCTGGCGACGCCGGGGCCGTAGTATTCCAGGATACGGCCAATGCCGCCCTTGACGGTGAGGCGCTGCAGAATCTCGAAGATAATGTCCTTGGCGGTGACACCGGACTGCATGCGGCCGAGCAGTTCGACCCCCAACACTTTCGGCATACGCAAGACGTAGGGGCTGCCGGCCATGGCGGTGGCCACATCCAGCCCACCGGCGCCGATGGCCAGCATCCCCATGCCCCCGCAGGTCGGCGTGTGACTGTCGGTGCCGAGCAGCGTATCGCCGGGCACGGCGAAGCGCTCGAGGTGCACCTGATGACAGATGCCGTTGCCGGGACGCGAATAGTAAACGCCGTACTTGGCGGCGATGTCCTGGAGATAGGCGTGATCATCGGCGTTACGAAAATCGGCCTGCAGCAGCTGGTGATCGACATAGCTCACCGACAGCTTGGTGCGCACGCGCGGCACGTCCATGGCCTCGAATTGTAAGTAACACAATGTTCCGAGGGCATCCTGGGTGAGCGTCTGATCGATGTGCAGGGCGATCTCCGACCCAGGCGTCATACCGCCGCTGACCAGGTGGGATTTGATGAGTTTGTGGGTCAGATTCATGGCGTTTGCTCTCCACAATGGGTCAAGATACTCCGTCAGAGCGCTTCCCATTGCTCTCGATCGATTCTTGCCTGTCGCAATATCCTGGCCAAAAATTCTTGTCCGATGTCGCCCTGATGAGGATTCGGCAGCCGTACAGTAATGTCATTCTTGACCATAAATTGATGTTTTCCGCCGGAATAAGGACCTTCAAAGCCCAGTCGCTTCAAATACCGAATCAAATCTCGACGCCGGATTGGGCCAAGGCGGGGCATTAGGCAATTTCTTTGATGGCTAACTCGATGTCGCCAACAACCGGCAAAGGAAGATTTTTCGAGACTCGAAGCAAGATCCACTCTTCGAGAACCTCCTCTAGCTCCTCTCGGCAGGCCTCGAGCGTCCTCGCATTAGCATAGACACCTTGAAATCCTGGGATCTCGCCATAGAAAGTGCCATCATCTGACAAGATTTCATACCTCGCCTGATGCATGGCAGCCCGGATATAGCGCGTCAACATAATCGCACATCTCCTACGCAAACCACGGTTTTCCCTGGAGATAACTCTGCGGCACATAGATGTGGCCGTCCATGATGCGGCGGGCGGTACGCTGCGTGGTGACGCTCTCCACTCGCCAGTCTTCGCCCTCGGGTCGCACCTTAGCGCCTATGTCCATCATGCCAGCCGGATGGCCGATGCGCACCCGATCCGGCAGCGCTCGGCGGGCGACGGCGTGGACGACCGTGCCGGGGATCGCCGCTGCTACCGCCAAACACATGGAGGATGTGCCGGCGAACGTGCGGTGCGTCTTGCCCATGGAGATCATGCGCGACACCAGGTCGACCTGATCGGCGCCGATGGCCGCATCTTTGGTGGTGTGGTACGCGCTCGGAGGGGCCACCATGGCGATTTTGGGGATGGCTTTCACTTTTTCACGGGCCTGCGCCACGCTCTCGGCCATGCCCAGTTGCACCGCCGCTTGGGCGCGAATATCCTCTAGCAGCTGTTGCAGCGCGTGATGGGCGTCCAGATCCTGCGGCAGCTCTGTAGCGCCGGCGCCCAATTCTTCGGCCAGCACGAAGACCATGGGGGCGGCGGCATCGACCAGGGACACCGTGACCCGCCGGCCGCTTTCGAGCACCAGCGTGTCGGTGGCGTGCCCAGTTGGCAACACACGCCCTCCCGTTGATCCACCGGGATCGAGGAATTCTAGCGCAATACGAGCACCCGGGCCGGGGACGCCGTCGATGGTGTAGTCTCCATCCGTCTCTGCCTGTCCGTCGCGTACAGGCACATACGCGAGGTAATGCTTGCCGGTGTTGGTCGACAGCACACGCACCGGGGTGATCGGTTCGATCGCTGGCACCCAGCCTTCATCGATGGCGAATGGCCCGACGGCGGCGGACATATTGCCGCAGGTCCCGAGGTAGTCGACAAATGGGCGCTCGACATCGACTTGTCCAAAGGTGAAGCGCACCGCAGGGTCGCTGTCACCTCCACGCCCGATAATGCCCACCTTGCTGAGTGAGGAGATGCCACCGCCCAGGCCGTCGACCTGCCGGCCATAAGGATCTGGACTGCCCAAGGCTGCCAGGATGATCAGGTCGCGCGTCGGTGCGTCATAGGAAGCCAGGTCTTCTTCCTTGAAAAACACCGCACGACTCGTGCCGCCGCGCCAAAACGATGCCGGGATTTTCATTTGCATGAACGGTGCTCCTTGTTTTCTGCCTCTCCCCCAGGGGAGGACTGGATGAGGGCTGTTTCAGGGTAGCTGGAGGTCCCCTCACCCGAGCCCTCTCCCGGAGGGGGAGGGGAGGACGGGATCGGGGCGCGGCAGTACGAAGCTGTGCCGGCTCTAGCGATAGCCCGCCGGCAATTGGCGGCCACGCTGACCAGTATACAAGGCGCGGGGGCGGATGAGGCGGTTATTGGCATACTGCTCGAAGATATGCGCCGACCACCCGCTGATGCGCGCGCTGGCGACGAAATTGGTGAACAGCGCCAGGGGAAAGCCCAAATAGTACAGAACAGGGGCGGCGTAATAATCGACGTTGGCGATGATCCCCTTGGCCTCCCGCATACGCTGCTCGACCGTAGTGGCGATACTGAACCATTTCCGGTCGCCGGTCGATTCCGCCAGCCGCTGCGCCATCGTGCGCAAATGGGGCGCGCGGGCATCACCAGCGCGGTAGACGCGGTGGCCAAATCCCGGAATTTTGCGCCTCGCGGCCAGCGCCTGATCGATGTATGCAGCGGCGCGCTCGGGCTGGTCGATTTCCAAAAACATCTTCATCACTTCATCGATCGCCCCGCCATGCAATGGACCTTTGATGGCGCCGATCCCCGCCACGACCGCCGAGTAAAAGTCCGACTCCGTCCCCACCACGACACGGCAGGTGAATGTCGAGGCGTTCGTCTCATGCTCGGCGTACAGCAGGAGGCTGGTGTCGATGGTGCGGGTGATCGTCGCATCGGGCTGCTTACCGGTCAGCATGTAGTAGTAGTTGCCGGCCAGGCTCAACGACGCATCAGGCTCGATCGGCGCTTGCCCCATCTGCACGCGGGCCTGGGCTGCCACGACCGTGGGCATTTTCGCCGTCAGGTCTGCAGCCTTGCGACGCAAATCCGCGGGGCTATTGTCATCGGCCTGTGGGTCGAGCGTCCCCAGGAGCGACACGGCTGTACGCAGCCCCGCCATCGGGTGCGCCGATGGCGGCATCAAGCGCAAGAGGTCGATCACCACCGATGGGAGACCGCGTCGTGCGGCGATATCGGCATGGAATGCCCGTAGCTGCTCGGGTGATGGCAGCTCGCCATTCCACAAGAGATAGACCACCTGCTCGTAAGTCAGGGTTTCGGCGATGTCGTGGATGTTATAGCCGCGATAAGACAGCTCAGGGATGTTGCCGTCGATAAAGGCGACACTGGATTCACACGCCAGCACGCCCTCAAGCCCAGAGATCACTTGCTCGCTCGCGCTGCTCATGGTTGGCCTCGCTCACATCTGCACAGGTGTATGGCGCACCTGAGACTCGTGAAATGGCTCCAATGTGCTCGTCTGACGGTTGCGATTGTGGCGTCTTTTCGGGGGGGTGTCAAGAGAAAAGGCGGACTTTTCCCTTGTCACTGCTGAGGCTTGTGCGTATGCTGGCAACCCTGATGAGAGGCCGCCATTTCACCCCCACCCGAACCCTCCCCCTCGACTCTCCTAAGCCTGTCATATATAATCGCGCACATCATCGGACCTGAGCCATGCTTCAAGAGGGAGAGGCCATGCGGTATGACGTCATCGTGATCGGTGCGGGTTCAGCAGGGGCGGTGCTGGCAGCGCGGTTGTCGGAGGACCCCAGGCGCTCGGTGCTCCTTCTGGAGGCGGGGCCGGACTATCCGGACCTCGACCGCCTTCCAGACGACCTGAGACATGGCCATAGCTCCGGACCCGCGGCGGCTGGTCCGCACATGTGGGGCTATATGGCCACCGCCACGGCCTATCAGCCACAGCCCATGCCGGTGCCCCGTGGTAAGGTCACCGGTGGTTGCAGTGCGGTCAACGGCACCATCCTGCTGCGCGGCCTGCCGGAGGATTTTGAGAATTGGGCGAACTGGGGAAACCCAGAGTGGGACTTTGGCCATGTGCTGCCATACTTTCGCAAGATGGAGCGCGACCTCGATTTCGGCGGCGATTTTCACGGTTCCAACGGCCCGATTCCGGTGCGTCGGTACACCCGCCAGACGTTGCTGCCGGTGCAGGCCGCCTTTTATCAGGCCTGCTTGGAGGCTGGATTTCCCATCGACCCGGACATGAACGATCCGCAATCCGCCGGCCTGGGCTTCTGGCCCCTGAACAATCTCGACGGCCTACGGATCAGCACGGCGCTTGCCTACCTCGATCCGGCCCGCCATCGTCTCAATCTCACCGTCCGAGCGAATGTCTTGGCCAGGCGGATCATCTGGCAGGGCACACGGGCGACCGGCGTAGAAGTAGAGAGCGGCGGTGAGGTCTTTATCGTGGAAGGGGAGGAGATCATCCTCAGCGGCGGCGCCATTGCTTCCCCGCAGCTCCTTCTGCTCTCCGGGATCGGACCCGCCGACCATCTTCAGAGCCTGGGAATTCCAGTCGTCCAGCACCTGCCCGGCGTTGGGGAGAATCTGCGCGACCATCCCATGGTGATCGTCCTCTTCCGAGCGCGGCAGGAACCTTTAGACGATCGTGCGCCGGCGGTGCAAACGGGTTTACGCTATACGGCCGAGGGTTCCGCGACACGCAACGATATGTACATCATCCCCCTGTCGACGGCCAGCGAGCGGGGATCGGCGTTTACCGGAGGGCCTGGGAACCTCGTCGGCACCGGCATCGGTATCGCCCTGGAGAACGCCTCAACCGCCGGCCGGTTGCGGCTGACGTCCGCCGACCCGCACAGTCCCCCCGAGCTGGATTATCGCTATCTCTCAGACGCCTGGGATCGCGCTAGGATGCGTGCAGCCGTCCGTCTAGTGATCAAGTTGTCCCTGCATCCAGCCTATCAGTCTGTCGTCGCCGAGCGTATCACGCCGACCGACCAGGATCTCGCCTCGGATGAGCTGCTGGATGCCTGGCTGCTGACCCATGCCACCACCCAGCATCATTCGTCGGGCACCTGCAAAATGGCACCCGCCTCGGACCCCATGGCCGTGGTGGATCAGCTTGGCCGCGTCCATGGGCTTACGGGGGTGCGGGTCATCGATGCATCCGTGATGCCCGATGTCGTGCGCGCCAACACCAACGCCACGACCATCATGATTGCCGAACGGATGGCTGAGGTAATGATGAGAGGACATCCCTGAGGTGCTCGCGCGAGATCCAGGGCTGACGGTTGTATCGCTGGAACGGCAATTCTGAGGCGTCAACTCACCCACACTCAAGGAGGAGAGCACATGAAAGTCATCGATGCCATCGCTGAGATCATGAAACGGGAAGGTGTGCAGTTCCTCAGCTGCTACCCGACGACGCCCATTATCGAGGCTTGCGCCGCCGTGGGCATCCGCCCCTATCTCTGCCGACAAGAGCGCGTCGGCGCCGGCATTGCCGATGGCTATAGCCGCGTCACCAACGGCAAGCCGATCGGCGTGTTCGCCATGCAGTACGGTCCGGGCGCTGAAAATGCCTTTCCGGGCGTGGCGACCGCCTACTCCGATTCGACCCCGGTTCTGGTCCTGCCGCTCGGACATCCGCGCGACCGGGCTCAAGTCTTCCCCCTCTTTAGTTCAGCCCGCACTTACGCCTCGGTGACTAAGTCAGTAGAGACGCTGAACCTGGCGAGTGAAGTCTCCGAGGTGATGCGCCGGGCGTTTAATCTCTTGAAGATGGGACGCCCGGGACCGGTGATGGTGGAGATCCCCGCCGATGTCGCTCTGGAGGAAGTGTCGGAGTCAGCATTACACTATACGGCGGTGAAGGCCACCCATCCGGCAGGTAACCCTCGGGACGTCACAGAGGCGGCACGGGCACTGTTGGGGGCCCGCAGTCCAGTGATTCATGCCGGTCAGGGGGTACTATATGCCGAGGCCACGGATGAGCTGCTGGAACTGGCGGAGTTCTTGCAAGTGCCGGTAATGACTACCATGGAGGGCAAGGGCGCCTTCCCTGAAAATCACCCGTTGGCCTTGGGGAGTGGCAGCGGCGTCATGAGCCGGCCGGTCTATCACTTCCTGCGGGATGCTGATATCCTCTTCGCGGTGGGAACTAGTTTGACGAAGCACGGTATGGCCACCACGATTCCGGCCGGCAAGATCATTATCCAAGTGACCAACGACGAGCGCGATCTGAATAAGAATTACGAGACGCAACACCCCATCCTCGGGGATGCCAAGTTGGTGCTCCGTCAGTTCATCGATGCCATCAAAGATCTGCACGGCAGCAAGGCGCCGGAGCGCAGCGGTATCACCGCCGAGATCAAGCGGGTGCGCGAGGAGTGGCTCCAGGAATGGAGGCCGAAGCTGACATCGGACGAGGTGCCCCTCAATCCGTACCGCGTGATGTGGGAGTTCATGCAGACGGTGGACGCGAAAGATGCCATCGTCACCCACGATTCCGGCAGCCCGCGCGATCAACTGATGCCCTTCTACCGCGCCACCGCCCCCCGCAGCTACCTGGGCTGGGGCAAGTCGCATGCGCTGGGAACGGGGCTTGGTCTCATCATGGGGGCGAAGCTCGCGGCGCCGAACAAGTTCTGCGTCAACTTCATGGGCGACGCCGCTTTCGGCATGACCGGCCTCGATTTCGAGACGGCCGTGCGCACCGGCATTCCGATCACCACCGTCGTGCTGAACAACTCAGCGATGGCGATCGAGCGCCATTCCTTGGTCGTCTCCCATGAGCGCTATGGCGCCCGCGACATCGGCGGCAACTATGCCGATATGGGCCGCGCGATGGGCGGTTATGCCGAGCGCGTGGAGAAGCCGGATGAGATCGTGCCGGCGATCCAGCGCGCGCGCCAGCACAACGAATCCGGGCGCGCCGTGTTGCTGGAGTTCATCACCAGCCAGGAGATCAACTTCTCGCACCGGCGGGCCTTCTAGACGGCAAAGAGCCCCGTGCCGGTCCTCACCCCCAGGACAGTGAGGGGGAGGACGGCTGGGGGCTCACGCGTCTACTTCACGAGTCTCGCCTGGAGTGTAATCTCGGTCCCGGCGAGCGCCTGTGAGACAGGGCAGCCCTTTTTGGCCGCTTCAGCCTTTTCCAGAAATGCCTTCTCGTCGATGCCGGGAATCCTGGCGTCGGTCTCTAGCTCGATAGACGTGATCTTGAATCCCTCTCCCACCCGGTCGATATGCACTTTGGCCGTCGTATGAACACGCTCCGGCGTATAGCCTGCTTGCTCCAACATAAACGAGAGGGCCATGGAAAAGCAGCCTGCGTGGGCGGCACCGATCAACTCCTCAGGATTGGTGCCACCGCCCTGCTCAAAACGAGAGGCGAAGGAATATGCCCCTTCATAAGCTCCGCTGCCCAGCTTGACGCTCCCCTTGCCTTCGCGTAGTTTTCCTTCCCATGTCGCTTCCGCAGTGCGGACTGGCATCTCATGCCTCCTTGTCCACCGGCCACTACAATGGTGGCTGGCATCATTGGCACCATGACAGACACAGCGATACACGCCCTGCACTGTATTGTACCAAGGTCTGACACGTGTGGACCGAGCTTTTTGCACCGGTGCGATAAACACTCCTTTGTGCCAACAGCGGCAAAAACTTTGCCGTCGGAGTACTTTTTCAACGCACACGGTTCGATCCTAACACTCGCGGTGACTGAGCGACGTCTCCGGCGGGGATGAGACGATCGGTCCCAATGAATAAGCATGACAAGACATACAACTTTGAGAGTATTCATTCCCGTCGTCTCTCGTGGTGAGAATGGGGGCAGCATGTGGGGAATACAAAGAGGCCAGGATCGCCTTCGCATCAGGCGCGAAAGTGCACCACCAGAAGGGTTGTGGTGAGAAGAAGATGAAGGCTCAATGCCAGGAAATGGCCCGGCGGCGGCCGCGCCGTCGGTGCGACGCGCTCGGCCGCCACTGCCTATTCCCTTAAAACATGGGCTGCCACTGATGCCAGGTGGTCTCCTGCTCGTAGGCAAAGGCAAGCTGCAGGATGGTGGCCTCGGCGAACGGTCGCCCGGTGAGTTGCAGGCCGATCGGTAAGCCTCCCTGGGTAAAGCCGCACGGCATTGAGACCGCCGGGAACCCGCTGAGGTTGGCGGGATGGGTCAGACGGCCCAAGGCGGACATGACGTCGACGGTTTCCTGACCGATATCCACCGTCTTCTGTCCAATTCTCGGCGCCGGGACGGACACTGTGGGTGTCACCAGCGCATCGACGCGTCTGAG
>Ga0081538_10002534_pt1 | contig 17802 bp, 17 predicted proteins | sample TabmetS5T2R1_FD_71022 | JGI IMG/M metagenome (GOLD analysis project Ga0081538, IMG submission 71022) | Tabebuia heterophylla rhizosphere microbial communities from the University of Puerto Rico - S5T2R1 | ecosystem: Host-associated > Plants > Roots > Rhizosphere ... | reverse complement strand
TCATGGCGTTCTTGAGCTGGCACGAAATGGATGCCTTCGTAAGGACGGAAGGTTCGAGGCAACGTTCGATCGGATGGTTCTGTCCCACCTGACGTCCGGCCCATAGGTCAAGCGTCAGGTGGGACGAGAAGCGACATAGGCGGGGCGCGATCAGACATTATCCACAAAGCTGCGCAGCCGCTTGCTACGGCTCGGATGCCGCAGCTTGCGCAGGGCCTTCGCCTCGATCTGCCGGATGCGCTCGCGAGTCACATCGAAGTCCTGGCCAACTTCTTCGAGGGTGTGTTCGCTGTCGATGCCGATGCCAAAGCGCTTGCGCAACACTTTTTCCTCGCGCGGCGTGAGGGTCTGAAGCACTTTAAGCGTTTGCTCCTTCAGATTGAGTTTCATGGCCGCTTCTAACGGCGAGATCACCTTCTTATCCTCAATAAAATCACCCAGATGGCTGTCTTTGTCTTCCCCGATCGGAGTCTCTAGGGAAATCGGTTCTTTGGCGATCTTGAGCACCTTGCGCACCTTTTCGACGGGCATTTCCATGCGCTCGGCAATTTCCTCAGGAGTGGGCTCGCGCCCCATCTCTTGGACGAGATACCGCGACGTCCGAATCAGCTTATTGATGGTCTCGATCATATGCACCGGGATGCGAATAGTCCGAGCCTGATCAGCGATGGCACGGGTGATAGCTTGTCGGATCCACCAGGTCGCATAGGTGCTGAACTTATAGCCTCGGCGGTACTCAAATTTATCCACTGCCTTCATGAGCCCAATATTACCCTCTTGAATCAGATCAAGGAATTGCAGGCCACGATTCGTATACTTCTTGGCAATACTCACCACCAGTCTCAGATTCGCTTCGGCAAGTTCGCGCTTGGCTTCTTTATCTTTGGTCCGTCCTTCGTTAATCGCTTCCAGCATCTCGATCAGTTCTCTTTCCGAGACTCCCGCTTCCAACTCGATGCGCCGGGTCTTGCGTCGCACATTGCGCAGTTTTTTCTCATACTCTTGAAGCGTTTCGAGCGAATGTAGGGTTCTCCGACCGGGCAGGGTGCTCTGAGGCCCACCATTGCGTAAGTGGCGGAGGGCAGCTCTCAGTTCGTCCTCGGACATCTGGAGGTCCTGCAAACATTCGGTGGCTTCTCGTTTCGCTTGGCGGATGCGCTCGACCAGACAGCCGAGTTTCTGCACGATACGATCCAGGTGGACTGACTGGAGATTGATTTCTTTGATGAGGCGTGCCATTTTGGCGCGGATCTTCTTCTCCTCGGCGAGCAGCTCGCGTCGGACGTTCTCTGACAGAGTATTTTGACTCAGACGTTTTTTAATGCGCTTCAGTTGGAGGTCGCAGGCGGCGATTTGATCCATGAATTCGACAAGTTGATGGCGGCCCTGGACGCGCCATCCGACGTCATCGTCCTCATCGGCAACGGTGGACACACCGAGTTCATCCAAGCTGAGCTTGCCGTTTTTGAGCTTGTCGCGGAGGTGAAGCACCTCCTTGGTAGCCAGTGGGTTCTTGATGACGGCCATGATGATCTGGTTTTGGGCTTCCTCAATGCGTTTGGCGATTTCGACCTCGCCCTCCCGTGTCAGCAGGGGAATCGAGCCCATCTCGCGCAGGTACATACGCACGGGATCATCGGTATGTCCGCCTCCGGTTTCGCGAAGGGTCAGCGACTTTTCCTCTTCCAGCAACTCTTTGTCATCGACCTTCACGACCTCGACGCTGGATTCGCCATGGTCCGTATCGACTAACTCGATATCCATTTCGCCGAAGAGCACCATCAGGTCATCGATATGCTCCGGTGAAACGACATCCGGGGGCAAGATGTCATTGACCTCGTCATAGGTCAGGTAGCCCTTCTCCTTCCCCATGGAGATCAACATCTTCATGTCCGAGCTTTTGCCTCGTTTTGCCATAACTCTTTACACCTCCATGCGCGGTCCTGCCGTTGTGCTGCCTCGTCGTTGTCTAAGTCGGTCGATCACCTCCTAAGGCGATATGTCTTTACGGGCGATGCGATACCGGTCGTGCCCGCTTGATCAGGGTCCTGCGGAGCTCAGCAAACTGCCGCTGTAGCTGGGCCAATCGCGCCATATCCCCTCGCCGTTCCGCCTCATACATCCCCTCCTTTAAGCCTTTGAGCTGCACTTCGATTCCGCGCCGTTGTATGGCCGTACAGCAATCGTCGATTTGCTGCTGCACTTCTTCATCGCCCAGAGATTCCAGAACTAATCGAGCCACCAGATCACGTTGCTGCTCATCCGGCAGGCGCTCGAGCAAGACTGCCACCTCGAACTCGCCGCCATCTGATGCCAGCAGATATAAGGCTTGGAGAATGGCACGGAGACTCGGTTCCTCCACCGTGTCACACGGCAATCGCGTACGGGCATAGGGAATCCAGGAGCGATGTGTCAACAGCAATTGCACCAGCAGTCGTTCCGGCCCAAGACTCGGAAAATAGTGGGTCTGCGCCGCCGGTTCGGGACTTGGCGTCCCTTTCCTGAGCTTGTGCAGTTCGGCGGCAAGGGCCGACGGCGCGATACCGGTGCGCTTGACGAGTTCGGACAAATACGCCGTACGCTCCACCTGATTGGCTAAGTGGACGATCAGCGGCAAGAGCTTGCGGACATAGGCAAGCTTACCTTGGATCGAGCTCAACTCGTGCCCCTCAGCCTCCGCATCGAGCAGGAATTCGATAAACGGCTGTGCCTCCCGTACTTTGGCAAGCAAGGCGTCACGTCCTTCGGCCTGGACAAACGTGTCGGGATCGTGGCCTTGAGGTAGCAGCACCACTTTGGCATGCAGGTCCCCCTCCAGGGCGCCTTTAAGCGATGACACATGGGCGCTCGGCAAAAAATAGCGCACATGGCCCTGGAGAAAATATTCCTTGCCACGCAACGCAGCGGAGCGCCCGGCTGTATCGCCATCGAATACCAGGACAGCTTCTTTCGCATAGGCCTTGAGCAGTTGCACATGACTTTGCGTCAAGGCGGTGCCAAGCGTTGCCACGACATGTTCGACCCCAGCCTGGAACAGGCTAATCAGGTCGAGATAGCCCTCGACGATGAGTACCCGGCCCTCCGCGCGGATCGGCTGTTTGGCGAGATGGAGGCCATACAGTAGCGTGCCTTTCTTATAGATGGCGGTTTCGGGCGAATTCAGGTATTTCGGGGCCTCGGGTAGATTATCCAATAACCGTCCGCCTAAGGCGACGACGCGCCCCATGGGATTGCAGATGGGGAACATCAGGCGATCCCGGAAGCGATCGTAAAACCCGCGGCCATCGTCTCGCGCCTTGACCAGCCCGACTTCCGCCAGTCTCTGCGGCGGCAACCCTCGCTCCGCGAGGTGTCGTAACAGGCCATCCCATCCCCCTGGGGCATAGCCGAGCTTAAAGCGTTCGATGGAGTGTGCATCGATGCCGCGTTTGTTCAGATAGCCGCGGGCTTTTTCTCCCTGCGGTGTAGTCAGGAGCAACTGGTGAAAATAGTCGGCAGCCATCTCATTCATGCCGTAGAGCTGCTCTTTGTGCGCATCCAGCGGAGATGACGCGGCGTGTGACCGGCTTTTCGGCAGTGTGACCCCAGCTCGCTTGGCCAGGTAGGCCACGGCTTCGGGGAAGCTCATGTGTTCATACTTCATGATAAAATGGAAGACATTGCCTCCGACCCCGCAGCCAAAGCAATGGAAGATTTGTTTTTGGCGGGTTACGGTAAACGAAGGGGTCTTTTCGGAATGGAAGGGGCAGAGCGCCTTGTAGTTCCCGCCACCGCCCTTCAGAGGCAGGTATTCAGAGATCACCTCGACGATGTCGTTGCGCCGACGAATCTCTTCAAGGACGTCTTGAGGGATATGATCAGCCACGATAGCTCCCAGTGATCTAGTGACGGCGCTGGTGTCTGGCCCTTCGCGGCTGCGCCGTGTTGCGCCTGAGGGATATCCTACCGCTTACTCGTGGCAACGCCTCCGAAATTTGGGCATAAGCCTTGCCTGAATGCCCACCTATGACTACGCTGGTGCCCAATCAGATGCCTAGCACTTAGGCATAAATCTCTACCAAGGTCGCGCCCCATCCACCTTCTTGAGGGCTACATGGCGTGTATGCTTTCACCTGCGGATGGGACGTCAGGAGCTCGTGCACGGCTGCGCGCAATCGTCCGCTCCCTTTGCCGTGGATGATTCGCACGCGTGGCAGGCCAGCCGCCACCGCTTCGCCCAAATATTTATCAAGATATGGTAGAGCATCGGTGATACGCCAGCCGATAATATTGAGTTCGGGAGAAATGTCCTGCGCGCTGTGACGTCGGGCATAGGGCGGGGGGAACGGCGCAGGTGGTGGTTCAGCTTCGCTGAGCGGCTCGATCTGGGAGGCGGGAACCTTGAGCGTCATCTGCCCGGCCTGGACCTCGACCAAGTCCCCAGCCTCAGGCCACCTCAGCACCACGCCGCGAACCCGCCATTTCGGGAGCCAGACGACTTCACCCACCGGCACAGGTCTCACCTCGGGCGCGGGCGTGGACGTCTGCGCCGTCACCTGTTCAAGCTCAGCTTCGACCTGCCGTACCAACACCCGTGCTGGTTCTACTTCGGGGGTGATGCCCTGTCGGCGCACTTGGTGGATCGCCTCGTCCAGGCGTCGTCGTGCTTCCGCGAGCAGTCGACTCGCGTCGTCAGCCGCCTGCGCCAGCTGGAGCCGTCGCTCCGCATCGAGCTCCGCCACCTTAGCCTCGTAGTGTGCGCGGGCTTGAGCTGCCAGGTGTCGATCATGCTCGGCCTCGCGGCGCACCTGTTCGAGCGCCCGGAGCTCGCCCTGCAAGCGATCGGCGGCTTCCATGAGCCGATGCTGGTCGGCATCTACATACGTTTGGGCCGTGGCGAGCACTTCAGGTGGCATGCCCAGGCGCCGTCCGATGGCAAAGGCATTGCTTCCACCGAAATATCCCACATGTACATGGAAGGTCGGCTGCAACGTCTCCGTATCGAACTCCATCACCGCCGTGTCCATCGCCTCGTGGGCATGGGCATGCCATTTGATGGCTTGGTGATGCGTGGTCACGAAGGTTTTCGCACCCCGACGGTAGAGATGCTCTAGGACGGCAATGCCCAGGGCGGCACCTTCAGCCGGGTCGGTCCCCGCCCCGAGCTCATCCAAGAGGACGAGCGAGCGCTCATCGGCATCGTGCAGGAAGCTGACGATGTGCTGCATGTGCCCGGAGAATGTGCTGAGGCTTTGGGCAATGCTCTGCTCATCGCCGATGTCGACCAGGACGCGCCGAAAGAGCGTCAACGTACTCCCCTTTTGAGCCGGAATGTGCAATCCGGCCTGGGCCATTAAGGTGAGCAGACCAATAGTTTTGAGCAGAACGGTCTTGCCACCGGTATTGGGCCCTGTGATCACCAGCGTGTGGATCTCAGGATCGACGCTCAGCGTGGCGGGAACGATCACGCTCCTAGTACTACCAGTACTAAGGGCCGCCTCTCCCAGAAGCGGATGTCGCGCCTGAATCAGCGCGATGCGACCATCGTCGGTAAACTCTGGCTCCTGGCCATCCAGCATCCGGCTGAGGCGTGCCCGGGCCAGGATATAATCGACCTCCCCCACGCTATCCGCGATCTGCCGAATCGGGGTCTGCGCTTCCCACACCTCCGTCGTCATCTGCCGGAGGATGCGATGGACCTCGGCATCTTCCGCCGTCGTCAGCTCCACTAAGCGATTGTTCAAGTCCAACACATCGAGAGGCTCGACAAAGACGGTCGCCCCGCTGCCGGAACGATCGTGCACAATCCCCCTCAGCAGGCGCTGATAATCCGGCTTGAGCGGGATCACATAGCGATTGTTTCGGAGGGTGATGAGCGGCTCCTGCACCACATCTTTATGTTGGGTCAAATGCCCATCCAGTCGCCGCCGCACCCGCTCTCGCGTGTGGCGGAGCTCGCTGCGAATCTCCTGTAGCCGTGGGCTTGCACCGTCTTTAATATCGCCCCGCGGATCCACGACCTGCCCGATCCGCCGTTCGATAGATTCGGGGAAGACCATCGGCTCGGTCAGCGCGGCCAGCAGTGGATAGTGCTCCATGACGCGTCCAAAGAAGCGTTTCGTCTGCCGCGCTGTTGCGAGCAAAAATTGTAGATCGAGGAGCTCTTGCGGCTCTAAAATCTTCCCCTGCTGTGCCACTTGGTCGAGCAGTGGGCGAGGATCTACGAGTTGCTGCAGAGAGGGGGGAGCGTTTTCGATGAGTAACGCTTTGGCTTCGGACGTTTGGTGTTGCTTGAGGCGAATCAACGACAGCTCGGCAAGGGGCACGACGGTGGGCAGGAGCGAGCGGCCGAGTTCGGAGCTCATACAGCGGCCAAGCAGACGGCGGATAGCGCCGAACTCGAGGACGTGCAGGGCGTGATCGCTTGCAACTTGCTCGCTCTGACAGTGGATCATAGGTATGTCTTAGCGCGTAAAGGCATCCCCAGCAGTCCTTCCCTCGCCTACCGCAGGAGGCCAGTTCGCCTTAGGCGCGCCGCGTTGTTCCCACAGGCGTTCTCCTCCCAGTCGTCTGTAGGCTTGAACAGAGCGCTCAAGGAACGGATTGACGAGTTCAAGATACCCGACGACGGTGGAGGTTTGTAGCTGAGCCCTGATCGATTCGGCGAGGGGAAGATGCGCCAACAGGAACAGCAACACGGTTAAAATCACCACACCCTTGATCGAGCCGAAACCCAGCCCAACGATTGCATCTACCCAGCCCATCAGCAGTCCCTTGGCGGCTCGATGGAGCACATAGCCAACGATACCAGCAACGCCGCTCACACTCAGGAAAATCACCAGAAACGCTAGGTGGAATGGCAAGGGCTCAGTCAAAGGAAATCTGCTCTGCAGCCATTCCCCGAGCGGAATAAACTTGAGGAGCGCGAGCCAAAGACCTAAAAATAAACCGACAAGCGATAGTAGCTCCCGCAAGAACCCGCGCATAAGCCCTCGGATGGCGAAGCCCAAGAACACGACGGCGATGATCGGGTCAACCCAGTTCAATACCCCGTCCTTTCAGGGGATTCTCCATCCGGCCACGACCTTGAACGAACTGAGGGCTGCTCCAGTTCTCGCCTTAGAAAATAGGGCTTCCCTCGGAAGTTTCTCACACGCTATCCTTCCGGTGAGGAGATTATCAATGCGGACAGGCGACGACGGCCCGAAGCTATACGCCCGGCTCAGCTATATCATCTGATTTTGCTTGGCTTTGAGAGCCTTTTTCTTGGCGGCGAGTAGCTTGCGCTTGCGCTTCACGCTGGGCTTTTCGTAGTATTCCCGCTTGCGGATTTCGGAGAGGACCCCCGCCTTCTCGCATTGTTTTTTGAATCGGCGCAGGGCATTCTCGAAGGGTTCATTCTCACGCACCTTGATCCCAGCCATACACTACTCCCTTTCTGTAAATAAATTACCAATATGATAATTTCTGACGCATCTTGACAGCATTAGCGGCTTAAAAGAGATGTTATTAACTTAATTTAACATGAAAAGCCAATACCGTCAAGCACTTTACTCAGGGGGCTGTAAACGAGGGTGGAAGCTGGTTGATGCGGAGGCCGGATTGCCCAAACCGACGCTGGAGTTCCTGGAGCACTTCCTGGGGGGAGATGTTATGCCAACCCAAGGCGACGATCGCATGGAACCATAAATCTGCCATCTCATAGACAACCGCCTCGGGACGTCCATCTTTCGAGGCCATCAACACTTCTGCCGCTTCCTCCACGACCTTCTTCAGCACGTGATCCTGACCCCGCGCCATGAGCGAGGCCACGTAGGACTCCTGAGGAGCACGCCGTTTGCGTTCCTGAATCACCGCATAGATCTGGTGCAGAAGCCCCTCAGAGACGGGAGGGCGCGTGGGTTGAGGGCTTTCCGGAAGGCGGTGAAAAAAGCAGGAGCGCTCGCCGGTATGGCAGGCAACCCCCTCCTGTTCAACGATGACGAGAAGTGTGTCGGCATCGCAATCATAGCGGATCTCGCGCACGTGCTGGAGATGTCCAGACGTTTCGCCTTTCTGCCAGAGTTTCGCTCGTGAGCGGCTCCAATAGTGCGCAAGCCCCGTGGCCAGCGTTTGTTCAAGTGCCTCGCGATTCATATAGGCGAGCATGAGCACTTGTCCCGTGGCGGTATCCTGCACGATGGCTGGAATCAGCCCTTCTGTGTTGAATTGGAGGACGCTGAGGTCCGTGAGCATCGAGGTCCCCCACCCCTAGAGTGGATAACGTACCGGCACCCCGCGTGCCGCCAGGTAAGCCTTGGCCTCTTGCACAGTATGGGCGCGAAAATGAAAGATCGATGCGGCCAGCACAGCATCCGCCTGCCCCTGAGTCAACCCTTCGTAGAGGTGTTCCATGGTGCCGACCCCTCCCGAAGCGATCACCGGGATGTTCACCGCCGACGACACGGCGTGCGTCAGCTCCAGATCATAGCCCTCTTGCGTACCATCGCGATCCATACTGGTGAGGAGAATCTCGCCGGCGCCGAGGCGTTCCACCTCTTTGGCCCATCCTACAGCATCCAGACCCGTTGGGGTGCGCCCGCCGTGGGTATAGACCTCCCAGCGCGGTCGAGAGCCTGAGGCATCCGTCGTGTCGTGGATACGCCGCGCGTCGATCGCCACGACGATGCATTGACTGCCAAAGCGTAGCGCCGCGCGCCCTATCAAACCGGGATCTTTTACGGCCGCGGTGTTGACCGAGACCTTATCGGCGCCGGCGTTGAGCAAGTTGCGCATATCCTCGATCGAGCTCACCCCACCCCCCACGGTCAATGGCATGAAGACTTGCTCAGCCGTGCGGGTCACGACGTCGAGGATGGCCTTACGCTGTTCGTAGGAGGCGGTGATGTCGAGAAACACTAGCTCATCGGCCCCCTCGCGGTCATAGACCTCGGCCACTTCGACCGGATCGCCCGCGTCGCGAATGTCGACGAACTGTACCCCTTTGACCACTCGCCCGTCACGCACGTCCAGACAGGGGATAATGCGTTTGACCAGCATGGGCTAGGCTCCCTGCGCTAGGGCAAGCGCCTCGTCAAAGGTCACCGAGCCATCGTAGAGCGCTTTCCCAATGATCGCCCCATGCAACCCTTCGGCCACGAGCGGCGTCAAGCTCTGGATATGGGCGATATGCCCGATGCCCCCGGCGGCAATCACGGGACTGCTGACCGCCGCCAACAACTCTTTGAGCCGCGGCAGATCCGGTCCCTCCAGGGTGCCATCGCGTTGGATGGCTGTGAAGATCAGCACCGCCGGATGCCACACGTCGATCTGTCGCGCCACGTCCAGATAATCCAAGGCTGCGCTCTGCCGCCATCCCTGCAAGGCCACCTTGCCATCACGGGCATCAAGGCCTACCGCGATGCGCTCAGGAAAGCGGCGGCAGATATCAGCCGCCACTAGTGGTTGTTCGACCGCCAGCGTCCCAATGATCACGCGCGCGACGCCCAGGCCCAAGTAGCGTTCGATGCGCTCCATGGTGCGAATGCCGCCCCCCACCTGAACCGGCACCGGCACGCTGGCGACGATCTGTGCGATGATCGACAGATTCCGCGGTTCGCCCTCGACGGCACCATCGAGGTCGACCACATGCAACCACGGCGCTCCCTGCTCCACCCAACGCTGCGCCATGGCCACGGGATCGTCGGAATACACGGTTTCGGCATCCATCCGTCCCTGTCGCAAGCGCACGCACCGACCGTTTTTCACATCCACCGCAGGAATCAATAACATGCAACCACCACCGGCCCTCGTCAAGGGAGAAACCAACCTGGGCGCCAAGGGCCACAACGTGTCAGGGCTACGCTAGGTCGCCAAAATTCTTCAGCAGTCGCAACCCATGCGCCTGACTCTTCTCGGGGTGGAATTGCACGCCAAACATATGGTCGTGCCAGATGCCGGAAACAAAGCGCACCCCGTAGTCGGTCGTCGTGCCCACGACCGCCTCGCTCAGCGGTTCTACATAAAACGAGTGGGCGAAGTAAAAATAGGCATGCTCGGGGATGCCGTCGAAAATCGGCGCTCGCCGGCTGAAGCGCACCTGATTCCAGCCCATATGCGGCACTTTCAGCCCATGGCCCTGGGCGTCGGTGAGACCATGCGGAAACCGCCGCACGCGCCCCTGCAGAATGTTCAGGCCTTTGTGGCAGCCGAATTCCTCGCTTTCGGTCATCAACAGCTGCAGGCCGAGGCAGATGCCCAGATAGGGGCGTCCGGAACGGATGAATTCGAGCACCGGTTCGAGGAGGTCATGCTCGCCAAGCTGCGCCATGCAATCGCGGAAGGCTCCCTGCCCGGGGAGGACGACGGCGCGCGCGCCCGCGATGTCGTGAGGGCTCTGGGTGATTTTGGCGGCATGCCCGACGCGCTCGAAAGCCTTGTGCACACTGCGTAGATTGCCGATGCCACAATCCACGATGGCGATCATGGGCTACAACTCCCCCTTCGTCGAGAAGACGCCCTGAATACGGGGATCGAGGGCACATGCCTGGCCCATGGCCCGACCCACCCCTTTGAAGATGGCCTCGGCGATGTGATGGCTATTGGTGCCGTAATGCATGTTGATGTGCAGGGTCAGCCCGCTGCGCCGAATAAACCCCTGGAAAAACTCCTGCACCAGTTCGGACGGAAAGCTGGTGCCGATGCGCGGGCCCGGGAAGGCGACGTGGTAGATCAGATACGGCCGGGCACAGATGTCGAGCGTTACCGACGCCAGCGCTTCATCCATCGGCATGACGGTATGGCCGAAGCGCTGGATCCCTGCCTTCGTCCCCAGGGCGCGGTCAAACGCCTCTCCAAGACAAATGCCCACGTCCTCGACCGTGTGATGGTAATCGACGTCGAGATCCCCGCGGGCATGGAGGTCAAGGTCGAAGAACCCATAGCGTGTGAACGCGGTAAGCATATGGTCGAAGAATGGAATGCCGGTGGCGATCTCGCTCGCTCCACTCCCTTCGAGCGTCAGGGTGACCTGGATATCCGTTTCTTTCGTCGTACGTGAAATCGACCCGGTTCGCGTGGTACTCATGATCGGGGTTCCTCATGAATGTATCAAAGGCTGCAAGGCGGCGACGATGGTCTGTAGGGTGGTGGTCAGGCGCTCGTTTTCGGTGGGCGTCCCGACCGTGATGCGTAGACAATCCTGCAACGCTGGCGATCCCGGGAAGTAGCGGACCAGGATGCCCTGCTCTCCGAGGGCGTTCCAGACCTTTGCCCCTCCGGCGGCGATGTGCGCCAGGAGAAAATTGGCCTGACTGGGAAAAACCGTGACCCCCGGCATGCGCTCCAGACGCGCACGCAGTCGTTCACGCTCCCGGATGATCGTCTGAAACTCAGGCGCGAGCATCTCCCAATGGTGCAAGACCACCTCAGCGGCTACTTGGGAATACATATTCAAATTGTATGGTAAACGAACCTTGTCGATCTCGCGGACCACTGCGGGGTGGCCGATCAGGATGCCGACGCGCAAGCCCGCCATCCCCACCTTGGATAAGGTACGAAACACCAGTAGGTGCGGATAGGCTTCGAGCAAGGGTAACACCGTCTGGCCACTGAACGCGTGATATGCCTCATCGATGACGATCACGCCCGGTGCGGCGTCGATCAGTTGGCGCACAGCCTCGGGATCGAAGCAATTGGCGGTCGGATTATTGGGGGTCGCCAGAAAGGTCACCCGAGGTCGCTCCCGCTCGATGGCGGCCAGCATCTGGGGCACATCGAGCCCCCAATCCGCGGTCAAAGGCACTTCCACAACCTGCTGATCGAGCATCAGCGCGCCGATGCGATACATCGAAAACGTCGGGGCTGGCATGAGCACTGCCGCACCGGGCGCGCCACAGGCCATCAGGACCATTTGCACCAACTCATCCGAGCCATTCCCCAGGATCAGCATGTCGGCGGAGACGTCGAGCATCCTCGCCAGTGTGCGCCGCAAACCCTCGGCCTCTGGATCAGGATAGCGATTGATAGCCACCGTCGCCAGCGCCTGCAGCACCGCTTCCTGGACCACTGGAGGCAGCGCGAACGGGTGCTCATTGGCGTCAAGCTTCACCTGCCCAGGGCGTTTGGACGGATCATAGGCTTGAAGCTGCGCGACGACGGGTTTGATCAGATCGTGTCGGGTCGAGCTCATGTCACCCTCGCGGCTCAGACTGGGTGCGGATCGTCATGGCGCGCGCATGTCCCTCATACCCTTCCAAGCGAGCCAGCGTCCTCGCGGGCGCGGTCTCGTTCAGCAAGCGCTCTGCCGAATAGCAGATGACGCTGGATTTTTTGACAAAGTCATCGATGCTGAGCGGAGAGGAGAAGCGCGCCGTCCCCCCGGTCGGCAAGACATGGTTTGGTCCGGCATAATAATCGCCGATCGCCGCCGGGGAGTAGTGTCCGAGGAAAATGGCCCCGGCGCAGGTGACCTGATCGAGCCAGCGCTCGGCATCCTCGACCATGAGCTCGAGATGCTCAGGGCCGATGGCGTTGGCTAAGGCGATGGCCTCCTGCAGATCTCTCGTGTGAATCAGCGCGCTGGAGCCCTGTAGCGACCGCTCCGCTGCATCGCGCCGCGGGAGAGTGGCGAGTTGCTTCGCTAACACTTGGTGAATCGCCTCCACAAGACCAGATGCGGGTGTAAGACAGACCACGCTCTCAGCTCCCGTATGCTCGGCTTCGGAGAGGAGGTCGGCGGCGAGAAACTCCGGGTGAGCGGAGTCATCGGCGACGATCACCAGCTCTGTGGGGCCGGCCAACAGATCGATCCCGACCTCGCCGAAAACCAAGCGCTTCGCCGTGGCCACATATTGATTGCCGGGGCCAACGATCTTATCCACCTTGGGAATGGTCGCCGTGCCAAACGCCATGGCGGCGATCGCTTGCGCGCCCCCGACCTTGTAGATCACCTGTGCTCCCACGAGATCCGCCGCCACGAGGAGCAGTGGATTGACGCATCCCCCCTGCGCCGGTGTACAAATGCAGAGCTCCGGCACGCCGGCGACCTGGGCAGGGATCCCACACATCAGCACTGTGGAAGGGTACACCGCCTGGCCGCCGGGCACGTACATGCCCACCCGCTGTAGCGGCGTAATGCGCCAGCCCAAGCGACTGCCATCATCGAGGTCCAGCATCCAGGACTCACGCCGCTGGTGGCGGTGGAAGCGTCGAATGTTCTCGGCCGCGCCATGCAACGCGGCGAGCGTCTCAGCTGTGCATTGGTGATAGGCAGTGGCGATCTCAGATGCTGAGACGCGCATGGTATCTGGCGTCAGGGCGAGTCCATCGAATTGTGCCGTCAAATCCAGCACGGCAGCATCCCCTTCGCACTGTACACGTGTGAGGATAGCGCGCACCTGGGATTCTACCGCTGCGGCGGCCGCATCAGCACGCCTCAGTAGGTGTTTGAACTGCGACGCGAACTCAGCATCGGTCGTGGTCAGGACACGTAGCATAGCAGTCCATTCACCCCCCTCAACCTTCTCGGCTGGCAATGTGCTGGCTCCCCCTCATCCATAGCCAACCCCACAGAGCCGGCCATCACCCCGAGATCGGTGAAGAAGAGGCGGGGTCTCGTAGCGCACGCGACGCGTTGATGGTAGGCCGGGTTAGATCACTTGCTTCAAGCGGCCGATGAGATCAGAGACCTGCTCGTATTTGGTTTTCTGGCTGGCCCGATTGACGATGAGACGAGCCGTTACCCGCATGATCTCCCCGACCTCGACGAGACCGTTCTCCGCCAGCGTCTGACCCGTCTCGACCAAATCCACGATGCGTTCGCACAGCCCAACAAGGGGGGCGAGTTCGATCGAGCCCGACAAGCGGATGATCTCCACCGGGACTCCTTTACTGTTATAGTAGCGTTCGGTGATACGTGGGAATTTGCTGGCTACACGGATATACGACCAATCCGTCAGCGAACGCTCCTGCGGCACACCCCCCGGCTGAGCCACCACCAGGCGACAGCGCCCGAATTTCAAGTCCAAGGGTTCGTAGACGTCGCGATCTCCCTCGTCGATCACATCTTTGCCAACAATCCCCACATCCGCAGCACCGTACTCGACATAGGTAGGAATGTCAACAGGTCGCAAGATCAAAAACCGTGTCTGCTGTTCGGCATCCTCAAAGACGAGGCGCCGGCCTTCGCCCAGACCCTCAGCACTGCAGTGGATCTTCTCGAGGAGCGCCACAGATTCCCGAAACAGTCGGCCTTTGGGGAGCGCGATCGTTAATCCTGGTTTCACGGCAATCTCCGAATCTTCGCGCCGAGCGCGGCGAGCTTGACTTCGATCTGTTCGTAGCCGCGATCCAAATGATACACGCGCGACACCGTGGTGATGCCTTTGGCGGCAAGTCCGGCCAGAATGAGACTGGCGCTGGCACGCAGGTCGGTTGCCATGACGGGGGCGCCATACAATTGGGGCACACCGATGACGATGGCATCCGCCCCTTCGAGATGGATCTCGGCGCCCATGCGGCCGAGTTCTGCGGCATGCATGTAGCGGTTCTCAAACACCGTTTCAGAGATCACCGAGCGCCCGTTGGCCCGGGTGAGAAGCGCCATCATCTGCGCTTGCATATCGGTGGGGAATCCCGGATAAGGGGCGGTGACGAGATCGCTTGGGGAAGCGCGCTCTGTGCCGATCACGCGGACCCAATCGTCCCCCACCTCCACCGCAGCGCCTGTGGCGCGCAAATGGTCGAGCAGCGCTGAGAGGTGGACCGGGCGACAATGATCGATGGTGACATCGCCGCCGGTTATCGCGCCCGCGACGAGAAACGTTCCCCCCTCAATCCGATCGGGGATGATGTCGTGCACCGCCGGTTCCAGCCGCGGTACCCCTTCGATCACCAGGCGCGAGCTGCCCGCACCTGCCACATGGGCCCCCATCCGCGTCAAGGCTTCGGCGAGAGCGACCACCTCCGGCTCGCAGGCAGCGTTCTCGATAATGGTCGTGCCCGTGGCCAGGACCGCCGCCATCAGGATATGCTCTGTGCCCGTCACCGTCGGGGTGGGAAATGCAATCGTCGCGCCATGTAATCGGTCGGCGCAGGCATTCACATACCCCTGCGTCAGCTCCAGACGGGCGCCGAGCGCTTGCAGGCCTTTCAGATGTAGATTCACTGGTCTGGCGCCGATGGCGCATCCCCCCGGCAGCGACACGCGCGCCCGACCATAACGCGCCAGCAGCGGGCCCAACGCGAGAAAGGAGGCGCGCATGGTCTTCACTAAGTCGTAGGGCGCCTCAAAACGATCGATGGCGGTTGTGTCGACGATGAGTTCAGGCCCATCTGTGCGGATTTTGGCGCCCAGGGCCCGCAGGACCTGGGCGAAGGTTACGACGTCGCGCACTCGTGGCACGTTGCGCAGACATGTCTCCCCAGTTGTCAGCAACAGACTAGCCATGATCGGCAGGGCGGCATTCTTCGCCCCGCTCACGCGGACGTGCCCGTGAAGCTGGACCCCACCTTCGATTTCAATATAATCCATGCCGAGCCGCTCCCCCTTGCCTGCGCTGCGCCACCACCACACGCTCAATGCCGCCGTAGTCCTTCACGATTTCGAGCAACTCCCACTGCTGCGACTGCATCAACAAGCGCGACACATCGCCGGCTTGGCGATCCCCCACTTCGACGATGATGAGGCCACCGTCTGCCAGGTACTGCGGTCCTTGGGTACACAAACGTCGGTAAAACAAGAGACCATCGCTCCCGCCATCGAGCGCTTCGCGCGGCTCATACTCGCGCACCGTGACCGGCAACGCGGGCAACTCCTCGGTGGCGATGTAGGGGGGATTGGAAAGGAGCAGGTCGAAGCACCCGCGACGGGGATGCAGCGGGCTCAGGAGATCACCACAGAGGTAGTGTACACGGTCGGCAACCTGGCAGGACTGCGCATTGATTCGGGCCACGGCCAGGGCCTTAGCGGAAATATCGATGGCGGTCACTTCGGTGGCCTCAAGGCCTGCGGCGACGGCGACTGCGATATTCCCGCTTCCCGTGCCGATGTCGAGAACCCGGCAGGGCGAGTGTTGGCGGAGAACCTGCAGGGCATATCGCAGCGCGACCTCGACCACCCATTCGGTGTCGGGGCGCGGAATCAATACGCCCGGTTGCACCGCGAAGGGGAGCGACCAAAACTCTCGCACCCCGGTAAGATAGGCGATGGGTTCATGCGCTCCACGACGCATCATGCACGCGTGAAAGCGTACATGCTCATCGGCCGTCAACTGATAGCCGCGCTCACGGTACAGTGCCGCCCGCTCCCACCGTAAGCAGTGCGCTAGCAAAACTTCGGCGTCCAGACGTGCGCTCTCGACGCCGCAGGCCTGTAGATAGGTTGTCCCCCACCGCAACGCCTCATCGGAGGTGACGGTCATGCCTGCACTTCACTTTTCTCGAGTTCCTTGAGCCGCTCGGTCTGGTCTGCCTGCTGGAGGGCATCGAGCACTTCGTCGAGCTCTCCCTCGAGCACTGCCCCGAGTTTATAGAGTGTGAGGTTGATCCGATGATCGGTGACGCGACCTTGTGGGAAGTTGTAGGTGCGAATCCGTTCGCTGCGGTCACCGCTGCCGATTTGCGACCGTCGTTCGCGGGAAATTTTCTCCTGCTGCTCGTGCTTGGCGATATCCAGCAGGCGGGCGCGGAGGACGCGCAAGGCCTTGGCGCGATTCTTGTGTTGCGATTTCTCATCCTGGCAACTGACCACGATCCCTGTGGGCAGGTGGGTGACCCGGACGGCGGAATCGGTGGTATTGACGCTTTGCCCACCAGGTCCAGAGGAGCGGAACACGTCGATGCGCAGCTCCTCCGGATTAATGTCGACTTCGACCTCCTCAGCTTCGGGCAGGATCGCCACGGTCACCGCCGAGGTATGGATCCGGCCTTGCGACTCGGTCACCGGCACGCGCTGGACGCGGTGCGTGCCGCTTTCGTATTTGAGCTTGCTGTACACCCCTCGGCCTTCGACCGAGGCGATGATCTCCTTGAAGCCACCGATGCCCGTGGGATGGCTCTCGAGGATCTCTACACGCCACCCCTGACGCTCCGCATGCTTGCTGTACATGCGGAAGAGATCGGCCGCGAACAGGGCTGCTTCCTCACCTCCTGTACCAGCGCGAATCTCCACAATGACGTTCTTTTGGTCGTCGGCGTCAGCAGGGAGCAGGAGGGTTTTCAACTCGTAGGTCAGTTTTTCCTCCTGCTCGACCAATTGGGCCAGCTCTTCGCGGCCGAGTTGGCTCATCTCAGCGTCATCGCCGGCGTCTTCCAACAAGCGCTGCACGCCATCCTTTTCCTGGATGACGCGCTTGAATTGCTGGTACACGTCGACGATCTTCGCAAGCTCCGCCCGCTCGCGCGCATATCGCTGGTACTCAGCCGCCTTACTGAAGATTTCCGGACGGCTCATGAGCTCATTCAGCTCGGTGAAGCGTCGCTCCAGGGCGTCTAATTTATCCCACATGGCAAGTCCTCTACATTGCCGCCGACATTAATTCCGGGTGTTTGGCTCCAGGCCATACTTCTTCTGGAACTTTTCCACCCGCCCGGCGGTATCGACGAGTTTCTGCTTGCCGGTGTAGAAGGGGTGGCACTTGGAGCAAATCTCCACGCGAATCTGTGGCCGGGTCGAGCGCGTGTGGACCACCTCGCCGCAGGCACAGATGATCGTGCAATCGACGTACTGGGGATGAATCTCAGCTTTCATACGGATCTCCTTCCAAAATAACAGTCATGAGTAGTGAGGAGCGAGTGGCGAGTTCCTTTACTCATCCCTCCTCCCTCGGCACTCGCTTGCCGTAT
>Ga0081538_10002533_pt1 | contig 17802 bp, 12 predicted proteins | sample TabmetS5T2R1_FD_71022 | JGI IMG/M metagenome (GOLD analysis project Ga0081538, IMG submission 71022) | Tabebuia heterophylla rhizosphere microbial communities from the University of Puerto Rico - S5T2R1 | ecosystem: Host-associated > Plants > Roots > Rhizosphere ... | reverse complement strand
ACAAGAGCGCCGCGAAGGAGCCGCAGGCGCCCGCGCAAGGTTGGCAGCAGGTCGGCGGCGTCCGGATCGAGCGGGCCGAGCAACCGCAACCCCAGCGCCGGCCGGTGGCCGACAGCACGGTGCTCCGCTACGCCTGCAGGCCGACCGGGCGCCCGCTGCCGTCCCGCGACGCGGCGCCGGCCAGCGAGGCGGGCCAGCAGGCGCTGCGGGCCGCCGCGACGCTCGAGTCGATCAGATCGCTGTCCGACTGGCGGCTGGCCGGGGAGCAGGCGATCGAGAAGGCCAAGACCGCCGCCCAGCGCGCGCGCGAGCAAGCGCTGGCGGAGGGGCGGGGCGCGGGACGGTCGGCCGACGACGCGGACCGGCTCGCCGAGCGGCGCGGGCGGCGGGCGGCGCAGCAGGCGCTCGCCGGCTACGGCGACGCCCCCTGGCGCAGCCCGGTCAAGGAGCTCGCGCTGAGCGACGCCGACGCCCACACCCTCGAGGTGATCGCGCGGCTGCGGGTCGCGGCGCCGCTGCTGCTGGCGCGGCTGGTCGAGGAGCCGCTCAGCGACCGCGGGGTCCGCGACCGGTTGGGGCGCCTCCACGACGCCGGCCTGGTCGCGCGCGCCGACGTCGGCCTCGAAGGCCGCCGCGGCCGGCCGCCGGCGCTGTACGCGATCGCGCCCCGCGGGCTCGAGTACCTGCGGCTGCGGCGCAAGCAGATAGCCCCCGACCAGGAGCCGCCGCGCTATGTCGACAAGGACCGCAGGCTGCCCACGCCCGGGCGCGGCAGCGACGTCCCACACGAGCTCGCGATCCAGGTCGCGCTAGTCGCGCTGCGCCAGTACGGCGCCGCGGTGCACTGGCACACGACCCGCATGCCGGGCGGCCGCTGGGACGTCGGCATGATCCACCAGGACCTGCGCGACCGCACCCTGCGGCTGGCGGACCTGCTACCCGCCCCCGGTTACAGCGTCCACGGCGAGCAGCTCGACGCCCCCAGCACGCTCGAGCCCGACCTGTCCGTCCAGCTCCAAGGACCGGTGGACGGGGAGCGGGCGGTAATCGACTTGATGGTCGAGGTCGACCGCACAGGGCGCGGCGCCTACAACGCGGCCAAGTATGCCGCCTACGACCAGTTCCTCGGCGGCTGGTGCCTGCGCACGCGCCGCTTCGGCCGCGAGCGGCGCACCAGGCCGCTGGTCGTGTTCGTCGCCCGCCGGGCCGAGGCGATCCCGGCGCTGTTGCACGCCGCCGACCGGGCGATGACGCTCGGCTTCGGCGCACCCGGCCGCTACGAGCCGGCGGCGTTCGACTACCCCGGCCGCGCCCATACCGCCTTCACCTGTATGGAGTGGCTGCTCGCCGGCGAGGCGATAGCGCTGCGGCTGCCCATCCTGCCGCCGGAGGTGCGCGGCCGCGAGACCGAGCTGAAACCCGAGCGCGTGGAGCTGCTGCCAGAACAGTGGTGGCCAAGGCGACCCAGGTAGCGGCTTCCCGGGCAGCCGAGAAGCCTTGGCCGGGAGGCAGCTCGTCGAGGCGCGCCACTGCGCCCGCGCGCGCTCCCCGCGGCGAGCCGATAGTCCCGCCGTGGGCGCCGGAGCGATCGAGGCTCGCGGTGATCGTCCGCCACAACCCCTCAGTCGGTCGCGCACAGCGCCGGCGATCCGGGCGCGGTTGACCGCGTCGTCGTGCTCGCCGACCTCGTGGCCGTGGAGCAGGAGCACGGTGTCGCGGATGTCCGTCTCGTCGACCTCGATGGTCGGGAGCTTCGTCAGCAGCAGCTCGGCTCGGCACGGTGGAGGGATCGAGCACGAGCCAGTCCCCAAGGGTGATCTCGTGGCACATCCGGAACACATGCACGAAGTGGTCGACGTGGCGGTCATGGTCCTCGTCGAAGTAGAGCCCGCACTTGTGGGTGTGCATCGCGTCGAAGGAGAGGTGGGCCTGGCAGCCGGTCTCCCGCAGGACCTGGTCGGCCGCGCTCGCCCCTTTCTTGGTCGCGGCGAAGGCGAGGTCCTTGGGTCACGGTCGAGCGCGGCGGGCAGCTCAGGCGCGCGACCCCGCCGAGCAGCCCCAGCCGCACTCCCGCCTTCGAGGCGAATCCGAGAACACGCTCGCCCTCGGCGACGATGACCTCGAGGACTGCGGTCACGGCGACTTCATCGCCCGCTGGGCGTTTTGGTGCCTCCGAGTCGCTCCGCCGGCACGAGGGGCACTGATATATTTGGCGCCGCCATGCACGCGCGGGCGCTCGAGGAGGCGTCGGGTCGGCTACGTCAGACCACGCGGGCAATCCGCGACGGCGCTGTGCTCACAGTCGCCATGACGCTCCTCGCGGCCGGGCTGCTATCCGTCTCTCGGCCGCTCGGGAGTGCCCTCGCCATCGCCGCGGTCCTGGAGGCGGTCGTACTCGGGGTGCTGATCATGCGTCGCCGCCAGCAGCTCGAGCACCTGGCGCTGGTCCCCGCCGCGTACGAGATCCCCGACGTCGCCCAATACGGACGAAAAGCCACCCGGCGTCGCGAGCGCGAGCGCATGGCGGAGGCGTTCGGACGGATCCTCGGCGACGGGGTCGGTCGCCCGGTGCTCTGGCTGCCGGAACGCGTCGCCGCGCTCGAGCTCGAGCTGCGAGCCGTGTCGGAGGCGCTGCGCACGGCCGGGTCCGCCGTGCAGCCGCCCACGATCATCGCGTGCCGCCAGCTCCTCACGAACCCGGTTAAGAGCGGGCTCTACAACCCCAATCTCCCGATCGAGGACGTCAGGACGCGGCTGCAGGCGATCAACCGGACCCTGGCCGCCGAGCGGGAGCGCGCATGACCGAGCGGGAGCGCGCATGAGGCTCTACTTCGCCACCGACATCCACGGCTCCGAGACGTGCTTTCGGAAGTTCCTCAAGTGCCACGAGTTCTACGAGGCCGACGTACTCGCGCTCGGCGGCGACATGACGGGAAAGGCGCTCGTGCCCATCGTCGAGACGGCCGAAGGACGGTACTGGACGGAGCTGCTGGAGACGCGCCACGAGTTCTCGGGCGCGGACGAACTGGCGCGGTACGAGCGCATGATCCGCGAACGCGGCTTCTACCCATTCAGCACCACCGAGGACGAGCTGCACGACCTGGGGCGCGACCAGCAGCGGCTCGAAGAGCTCTTCGAGGAGGCGATGATCTCCACCGTCGAGCGCTGGGTGGCGCTCGCCGACGAGCGCCTGGCCGGCACAAGCGTCCGTGTCTTCGTCTGCCCGGGCAACGACGACGAGGCGACCATCGACGAGGTGCTTGAGGGGTCGACCCGGCTCGAGCTCGCCGAGGGCCGGGTGATCGACGCCGACGGCTATCAGCTCCTGTCCACGGGCTGGAGCAACGTGACCCCGTGGCGCACGTACCGCGAGGAGGATGAGCCGCAGCTCGCCCAGCGGCTGGAGGCGATGGTGTCGGCGGCCACCGCTCCGCCGGAGCGACTCGTCTTCAACTTCCACTGCCCGCCCGCGGACACCGCGCTGGACGAGGCGCCGAAGCTGACGGAGGACCTCATGGCCACGGGGCATGAGACCAGTCATGTCGGGTCAACCGCCGTGCGGCGGGTGATCGAGGAGTCGCAGCCGCTGCTGTCGCTCCACGGTCATATTCACGAAAGCCGCGGAGCGGTGCGCCTCGGGAAGACCCTGTCGGTCAACCCCGGCAGCTCGTACGAGCAGGGGATGTTGCAAGGCGTGGTCGTCGACCTCGACGGCCGCGGGAAGATCAAGCAATACCGGCTAACGACCGGATAAGGAGGGCGCCCGTTCCGAGTCCGAACAACCGGGTCGCAGCGCTCTAGGGAGGGGATCATGACTACATCCGACGCCCCCGGCGGCCAGACGCTCTTCGCTCGCAAGGCGACGGGGCTCGTGCGTGGGTGGTCGCACTTCGACGGCTTTCTCTACGCGTTCCTGGTCGGCAACACCATCATCGGCCTGTGGGTGCTCTCGTTCGCGCCCTTCATCGAGGACGTGGCGGTCTTCTGGTCGATCCTCCTCTGCGTCGCGTTCGTCGCGCTCGAGGTCATCGTGTACGCGGCCTGGGTGGCGGCGGTGCCGCGAGCAGGCGGCGACTACGTCTGGCAGACCCGCGTCTTCGGCGGTCCCATCGGGTTCGTGCTCGCCGCCACCGGATGGTGGTTCATCCTGTGGCACTGGGTCCCCATCTACGCGAACATCACCGTCATCGCTGTCGTCGACCCGATTCTGCGCATCTTCGGCGCGGACGGGACCGTCACCTGGCTCACCGGCAAGGACGGGATCTTCGTCTCCTCGCTCGTCGTGATTTTGCTCGCATCCGCCTATGTCGCCGTCGGCATGCGGGGCTACGCGAAGGTGCAGCGTTGGACCTTCTTCATCGGCATGGCCGGGCTGATCGTCGCTGCCCTCTTCCTGCTGTTCTCCTCCAAGTCGGGCTTCATCAGCGCGTTCAACCGGGAGGCCGCGGACCTGTATGGCGCCACGGGGAACGCGTACCAGCAGACACTCGAGGCGGGCGGCACGGAGTGGCCGAGTGCGTACGGCGGGTCGCTAGAGGGCGCGATCAAGTTCGTGCCGTTTCTGCTGTTCTTCCTCCTATGGCCGAACTGGGGCGCGACGCTCGCGGGCGAGGTGCGCGGGGTGTCGAGCTTCTGGCGGAACGTGAGGACGATGGGGGCGGCGCTGGCGCTCTCCGGAGGCGCCGCTCTCGTCTTCATCGTCCTGATCAACAAGACGATGGGCTGGGACTTCTTCATGGCGTCGAGCAACGCCTACTGGAGTGGGGAGGCCCCGGTCCCCGACTATCCGGCGCCGGTCATGTTTGCCGCTTGGTTGTCGGATAGCGCCGTGGTGCAGTTCCTCGTGATCACCGCCGCGGGGATGCTGGTGCTGAGCTGGTACGGGAGCGTCTTCCTATCCTCGACTCGGATGATCTTCGCAGCGGCGTTCGATCGCGTCCTCCCCGAGTGGACGGCGAGCGTCTCCGCTCGCACCCACGTGCCGTACGTGGCGCTTGCGTTGATGACGGTGCCGTCGGTGGTCGTCTCCGCGCTGTACGCGTACTGGGGGGACTTTGCGACGTACACGCTCGACGCGACGCTGGTGATCGCAATCACCTTCCTCGGCACCGCCCTGGCTGGGATCGTCATGCCGTGGCGGCTGCGCCGCGCGTACGAGGCGTCCCCTGTGGCCGGACTGCGGATCGGCCCGGTGCCGCTCGTCTCCGCGGCCGGGGTCGGTTTCGCGGTCTTCCTCGTGGTCAACCTCGTGCTGTGGCTGCGCGACGACGTGTACGGCGTGAACAACGACGACTCGCTCATCTATATGGGGGTGCTGTACCTGCTGGCCATCGCGATCTATGTGGTGGCCGTGATCGTCCGCCGTCGCGAGGGGATGGGGCTCGAAGCAGTTCAGCGCGAGATCCCGTACGAGTAGTGGCCGCGCAGCAACTCGACATCGATGGCAGCGTCGCCGTGGTCACGGGCGCCGCACAGGGAATCGGTCGCGCAGTCGCGCTGCGCCTCGCCCAGGAGGGGGCGCGTCTCGCGTTGCTCGACATCGTGGACGCACGGGAGACGGCGTCCGCGATCGAGTCGCGCGGCGCTGAGGTGTGGCAGCACAGGACGGATCTCACCGACGTGGCGTCCATCGCCGCCGCGTTCAGGGTGCTCGACGCCCGCTGGGGGCCGCCCGCGGTGCTGGTGAACGTGGCCGGTGTCTTCGCCGACCTGCCGTTCCTCGAGACGCCGCCGGAGGCTTACGACCGGGTCATGGCGGTGAATGCGCGCGGCGTCTTCTTCTGCTCGCAGGAGGCGGCGCGCCGGATGGCGGCGGAGGGCGGCGGGCGCATCGTCAACATCCTCTCCACCGCCTCGGCGCAGGGCTTTGCGCTGGAGTCAGCGTACTGCGCCTCGAAGGGCGCCGCACTGCTCCTCACCCGGACGATGGCGGTCGAGCTGGGCCGGTATGGGATCCAGGTCAACGGCGTCGGCCCGGGGACGGTTCGGACGGCGATGGGAGGCGAGTACCTCGGCCATGGTCCGATCGCTCCGCACGAGCTCGCCCGTACGCCGCTCGGCCGCTTCGGCGAGCCGGAGGAGATCGCGGACGCCGTCGCGTTCCTCGCCACCCGTGCGGCCTGGATGACCGGCCAGGTGCTCTACGTCGACGGCGGCTTCCTCGCTGCCGGGCTGCCCTGGCTCGAGGAGCTCGCCGAGGAAGGGCCGGTCAGCCGCCCCGCTTGACGATGTACCCGGCGTCGACGGGGAGCGCGATACCCGTGACGAGCCGGGAGCGCTCGGAGACCAGCCACAGGACGCCCTGTGCCACCTCGGCGAAGTCGGGCTGGCCGCCCTTCTCGAAGAGGTTCTCGCGGCCGGAGGCCTCGTCGAACTCCTCGTAGGTGGCGCCGGGTTTTCCCGTGACCTGCTCCCAGTAATCCGGGGTCGCCATCGTCGGCGGCGGCCCCGCCCCCTTGTCGGCCATCTGGGTGGGACAGACGGCGTTCACGTTGATCTCGTATGGCCCGAGCTCCAGCGCGAGCGTCTTGGCCAGATGGATGGCACCGGCCTTGGCCGCGTTGTAGTGCGCGTAGCCCGCCTCGACCCGAAGGCCGTTCCGGGACGCCACGACGACGATCTTGCCCCGCCCGGCGCGGATCATGTTCGGCACCACGTACTTCGTGGTGAGCCAGACTCCCTTGAGGCAGACGTCAACGACGTAGTCCCACTCCTGCTCGCTTAACTCCCATGAGCTCCCGAGCGTGGCGACGCCTGCGTTCGCGACCAGGATGTCGATGCCGCCGAGCTCCTCGACCGTCGTGTGCGCCATCCGCTCGCAGTCGGAGGCCCGGGTGACGTCCGCCTCGATGCCGGTCGAGCGCCGGCCCTTCGCCCGGATCTCGGCCACCGTCTCGGCGAGGAGTTGCGCGCTGGACGCGCGCTGATCGTCGGGGCGCCGGCGGTGGCCGGTGTCGGCGATGGCGACGTCCGCACCCTCTTCGGCAAGGAGGTGCGCGACGGCGCGACCGAAGCCGCGCGCACCGCCCGTCACGAGCGCCGTCTTCCCATCGAGCTCGCCCACGCTCATCCGCCTCCCTTGAGGTCGAGCCTTTCACGGACCTCCTCAGGCCCGAGGACGCGCACGTTCATCGCCTCCAGGATGCGGACGGCGCGCTCCACGAGCTGATCGTTCCTCGCGAGGGTGCCGCGCGCGAGGTAGAGGTTGTCCTCCAGGCCGACGCGGACGTTGCCGCCGAGCAGCGCGGCCATGGCCACGAACGGCAGCTGCATGCGTCCGATCGAGAAGGCCGAGAAGACCGCGCCTGGAGGGAGCTCCGCCACCATCGCGTGCAGCGTCAGCGGGCCGTCCGGCGCACCGTAGGGAATGCCCGTGCAGAGCTGGAGGAGCACGGGCTCCTCGATCAGGCCCTCGTCGAGCATCTCCTTCACCATGACGAGGTGGCCCGTGTCGAACACCTCGAGCTCGGGCCGCACACCGAGCGCCCGGACACGCTGCGCCATGGCACGCAGCATGGTCGGCGTGTTGACCATGATGTAGTCGCCGCCGGCGGCGAAGTTCATCGTGCCGCAGTCGAGCGTGCAGATCTCCGGCAGGAGCTCGGCGACGTGGAGCAGGCGCTCCTCGGCACCGGCCATGTCGCTGCCCGAGGCGTCGAGTGGCAGCGGCGCCTCGGCGCCGCCCAGCACCAGATCGCCACCCATTCCAGCCGTGAGGTTCAGCACGACGTCGACGTCCGCGGAACGGACGCGCTCGACGACCTCGCGGTAGAGCCGCGGGTCGCGTGATCCTCTTCCCGTCGTGGGATCGCGGACGTGGACGTGTGCCACGGCGGCTCCAGCCTTGGCCGCCTCGATCGCCGCGTCGGCGATCTGCGCCGGCGTTACCGGCACGCGGTCGCTTCGGCCGACGGTGTCGCCCGCGCCCGTGACCGCGCACGTGATGAAGACCTCCCAGTTCATCGCAGGCCGATGCCCCTCCCGGCCTGCGGCGGCCGGGGGATAGGTGCGTGCGCAGCAGCGATGCGAGCGAGGTGCGAGCGCACCCTGGATGGGAACGGGACGACTCGATGTGTCGCATGGTCGGCGTGGACGAAGAGGAGCTCGCAGGTCGCCGAGGGCCGCTCGTCGTCGTCCCCCACGAGCATTGTGTGGAGGACGTGAAGACGCTTGTCATCGACGCCGAGGAGCACGGACGTGAACGCGAGCCGCTCACCCTCTCGCACCTCTCTCAGGAACGAGAGATGCATCTGCGCCGTGTACACCGTTCCACCGTCCTGCCGGACGTAGTCGGATCCGATCCCGAGCCACTCGAGAAAAGCGGTCGTCGCTTTGGAGAACGCGATCGCGTAGGAAGCGTCAACCATGTGGCCGTTGTAGTCGATCGAGTCTCCTGGCACCCGGCCGCCGTCTACGCGGAACGGTTCGGGACCGTCGCAATCGGACCGGGCGGTCGGCACGTCAGGGCTCATCGTGGGACCGTTTGCCGCCTCGGATGTGCGAGGTCCCGAAGGACGTAGTTGGCAGCACGATTCGAGATCGTATTTGGCGAGCGAAACGTCGTAGTAGCGGGTAAGCACACCGCCAGCGGCTAACCACGCCTACCAATGATTCACGAGACGGTCAAGGTTGCGCTCACTCCGGGGAAGCAGGACATCCGGCTGAAGCCGTACCGCAACGGCGGCGGCGAATAACCCAGTTCAGCTGAGTACGAGCAGTCCCTCCGCTCGCCAGGAGCGCACACTTCTCGGCTACATCGTGGCTACATCGAGAGTCCTCCGGCCGCGAATTGCCGGCCGCAGAGACGAACCAGCCGCATTTGCCGTCGCCTTCCCAAGGCAAAGGCCGCGGGTTCGAGAGCCGTCGGCCGCCTTTGGGTGCCTTCCAGTGGTCCATCAGCGCCCCTCAGGCGGCGACGGGCAAGCTGGCCCTACAGCAGCTCCCGACGGACGGTCTCCGTCCAGTGCCTCGTGAAATAGGGGACCTCGTTGACCGTCACCTCCACGGAGATGGTGATGTGGAAGTGAGTGGCGGAACCCTGGATCGTCACCGCCGAACGGGCCTCGATCACGTTGTTCGGCCGTGCGAGCCGGGAGCGGTGCTTTCCTCGGGCACTCGCGGCGGCGGGGTTCCTGGGATCGACATGGTCGAGCATCATGAACTCCTCCACGAGCACCGTCTGCTCGTCTATCCGCCTCTCGGTCGAGAACGCCGCTCGCACGGTCGTGCTCCCCGTGAAGGCGTCCACCACGATCTCCCAGGTCGGTGCGCGTGGAGAGGACGAGAATGCGGCCACGCCCTTTGACGCCGTGACGAAGTCCGGCGGCTCCCCACTCCCGCCGGCGGGAGCCACCGGGAGGACCACGTGCGACGGATAACAGGGCCCCCGGTGAACGCCGTTGTGGGCCGGCTCCGGTGTCGGCCAGACGTTCGGGAAGTCGGCACTGGCGATCGCGACGCGAATTCGATGACCGGCATCGAACCGCCATGCGGTCGCATCGATCGGGATCTCGAGAGCGGTTACCTCACCCGGCTCGAGCGGCGTGGGCTTGGTGAGCGAGAGGCGGCGGGTCGCATTCAGCATCCCCTTCGCCACCAGGTGAGACTCGCCGTCGGGGCTGACGTCCGCGATCGAGACACAGAACCCGATCACCGCGGCCGTCGAGTCCACGTGCAGCAGTGCCCGTGGTCGCCCCAGTACGTGGACGCTCTGGTCCAGCGGCTCGGTCGTATAGGTGAGGGAGAGCGCCTCATCCGGGCGCTGGTCCCCAGGTAGACCGAATGTCACGCCTCCCGACCAGAGCCCTCCGCACACGCCCACGGTCGGCACGTACTCGAAGGAGTCGCGTCCGTCCGCGGCCGCTTCCCGGGACAGCTTTCCGGCTTCACCGAGGTGGAGGACGAGCTCGGACGCGCCCGGCGGAGGCCACGCGGTCTCCCCTCGCCAGACACCCGTAGTGTCGACGCGGTCGACGAGTGGCGGGTCCCAATGCTGTTCGAAGACGATGACGGGCGGCTCGTCCATGATGCCCGTGTCCTCGCCCTTGCACCAATGGTCGAGCCACCGAGCGACCTCGCGAATGTAGTCGATTCGAGGGCCTGGAACGGCCTCGTCCGGGAGTGCGTGGTTCCACGGGCCGACCAGGAGCTTGCGAGGGACCGTCAGTCGTGAGTAGAGCTCGAACGGCGGATTCGGGTATCCGTCCCTCCAGCCGCCGATCATGAAGACCGGGCAGCGAATGCGGTCTGCAACGTCGCCGACGGACCCATTTCGCCAGTAGGGGCCGTCGGTCTGGTGGCGAAGCCAGCGGAGCAGATACGGCTCATTACTCGCGAGGTGCTCCTCCCAGGTGCTGGCCCAGTCCTCACCGGAAACCGGGCTCGGCGGCAGCGCGTTGCGGGCAACCATCGCGTTCCCGTAGAAACCGGGGTCGTAGTACATGCGCAGAAGGCCACCGCGATAGTGGCAGTCGTCCCTGTACCGGTCGTGCGTGAAATCGATCGGGATGATGCTCGTCAGGTGCTGAGGGTCGTGCGTGGCGACCTGAAGCGCCGTGAACCCCCCGTACGAGATGCCCATCATGTTCACGTGCCCGTCGCAGAACCGCTGAGCGGCGAGCCATTCGACGGTGTCGTGGCCATCGAGCTGCTCCTCGAGCGTGTACTCGTCGACTGCGACCCCTTGGGAGGCGCCTGTTCCGCGGGTGTCGACCCGCGCCACCACGTAGCCGCGCATGACGAGTCCCTCGTAGAAGCGCGAGCCGGGGGTGACGTCGTCCTTTCGGTACGGGATGTAGTCAAGGACGACGGGAAGCGGAGGCCCGTCCATCGGACCGCCGGCCGGAAGGTAGAGGTCGCCGGCCAGTAGGACGCCGTCTCGCATCGGTATCCGAACGTTTCTGACGACGCGCACCCCCCGATGCACCGCTGCGGAGGTCACGATCCGTCCTTATCCGTGCCGGATCCGGCGCGGGAAAGCGCTATGGCTGCTCGGACGGCGCGCACGGCGTCACGGCCGTTGATGGGCAGCGACGCGAGATACGGTCTAGCGGACGCGGAGGACCACCTTCCCGAACCGGTCCGGCTCGCCGAGCCGGCGCGCCGCGAGGGCGATCTCGGCGAGCGGGTGGATGCGATCGATCACCGGTCGCCACGCCGCGGTCCGGACATGATCGAGCATTGCTCGGAACTCCCGCGGGCTGCCCATCGACGTGCCGAGGACCCGCCGCCACTCCCAGTACACCTCGGCGACGGTGACGGTCGTCTCGGCGCCACCCGTATCGCCATAGCTGACGAGCGTACCCCCGCGCCGGAGCGCTCGCAGACACTGCTCCCAGCCGTCGCCGGCGCCATAGCTGTCGATGACCGCATCGAACCCCCTGCCGCTGGTGGCGGCGCGCGCGCGATCTGGCCAGTCCGGGTCGTGGTAGCGGAAACCTCCCACGGCACCGAGCGAACTAGCGCGCTCGAGCTTCTGGTCGCTCGAGGACGTCACCCACACCCGCGATCCCACCGCCGACGCTATCTGGAGCGCGAAGCTCGCCACTCCGCCGCCCGCGCCGGTGACGAGTATGTCGCGTCCGGGGCCCGCCTCCGCGAGGGTCACGGTGGCACGCCAGGCGGTCAGGCCAGAGAGGTTGAGCGCGGCGCACTCCTCCCACGAGAGCCGGCTCGGCCGCGGCGCGACATTTGCAGCCGGCACGACCACGCGCTCGGCGAACGTTCCCTCGGTTGGCGCCCCCAGGATGTCGAAGTCATCAGTGGGACACCTCTCGTCGTCGCCCCAGCTCAGCGTGGGGTCGACGGAGATCTCGTCTCCCGGCTCTACGGCTTCCACACCCGGGCCCACCGCTGACACGACTCCCGCCCCGTCGGAGCCGAGCGTCACCGGCAGTGGGCAGTAGTCGGGGGTGAGCCAGATCCAGGGGTCACGGCGATTGAGCGCCGCGGCCACGATGTCGACGACCACCTCACCCTCACCTGGCACTGGGTCGGCGATCTCGACCAGCTCGAACGTCGGCGGGTCCCCGAATGCGGTCAGGCGTGCTGCTTGCATCCCATGTCCCCTCGGGGAGCCGTCAACAGAGGGCTGCGGGCGAGTCGGGTACCATCGCCCGCCCTGTGGGCGGTGACAGCCTCATTGCAGGAGATGTGTTCAGGCCACTCGTCCTGGGCATCGATGCGGGCGGCACGATGACTGACACGTTCGTCGTCGCGGAGAACGGCGCCTTCGCCCTGGGGAAGGCCGCGACCACGCCCGCCGACGAGTCCGTCGGGTTCATCGAGTCGGCGCTGGACGCGGCGGTGCAGCGTGGGATCGACCCTGATCGGCTCTTCCGAGACCTCTCGGTCGTCCTGTACGCCGGCACGACCATGCTCAACACACTTCTCAGCCGTACCGGCAAACGGCTCGGGGTGATCACCACGAAGGGCTTCGAGGACGCGGTACAGATGGGGCGCGGCATGCAGATCTGGGCCGGATACTCGTACGCCGACCGGCTCCACGCGGTCACGCACGTCCACCCCGATCCGCTCGTACCGCGGGAGCGCGTGCTCGGAGTGACGGAGCGAGTGGACATGTTCGGCGACGTCGTCCTGCCGCTCTACGACCACGAGGTGGTCGCGGCGGCCAAACGGCTGCTCGCGAACGAGGTCGAGGCGATCTGCGTCTCGTTCCTGTTCTCGTTCGTCAACCCGGCCCACGAACGACGCGCCGCGGACATCCTCCGGGACGTCCTCGTCGAACAGGGCGCCGAGCTCCCCGTCTACCTTGCGCACGGGGTGCGCCCGGTGTTGCGCGAGCACTCGCGGATGAACAGCACGCTGATCGAGGCGTACGCCGCGGCCCCCGTCCGCCGCCAGCTGTTCAACGTCGAGGAGTCGGTGCACGAGCGTGGGTTTGATAGCCCCCTGCAAACCGTGCTGTCCTACGGCGGGCTGGCCAACATCCGCTATCCGCGGCTCCACGAGACGCTGATCTCCGGCCCGGTGGGCGGCGTGCTGGGTGCCAAGTTCATAGGCGACATCATCGGCGAGCAGAACCTGATCGTCACCGATCTCGGCGGTACGAGCTTCGACATCGGCGCGATCACGCAGGGCGTGATCCCAATCGACAGCGAGCCCGTCCTGGCCCGCTTCAAGCTGAGCTTGCCCACGATCGCGCTCGACTCGATCGGCGCCGGGTGCGGCACGATCGTCAAGGTCGACCCGCTCACGCGCCGTATCGAGCTCGGTCCCGAGAGCGCCGGGAGCGAGCCCGGGCCGGTCTGCTTCGATCGTGGCGGCGAGCGCGTGACCGTGGCCGACTGCGATCTCCTCTTGGGCTACCTGAACCCGTTGAACTTCCTCGGGGGCAAGGTGCGCCTCAACGCGGAGAAGACCGAGCGCGCGGTCCGGGAGCAGGTCACGGACGTGCTCGGCGTCGATCTCTACGAGGGGTGCGAGGGAGTGGTCAAGCTGCTCGAGGCCGAGGCCCGAATGGCGATCCAGGAGGTCATCACGTCGCGCGGCTACAACCCCAGCTCGTACGTCTGCATGGGCTACGGCGGCGCGGGGCCGCTGCACCTCGCCGGGTACACCCGGGGTCTCGACTTCAAGGCGGTGATGACGTTTCCCTTCGCGGCCGCCTTCTCGGCCTTCGGTTGCACGACCGCCGACTTCCTGCACAGGTATTCGGAATCGGTGCGCATCGAATTTCCCGCGGAGCCGTCCGCCGATGACCTCGCCGATGCAGACGCCCAGATCGACGCGGTGTGGAAGCGGCTCCAGAGGCAGGCGCGCGAGGAGTTCGGGGCGGAGGGGGCCGACGTCGACGAGCTGGATTTCTCCCACTTCGCGATGATGCGCTACGCGGTCCAGCTCGACGATCTCGAAGTCACCTCTCCGGGCTCGGCGGCGTCGCCGGCCGCGGAGCTGATAGAGCGCTTCGAGGATCTGTATGAGCGCATCAACCGCCGCGTGGCCAAGTACCGCAAGGGCGGGTTCCTGATCAGCGAGGTCGGCCTGTTCGCTCGCATCCAGACGCCGAAGCCCGTCTTCCCTACCTTCGCGCTCGGGGAGCGCGAGCCGGGCCCGGGGGCCGATAAGGGGACACGGCAGATCTATGCCGACGGCGACTGGCACGAGGCGCGGATCTGGGAGATGGACGAGCTCCGACCGGGCAACGTGATCGACGGCCCGTCTATTGTCGAGCACAGCATGACGACGCTGGTCGTTCCCGGCGGGATGCGCGTGTCGATGGACGATCGAGGATTCCTGTGGCTGTCCGAACCGCGCTAGAGAGGGACGACATGGGCGAGCGGCCCACACGCTCCCTGCGTGAGCAGCTCGAGCAGAGCGAACGCCTCTTCGCGGAGACGGGCCGCTACCAGGGGATCGAGCGGCTCGAGATGAAGAAAGCGGACCCGCTGCGTTACGAGCGGCTGTTCTCCCGTCTCCATTCGACGGTCGTGGCCGCTCGCGAGGGCGCCCGCCGGATCGCCGCATCACCGGGCGTGCGCGAGGTCGGCGAGATGGTCGTCGCCCTGTACACGCCGGAGGGCGACGCGGTGACGCTCTCGACCGGCATCCTTGTTCACGTCCACACGACCAGCCGGTTCATCAAGTGGATGATCCGGCACGACTACGAGAGCGACCCTGGAGTCAACCCGGGCGACATCTTCGCGAACAACGACGCCTTCATCGGCGACGTCCAGGTTCCGGACGTGATGGACGTGATCCCGCTGTTCGGCGACGGCGAGCTGCTGGGCTGGGTCGGGGCGGTCACGCACGAGCTCGAGGTCGGCGGCATCACCCCCGGCGGCGACGTCGCGCTCGCCCAAGAGCGGTTCTCCGAGGGCATGTTCGTCTGTGCGGAGAAGGTGGGCACGAACGATGACCTGCGCCGCGACTACGTCATCCGTTGCGAGCGGAGCCTGCGCGAGCCGATCTACTGGATCATGGACGAGAAGGCGAAGATCAGCTCGTGCCTCGAGGTCCGCGACCGAGTGCTGGAGCTGATCGAGGACATAGGCGCCGACGTTTATCTCCGGGTCGTTCGCGAGTTCATCGAGGAGGCCCGCCGCTCCCAACTCGAGCGGATGCGGCTGATGACGGTGCCGGGCCGGTACCGCGGTGTCCAGTTCTACGGACACATCGCGGCGTCCTCGCGGCTCCTGCCGCTGGGAGAGCCGGAATCGCTCCTGCACATGCCGATGGAGATGACCATCGGCAAGGACGGGTTCACCTCACTCGACTTCGATGGCTCGAGCCCCCAAGGCTTCCATTCGATGAACTGCACGCCAGCAGGGATGGACGGCGGGCTCTTCGTCACCCTCACCCAGTCCATCGGCTTCGACGGGAAGGTGAACGACGGCTCCTACCTCGGGCTCGACATGCATCTGCCTTCGGGCACATGGACCAATCCCGACAACGAGCACCTCGCCACGGCGACGTCATGGGCGCTCCTCCTGCCCGTGTTCGGCTGCTTCCAGCGGCTCCTGAGCCGCGCCTTCTACGCACGCGGCTTTCACGAAGAGGTCTTCGTGGGGCAGACGAACACCCCGATGATCGAAGGCGGCGGCATCAGCCAGTTCGGGCGACCGTTCGGCTGTGCCCTCTTCGAGTGCGGCGCCGGTGGCAGCGGCGCGCGCGCGATCATGGACGGGCTTGACACGGGGTACGCGGGGTGGAATCCGGAGTCCGACATGGGCAATGCCGAGGTCTGGGAGCAGGCCGTCCCGTGGGTCTACCTCGGCCGCGCCATCGACGCGGACTCGGCCGGCTACGGCAAGCGCCGCGGCGGCGTCGCGTTCACGTCGCTCTGGAAGATCCATCGGACGCCGCACCTGATGCTGGTCACCTCCGAGCACTCGGCGCGCGTCTTCGACAATGCCGGCCTCTGCGGCGGCTATCCCTCCTCGACGATCCAGTACCACTATGCGCTCAAGGGGGCGCGGCTGGAGGACCTGCTCTCGAGGCACGCCGCGATTCCCCATCAGCCGGAGGTGAACGGCACCGTCGACCCGACGCTCGAGGAGCTCGGCCGCAACGGCGGGCTACAGGCCGCCGACGGCGTATACGTGGGGGTGCTCGCGGACGGGGATCTGTTCAGCCACTCGTACAACTCCGGAGGCGGCTTCGGTGACCCGCTCGACCGCGATCCGGAGGGCGTCGAAAGGGATCTCCACCGCGGCCTCGTGGGGACCGAGGTGAGCGAGGCGGTGAACGGCGTGGTGGTTCGCGACGTCGACGGCGTCGTCCGGGTCGACGGACCTCGGACCGCCGACAAGCGCGACGAGATCAGACGCCGCCGCCTCGAGGAGTCGATCCCGGTGTCGGAGTGGCATGCACGCCAGCGGCAGCGGCTCGAGAGCGAGGCGCTCGATCCCGCCGTCGTACGGATGTACCGCGAGTGCCGGGACCTCTCGCCGAAGTGGTGGCGCGAGTTCACCTCCTTCTGGGGGCTTCCCGACGACTTCGAGCCGCGCCCCGCGCGCGCCGAGGAGATCGAGCGATGACGAGTTATCCCAAGGATGTGATCAAGGACCTCCTCGAGGGCCGTCTGCCGTGGCAGGAGACGCACCAGATCATGAGCTCGTACAAGGATGCGGATCGGTTCGAGACGTACCGCTCGATCGTGCAGGAGGAGATCGACGACGGCGACCGCCTGGTGCTGCCGATAGGCGAGCGGCTCGTGATCGTCCACGGCGAGGACGGGCTGGTGGTCCGGTGCCTCTGCGGACACCGGTTCGGCGACTACCGCACGAACTGGAAGCTGAACGCCCGGATCCGCGTGCGCGACAGCGAGGAGTCCCTGGAGGAGCTCTATCCCGGCCGCCGAAAGTGCGACCCCCGCTGGATGGAGATCCGCGAGTTCATCTGTCCCGGATGCGCGGCAATGCTGGAGGTCGAGGCCGTGCCGCCGGGGTACCCGGTGGTGTTCGACTTCCTACCCGACCTCGACGCCTTCCATGAGCACTTCCTCGGCGAGGCGCCGGCGTCGCCAGAGTGAGCGCGACCGCTCAGACCTCCTAGAGCAGCTCGTACCATCGCTTGCGCTCTCCGGGCTTGGGCCGCAGCTTCCAGCGGCGGCTCTTCGGCTCGACCTCGATGCGCTCGAGCTGCTATACGCGCGTGCGCGCGTGTATTGCTCAAGCCATCTCCTCCAGCCTGGTCGCTGCGGCTTACCCAGGCTGGTCGCTACGCGGCGGGGGAGCCGCCTCGATTCGTCGCCCCGTCCCGGACGAGCTAACCCTTCAAGGTCGGGCCGGCGTTTATTGCCCGGGCGGGGCCAAAAATGGCTCTGGTGGGGCGAAAAATGCCGGGCCGCGTACCAAAAGTCGCCCGCCGCTGCCGGTAATACGGAACCGGGGGATGGCCACCTCGGCGCGCTATTCCGCTCTGGCAAGCGGTCTTGGCGATCTCGGCGGCCGGAAATAGCGCGGTGAGATTGATGCTCCCTGCGCGTGCCGTAATTCCCATGCAGGTGCTCGGGCGCGCTACGGTGGGCCCTCTTTCGCTTGCGCTCGCGTGCCTCCCCGACCGGGGTTCTGCTCTCTCGCCGTCTCCGTCTCCGTGTCGCCCGCGGCTCGCGTTGGGCCTTCGGGCTCGCGGCTCCCGTCGTCGTCCGGCGGTCTGCCCGCACCCGGCGTAGTGCGCCTCCACCTCGAGGCCGGTCACGGACGCGAGTGTTGAGCCGTAGCGAGGAGTGAGAGAGATGGTCGGGGAGCGGCTGCAGGTGGCGCAGTTGTCGGCGCGGGTCGTGGCACTGGTGGCCGACTGAACCGCGCGGCGGGGGCGCTTGCGCTGCCGGCGGCGTTGGCG
>Ga0081538_10002532_pt1 | contig 17811 bp, 20 predicted proteins | sample TabmetS5T2R1_FD_71022 | JGI IMG/M metagenome (GOLD analysis project Ga0081538, IMG submission 71022) | Tabebuia heterophylla rhizosphere microbial communities from the University of Puerto Rico - S5T2R1 | ecosystem: Host-associated > Plants > Roots > Rhizosphere ... | reverse complement strand
AGTCGCTCGGCGAGCTCTTCGAGGGGCGATCCCAGCTGCTGGTCTACCACTTCATGTTCGGGCCCAGCTATGAGGTCGGTTGCCCCGTGAACTCGTCGGTCGCCGACGCCGTCGACGGCGTGGTCCCGCACCTGCACGCGCGGGACGTGACGATGCTCTTCGTCTCACAAGCGCCGCTGGAGAAGCTGCAGGCCTACAAGCGCCGCATGGGCTGGAGCTTTCACTGGGTCTCGTCCGCGCCCACTGACTTCAACTTCGACCTCGGCTTCTCGCACACAGAGGAGCAGGGCCGCGAGGCGGTGGCGCAGATGACGAAGAGCGGGCTCCCGCCGATCGTGGAGCAGAACGCCCGGTCATCGGGCACTGACGTCGCCGGCTACCTAACCGAGAGTCCCGGGTTCAGTACCTTCGTACGAGACAACGGCACTGTCTACCACGCGTACTCGACGACCTGGCGCGGATTGGAGTTCCTCATGGGCTACTACCCGATCCTCGACCGCGCACCGAAAGGTCGCGACGAGGGCGAGGCGTGGCAGCTCTGGATCCGCCGGCACGACGAGTACGACGGCGCGTAACGCGAGCGGCCGGACAGTCGCATCCAGGGTCGAGGGCGAAACCCCGACCGGGCCGTGCATACGCTGAGACTCGCCAACGAAAGGAGCTGAGCGATGGATGCGATCGAGAGCGAACGATTCCGCCGTGGCTGGGAGCGCCTGCGAGAGGTCGACGCCGAGGGAGGCGAGCGGGTCATCGAGAGTCTGCAAGACGTAGCTCCCGACCTGGGTCGGTACGTCGTCGAGTTTGCATTCGGTGACATCTACATGCGGCCGGTCCTCGACCTGCGCCAGCGACAGCTCGTCACGATCTCGGCGCTGACCACCCTGGGCGGGGCTGAGCCGCAGCTCGAGGTTCACGTCCACGGCGGGCTGAACGTCGGCTTGACCGCGGGCGAGATCGTCGAGGCGATGCTGCACTGCATCCCGTACACCGGGTTCCCGCGCGTGCTGAACGCGATCTTCGTCGCCAAGCGCGTCTTCGAGGAGCGCAACGTCAGCCCGTTGGACGACGCCGGTCTCTAGGCCGGAGCCTGCCGTGAACGCGGACGCCGTCGCTCAACGGCGTAGTCGACTATGACCGCTTGACAAGTATCTGACATTATGTAAGAGTCCTAACACATGGCGAACTGGACACCGGAGGGCGAGGCGGTGACGGAGGTGATCCTCGCGACGTTTCGAGCGAACGGTCTTCTGCTCGCCGTGGGGGACCTTCTTGCGGCCGAGGAGGAGCTGACCTCAGCGCGCTGGCAGGTGCTCGGCGCGATCGCGCTCGCAGAGCGGCCGCTCACGGTGCCGCAGATCGGGAGGCGGATGGGCCTGACGCGGCAGAGCGTGCACGCCACGGTGCGGCGCCTCGTCGACGACGGCCTCCTCGAGCTCGCACCGAATGCCGATCACCGCCGCTCCCAGCTCGTCCGCCTCACCGACGGCGGACGAGCGGCCTACTCGGCGATGGACGAACGTCAGGTGGCGTGGGCGAACCGGCTCGCGGACGGCATTGATCGCGCGGACCTGGAGACTACGGCCCGCATCCTCGCCGAGCTCTGCACGCGCCTCGAGACCGTCGGCGCCGCGAAGTCCGGAGCCGCAGATGGAGGTGAGAGATGACCGACGTATGGGCGACTTCGATGCTGATCAGCGGCGCGCTGTTCGCCGGCGGAGTCGCGTCGATCGCGTGGGAGCGTCTTCCCGCGTGGCGGGCGGCCGAGCTTTCGGACTTCCGGGTCGCGTTCGCGCACACGCTCCGACGGGTCGACCGTCTACAGCCGGTCCTGCTTGTCGTTTGCCTCGTCTCGACGATCGGCTTCGCGCTCGGCGCCGACGGGAATTCGCAGGTGCCGGCGCTGGTCGCCGCGGCCGGCTTCCTGGCCGTCCTCATCGGCTCGGGGGCACTCCTCGTCCCCGTCCAGCGCCGACTGGTACGAGCCGAGCTGCCGGCGCCCGAGGCCGAGCGGCTGAGAACGCTGTGGCTGCGCGGTCACGTCGTCAGGACGGTCGTCGCGGTGGCCGCGCTCGTCCTCGCTGTGGTCGCTGCGATCTCCTGAGAGGGACTAGGCAAAGGAGAGATCATGTCCCCGGCCCTTCGACTCTCGACGATCCTGATGCTCGGCGCCGGCGGCCTCTTCACGGGAGGCGTCGTCTGGTATTCGTGGGAGCGGGTCTGGATCTGGCGTCGGCTGACACTCCGTGCCTACGCCATCGACTTCCGCCGCTCGCTGCTCAAGGCCGATCCGGCACTGCCGATCCTCCTGCTCATCTCTGCCGGCGGCGCGGGATCGTTCGCCTCGTTCTCCGGCGGTTCTGCCCGAATGCTCTCGTTGGCTGGTATCGCGCTTCTGACGGTCATCCTCGTGAGCTCGCTCATCCTTGCCGAGCCGATCAACAGCCAATTCCGACGCGTCCCAGAAGGAACCGTCCCGCAGAGCGCCGACCACCTGCGACAGCGTTGGCGCCGCTTCCACCTCGTCCGGACGGCCCTCGCTGTCGCGGCTTTCGCACTCTTCGTCACCGCGGTGTCCTACGCATCCCCTTGACTGCGCTCGGTGGACAGGTCGCGCTCGTAACCGGAGCACGCCGCGGCATCGGGCGTGAGCTCGCGCTGGCGCTCGCCGACGCCGGCCCACGCACCGTGATCGGCGTACGGGAGCCCAGCGAGGCCCCGGACGGGCTCGAGGCCATCGACCTCGACCTGCGCGATCTCGGCTCGATCCGGGCCGCGATCGACCAGCTGCGCCCGACGATTCTCGTCAACAACGCCGGCATCGGCACGAATCACGACGCTCTCGAAGCGACGGAGGAGGAGTGGGACGAGATCCTCGACGTCAATCTCAAGGGCCTCTTCTTCGCCTGCCAGGCCGCCGGCCGGCACATGGTGGAGCGCGGCTACGGCCGGATCGTCAACATCGGCTCCCAGGCCGGCCACGTCGGGATCAGACGCAACGCCGCCTACTGTGCGAGCAAGGGCGGCGTCGAGCTGCTCACGAAAGTCCTTGCGCTCGAGTGGGGTCCCAGCGGTGTGACCGTGAACATGGTCGCCCTAGGGTTCATGCGCACGGCCGCAAACGCAGAGCAGCTCGACCGGCCCGAGTTCGTCGAAGAGGTGATCGCTCGCGTCCCTGTCGCGCGCGCCGGCACCCCCGGCGATGTCACCGCCGCCGTGGTCTTCCTCGTCTCCCCCGCCGCCTCATTCGTGAACGGCACCAGCATCCTTGTCGACGGCGGCTGGACGGCGCAGTGAATATAGACCCGCGCCTGGGCTCACGAGGCCAGGGCGGCGATGTCCTCGTGGCTCAACTCGATGAGGGACGAGGCGACGTTCTCTTCCAGATGCTCGAGGGACGCGGTCCCGGGGATGGGGAGCATCACCGGCGAGCGGTGCATGAGCCAGGCGAGGGCAACCTGGGCCCGCGTGGCGCCCTTCTCCCGTGCAACGCGGGCGAGCGGACCGCGGAGGTCCGCGAGTCTCCCGACGGCGAGGGGGAACCAGGGAAGGAAGGCAATCCCCTCGCGCTCGCAGCGCTCGAGCACATCCTCCGAAGAACGGTCGGCGAGGTTGTAGCGATTCTGGACGGACACAATCGGGACGATCGTCCGCGCCCGGTCCAGGAGCTCGAGGCTCACGTTTGAGAGGCCGACGTGGCGCACCTTGCCCTCGTCGCGCAGGCGGGCGAGCTCACCGACCGAGTCTTCGATCGGCACCGCGGGGTCGGGCGCGTGCAGCTGGTAGAGGTCGATCCGCTCCAGCCTCAGCTGTTGCAGACTCTGCTCGCAGTTGGCGCGCAGCACGTCGGGGCGGCCGTCCCGCGAGCCGCCGGTGCGCAGCCCGCCCTTCGTGGCGATTACCAGACCCTTTGGGTAGGGATGGAGCGCCGCTGAGATTTGGCGCTCGTTGACCTCGTCGCGGACGTAGGCATGGGCGGTATCGACGAGGTTCACGCCCAGCTCGGGCGCGCGGCGGAGGACCTGCAGGGCGTTCTCGCGCTCCGCCGGCGTGCGCGCCGTGGACAGGCGCATCGCGCCGAAGCCGAGCCGGCGCACCTCGAGGTCGCCGCCGATCGTGAACGTTTCGGGCGTCATGGCGCCCAGCCGGTTAGCTTCCGAGGCAGTCCGAAGCGGGGAAGGACGCTGTTGTCGAAGCGCGTGATCGCGCAGATCTGGGTGCCGGAGAGGGTGAGCACGAGCAGGCCCATTGCGTGGAAGACGCGGCCGTGGCGATCGCCCACATAGAGTCCGAGCGCAGGTTGGCCGTTGGCCCTCGTCGGGACGACGCGGTTCCGGAGTCGTTGCTGCATGGTGACGGCAACCAGGAAACGGGCGGCGAGCTCGCGTCCGAGGTATTCGAGCGGCGGCATCGCGAAGAGCACGTCCTCGCTGAGAAGCGCAACGATCGCGTCGACGTCGCTCGCCTCGAACGCTCGGGTGAGCCGCTCGACGAGCTCCTGTTCGGCAGGCGATTGCGGGGGTGGGGGCGGTTCCCGAGCATCCTCGGGCGCCGTCCGACGCGCGATCGTGGCGCGGGCGCGCTTGAGTGCGCTCGTCACCGACTCCGTCGTGGAATCGAGCATCTCCGCCACCTCGGTGGCGCGGTAGCCGAGCACGTCGCGCAGGATGAGTACGGCACGCTGACGGGGTGGCAGGAGCTGGAGCGCGGTCACGAACGCGAGTGAGATTGCCTCTCTCGCCTCATAACGCGCCTCCGGGCCGGGCGGGCGATCGGGCAGTCCTTCGAGGAGCACGTCCGGGTAGGGCTCGAGCCAGACGACCTCGCTGAGTCGGGTCGGGTCCGGGAGGTCGGCGGCGAGGGGTTTCTCCGTCCGCGGGCGACGGGCTGCAGCGCGGAGCATGTTGAGGCAACGGTTGGTGGCCACCCGGTAGAGCCAGGTGCGCATCGACGCACGGCGCTCGAACCGATCGAGTGCTTGCCAGGCCGCGAGGAAAGTCTCCTGCAATGCGTCCTCGGCATCCTCCGTCGAGCCAAGGATCCGGTAGCAGTGCACGTGGAGCTCCTTCCGGTAGGGCTCGACCAGCTCGCCGAATGCCTCTTCGTCGCCGGCCGCCGCTCTCGAGATCAGATCCGTGCTCACCGGGATCATCGTCGTTCGAACGATCTGACACCGCAAGGCGGGCATAGTGGGCGCCCAGTTCACCGGTCCGCAGGTGTCCACCTATTGACCTGTGCGGCGCCGGTCCCGAGCCCGGAGTCGAGGCTCGTGCCCGGCGCAACCGATCCCGAGTCGAAAGGAGGCAGCACATGTCTGTCCAGCAGACCCCTGTCCGGCAAGAGTGGCCGGCCGTCGCAGTCGCCAGTGCCCACGTGGAGGCCTGGAGCAACCATGACTTCGACACAGCCCGAGAAAGTCTCGCCGCCGACGTCCACGTCACCGCCACCTCGACGCAGCCCACGATGCCGAGCACGGATCTCATCGGCATCGACGACTACATGCAGGGCCTGGTGGCCTTTGCGCAGGCCGTCGTGCCCGGGAGCGCCCGCGTGCTAGCCAGCATCGGCGACGACCGCAACGCGCTCCTCGTGCTGGCCGTCGAAGCAGACTTCGGCGCGGGCCCAGTCACGCTCACGGCGGCTCGGCTCTACCTCCTGGACGAGAACGACGAGATCAAGGTGGAGCAGGTCGTCTTCTTCGTCGTTCCAAGCTGATTCTTCGCCCTCGGGCCGGGCGGTGCAGGCGCCCGGCCCAGAGGGTTGCGCGGACTCGCGCCGACCTCCGCACGCTCTAGTCGCGCCGCGCTACGACGATGCCGGCGTGCCAGCCCGGTGCGCGCCCGCCCGGCGGGAACCGGGCGATGTCGATGTCGAGCCCGGTACGCGTGATCAGCCAGGAGATCGTCGAGTTGGAGTTCCACATCTCCCCAGCGACGCCGTCCGGGGCGCGTAGTGCGTGATCCGGTAGCTAAAGGTCCGCCACGGCGATTAGCCAGGCGAAGGTCTCGATCAGGAATAGCACGCTCGAGAGCTGGAACGCCGAGCCCATGAGGCGGAGAACGCGAAGGTTCGCGTCAAGATCCACCTGCATACGGGCGACGAGGTCGCGCCGCATCTGGTCGAGCGAGCTCGAGCGACGATCGACAAACTCCTCGAGCAACTCCTTCGGCTGGAAGCGGAACCTCCACGCCCAGCGGGGCCACAGGACCACGACGTGCAGTACGCCGACGCCCGCCAGGGCACCGACCGCGACCCAGCTCCACGCGGACGGGCTTCCGTCCTCGAGCGCGATCGCCCCGAGGAAGGCCGCGACGATTTGCTGCCGCGTAGAGCAGGTTCCCGCTTCGCGCGGCGAACTCGCGAACCGTCTGCTGCTGGCGCTCGAGTGCCCGAAGCGCCTCTGAATACGCCAGTCCGAGACGCGGGTCTTCGGCGTCCACGACTCACGACTTCAGCCTGGCGCCTCGGACTCCTCCGCGAATCCTGCGACGAGTCCATCCCCGGTCGGACTGCGCGGCTCCGCCGGGAGGAGGAGGTTGCATCGGAAGCCGCGCAGTACAGTTGGCGGGGTGGCTCGAGGGTTCGGTCGAGGGTGGTTCGAAGCCGACGATCTTCGCCGTGTCCTCCCGTTCTTCTCGTTGGCCTTTGCGCTCGTCGCGGTGATCACGCAGCCGTCCTCGGCCGTCGACCTCGCCCTCACTGCCGTGCCGGTCGCCGCCTGGAGCCTGTGGGCTTTCGCCCGCAATGTGCCGCTCGCCGCAGTCTCTGTCGCCATCGTCGTCCCGGTGATCGTGGTCCAGCGCTCCGGAGAGCTCGAGCCCGTCATGTTCAATGTCTCCCTGCTCGCCTTCGCTGCAGCACGTTGGTCTCGTTCGCTCGCAGCAGCCGCGTCGCTCGGTCTGCTCGCCGCGGCGACGCCTGTCCTCGTGGCCGTGGTCCAGGATCCGATGGAGGTCGCCACCGGCATCTGGGTCGTGGCCATCCTCTTCATCTGGGTCGTCGGTCGCGCTGTCGCTCGCCAGGAACGACTCGTCAAGGAACTCGAGGGAACCCGGCGTCAGTTGGCCGAGCAGGCGCTGCTCGCAGAGCGCCGTCGGATCGCTCGTGACGTCCACGACTTCGTCGGTCACGGCCTAGCGGCTGTGATGCTGCAGGTGACGAGCGCCCGACACGTGCTGCGCCGCGACGCGGACGCCGCGGAGGACGCGCTGCGATCCGCCGAGGACGTTGGCCGCCGCAGCATGCATGAGCTTCGGCGCACGGTGACGCTGCTCCGCAGCGACGACGACGCGGGCGTAGCAGCGCCTGTCCCGTCGGCAAGCGAGATCCCGGCGCTCGTCGACCAAGCGCGCGCGGGAGGTCTCGCCGTCGAGCTGCAGACGCGAGGAGACCTCTCTCGGGTCCCATCTGGTGTCGGCGTCGCGCTCTACCGGATTGCACAGGAGACGCTGGCCAACGCGGCCCGCCATGCGCCCCGTGCACGGACGGTGCTCGGGCTCGAGCTGGCAGACGGACGAGTCGTGCTCCGAGCCGAGACGAGCGGACCTGTCGTCGCCGAATCCGCCTCCCAGCGACAACGACCCCATCACGGCCTGATCGGGATGCAGGAGAGGGCGACCGCGCTCGGCGGCGAGTTTGCCGCCGGACCGACACCTGACGGCTGGCGGGTGCGCTGCGAGCTTCCCATGGACGACGGGGAGGGTCGATGATCCGAGTCGCCCTTGTGGACGACCAGGGGATCGTCCGAGCCGGGCTGGCGCGAATTCTCTCGCCGACGGACGGCTTCGAGGTCGTGGCCGAGTGCGCCGATGGGCGCGAAGCGGTGAAGGAGCTCCCCGCCATCCGTCCTGACGTGGTGCTGATGGACGTCCGCATGCCCGCACTCGACGGCATCGCCGCGACGGCGCAGTTGCGCCGCCTCGACGACCCGCTCGACGTGCTCGTGCTGACGACGTTCGGCGAGGACGAAGTCTTGTGGGGCGCGATCGAGGCGGGCGCCGCCGGGTTCGTGCTCAAGGACTCCTCCGCCGAGGACCTGATCGCGGCCGTTCGGGCTGTCGCGGGTGGCGCAGCTTGGTTCGACCCGGCGGTGGCGCCGCGTCTCCTCGAGCGCTACAGACGCGTGGTTGCGCCGGCTGCTCGCGACGCCGCCCGGCTCGACCTGCTGACAGACCGTGAACACGACGTCCTGCGCCTCATGGCACGAGGTGCGACCAACGCCGAGATCGGAGCGACGCTTTTCGTGGCTGAGGCGACGGTCAAGACGCACGTCGGCAGCATCTTCGGCAAGCTCGGCGTGCGCGATCGCGCCGCCGCGATCGTGTTCGCCTACGACCACGGCGTCGTCACGCCCGGCGTGATGCTCAAGTAGCGTCGCCTCCTCCTCCGGTCGGAGGCGAACTCGGGCCTCCAGGCCGATGCGCATTGGCGTCGTGGCCGCTAGAAGGACGGCATGTCCGAACGCGCACTGCCGCAGCCCGACCCCGCGTTGGAGCGGCGGACCGTCTCGTCGGCCGCTGGACCATGGACTCCGGCGGCTGGCGCCCGAACCCCGGTGCCGACGAGACGGTGAACGTGCCATACGACATCGGCGGCCGCCGCCTGGACGTATGAGCAACGCGCCGCAGGATCGGGAAGCGGTGCTCCTCGTCGAAGACCGGGAACCCCAGCCGGTGCTCAGCATCAGGGCAACCATTCGCATCGACGAGATCGCCGAGAAGCACAGTGAGAGCCTGAGTGCGTTGTGGAGCTCGATGCAGGCTCGCGACGTAGCCGCGGCCGGCCCGCCATTCGTTCGTTACCACAGCTTCGGCAACACGGATACGGACGTTGAAGTCGGGATCCCGGTCGCCGATCCCACGGCCGGCGAGGGGCGAATCACAGCCGGTGAGCTTCCCGGGGGCGCAGCGATCAGCACCTGTCATTTCGGCGCCCACGACCGGCTCGGCGAGGCGTACGCCCGCCTCGAGGCGTGGCTGAAGGAGCATGGCCGACAACCGGCCGGACCAGCTTGGGAGGTCTATTGGTGGATCGACCCGAGCGCGGACCCCGACCCTGCGAGCTGGCCACCGCCCGAGGAGTGGCGCGCCGAGCTCGTCCAGCCCGTGGCCCGGTGAGAGGCGTACCGTGATCGAAGGTGTCAGCAAGGTCGTGATCGACGTCGACGACCAAGCCCGCGCGCTTCGGTTCTGGACGCAGGCGCTTGGTTTCGAGCTCCACCAGGACGCGCCGTACGGTGAGGAGCGTTGGGTCGAGGTGAGAACGCCCGACGCAGGACTGATCCTCGTTCTCAGCCCGCGTCAGGGCGACCGGCCGCGTGCGTCCGAGCAGCTGCCCACGTCGAACGTCTTCTTCTACTGCGACGACCTCGCGAGGACATACGAGGAGCTTCGCTCGCGCGGAGTGGAGTTCCCGCAGCCGCCGGTCGAGCTGAGCTTCGGCTGGTGGTCGCTGTTCCAGGATCAAGAGGGCAATCGCTTCGCTCTCCAGCCCCGCGAGGTGGTGGCGCGAAGATGACCGAGAGACTGGCTCGCGCGAGCAGCCGTCGGCCATGGCTCGTTGTCGGTCTGTGGCTAGTCGTGATTCTCACCGCCTTCGTGCTGGTGGCCATGTTCCTCACCTTCGAGGGCGAGGCCGAGATCACCAGGACGACCGAGTCGAAGCAGGCCGAGCGGGTCCTCGACGAAGGCTTTCCGCAGGAGGCGGCGACTGGGCAGGCAATCAGCGAGGTCGTCGTCGTTCGGGCCGAAAGCGGCGACGTTCGTGCGGAGGCGACGCGCGAGCGAGTCGCCGCCCTCGCCGATGAGCTCCGTGGGGCCGGGGCGGAGCGGGTCGTCACGTATGGCGAGGAGCGGCGTCTCGTCTCGCAGGACGGGGACTCGACCGTTCTCCTCCTGGTCCTCGGCCGGGACGGGGAGGACGACGTGGAGGACGTCGTCGACGTGGTCGAGCGCCTCGACGAGGAACCTGGTTATCGGGCGGCGGTGACGGGCGAGCGGACGGCGGACGCCGACGAGGAGGCCGCGTCGCTGGAGGATCTGAAGAAGGGCGAGCTCTTCTTCGGTGCGCCGCTCGCGCTCATCGTACTGCTGCTTGTCTTCGGCGCGGTCGTCGCGGGTCTCGTCCCGCTGATGCTCGCGATCGCCTCGATCGTGGTCGCGCTCGCACTCGTCGCGCTCTTGGCGCAGGCGTACGACCTCTCGGTCTTCACGCAGAACATGCTGATCGGCATGGGCCTCGCCCTCGGGATCGACTACTCGCTGTTCACTCTTTCCCGGTATCGGGAGGAGCGGCTGCAGGGGCGGGAGAAGCACGATGCGATCGCCACCACGGGCGCCACCGCCGGCCGTGCCGTGCTCTTCAGCGGGATCGCCTTCGTGCTCGCGATGCTCGGGCTGCTGCTCGTCCCGAGCACGATCTTCCGCAGCCTGGCCGCGGGCGCGATCCTCGTCGGGCTCGTCTCCGTGATCGCGGCGCTCACGCTGCTCCCCGCCGTGCTCGCGCTGCTCGGCGACCGGGTGAACGCGCTTCGCATCCCCTTCTTCGGACGCGCGGCCGAGCAGGCGGGCCGGGAGGGCCGCTTCTGGGGGGCGATCGTCGGCCGCGTCATGCGCCGTCCCCTCGTGAGCCTCGTACTCGGCGCAGGCTTCCTGCTCGCGCTCGCCGCTCCCGTGCTCGCACTCGACACCGGCACCTCGGGGGCGGCGACGCTCCCCGACCGCTTCGAGTCGAAACAGGGCTATCTCCTCCTGCGCGAGGAGTTTCCGAAGGAGTCGACCGAGCCGGTCGAGATCGCGGTCGCCGGGGACGTGGACACACCGGCCGTGGACGGCGCTCTGGCCCGCCTCGAGCAGGAGCTGGCGCGCGGCCCGAGTTTCGGGGAGCCGACCGTCGAGGCGAACGAGGCCGGCACGGTCGTCCTCGTCGCAGTTCCGATCGCCGGGAATCCAGACGGCGAGGCCGCGATCGCGGCCGTCCGCGAGCTCCGCAGCGAGGTGGTCCCGCGGGCGTTTGCGGGCACGGACGCCGAGGTGTACGTGGGCGGCGACACGGCCGAGGAGCTCGACTACCACGACACCGTCGACTTCTGGCTGCCGCTCGTGCTCCTCTTCGTGCTCGGACTCAGCTTCCTCTTGCTTACCCTGGCGTTCCGCTCGATCGTCGTGCCCGCGACGGCGATCGGCATGAATCTGCTCTCGGTCGGAGCGGCCTACGGGCTGCTCGTGCTCGTCTTCCAAGAGGGAATCGGGAACGAGCTCCTCGGACTCCGCGAGGCCGAGACGATCGACGCCTGGGTGCCGCTCTTCCTCTTCGCCGTCCTCTTCGGGCTCTCGATGGACTACCAGGTCTTCCTGCTCAGCCGCATCCGCGAGCGCTACGCCCAGAGCGGCGACAACGACGCCGCCATCTCCTTCGGCATCGGCTCGACCGCCCGCCTCATCACCGGGGCCGCGCTGATCATCATCGCCGTCTTCTGGGGCTTCGCGATGGGCGATACGATCGCCTTCCAGCAAATGGGCTTCGGGATCGCCGTCGCGCTCCTGATCGACGCGACGATCGTCCGCTCCGTCCTGGTGCCGGCAACGATGAAGCTCCTGGGCACGCGCAACTGGTACCTGCCCTCGTGGCTCACGTGGCTGCCAGACGTGCACGTCGAAGGCCGCGGGCGATCGCCGCGTGCCGCGCCTGCCCACGATGCGGGCAGGGCTTAGCGGAGCCACGGGATGCGCCCCGGCGAAGGAAAGGTTGCGGCTGACATGGACATGAGGCTTGAGCTTGTGCCGATACCGGTGTCGGACATCGATCGCGCGAAAGCCTTCTACGTCGATCGGCTCGGCTTTGCCGAAGACGTCGATGTCCGACCGACCGACTCGATGAGAGTCGTTCAACTGACCCCATCAGGCTCCGCCTGTTCAATCGTCTTGGGAGCCGGTCTGCCGCTGATCGCGATGGAACCTGGATCGATCAGAGGCCTCCATCTGGTCGTCAAGGACATCGATGACGCCCGCCAGGCACTGATTGCTAACGGCGTCGACGTCGGCGAGATCGACGACCAAGGTGGAGGCGTCAAGTACGCGAGCTTCAAAGACCCGGACGGGAACTCGTGGGCGTTGCAGGAAATGGCGTGGAGATCTGAGACATGGGACTGAACGATCATTCGCTGTCATCACGGCTTGAGAGGCTCCTGGTCGAGGCAAGCGCCGTCCTGGGCGAGGCAGCGGACGCGGTCGCGGCCGCCGATGACGCGGATAGGGATCAACTCGCGGAAGCCGATGTGCGATTGCGTCGGTCGGTGATCGAAACCACTCGATCAGGCCGTCCGCTTGCACAAGGCGAGCGCCGAAACCGACGGCCTACACGGACGGCAACGGGGATACGAGCGAATGGTCTCCCAGCACTTGGCGAAAGGCGCTCCGAGAGGAGCAGCGCGCCCGCCGGGTCCAGCTCCTCTGCAAGTCCGCCGACGACGCCAAGCTCTCGGGCGACCGCGAGTTCCGGGCCGCGTTCGTCTCCTATCTCGCGTCGGGATCGCGAATCGCTCTCGACGACTCGCAACCGGGAGCCCATCCGCCTCTGCACATGCAGGTGCCGCCCTGGTGGTGGGTCGGCGATGCCAAGCCAGGCTCGAGGGTGTCGGCGCTGCGGCCGAGGAACCTGAGGCGTCGATCGTGTTGCCCGGTCCTGATGAGCCGGTCAGCTTCGAACAGCACATCAAGCGCTCTTCCGCGAGCTCGATCGGCGGTCGATGCGCTTCGCGTTGGACCGCTGGTCGCACGAGGACGTGGCCCGGCACGCCGACGCGATTCTCGATCGCCTGCAGGCCGGGACGATGCCTTGCGACGGAGCCTGGTCCGAGGAGCGAGGCGAGGTCTTCAAGCGCTGGGTCGAGTCCGGGCGGCCTGCGTAGGCGTGCAGGTGGCCAGGGTCGCGACCGGCGAGTCCACCTGACGAAGGCAGCAACCAATGAACACCACCTTCAATGAGAAGTCCCGAGGGCACGGCGGCGTTGCGCGCGATGCAAGCCGTCGAGACGGCGCCGGGATCGGCCGACGTGAAGGCCAAGGTGGGCCGATGACAGATCGGCTTGCGCGGACGAGCAGACGCCGGGTTCGGTGTTGCGGCGCGAGGTCTGGGTCACGATGACCACGCCGGAGCCGAACGATTACGCCACCCCCGGCGCCCGCCCGGCCGCCACCGCCGAGCTGTCCTGGATGCTGTGGACCGTGGTCGGGATCGGTGGGATCTGGGTCGCCGTCCTGCTGCTCAGCCTGCTGGCGCCGGACCTGGTCTCCGGCTCGGAGCAGGATCACCTCCCGGTGGCCGCGTTCACGACGTGGTTTTGGGGCGGGCTCGGCAGCCTGGCCTTCTTGTGGGCGACGAGCCGGCTCCGGGGCAGCGCGAGGTGGCAGCCCATTTGGATCGGGTTGTCCGTCGTGACGCTCGGGATCTGGGCGATAGCCGCAATCCTTGGCATCACGCTGCCCGTGACCGAGACCGGCACCGATCCGACACGGATTCCCTTCGCCGCCATCTTCGCGCCCGTCGCCGCGGCGATGCTCACCGCGCCGGCGGGCGCCGTAGCCAACGTCTTCCGTCAGGGCTCGGGCAGTGGGTAGCGAGCCGGGACCCCGGCGTCCACGACCGAGGGAAGTAGAAGAAGGTGGGCAAGCGCGCTGGGCGACGTCGAGGAAGGGCGAGGCACGCTCTGAGCGCCCCGCCATATCGGCAGCTGGATCGGCGTGACCACGGTCCAGCTGATCGCGCTGACGGTCGGCGCGAACGGACTTGTATCGGCGCTGGCGGAGCACTTCCGGATGCCCGCGCCGGTCCCGCTTCTCCTCGTGGGGCTTGGGCTGGCGCTCGTGCCCGGCGTTCCCGAGCTCGAGCTCGACCCGTTCGTCGTCATCTTCCTGCTGCTGCCGCCGATCGTCTACGCGGCGACCCTGCGCTCATCGCCGCGCCGGCTGGTCAGGATCGCGGGCTGGGCGGTGCTGCCCGGAGTGGTGCTGATCGTCGCCCCCGATGGTGGTGGTGGTGGCGCTCGCCGCTCACGCGGTGATCGAAGGCCTGGCGTGGAATTCGGCGTTCATCCTCGGCGGGATCGCTACCGCGACCGGGGCCGAGCTCGTGGTCGCGGCGGACGCCCGCCTGCGGCTGCCACGGCGGCTGGTGACGTGCCTGAGAGCCGAGGCGACCGTGCTCCCGCTCGTCCTACTGCCGCTGATCCTGATCGCGATCGACGCCGGCGGCGACGGCGAGTTCGCGCGCGGCTCCGCCGCTGCCGACTACCTCTACGACATCCTCGGCGGACTCGCGGTCGGGGCGGCGGTCGGGATCGGCGGCGTTTGGACGCGGCGCCGAACCGCCGACGGGCCGCCCCAGATCGCGGTCTCGTTCTCGATCCCGTTCCTCGCCGCGCTCGCCGGCCAAGCCGCGCGCGCCTCCACGATCGCCGCGATCATCGCCGCCGGCTTCATCGTCGAGGCGTTCTATAGCGGACGCGCGCCCGAGCGACCGTACTCCGCCAGCACCCAGGAGCTCGGCCGGGCCTTCTGGCTACAGGCGACGCTGCTGCTCTCCGGCGCACTTGCGTTCATCGTCGGGTTCTCGATCCCCACCGCGCTCGAGGGCATCGAAATCGCGCCCGCGCCGCTGATCGGCTACGTCGCCGGAGCGCTGGCGCTCTTGACGGCCACGCGGTTCCTGATCGCCTGGGCCAGCGCGGGCCGCGGGCGCGACGCCGATCGCGTGCCGCCGGCCACGGAGGGCCTCATGCTCGCCTGGGGCGGCGGCTGCACCCCGCTGGCGTTCGTGATCGCGCTGCTGGTGCCACCGACGATCGAGACCGGCAGGCCGTTTGCCGACCGCGACCTGCTGCTCGTCTTCGCCGCGGCCCTGGTCGTCGCCTCCGCCGCGCTGCAAGGGACGACGGTCGCAGCGCTCGCACGGTGGCTCCACCTTGAAGGCGACGACGGCGTGCGCCGGGAGGAGCAGGCGGCGCGCGAACGCCTGGCGGCGCTCGGGCGCGCGCAGTCGCTGACGACGGCGGCGGCGCAGCGCAAGCACGGCGAGGTGTTCGGCGCCCAGCGGGCCGCGCTCGTGCAGCTCTACGACACGGACGAAATCGGCGAGGAAACGATGCTGCGCCTTCGCGAGGAGATCGACCTCGAAGCGCAACGCGGCCGGGGCGGCACGGGCAAACGCAACCCGGGCTCGGCAGTCCCCGGCTAACCATCGTCAACCGCATTCTTGCGATCGAAGACAACGGTGTCGCTGTCACGGTGAAAGCAGGCATCTCCGCAGCCCCGAATCTCCCTCATCCTCCGGATGAACACCAGGCGCGCCGGACCCGCCTGCTTGTTCGTGCCTGCTCCGCCCTGGCGAAGCAGGCGTCGGTGCGGGATCGATCGGCGCGCTTGCTGGTCGTCCGACTCGGTCGTCTGACGGCCGGCTTGCCGGACGCTCGCAACAGGCGGAAGCAGCAGCGCGACCGCGCCTTCACTGTACGCCGACGCGAGTGTCGAGCCGCATGGAACGGGGCGGTCTCGGCGCGACTGCTCGAGTTCCACGGGAGTGGGAGCGACGGGAGAGTCGGTACTGCGGCGGCGGACGCCTGGTTCTCGTCGGGCGTGGGCGTGTGCGGCGCGGTTGGTCGCGTCTCAGAGGTGCTGTAAATAGCCGCGGCGCCGTCAAGGCGACGGCGTAGGTTCCCTCAAGTCCTGACCCGACGATTGAAGGAGGACCTACGCCGTGAAGCGTACGGTACTGCCGTCGGCGGAGATCGAATCGCAGATCGATCGGTTGCTCGCCGTCGGCGTTGGCGAGAACCCGCGCGAGTCGCTGTCTGAGCTGGCGAGGCTCGGGGCGCGGCTGATCATCCAGCACGCCGTTGAGGACGAGTTCGATGCTTGGCTTGGCCGCGCGCGCTACGAGCGCCGGCCGGCGCATCAGCGCGGGTTGTGCAACTACGGCTCGCGGCTTCGCAACGGCTTTCGCCCGCGCACGGTACAGACTCTCGAGGGTGAGCTCGGGGTCGAGATCCCGCAGGTCCGCGAGGCCGCCGAGCCGTTCGTCTCCAAGCTGTTCCCGTGCAGCACGAAGGTGTTGCGCACCGAGCCGCTGCGGGCGATGGTGATCGGCGCGTTCGTGCGCGAGCTGGTGATCGCATGGTCAGCGTCGTGCTTGGTATCAATCCTGATCGATGCCCGGACCACCTTCTAGTGCATCGGAGAGCGTCGCGACCCTCGCTCGAGCTGGATCGTGAGCGTGCGTCTTCACCCGATCAAGTCGGGCGAGATCCAGCTGCGAGTGATGAGTCCTCGACCCCCGCGCCGCGGACCCGCGAAGCTGCCCCGTACGTTGCTGAGGTCGTTTTTTCGTGCAGCGCGCTGGCACCCCGTGCTGGTGTTCCTCGTGGAGCACCCGCGCGAGGGGCCGTTCCTGATCGATGTCGGCTATGACCCCTCGATCGAGTCCGACCCCAGTCGAACGCTCGGCTTCATCTTCGGCAAGGTCGTGATGAAGCACCGGCTCGCCCAGCGCAGCGTGCCGGATGAGGTGCGCGCCCGCGGCGTCGAGCCGACGGTGGTGTCGCGCGTGCTGGTGACGCACCTCCACCTCGACCATGTCAGCGCGAGCCGCCAATGGCCGCAGGCCACATTCGTCGTCGACCGGGTCGAACGCGCCGCGGCGAATCGGCAGCTCGGTCCCGGACCGTACGTCAAGCCCCACTTGGCGACGATCGAGAACTGGCGCGAGGTCGACTTCGCCGCGCCGGAGGCCGAGCCGTTCGAGAGCTTCGGACGAACCGTCGACCTTTTCGGCGACGGACTCGTGCGACTGATTTCAACACCCGGACACTCCCCCGGCCACATGTCGGTGCTGCTGCGGCTGCGCGACCGCTACGCGCTGATCCTCGGCGACGCCATGATGTCGACACTCGAACTGCGGGAGCCAGTGATCGACGGCATCGTCGTGGACCAGGACAGCTACGTTCGCTCCGGCGCCGAGACCCGCGAGTTCATGCGAGCGCATCCCGAGACGCTGGCGATCCCCAGCCATGACGGCAAGCTCTCGTCGCAGCTGGAACCCACGTACGACTGACTGCGTCTGTGGCGATGTCGACAGTCACCGTCAACGGGACCGAGCTCTATTACGAGATTCGAGGCACGGGGCCGCCCGTGCTGCTGATCATGGGAGCCACGGGTGACGGTGGACATTTCGACGCGTTCGCCGGCGAGCTGGCCGACGAGTTCATGGTCGTCAGCTATGACCGGCGCGGCAACGGACGCAGTCGTGTCCGGAGCAAGTGGCAGACGACATCGCCGGAGGAGCAAGCTGACGACGCGGCCGCGCTTCTCCGTGCGCTCGCGATCGGTCCCACGGCGGTCTTCGGCACGAGCAGCGGCGGGAACTTCGGATTGTGTCTGATGATCCGTCATCCCGAATCGGTGCGCGGAGCGGTCTTCCACGAGCCGGGGCTGTACGCGCTGGCCGACGACTTCGATGCGGTCCGGGGCCCGGTGCGGGAGCTCGTTCAGGAGGCGATGGAAGCCGGCGGGCCGCCGGCTGCGGTCGAGCGCTTCTGGTGCTACATGGTCGGGCCGGACGGCTGCAGCCGGCTGACGCCTGCGCTTCGTGAGCGCTTGCGCGCGACCGCGGGAACGCTGGTCGGTGTCGAGCTAGGGACGTATGAGCTGTACATGCCCGACGACGAGGCGCTGGCCGCGATCGCCGCGCCGGTGCTGTTGATCGTCAGCGAGGACGGGCGCCCGTTCTTCGCGCAGATCGCCGGGCGGTTCGCCGAGCGCCTGG
>Ga0081538_10002531_pt1 | contig 17811 bp, 21 predicted proteins | sample TabmetS5T2R1_FD_71022 | JGI IMG/M metagenome (GOLD analysis project Ga0081538, IMG submission 71022) | Tabebuia heterophylla rhizosphere microbial communities from the University of Puerto Rico - S5T2R1 | ecosystem: Host-associated > Plants > Roots > Rhizosphere ... | reverse complement strand
CGTCGGCGCCGGCGGCCGCCACGCTGATTCCATCATTTCGTACGTCACCCGGCCAAAGAGAAGGGCATCGGCCTGGTTGAGGTTCTCGACCGCGTGACGATGCAAGTCTTCGTCCGCGGGGATTGCACGATGATCGCAGCACCCGTCCAATGTGACGTTGATGGAGTACCGAAGGGGTCGCATTTCGCAAGAGTACCGCCGATGGGTGGACAAGTAGTGCGTCGCGGATGCGGATGCGCTTGTCGGTGATCTCCTTGAACCAGCGCTCGACCAGGTTCAACCACGACGAGCTGGTCGGGGTGAAGTGCAGGTGGAACCGGCGCCGGCCGCCGACAGGCGCAACCCGCTGTCCAGGAACAGCTGGGCGTTGATCGACTCCCGACTGGGGCGCTCCGTGGTCGGCGACGCGGGCATCTCACTCTGCTCCTGCATACGCCTGGACGAGCTGGGCCCCGATCGCAGCCAGCTGGCGACGGAGCTCGAGCGGTGTGACCACCTGGATGCCGTTGCCCCACCCGGCGAGACGCTCGGCGAGCTGGCGTGTCGAGGCACCGCCGATGTGGACCTCAACTCGGCGACCCGATCGCCGATCGCCGACTCGTGCATCGCCGCCGAACTGATGCAGCAGACCTTCGGCCGCCGCTTGGCTGGCCAGGACCACGGCCTCGACCCGGGTGCGGCGCGCGTCGACCGCCGCGACCGCCTCGCGCCACGCTTGGGCGAGGTCGAAGCCCGGCGGTCGGGTCGCGGCGCGGTCGGTCAGGGTGACGGCTCGGATCCGGTCCACCCGGTAGGTGCGCCGGCCGGGCCCCGTGTCCCCGAGCAGGTACCAGGCGCCGCCCTTGGCGGCCACGCCCAGCGGGTGCACGGTCCGGGTGGTCACGGCGCCAGCGCTGCCCGCGTATCGCAACCGGACCTGCACCCGCTCGATGATGGCGCGCTGGAGCACCTGCAGGTGCGGAGACGCCGGCGGCGAGGCCGCACCCCAGCCTGCCGGATCGAGCACGACCGCCTCCGCGGCCGCCGTGGCGGGCTCGCGGAACGGCTCGGGCAAGGCCCGCACCAGTTTGCGCAGCGCCGCCTTGGCCTCGGGGGCCAGTCTCGTGTGCGGCCCGGCAAGCAGGAACAGCGCCCGTGCCTCGGCCGCGTTCAGGCCGCTGAGATCGGTCCGTCCGCCGCCGAGCAGCTGCCAGCCACCGCCTCGACCCGGCTGGGCATACACAGGCAGGCCGGCGGTCGACAGCGACTCCAGATCGCGGCGCGCGGTCTTCACCGAGACCTCCAGCTCCTTGGCCAGCTCGGCCGCGGTCACCCGGCCGCGAGCCTGCAGCAGGAGGAGCGCCGCGACCAGTCGATCAGCTCGCATGCCGCCAGTATGCGCCGAAACCTGGTCACAGGATGACCACGTTCGTCCGGGATACTGGTGTCACAGCAAGGAACGGAGCACCAGGAGGGACACCATGCAGGGCGAGACGAACATCCCGGCGGCCCCCGAGGGCTACGCCACCGTCAATCCCTTCATCATCACCCATGACGCCAACGGCCTGATCGACTTCCTCAAGCGGGTCTTCGGGGCGACCGAACGGCCGGAGGCGCGGACCATGGACGACGATGGGCTGCTCCTGCACGCGGAACTGGTGATCGGGAACGCCACCATCATGTTCGGCGAGCGCAAGCCGGGCTGGCCCTTCACCCCCAGCCTCCTCCAGGTGTACGTCGACGATGTCAAGGCCACGCTCGACCTCGCGCGCCAGCTCGGCGCGACGGTGGTCACCGAGCCAACCGACTTCTTCGGCGACACCTTCTCCCGGTTCCGTGACCCGTGGAGCAACCTGTGGTGGGTCTACCGTCACGGCGGCCAGAGCTGGGCAGGCGACGAGGAGAGCGCGGACTGGACCGGCGATGCCGCCGCAACCGGCGCCGAGGAGTGGGAGCAGACCTCCCCCGAGCTCACCTACATCCACGACACCCTGCTGACAGCGATGCGACAGCTTCAGGATCCTCGGCCAGCGGGGTGATGCTCGGCGAGCCACCCGGCGAGGCTGCCGGATAGCTGACGCCGAATGCGACTGGCCATCAGGGCGCTCGTCGTGGCGATCGGCACCGCGCTGCTCATCGCCGGCGGCCTCAGCCCCGACCACGCCGCCGACGCCCGCAGCCAGGTCGCGCGTGCTGACGCGCCGCGAGCTGGCCCGGCAGACCACGATCCTGGTCCGGCTCAGGTGGATCATGGCCTTGCTGATCTTTGTCGTTACCATGCTCGCGGTGGCCTTGGTGCTGAACTGTTAGCCGGCTCCCGTCGAGGCGGCGGCTCACGGCGTCTGTAGCTTGCACTGGTTGACGACCTGCTTGTAGTCGGCCAGGGCGATGTCGAACTTGGATGACTCGGCGGCCCCCCTGATCAGCGACGGCGTGCCCATCTTGAGCGCGGTGTCGCCGTCGATCTTGCCGCGCAGCAGGTCATTCATGATCTTGGTGTGCTCGGCGAGGTTCCGCTCCACCTGGACGGCGTGGGCGAGGCTCTTGTTGGCGCGGTCCACGGCCGTCTTGCATTCTGGGGACGCGACTGGCGTGGCGGCGACGCTGGTGGTGGTGGTCACCGCGGCCACGCCCGACGAGCCTTCACGGGGCGTCGCCTTGGCCCGCTCGGAGTTCCTTCCGATCACAAATCCGCCGATCAGCGCGGCCGCGACCAGCACCAGGACAATCAGCAGCACGGGTCCGGCGGGCCATCGCTGCTCGTCCTGGGGTGGCCGACCCCGCTCTTCGTCGGGGTAACCGGGAGCGCCCGGCTCGGCAGCATGCCGGCGCGCGGCTTCAAGCTGAAGGGCGTGCTGGTCTTGCTGCTCTGGAGGCATTGGTCCCCCCTCCTTCGGCCCACCTTCCCGAGCCGACCGGGAACAACCAATGTGCACCCGGATCGTCACGGCGAAACCCGACCGGGAGCCTATCCGGTCCTCCGCGCAGGATGCGACCACGCGGACCGAACGCAATGGTGCCGGTGCGGCCGTCAGCCGCTCGGCCATCCTCAGCGGTGCGTGGGTCTCAGCGCCTGCGGGCCAGCAGGCTGAGCACCATGAGGCCGACAGCCACCAAGGCAAGGAAGACCAGCAGGTCCCAGAGGACTTCCGTCGCTGACAGCAGCATCCCGCCGATCCGCACCAGCACGCTGGATACCCAGCCCTGGCGCCGGCAAGCAGTCAACCAACCCCGACCACGAGTGGCTGGGCGGGCACGGTTGACTGGCCGCCATCACTCCTCCGCGGTCTCTGGCCCCGACCATCCTCATGCTCTCCACCCTTACCAATCGGGGGATGTGCTGGAGCAGCTCGGGAGCTGGCGGAGGCCCAGGCAGCGAATGAGCGGGCTCTGAGCATCGTTGAGGCGACCGGCCCTGTCGTTTCAGACCAGCAGTTGTCTACGTGCGATCCAACGCTACGCTGACCTGCGTTTCTTGCGGCGGCACCACCGGCACGTCCGCGCTGCTCAGCAGGTCCATGAACTGCTGGGCGTTGGTGACGGCGTAGTCCTGATAGCAGTTGTCTAGACTCGGCTGAACGCTGCGCTGACCTGCGTTTCCGCAGCTCGGTCCCGACCGTTTCGCCGAAGTTATCGGGACGTCGGCCGAGCCTCAGAACTCGTCGACGCCGGCGACCTGGCCGATGGGGAAGACGTGCCGGGTCGCCGCGCAGACCGTCTCCAGCGTATGCACCGGGGTGTCCTCGCTGGAGTAGCTGGCGCGGAGCACCTGGACGATCCACTCGCCCGGGTCCAGCTCCAGCGTCTCCGCCTCAAACGGCGTGGCCGGGCGGGCGGTCAGCGTCTCCTCGGCATGCCCGAAGGTGTAGCCGAGGGCAACGATCGCGGCCTGAAGCGACGGCTTTACGAAGTCCGGCTTGGCGATCCGGGTGTCGCCGAACAGGTCGGCGCGGAAGAAGGACGTGGCGATCCGGACCGGGACGCCGTTGGCGAACATCATCTTGCGACGGGCGATCACCTCGGTTCCCGGCTCGACCCGCAGGCAGGCGGCGACGTGCTCGCTAGCCGGTTCCAGGCCGACGTAGAGCATGCGGCGGTCCGGCTTGATGCCCTGGCGCTCGGCCTCCACGAGGAACAGCGACACCGAGCCGCGAACCGCCGGCTCGGTCGGTAGCGCCCGCTGCACGATCACGCGCGGCGCGCGACGCGCGGGTGGTTCCGGCGCCATGGCCGCCGGGCCCTTACGCATCTGCGAGACCCGGCCGGGTGATACGCCGAGCGCCTTGGCGATCCCGTCTTGGGTCATGCCGGCCTCGCGGGCCTGGGCGATGGCTGCCCGACGTAGCTTGGCGGCCTCCTCGACGAGTCCCTGCTGCTCGGTCATGAGGTGGCTCAGCGCTCGGGCGCGCTCGATGGGGTCTTCGATGGTGGCGATCTCTTGCAGGGTTCCTAGGCTCACAGGAGCGATCTTTAGCCCCCCTATTGCTCGTGTCTCACTCTGGCTATACTCTCGTCCAAGGGTGGCTTTAGCCCCTCTAAAGACCGGTCAGCCTGATGTTATCCGGAGTAGGAGAGTCAGGCAAAGGGCTAGGGAGGTGAGCACAGGCATCGAGCGCAGGCAGGGAGCGGCCCCGAGGCGATAACGGCGCCCCGGGGCCTGCATCAAGAAGGAAAGGACCCCCTCCCGATGCGCAATCAGCGTACCTCTTCGGCGTCCCCTGCCGTAGAGGGCAGACAAGGTTTATCCCAAGCAGAGCGGACTCTCCGCGCCCGGATCGCAGCCCACGTCCAGTGGAGTCGCGAGCCGGACCCCACGGCCCGTACCGCCAACGGCCGCGCCGCGTTCCTGGCCCGCTTCGAGGCTGAGGTTGACCCGGACGGCGCCCTCGCTCCAGAGGAGCGTCGTCGACGGGCCGAGCATGCCCGCCGGGCCTACTTCACCCGCCTCGCGCTGGCCTCCGCAAAGGCACGTCGTGCCAGGCGCCAGGGCGGTGGTGCCCGTGCCTGAGGTGCTCAGCCCCCGTCGAACCCGCACCCGGCCCTGGGATGCTGGCCCCGAGGCCACCCTGCGGGACCTGGCCGCGCTGCGGTTCGTTGGCGAGCAGTACGCCGCCCGACTCGACGTGCTGGCCGTGGTGCTGGGCCGGCTGTCGCCCGCCGCCGTGCGGGACGCCGGCCGGCTGGGGGACCGCACCGTCCGCCAGCGCGTGGAGCGGTGGGAGGCTGCCGGCTGGGCCGAGCGGCGGCGCATGCTCGGCCACACCTGGGTACTGGCGACCCGGGCCGGCCTGCGGCTGGCCGGGCTGGAGCTGGACCCCTGGACGCCGGCCCTGGATCGGCTGGCCCACCATCACGCCGCCGCGGTGGTGCGCCTGCATCGTGAGCCCATGCCCGGCCAGGGCGGCTGGCTGAGCGAGCGGGAGCTGTGGCGCCGCCGCGGGCGGGCGAGCTGGCACATGGTCGACGGCGCCCTGCCCGCCCCGGTTCCTGCGGGCTGGCAGGGGATCAGCGAGGCGTGGGAGCTGGTCGAGGTCGAGCTGACCCACAAGGCCCGCCCGCGCGTGGTGGCCGCGCTCAAGACCCGGCCACCGCGCACCGCGGCGATCACCTACTACGTCCCCGCCGCCCTGCACGCCGCGCTGTCGACCCAGCTCGCCAGTGTGGTGCGGGAGCTGGGCGGCCGCCCCGAGGTCACGGTGGAGCTGCTGCCGCAGGTGCCCGGCGTGACCTACCTGCCTGCCGGGGGTGGTGCCCCGTGAGTTGGCACCCGGATGATCCGCGGAGCTGGGGCGGCTTCCCGCCGCACGATCCCCGGTGGGGCCGGCATCGGCCTACCTGGGGCTGGGGGCATCCGGCCCGGCCGCTGTTTGACAACCAGCTCGGCCATCGGCTGCCCACGGGCGGCCCACCGGCTCGCGGCGAGTTGGCGATGGTGGTCGCCCTGGGCCTGTTCCTGTTCAGCCCGATCACCTTGTTCGCCTGGGCGGCCGGTCAGGCGCTGCTGCGGGTGACCGGGATGCGCTGGTGGAAGCTTGCCCTGGCCGCCCTGGCCGCCCTCGCTGGCGTGGTCGTGCTGCAGGGTGGCCCCGGGCCGGCCCTGGCCCAGCACGTCTCCGGCTACACGACCTGGCTGCGCCAGTTCGGCGCGCCGGTCATTCACCTGCCCATGCCCGGGGCGTTCTTGTGGCCGCAGCTCCCCCTGGCCATCCCCACCGGGCTGCTGGCCGCCGCGCTCAACCTGGCAGGGCGGCGGCAGGCCATCGACCCCGCCGAGGTCAAGCGCCAGCAGCGGGAGCGCCAGCGACGGATGGAGTCCGCGGTCCGGCGGGCCGCGGCCGTGCGCGACGATCACTTCGGCCCGGTCGCCCTGGGCGTGCAGATCGACGGCGACCTCGGCTGGGCCGACAAGCACGGCCTGGTCGTGGTCCCCCGGCGCATGCAGGGTCGCTCCCGGTTGATCGTCGGCACCAGCGGCACCGGCAAGACCACCGACCTCGAACGCGAGGCGTTCAGCGCCGCCCGCGCCGGCCGCAAGTTCTTCGTCATCGACGCCAAGGGCACCGACCCCGGCTTCGTGGAACGCGCCGTAGCCGGCTACCTGTGGGGCAACCCCTACGCCAAGGTGGCGCTGTGGCCGGAGCTGCCGATGGACGGTTGGCGGGGGAGTCCGGCGGCGATCCACAACCGGCTGGTGGCGATGCTGGGCTGGTCCGAGCCCTACTACAAGGACGTCGCCAGCCTCCTGCTCCGGTTGGCCCTGAACGCCCCCGGTGAGGACGGCCCTGTCCGCTCCTCCATGCAGCTGATGGCCCGGATGGACCCCGAGCTGCTGGTGCGGCTGTATGAGCACGACCCCGACCGGCGCCGCGAAGCCGAGAGCCTGGTCGGCCGCGACCAGGCAAGGGCGGTCAAGGGCGCAGTGGGGCGGTTCGCCAACTTCTTCGCCGCGGTCCAGGGCGGCTTCGACGCCGGTGAGGGCGGCTGGTCGTTCGAGAACGTGGACTTCGGCTACTTCCGGGCGCCCTACCTGGCGGGGCGGGAGGACGCCGATGCCTGCCTGCGGCTGCTGCTGGAGGACTTCGCCCACTACGCCACCTTGCGCAAGCCAAGGACGGGCGAGGACGCCACTCTGGTCTTCGACGAGTTCTCGGCCATCGCTGGCGGCCGCGAGGCCGCCATCCAGCTGGTCGAGCGAGTCCGGGATGCCGGCTGTGCCCTGTACCTGTCGGCGCAGTCCGCGGATGGCCTGGGGGACGAGGCCCAGCAGCGTCGGTTGGTCGGCGCCTGCTCGGGCGGCCTCCTCCTGCATGCCATGCCCGATCCCGAGCCGCTGCTGCGCGCCGCCGGGGTGGTCAAGGTGGTCGAGCAGACCTGGCGGCTGGACCCCCAGGGGCCGACCGGCAACAGCTCGGCCCGGATCGGGGAGCGCCCGAGGATCGAGCCGGGTGCGGTGCAGCAGGCTCGCGAGGGGGAGGCGTGGTACATCGCCCAGGGCCGCTACGAGCACCTGATCGTGGCCCGCACCCGGATCTCGGATGGCTACCGGACACGCGCCCGCGCCATGGTGGCCCTGGCCCGGTCCTGGCGGCCCCAGGAGGTGCTGCCGGGTGCCCGCACCTGGCGGGAGGCCGAGCAGGCCGCCCAGGGCGCCCTGGCCGGCCTCCAGGCGCACCTGGCGATCGAGCCGCCCGAGGGGGACGGCGACGGGCGCGGGCCAAGCCTGCCGCCAGAGCCGTCTCGGCCGGCGCCGGCTGGGCATCGGCTGCGCCTGGCGGTGACCGCGGCCGCGCGCGACGGCGACCAGGACGCCACCGCTGCCCTGGTGCGCCAAGGTCCCTCCCACGGCGTGGAGGTGGCCGAGCTGCTGGCGGTGGCCGAACGGTACTGGCCCAAGCCCCGCTTGCACCGTCGCGCCTGGCGCGCTGGGCGGCAGTGGACGGTGGCCCGGCTGCGGCGGCTGCACCGGCCCCAGGGCCAGGCGGCACTGGCCGAACCGGAGCAGCGGCCATGACCGAACCCCGCCTCCGCGCCATTGTCAGCGCCCTGGTGGGCGCCATCGCCGCCCTGGCCTTCCTGGTCAGCTTCCGCGCCATCTCGCAGTTCGCCGTGCAGACCGGCGCCTTCCCCCACTCGCTGGGGTGGGCGGCGCCGCTGCTGGTGGACAGCTTCACCCTGGCCGCCTCCATCGAGGTTCTGCGCTCGGCCCTGGCCGGGCAGCGGGCCGTCTATCCCTGGTGCCTGGTCGCCGGGGCCACGCTCGCGTCGGCGGCGCTGAACGTCGCTCATGCTCCCGAGCATCTGGCCGCCCAGGCGGTGGCTGGCATCCCCCCGGTCGCGCTGCTGCTGGCGCTGGAGCTGCTGATGCGCGGCGCCCGCCTGTACCTGGGCGTCCAGGGGGTGGACAGCGGCCCGGAGGCGGATACGGCGCGGGAGCGGCTGCGGGCCTGGTTGGCGGTCAACCCGTCCACCCCCCTGACCGCCCGCCAAGCGGCGGAGCTGCTGGGCGTGTCGCGGTCGCGGGCCGGGGTGCTGTTGCAGCAGGAGCGCGTCACCACGGACGGCGACCGAGGCGGGCCGCGGTGACCAGGGCTGCACCTGCCGGTCCTCACCGCGGGTTCGCCTGCCGGTGTCCTCCCAGGATCGGACCACCCCACCCGGTTCAAGGCCGCTGCGCGTCCCTTCGGGATGGCCTGCGGCCAGCCTTGAGCCGGGCGGGGACCCCGGCCCCTGGGAGGAGGAGCCACCGGCAGGCCACACCCAAGGAGGAGCCATGTTCACCACCGCCCAGTTGGACCGCATCGACCGCGCGGCCGAGCGCCTGGCCGCAGACCCGGCCCTGGAGGGCTACGTGCCTGGCTACCCGACCTGGGGCCTGGGCTTTCACGACCTCGACGTGCACATCGCCGAGACTTCCGAGTGCCACCGTTGCAGCCACGTCGGGCGCGGCCACGCCGGCTTCGTCGCCGCCGACGGGTCGCACTCCTGGCGCGGGTTCGCCATCTGCCCTGAGTGCGGCACGGTGGAGGAGTTCTAGCCCGGCCCGCACCGACCACGCCGGGAGGCTGGAGCACCTGGCCGGCCTGCTGGCCTTCGGCCTGGTTGTCGATCGCCGCACGCGCGGGGCGCGGACCGGCCTCGCCTTCGGCGCCGCGCGTGGGAACCCTGCGCCCACGCGCGGACCGGCCGGTTGCCTGCTGGACGGGCTGCCACCTGGCCGCCACCCGCGTCAAGGGCGCTTTGCGTCCCTCCGGGAGCGCCTGCGGCGCCCCTTGACCCGGCCGTCGTCCAGTCGGCCCGCGACCACGCGGTCGCCCGGGGCGGGCGAGGAGCAGCGCCCGACCAGCAGGCAGGAGGCGAGGACCGTGGCGGACCAGGCCGGGACCCCCACCCGCCGCCGGCGCCTGCTGGCCCACTACCCAGGAAGGAGGAGCAGTCACCGACCGGACCGCCACCGCGACCGAGCAGCCAGCACCACCTCGAGGCCCCAGGAGGGCACGATGCCCGACACCACCATCACTATCGTCGGCAACCTGACCGACGCCCCTGAGCTGCGGTTCACCCCCACCGGGGCGGCCGTGGCCAACTTCACCGTGGCTGTCACCCCGCGCCGCCCGGACGGCCAGGGCGGCTTCACCGACGGCGACACCTCCTCTTTCGCTGCACCGCCTGGCGGAGCCTGGCCGAGCATGTTGCCGAGCTGGCCAAGGGCGACCGGGTCCTGGTCCACGGCAGCCTGCGCCAGCGGTCCTGGCAGGCCGAGGACGGCGAGCGCCGCAGCACCGTCGAGGTCCAGGCCGAGGAGGTCGGCCCCTCGCTGCGGTGGGCGACCGCCAAGCCCCAGCGCACCCGCCGGCCAGGCGACGACCCGTCGTAGCCGCCCGGCGGTGAGGCCGGGGCGGACGCGCATCCGTCCCGGCCTCGCGCACCACAACCCGTGGAGGCCCTGATGCATCCTGCACCCTACCCGACCCGCCGCCCGCCGGCGCTGCACCTGCTGCACGGCTGGTGGATCGCCTCGTGTGCCGACTGCGGCCACGAGCTCGGCCGCAGCCACGACCAGGAGGCTGCCGAACGAGCAGGGGAGCGGCGCCGCTGCCCCATCTGCCAACCCGCCGGCGAGGAGGTCGCCTAATGCCCCGCGTCGAGGTCCGCATCGGCGCCCGGGAGCGCCTGGAGCCGACCATCAGCAAGGGGATCACGCTGCTGCCGACCGAGGCGCTGGTCTGGATCGGCGCCACCTGCATCAGCGGCTCGGCTGGGGCGATGCGGGCGCTGGCCGACGCCCTGGTCGAGGCCGCCGAGCTGGCCGACGACTACGATGCCGACCCTGACGCCTTCAACGAGCGCGAGCGGGCCAAGCGCGACCTGGGCGGCTGACCTGCTCGACCTGACGGCCGCCGGGACCCTGTACCCGGCGGCCGCCGCACGTCGGCGGGGGGGGGGTCCGGGGGAGGGGCCTCCCTCCCCCGGCATGCTGGCCACCAGGATCGCCGCAAGGCCCGCGGTGCCGACGGCGCAGCGATGCCCGGCGGTCAAGGGCGAATGTCCGGCACCCCGCCGCCGCGCAGGCTGGTACGGCGCAGCCATTCGCCCTTGACGGCCTGCCCGAGACTCCGGCGGCGCCGGCCACTCATCGTGGTGGGTGAGGGACGCGCCTTCGGCGCGTGCTGCTTCGCTGGCAAGCTCCGCAGCCCTGCCCCGCCCACCGGCCGGCCCGCTCACCCGGCCCACCTCTGGGGCCTCGACCCCTACGCTGGACCCTACGCGGAACCCTACGCTGGACTCTACGCCGGCCACCCGCGTACCCCCTCGCCCTTCGGAGGCCGGATCACCGCTGGTCATGCCCCCTCGTGGGGAGTGGTGCGGCCGCGCCGCAAGGAGCGCTTCGCGCGATTGATCCATGCGGCGCGGCCGCGATCTTGGCGGACCTTCGGTCCGCGCCGCCTCCGGCGGCATTCCCAGCCTGACCTGGTTGCCACTCCGGGTGGTGCCGGATAAGTGCCGCGCTGCCGACCGACGCTGGCCGGCGCGGTCAGGGCCCGGCCAAGGGCCCACGTACCGGGGGGCCGATCGACCCTGTCGGCAGTGGAGATCAACCCGCAACGATGCTCCCCGTAGCCGCCCGGTGCTCCACGGGAGGGAGACCATGGCCGCAAGAGATGTTGCTCGAAGTGCCGCCGACGTCCTGGTCGCCTCGCCGCGCTTCCTCACCGCGCCGCTGTGCCGGCATTGGCACCTGCGCTGGGGGGCGACCAACGCCGAGCTCGCTTCGGCGATGCCCGGCGACGAGATCGTGCCCGACCCCTCATTCAACGCCACCCGCGCCCTCACGATCGACGCGCCGCCTGCGCAGGTGTGGCCGTGGATCGTCCAGATCGGCACCGGGCGCGCCGGCTTCTACAGCTACGACCTGTTCGACAACGGCGCACGACCCAGCGCCGATCGCATCCTGCCGGAGCTGCAGGACACCCAGGTCGGCGACTGGGTGCCGATGTTCAGCAAGGTCAACGAGACGACCGCGTTCAGGGTCAAGGCGTTCGAGCCTAGCCAGTGGCTGCTGTGGGCCAAGCCGGACAGCACCTGGGCATGGACGCTCACTCCACTGGAGGGCGGTCGCACCCGGCTGGTCACGCGGTTGAAGGCGAGGTACGACTGGCGCTCACCGGGGTTGGCCGTGCTGACCGTGATCATCTTCGAGTTGGGCGACTTCCCGATGATGCGCAAGCTCCTGCTCGGGGTGAAGTCGCGGGCCGAGAGGACCGCCGCCGCGCAGCCAGCTGGCCCGGCTGCCAGCCAGACCAAGTTGCAGTCCTGACGCTCGCCAGTGGCCGCACGACCCGCGGCTGACCCGTGCTGAGCCGGCTGTAGTCTGCGGCTGCTACCCGGAGTGCGCGCTGGGGCCCGATCAAGATGTGGGCTGGCCCCTCGGGGGAATGGAGCGGCCGCGCCGCATGGTGCGCTTGGTGCGCTTGATCCATGCGGCGCGGCCACGTTCGTGGGCGGACCTACGGCCCGAGCCGCCTCCGGCAGCAATCTCAAGCCTGCTCTGGCTGCCACGCAGGGTGGCACGGCATGAGCACCCTACGGCTGCCGATGCCAGCCAGCGCGGTCAGGAGCGTGCCAAATGGCCCCACCGACTGGAGGGCTATCGACCCTGCCGCAGTCCAGCACAGCCCGGAACGATGCTCCTGGGTAAGCACGTTGGCCGGGAGGTATCTCATGGCAACCACGGCGACAAGAATCAGGGCATACAGCCCCACGGGTCTGTTGGCGCCACGGCCGATCGCCGGGAAGTGGCGGAACGCCGCCCGTATCGGCTTTGGCGGCTTCTTCCTCGCGATGGCCACCTACAACGCGACCGTGACCCTGCCCAACACCGAGCAGTCCTACAGGGACTTTGCCGAACTCGCCTGGCCGGGCTTCGACTGGCTGGTGCTGCACCTCGTGCGGCCGGTCGGGGTGCCGTTCACCCTGCTCCTGATCGCCTTCGAGGTCGCCGTCGCCGCGCTGGTGCTGTCCAAGGGCCGCCGGGTTCGCCTCGGCCTGCTGGCGGCGCTGGCGTTCATGATCGGCCTCGCGCCGTTCACGTCCTGGTACGAGCTGGCCAACGTGCCACTCGCGGCGTGGGCGCTGCTGCTGCTGGGCCGGGACTACGACCGTAGCCTGCTGGAAATGGTTCGCCGCTCGCCGAGGTGAGGGGCATGTGGCGGTTCCTGTTCATCGCCTTCCTGCTCGCTCACGCCGGAGTCCACACGGCGATCTGGGCGACCCCGGCGCCCAAGGACCCCGAGGCGCCCTTCGACGCCGGCCACTCCTGGCTGCTTGGCGACCAACGGACCCTCGCGTTGGTCTTGGCTCTCGCGGCGGCGGGGCTCCTGCTGGTGGCCGGGATCGGGCTGTGGGTCCACGCCGGGTGGTGGCGGCCGGTCGCCGTGGTCGGCTTGGCGGTCTCGTTCGGGCTGATGGTGCTGTACTTCACCCCGTGGTTTCTGCTCATCGAGGCGGTGAACGCTGGACTGATCGTTGGCATCCTCTGGCTGGACTGGCCGTCGAAGTCTATGGTCGGCGCCTGATGGAGAGCAGCGGCCAATTGCCGACGCTCAATCCAGGATATTGCAGCCCTAACGCTCGCCTGCCACCTGCGCGACCTGCCGCTAGCACAGCGCTGAGCCGCGTGTAGTCCGCGACTACCTGGAGTAGCGGCTGGGACTGAGCCGCCTTGCATTCATGGCCCCTCGGGGGAGTGGAGCGGCCGCGCCGAGTGGTGCGCTTCGCGCGATTGATTCAACGGCGCGTCCGCGCCTTTGGCCGGCCTTCGGCGGCGATCCCAGCCCGACCTGGTTGCCACTCGCGGTGGCACCGGAGTTGTACCGCTGGGACGCTCGCAGGGTCCGGCCGCAGCGTTCCTATGTCCCGGCTGGCGCCTTGGTGCGTTGCCAGTCGGCTCGGTCGATCGCGTACCAGGCCACCACGGTTCCTCTCATCGGCAGCTTGCCCTGGAAGCGGAGGCCGCACTTCTCCCTCACCCGCCGGGAGGCCGCGTTGGTGGCCATGGTGGCGCTGATGATCCGCTCCAGCCCCGCGACCTCGAAGCCGTAGCGAACTCCGGCCCGGCCGCCCTCGGTGGCCAGCCCGCGGCCCCAGAACTCCCGGTGGAGCTCCCAGCCGACCTCGATCTTGTGCGGGCCGGGCCAGTCCGGCAGCTCGTTCAACCCGATGCGGCCGACCCAGCGGCCGGTGGCCTTCTCGATCGCCGCCCACGGGCCGAAGCCGTTGCGCTCCCACTGGGCCAGGGTCCTGGCCGACAGCTCGGCCACGTCTTGGGGGCTGAACGGGGCGGAGACGACGATGTAGCGGGTGACTACCGGATCGGTGAGCAGCCGGGTGAACTCGGCCAGGTCGTCGGGCTGCCATGGCCGTAGCAGCAGCCGGGCGGTCTCAACCTCGGTCATCCCAGGACCGTAGCAGACGGCCCGTGGCAGACTTGTTCCTGGTGAGCTGCCCCGCGGGATGTGAGGACGCAATGGGCGAAACCGCAGCCGAGCGAGCCGACCAAGCTTTGACCCAGTACGTCAAGGGCGGCCGGACGCTTGCCGATATCGGGATCGAGTTTGCCTACCTACGCCGGGAGCGAGGACTCAGCCAGCATGACCTGGCGCAGCGGGCAAGGCTGCCGTTGGAGACCATCCAGGTGATCGAGTCCGGCACGCGACTCCCGACCAAGCCGGAGTTTGCGCAGCTCGCTCATGGGCTGGAGCTGACGGCAGCTCGCCTGGCGGAAATCCTGCGGCCGGTCGTGCGCCACCAGGGCAGCGGTGTACGAGCGTTCGACTGAGCCCCATAACTGCGGCTCTTACGGTGTCGGACCGACCTGCGAAGCTAACCCGTCGACGGCGGCCCGGACCCAGCACACGCTGCCGTCCTGTGGACCCATCCGCTCGCTCTGCTGTCATTCTCGGCGTCATCCACCGGCCACAACCAGACCGAACCGTTGGGCGACTGGCCAGACTCGACATCCGAGCTGACCTGCAACAACCACACTCGACCGGCCGTGCCGGACGGTCGGCACACACCTTCTAACCAGCAGGGTGATGGGGGACCGTGAGCGCGGCCCGTGCCCACCAGAGGGTCATTGGCACCTCGACCGTCGCATTAGGAGATCTCTGCGATTATTCAGCGAATATGTAGGTTCGCTTGCTATTGCCGTTTATTACCCTGTAGGCAGCCTGCCCGGAATGGGGTAGTGTCCCCGCCGGTCCATCACGGGCATGCCCAGAGGACGGAAGGGGGTGGCACAACGGGCATGCTCTCCGGCGAAACAGCGCACCCAGAGAAGGTGGTCGCGCATGCGCAAGAAGACCCTGCTTGCCATCGCCGTCGTCCTCTTGCTCGCGGTCGGCCTAGCCGCCATGTCGGCCGGCACGGCCGCAGCGCCAAGCTCTTCCCGACTCGGCTGGGCCAAGCCATCGGCCAGCAACGCCGCCGCGGCCACCGCCGCCGCCGAGGCCGCGGCCACGCACGCCAGGCGGCTGGTCCTCATCCTCCGCGAGGTCGACTTCAAGGACTTCGACCAGCCCCCCGTGGGGCAGCCGGACCCCGGCGACACCTTCCTGTTCACCGACGACGCATTCACTCCGGCCGGGCGGCGGGTCGGCTACGACCAGGTCCGGCTCACGGTGATGTTCCGCGAGGAGGTATTCGCCGAGGGAACCTTCGTCCTCCAAGGCCGGGGACAGATCGTCGTCGAGGGTGTCTTCAACTTCACCGAGCAGCGGCCGACCCTCGCCGTGGTTGGCGGAACCCGCCAATTCCGCAATGCCCGCGGGCAGATGTTCATCCTGCCCGGGCCGACCCCGGAAGAGACCAAAGTCGTCTTCGCCCTGCTGCTCTAGCCGGTGGCAAGGTCGCTGTCGGCGCGGGGTGGATGGCTCTACAGCCCCCCGCGCCGCGGCGCCGCCCAGAACCTCCATGAACTCCTGGCGGGCGCTCAGTCCAAGACATTGGGACCAAGACGCTCTTCTCCACCCGATTCTCGGTCGGAAGCCCTTCGGGGAGCACTGGCCCCATAACTGCGGCACCTACGGTCTGACGCGAGCTGCAAGGACGGGCATTAGCACGGCGGTGCGCCCCCGATCCATGGTAAGTGGCTCATGGCCTGCGGCCACCCCTGACGGATGAAGATGGGCAGCACGACAGGGCCTCTAGGCCGTGACTGCTTCGCGGAGGAGGCGAGGTCCGCGTCGACCTTGGTAAGTACCAGGCAGTTTGCCACCTTGGGCGGGGATCTTCACCTGAGGATGGGGCCGGCTGAGGATGGCCCCTTGGGGAGTGGTGCGGCCGCTTGCGGGTGGTCGACGGCCGGCACCGGGTCTGGCCGCGTTTGCGCCCGCACCAGCGCTGGGGTGCCGACCGGTGGGTGATCGTCACCGGACTGGCACCATGTCGGCGTGACATCGGCAGTCAAGGGGGTAGTCCCATGATCGCTCCGTATACGGCGGTCGGGCTAGTCACCACGGTGCGGGGGGTTCGGCGCCGAGACCAGATCAAGCGCAACCTCGACCACATCGCCGAGGTCATGGGGGCCGCGTCATGGCTGTCCAGCCTGGATCTGCCCGTCCGGCTGGTTGCCATCCCAGAGGGCGCCCTGCAGGGGTTCACCGACGAGGTCTTCGATCTGGACCACGCGACCTACGCAAACGAGGTCGCAATCGACGTCCCTGGGGAGGAGACGGCCTTCCTGGCCGACCTGGCCCGCCACTGGAACGTATTCATCATGGCCCAGGCCAAGGCCCGCAACAACGACTTTCCGGGCGTGTTCTTCAACGTCGGGTTCGTCATCGACCCACGAGGCGAGGTCGTCCTGCGCCACCACAAGGTGGCCACCCTTTATCCCGTCGAGCACTCGGTGACCCCACACGACGTGTGGGACCGGTGGATCGAGCGGTACGGTCGCACGCTGGATGCAATCTACCCGGTCGCCGACACCGAGATCGGCCGGCTGGGGATCATGATGGCCAACGAGGGCTCCTACCCGGAGAACGCCCGCGGTCTGGCGATGAACGGGGCCGAGGTCCTCTACCGGGCCTCCTACCCCCATCCGCACACCGGCAACGAGTTCTTCGAGATTCAAAACCGGGCCAGGGCGCTGGACAACAACCTCTACGTGGTAGCGCCCAACCTGGGCACCTACTACCTGGAGCAGGATTCCGCGCTGCCGGTCGACGCCTTCGGCGGCCGCTCGATGATCGTTGACTACAAGGGCCGGATCGTGGGTCAGCACCAGTACGGGTCGGGCTCCTCGTACGTGGCCGGGACGGTCGACGTCCAAGCCCTGCGGGACTTCCGGGCCCGGGCCCAGTGGGACAACTGGCTGAAGGACCTGCGCACCGAGCAGTACCAGGTGATCTACGAGCAGCCCATCTACCCCAAGAACCTCTACCTCGATCGGCCACCCTATCGGCATGACGAGTTCCGCCGCGAGGTCATCAACAAGCAGATCCACAAGCTGCACCAGCTGGGGATCTGGGTTGAACCAGCGCGCGGCGACTAGCGCTGCGGTCCCGCAAAGCAATCCTCCTGAACGAGGTCCTGACAGGGTGGCAGGGACGAGGCCCAGAGGCCGGCCTGCTTGGCCTTCTTCGTGGGTCAAAGGTTGACCAGGCACCGTTGACCATCTGGTGTGGAGCCACGCAGGTCATTCCCCCAGCTGGCTGGCCGCTCTCACCCGGGTCCCACCACCATCCTCTGGGTGCTCCGCCCGGCTGCTGAGTCGGCGCGGTCGCGGCGGCGCCAGACTGGGTGCAGGAATCACTGCTCCCAGGAGGTGGCCGGCGGGATGGACGTTCACTTCGTGTCCGAGGAAGACATCGAGCAGCATCGGGCGGGGGAGCTGGAGCAGCTGCTCGCCCGCGACGATGGGCTGGTCTGGGTGGACATCCCCGTGTGCGACGAGGAAGCCGCTCGGGTGCTGTCGGAGGTGTTCGGCTTCCACCCCCTCGCCATCCGCGCCTGCATCGAGCGCAACGCCGTGCCCAAGGTCCGGGCCTACCGCGACCACATCTTCGTGATCCTGCACGCCCCCGAGCTCGGCACGGGCGGCCACGTCCACTACGTCGAACTCGACCAGTTCATCGGCCCCCGCTACCTGGTCACCGTCCACGGCCCGGTCAACCCGGCCGTCACCCAGGAGGCCGCGCTGCGGGAGACCCGCGCGGTGCTGGGGCGGATCGAGGCGGGACGGCTGCGCCCCAGGTCGGCCTTCGAGCTGTCCTATGCGATCGTCTCCGCCCTGGCCCAATGCCAGGAGGCGTTCGTGGAGACGGTCACCCGCCA
>Ga0081538_10002530_pt1 | contig 17816 bp, 14 predicted proteins | sample TabmetS5T2R1_FD_71022 | JGI IMG/M metagenome (GOLD analysis project Ga0081538, IMG submission 71022) | Tabebuia heterophylla rhizosphere microbial communities from the University of Puerto Rico - S5T2R1 | ecosystem: Host-associated > Plants > Roots > Rhizosphere ... | reverse complement strand
GATCGGGGGCCGGGCCGCGCCGGAGGCCGGCATCCAGAACGTCGTCCTGGGCCGGCAGACGATGAGCGTCTACAAGCCGATTCAGGCCGAGGCCGAGGTGGCCGCCGCGGTCGCGCTCGCGCTTCGGAACGGCGAGGATCCCACGGCGATCGAGACCGAAGCCGAGTTCGACATCATCGGGATCAACGCCTCCGACGGCAATCCCACGGACGCGCCCGAGGGCGAGGGCGTCGTCCCGTACTACGCCCTGGTGCCGATCCCCGTCACCGTCGACAACATCATGGACACGGTCATCGCGGACGGCTTCCGGACGATCGAGGAGATCTGCACGGGAGACGCGGCCCAGACAGACTTCTGCCAGGAGAACAGCTGACCCCCTAGGAGCTCGAAAGGGGGCGCCTCGGGGCGCCCCCTTCTTCCCTCCGACGTGGGAAACTAGACCCGATGGCCGTCAGCGCCCCGCTGCTGGAGTGCCGAAGCGTCTCGAAGGCGTTCGGGGCGGTGCAGGCGCTCTACCGGGTCGACTTCGAGGTGCGCCAGGGCGAGGTAATGGCGCTCGTCGGCGACAACGGCGCCGGCAAGTCGACGCTGATCAAGAGCATTGCGGGGATCTACCCGTTCGACGAGGGCGACGTGCTCGTGGAGGGGACGCAGGTGCACGTCCACCACCCACGGGACGCCGCCAAGCTCGGGATCGAGGTCGTCTACCAGGACCTCGCCCTGGCGGACAACCTCGACGTCGTCGCCAACATGTTTCTGGGGCGGGAGCGAACCCGCACGACCGTCGTGCTCGACGAGTCGAGCATGGAGAGCTCCGCGCGGGAGACGCTCGACAGCCTCTCCGTCACCACGCTGCGGTCGGTGCGCCAGGCGGTTGCCGGGCTCTCCGGCGGCCAGCGCCAGTCGGTCGCCGTCGCCAAGGCGGTCATGTGGAACTCGAAGCTCGTCATCCTCGACGAGCCGACCGCGGCGCTGGGTGTGGCCCAGACCCGCCAGGTGCTGAACCTGGTGCGCCGCCTGGCCGAGCGGGGGCTGGGCGTGGTCATCATCTCCCACAACCTCCACGACGTCTTCGAGTGCGCGGACCGGATCACCGTCCTGCGGCTGGGCCAGCGCGTGGCGGTGTTCGACCGCTCGGCCACGAACCAGCAGGAGGTCGTCCACGCGATCACCGCCGGCACGCTCGACCACGTCCCCGGGATGGAGGCCGCCGAAGCCGCCGAGGTGAAGCAGCAATGACCGGCGCCGACCCGACCGCCGCCGCCGACCCCACCGCCGCCGCCGTCGCCGTCGAGCCGACGCCCGAGCAGACCCAGACGCTCCCCGGGTACATCCGCACGTGGTGGCAGGGCGTCCAGGGCGGCGAGCTGGGCTCGCTGCCGATCATCCTCGGGCTCGTGGTCATCGTGGCCACCTTCGGGGTGCTCGAGGAGAACTTCATCACCGAGCGCAACTTCACGAACCTGCTGCTCCAGATGGCCCCCTACGCGACGATCGCCATCGGCGTCGTCTTCGTGCTCCTGATCGGGGAGATCGATCTCTCCGTCGCGTTCGTCAGCGCAGTCGGCGGCGTCGTGATGACTCTGCTCCTCCGCCCGGACGACCCGGGTTGGCCCTGGTGGCTGGCCATCCTCGTCGCGCTCCTCTGCACGACGGCGATCGGCTTCATCCAGGCGCTCGTGATCACGAAGGCCGGCGTGCCCTCCTTCGTCGTCACGCTGGCCGGCCTGCTCATCTGGTCCGGCGTCGTCCTCATCCTCACCACGCAGTACTCGACGGCCGGGACGATCCGCATCCAGGACTCCACGGTGATCGAGATCGCCAACGGCTTCCTGAGCGACTTCTGGGGCTGGGTGCTGGCCGGGGTGGTCGTGCTCGGCTACGCCGCCTCACAGGTGCGGACGGCGCTCATCCGCCGGAAGAGCGGGCTCGCCTCCAAGCCCGCCGTCGTGATCGTCCTCCAGGTCGCCGCGCTCGCGGCCATCATGTTCGCAGCCGTCTGGTACGCGAACGAGGACCGCGGCGTGCCCAAGGTGACGCTGATCCTCGGGGCCTTCCTCCTCTTCTGGTCGTTCGTCGCCGCGAGGACGCGCTTCGGCCGGCACGTGTACGCCGTCGGCGGGAGCGCGGAGGCCGCCCGCCGCGCCGGGATCAACGTCGACCGCGTCCGCATCGCGGTCTTCATGATCAGCGGCTTCATGGCCGGCGTCGGCGGGATCATCCTCGCCTCCCGCCTCCGCTCGGTGGCCACGAACACGGGCGGCGGGAACCTGCTCCTCCTCGTGATCGCGGCCGCGGTGATCGGGGGCACGAGCCTCTTCGGCGGCATCGGCCGCGTCGTCTCGGCCCTCCTCGGAGCGCTCGTGATCGCCTCCATCCAGAACGGGATGGACCTGCTCGGGCTCGCGTCCGGGACGAAGTTCGTGATCACGGGCCTCGTCCTCCTCGGCGCGGTGCTCATCGACGCCTTCTCGAAGCGCCGGCGCGCGGCCCGAGGAGGCGTGTGAGTGGCGACGACCGCGTAGTAGTGCCCCTCCAGGCAATGCACGTCTGCTTCTGCCCCGCGATCACACGGCGCCTGAGCCCACCCTCGCCCTTACCAAGGCTTCTAGCCTTGCCTGCGGACGAGTGCGGACTCATGCTTGGTGCTCGCGACGCAGAAGCTAGCCAGCATTACCTGAAGGGGCACTAGTGACCCTGACGCTCGAGCAGGCGCTCCAGATCGTCGGCGTCGTCGTGCGCGACGCTCCCGCTCCGGTCTCGGTCTTCGTCGCCGACGACCACGGGGAGCTCGTCGCCGCCGCGACGATGGACGGCGCGGCGCCGGACACCCGCCTGAACGCCCAGCGCAAGGCCTACACCGCCGCGCGGAGCGACACCGCCTCGACGGGCGAGCTGGCGGAGAAGGCCGCCGCCGACCCGGCCGAGCTCCAGAGCTTCGACCCGTTCTTCACGTTCTTCCGCGGCGGCGTGGCCGCGTTCGAGGACGGCCGCCGCGTCGGCGCCGTCGGCGTCAGCGGCCTTCCCGGCGAGGACGACGAGGCGCTCGCCAGCGACGCCCTCCTCGCCGCCGGGCTCGCGCTCCGGTGAGCGCGCTCGTCGGGCTCGACGTCGGCACGTCCGGCGTCAAGGCGCTCGCGATCGCGCCAGACGGCGAGGTGCTCGGCCGTGCGGAGCGGGAGTACCCGCTCTCGATGCCGAGGCCGGGCTGGGCGGAGCAGGACCCGGACGACTGGCGCCGGGCCGGGGAGGAGGCGCTCGCCGCCCTCGCCGTCGACGACGTTGCCGGCATCGGCCTCACCGGCCAGATGCACGGGCTCGTGGCGCTCGACGCTGACGGCCGTGTCCTGCGCCCCGCGATCCTCTGGAACGACCAGCGCACCGCAGCCGAGTGCCGCGAGATCGAGGATCGCATCGGCCTCGAACGCCTGGTCGAGCTCACCGGCAACCGTGCGCTCCCGGGCTTCACGGCCCCGAAGCTCCTCTGGCTGCGCACGCACGAGCCGGCGGCCTACGAGCGAATCGCCCAGGTCCTCCTCCCGAAGGACTACCTCCGCCTCGCGCTCACCGGCGAGCGGGCGAGCGACGTTGCGGACGCGTCAGGCACGCTCCTCTTCGACGTCGCCGGGCGCCGCTGGAGCGAGGACGTCCTCGCCGCGCTCGACCTCCCGGCCGAGTGGCTCCCGCCGGCGCTCGAGTCGCCGGCGGTCTCCGCCGAGACCGCGGCGGGAGTCCCGGTCGCGGCCGGCGCGGGCGACCAGGCGGCCGGGGCGCTCGGCGTCGGCGTCACGGAGCCCGGGCCGGTGTCGGTGGTGCTCGGGACCTCGGGGGTCGTGTTCGCGACGCTGCCGGAGCTGGTGGTCGACCCGGCCGGGCGGGCGCACGTCTTCTGCCACGCGGCGCCCGGCGCCTGGCACGCGATGGGCGTGATGCTCTCAGCCGCCGGCTCCCTTGGCTGGTTCCGCGACGCGCTCGCTCCGGGCGAGCCCTATGACCGCCTGCTCGCCGAAGCGGAGCGGTGGGAACCGGGGGCCGAAGGACTCCTCTTCCTGCCCTACCTGGCGGGGGAGCGCACGCCTCACGTCGACCCCGACGCGCGCGGCGCCTTCACGGGCCTCTCCCTCCGGCACGACCGCGGCGCCCTGGCGCGCAGCGTGCTCGAGGGCGTCGCCTACGGCCTCCGCGACTCGCTCGAGCTCCTGCGCGCGCTGGGCTGCCGCCTCGAGGTCGGCAGGGTGTCGGGCGGCGGCGCCCGCAGCGAGCTGTGGCTCGAGATCATCGCCTCCGTCCTCGGGCTGCCGCTCGAGCGGACGGAGGTGGAGGAGGGCGCGGCCTACGGGGCGGCGCTCCTCGGCGGCGTCGCGGGCGGCGCGTTCGCGGACGTCCGCGAAGCCGCCGCCGCGTGCGTCCGCGTCCGGGACACGATCGAGCCCAACCCTGTGTGGGAGCGCGTCTACGCGGAGGGCTACGGCCGCTACCGCTCCCTGTATCCCGCACTCGAGACCCTGGAGCGCGCATGAGCACGACGTGGGGAATCATCTCGACCGCGCACATCAACCGCCTCGTCCTCGCCGGGGCACGGGAGTCCGATCGCGTTGACGTCGTCGCCGCGGCGAGCCGCGACCGCGCCCGCGCGGAGGCGTACGCGCGCGAGCACGGGCTCGAGCGCGCCTACGGCAGCTACGAGGCGCTGCTTGACGACGCCGAGATCGAGGCGGTCTACATCTCGCTGCCGAACTCCCTGCACGTCGAGTGGTCGATCCGCGCGCTCGAGGCCGGCAAGCACGTCCTCTGCGAGAAGCCGCTCGACCGCCGTCCGGAGGCGGTGGAGCGCGCGTTCGACACCGCGGACCGTGCCGGCCGGATCCTCATGGAGGCGTTCATGTACCGCCACAACCCCCAGACCGCCAAGCTGGTGGAGCTCGTCTCGGGAGGCGCCGTCGGCGCGCTTCGCCTCGTCCGCTCCTCCTTCAGCTTCAGCCTGGCGAACCCGGAGAACGTGCGCCTGGCCGCGGCGCTCGACGGCGGCGCGCTCATGGACGTCGGCTGCTACTGCGTGAGCGGCTCGCGCCTACTCGCCGGCGAGCCCGAGGAGGTCTTCGGCCGCCAGGTCCTCGGACCCAGCGGAGTGGATGTGCTCTTCGCGGCGACGATGCGGTTCCCGGGCGAGGTCGTCGGCCAGTTCGACTGCGGGTTCGTCATGCCGGACCGCGACGAGCTCGAGGTGGTCGGCGAGGAAGGCTCCCTCTTCCTCGACGATCCCTGGCATGCCCGCACGCCGGTGATCGAGCTCCGTCGGGACGGCGGCGCCGAACGCATCGAGCTCGAGCTCGCCGACTCCTACCGCCTCGAGCTCGAGAACCTCGCCGACGCCGCCGCGGGGAGGGCAGCTCCCCTCCTCGGCCGCGAGGACGCGCTCGGGCAGGCGCGGACGATCGAGGCTCTGTACCGCTCCGCAGCCGAGGGCGCTCCTGTGGCGCTCGCCGTCAACTGATACGAAGCCGGCACGGTCCCGTGCGTCCGCCAGCGCTATCCACGGTGAATGGACATCGGCCGTGCCCTCGTCGGGATCGTGCTGCCCGAGCGCTGCCTCGCGTGCGGACGTGGGGAGGAGCTGCTGTGCCCCGACTGCCGGCGGACGTTGATCGTCCTGCGCGGGACGCTCTGCGCGCGCTGCGGCTGCCCGACCGCGTGGCCCGTCGAGCGGTGCGGCGAGTGCGCCGGGCGCCGGATTCCGTTCGCTTCGGCGCGGGCCGCCGTCGCCTACGAGGGCCCGGCCCGCGCGCTCGTCACCGCCTGGAAGGAGCGCGGGCTCGGCCGGGTCGCCGCGCTGGCCGCCGAGCTGGTCGCCGATGCCGTGCCTAGGCCGCGTGTGGACGCGCTCGCCTTCGTTCCCGGCGAAGGCGACCGCGTCGGCTGGCGCGGGGCGAACCCGGCCGAGGAGCTGGCCCGGGCTCTGGCCGCGGTCTGGGGTCTCCCGGTCGAGCCGCTACTCGTGCGTACCCGGCGCGTTCGCCCACAGCGGGGGCTGCCGAGGAACGAGCGCCGCGCCAACGTCCGCTCTGCCTTTCGGGCCGTGGGCGAGACGCCGAGGACCGTGGCGCTCGTCGACGACGTCTACACGACCGGCGCCACTGTCGGCTCCGCCGCCACGGAGCTGCGCCGGGCGGGGGCGAGGGCCGTCCACGTCGTCACGTTCGCCCGCACCGTCCGTCGCTGAGGTCGTATAGTTGCGCGCGCGGTCCCGCAGGGGCCGGGCAGACGGTTACGTCTGCGGGCCGCGAGAGGGGGAACACGAGCACGCAGCCACGCCGCTGGGCCGTCACGCAGGAGGTCCTCGCGCCTGTCTCCGACAGGCCGGTCGCCGCTGCGCCGCAGCTCGTCCGCGGCGCTCGCGGGCCCCGCGTCAAGCCTCGTCGAAAGGAGTTCGAGTGAGTAGACGCATCTCAGCCGCCTCCCGGCCGGGACGGCGGCGGCGCGTAGCCGTGGGCGTGCTCCTCGCCGTCGGCGTCTTCGTGAGCCTTGCCGCGGCGGCCACGGCGGCGCCTCCCGGCTTCACGCCGATCGACTCGCAGAACTGGGAGATGCCGGACGACATGACCTGGGAGGACTACGAGCCCGTCCCGGGCACGAACTGGGCGGATCCCACGCTCGAGCCGACCGTCGAGAAGTGGCGCATGGCGCTCGTGCTCACGGACTTCGCCGACCAGCCCTTCAACATGACGCTCCCCGCGGGGAGCACCGTCTTCGGGAACCCGCAGGCTTCGGGGGCGAGCATCCCCGAGAGCGCGGTGGGGCAGTTCCTCGCCGACTTCCTCAACAAGCCGAGCCTGTTGAACCGCTTCAACACGATGAACAGCTACTGGATGGAGGACTCGCTCGGACGCTACGGCGTGGAGATCGTGCCCTTCGGCCCTTACCACCTGACGGGGAACCAGTGGGAGTACTGGCTCCGCGATGCGGGCAACGCCGGCTCGGCCTGCCCGACGGGCTTCACCTGCACCCGGAACGCGCGGACGGAGGGGCGCGCCCTCTGGCTCGCCGACGTCGGCCAGGACGTCGTCGACTCGTTCGACAACGTCGCCTACGTCCAGGCGGGTCAGGACGAGAGCTCCACGTGGCAGGAGTTCGGCGAGATGATGTTCCAGACGATGGACGACGTCACCGAGCCGTTCGGCAACCCCGATCCGACGAAGCCGAACTGGGCGCCGACCCGCTACATCCCGTGGACGTCCTTCGCGGCGGCCAAGGGGGTCTGGCCGAGCGCGGGCGGCAACACCTTCACCGCCGGCGAGAGCTCGGGCATGGGCACCTACGCCCACGAGCTCTCCCACAACCTCGGCATCGGCGACAACTACAACAACCCGTACGGGATCCCGCTCCGCCGCTCGTACACGGGCCCGTGGGACATGCTCAGCCGCGGCTCGTTCAACGGACCGGGCGGCCCGCACAAGCGCTGGCTGATCCCGTCCGACCAGGGCGGCTCGCTCGGCTCGAACCACAACGTCCGCAACCGGCTCGAGCTCGACATCATCAAGGAGGAGAACGTCCTCCGGCTCGACCGCAACGAGCTCGACGAGTCCGGGGTGGTCGTGGCGAGAGTCACGGCTCGGGCCGCCGATCCGGGCCCGGACGGGCTCACGGGGATCAACATCGAGCTGAACCCGTCCCCCGACCTCGCCGATCCGACGCGTGGCGACCAGTCGCCGCCGTGCGTCGTGGCGCAGAATCCTGACTGCCCCGGTCCGACGCTGAACTCGTCGGGGAACATCTCCACGAGCAGCCTCTACAACAACTACATGCTCGAGGTCGTCCAGCGAATCGGCAACGACTCGTTCACGCCCGCGACCGGCACGCTGATCCAGCGGACGAAGAACCAGGACAGCGCTCCGTTCGTCTGGATCATCGACGCGCACCCGGAGGACTTCAACAAGGTCGACTTCCTCCGGCCGGACGGGACTCCGGCGATGATCTCGTACGGTGACTACCGCCAGCTCGGCGACGCCACCTTCAACGCCGGCCTCGAATCGGGCACGTTGTACGAGTACGTGGACGAGCCGAACCGGCTCCACTTCTACGTGATCGACAGGTTCAACTCGGGCGGCATCCGCTCGTATCAGCTCGCCGTGCGTTCGCTCGACGGCGACGGTCCGCACCAGCGGGGCGTCGAGCTGGCGAACGGCAAGGTCGGCAAGCAGGACCGAGACGGCTGGAACGACTGCAGGTTCAACCTCACGAACACGGGGCGCTTCGTCCAGACCGGCGCGGAGCACCCGGAGGGCGTCAACGCCTACCTGCGGAACGACGTCTACCGCCTCTCGGCCTCGGTCGACGCGGCGGGCTGGGAGATCCAGCTCTACAACGCGCTGGCGACGGCCAGGGTGCGCCGTGACGTCGACGTGCCGGTCTTCGTGACCCGCACCGGCGCCGGCCCCGAGACGGCCACCGTCACCCTGACCGCCACGTCGGAGAGCGATCCGTCGAAGACGGACACCGCGACCTGCGCGGTCAGCGCCGGCGACGTCGACTAGGCGAGCTTCCTCGCACAGCGATCCATTTCAGCGGCCCCCGCCCGGCGGGGGCCGCTGACGTGGTCGGGTAGGCTGCGCGGCAGTTGAGACGAGGGAGGTCACGTGAGACTTCAGGTCAAGGGCAAGAACGTCGAGATCAGCGATTCCCTCAAGAACTACGCCCAGGAGAAGCTCGGGAAGCTCGAGAAGCACCTGAACGACGCGGCGCGGCTCGAGCTCGAGCTCGCAGTCGAGAAGAACCCGTCCATCGCGGAGAACCAGATCGCCGAGGCGACGGTGTGGACGAAGGGGCCGGTGATGCGGGCGCGCGAGAGCTCGCCGGACATGCGGGCCTCGATCGACATGCTCGTCGCGAAGCTCGAGCGCCAGGCCAGGCGCTACCGCGACAAGCGCCGCTCCAGGTCCGCCCGCGTCGCGGGAAACGCCGCCGTCGAGGCCGAGACCATCCCGGTCGTGGCGGACGAGGAGAGCCCCGTGATCGTCAAGACCAAGCAGTTCGCCGTCAAGCCGATGACGCCGGAGGAGGCGGTGCTCCAGCTCGAGCTCATCGGCCACGACTTCTTCGTCTTCCAGAACGCCGAGACGACCGACGTGAACGTCGTCTACCGTCGCCGCGACGGCAACTTCGGTCTCATCGAGCCACAGGTCGCCTAGTGCCCCCCGAGGACGAGATCAGGGACCCGCGGGCATTCCGCTGGGTCGAGAGCGGCGTGTCCGGGCTCGCGCGCGCGCGAGAGTGGGATTCGACCGCCATCGCCGAGGCGCCCTCGCTCAGGGCCTCGGAGGCAACGGAGGTCGACTTCCGCGTCCTCGGAGACGGCTCGGTGGTCGGCGACGTGTCCGCGGAGACCCTGCGCGAGCTGACGGGCGAGCTCGGCCTCGACCCGCCCTACGCGGTCCGCGCCGTGCGCCAGAGCGAACTGGAGTGGATGGTGGGAGGCCTCAGGATCGAGTCGGCGGTGATCGAGCTGGGCGGGGGCCTGGAGGCGCTCTCGCTCGAGGTGGCCGTGCCGCCGGACGGCGAGACCATGTACCTCGTGGACGGCGACATCCTCACGGAGGCGCCGACCGGGGCGCTGGCGACGGCGTTCGCGGAGCTCGAGCGGCGCGGCACGGACCGCTTTCAGGCTTTCGTCGCGCGTGCCGATAGGGTTGAGGACGGCCGCTGGGAGCTGACCGTCGACCCCCTCTGATCTCGGTACCCTGAACTGATGCCCCAGAACTACGGCGCCCTCGAGAAGGTCCTGCGCGTCGGCGAAGGACGGCGGCTCAAGCGTCTAGGCCAGCAGGCGGCCTACATCGCCTCGCTCGAGCCGGACTTCGAGCGGCTCTCCGACGCCGAGCTCGCCGCGAAGACGGTCGAGTTCCGCCAGCGGCTCGAGAACGGCGAATCGCTCGACGAGCTCACCTTCGAGGCCTTCGCCGCCGTTCGCGAGGCGGCCAAGCGCTCGCTGGGCATGCGCCACTTCGACGTCCAGGCGATGGGCGCGATCGTGCTCCACGAGGGCGACATCGCGGAGATGAAGACCGGCGAGGGGAAGACCCTCGTCGCCACGATGCCGCTCTACCTGAACGCGCTCCCGGGGCACGGGACGAACCTCGTCACCGTCAACGACTACCTCGCCAGGCGCGACGCCGAGTGGATGGGCCCCGTCTACGAGGCGCTCGGCATGCGGGCGGCGTTCATCCGCAACCAGATGCCGTTCGCCGAGCGCAAGGAGGCGTACGCCGCCGACGTCACGTACGGCACCAACTCCGAGTTCGGCTTCGACTACCTGCGCGACAACATGGCCACGTCCCTGCAGGGGACGGTGCAGCGGAGCCACGCGTACGCGATCGTCGACGAGGTGGACTCGATCCTGATCGACGAGGCGCGGACGCCCCTGATCATCTCGGGCGAGCCGGAGACCGCCGCACGCACGTACTACGACTTCGCGCGCATCGCCAGGGGCCTCACCGGCGTGCCGGCGAAGTTCGTGCCCAAGGGCGTGAAGAAGGTCGAGGACGACGCGGACTACGAGTACGACGAGAAGTTCAAGACCGTCTCGCCGCGCGAGAGCGCCATCGACGCGGTCGAGCGCGCGCTCGGGATGGAGAACCTCTACGACCCGCGCAACGCGCAGCTCGTCAACCACCTGATCCAGGCCATGAAGGCCGAGTCGCTGTACCAGCGCGACGTCGACTACGTCGTCCAGGACGGCGAGGTCAAGATCGTGGACGAGTTCACGGGCCGGATCATGGAGGGCCGCCGCTGGTCGGAGGGCCTCCACCAGGCGATCGAGGCGAAGGAGGGCGTCGCCATCCGCGAGGAGCACGTCACGCTCGCGACCATCACCCTCCAGAACTACTTCCGCCTGTACGAGAAGCTCGCGGGCATGACCGGCACGGCGAAGACAGAGGAGAAGGAGTTCCAGGAGATCTACAACCTCTCGGTGGTCGAGATCCCCACGAACGTCCCCGTCGCCCGGGCGGACGAGAACGACTACATCTACAAGACGCGCGAGGCCAAGTACGACGCGGTGATCGCCGACATCGTCGAGCGGCACGAGAAGGGCCAGCCGGTCCTGGTCGGCACCATCTCGGTGGAGGTCTCCGAGCACCTGGCGACGCTGCTCCAGCGCCACGGGATCCCCCACAACGTCCTGAACGCGAAGCAGCACGAGCGCGAGGCGGAGATCATCAAGGACGCGGGCGAGCCCGGCGCGGTCACGATCGCCACGAACATGGCCGGCCGCGGCGTCGACATCAAGCTCGGCGAGGGGGTCGTCGACCTCGGGGGCCTCTACGTGCTCGGCACCGAGCGCCACGAGGCGCGCCGGATCGACAACCAGCTGCGCGGCCGCTCGGGCCGCCAGGGCGATCCGGGCGAGTCCCGCTTCTACCTCTCCGCCCAGGACGACCTCGTGCGGCTCTTCGCCGGCGACCGCATCTACAACATCATCGAGCGCTTCAAGCTCCCTGACGACCAGCCGATGGAGGCCTCGATCCTCTCCAAGCAGATCGAGAACGCCCAGAAGAAGGTCGAGGAGCAGAACTTCGTCTCGCGCAAGAACGTCCTCAAGTACGACGACGTCATGAACGTCCAGCGCATGGTCATCTACGAGCAGCGCCGGCGTGTGCTCGAGGGCGCGGACCTCTCGGCGGAGATCGAGGGCTGGATGGACGAGCTCGTCGCCAGGATCGTCTTCGACCACACCGAGTCGGACTACCAGGAGGAGTGGGACCTCGACAGCCTCTTCACCGAGATGCAGGGGCTGTACGAGACCGAGATCTCGCCGGACGAGCTGAGCGGCTCCCTGAGCCGCGAGGAGCTGATCGAGGAGTTCCAGGACGACGCGCGCGACGCGTACGCGGCCAAGGTCGAGGAGTACGGCGCCGAGCTCATGCGGGAGGTCGAGCGCTACCTCGTGCTCCAGGTCGTGGACGTCCGCTGGCGCGAGCACCTCGAGTCGATGGAGTACCTCCGCGACGGCATCCACTTGCGTGCGATGGCCCAGAAGGACCCGCTCTCGGAGTACCGCGCCGAGGGTCACGCCATGTTCGAGGAGCTGACGGCGACGATCCAGGAGGAGATCGTCCGCTACCTGCTCCGCATCCAGATCGAAAGGCCGCCTGAGCAGGGCGAGCTCGAGCCGGCCGCCGCGGGCCCCAACGGCGGCGGCGATCTCAGCTACGAGCACGAGTCGGTCGCCGGCTCCGACGCTATCCGCGCCGCCGGCGCCGGCCAGGCCGCGCCGCAGCCGGCGCGGGCGGCGGTCACGGCCGGGGCGGGCGCCGGCGCCGCGACGACGGTCTCCACGGGCCAGCGCGTGCTCGCCGAGGCGGACAGGGTCGGGCGCAATGACCCGTGCCCGTGCGGCTCGGGCAAGAAGTACAAGAAGTGCCACGGCGCCTAGGGCGCCCGCGGACACTTCTCGGTGTCAGGTCTTGCAATCGCGCAAGAGCCATGTCCTTTGCTGGAATGCAAGACCTGACCCCAGGGCGTGGCCCTGCGAACCATGGCCATCAGGCTGAGCCGTTCGGCCGGACAGCTACCATCACGTCCCATGGCTGAGCGGAGCGCGGTGGAACGGGAGCTCGAGGAGATCGGGACCCAGCTCGACTGGGTCCGTGATTACCTTTGACCCGGCCGCGCTGAGGGAACGCCTCGCCGCCCTCGAGGAGGCCATGGGCGCGCCGGGATTCTGGGACGACCAGGCCGAGGCTGCCCGGGTCTCTTCCGAGCACGCGCGCCTCTCGCGCCGGCTCGAGCGCTACGAGCAGCTGAGCGGCGAAGCCGGCGACCTGGGCGAGCTCCTCGAGCTTGCGTCCGACGATGGAGAGCTCGACGAGGTGGAGCAGAGCGCCCGCGCCCTCCGCGAGCAGCTCGACCGCCTGCAGGAGGACTCCCTCTTCAGCGGCGAGTACGACGCGGGCCCCGCGGTCGTCTCCATCCACGCAGGCACCGGCGGCACGGACGCGCAGGACTGGGCCGAGATGCTGCTGCGCATGTACCTCCGCTGGGCGGCCGAGCGCGGCTTCAAGACGGAGCTGATCGAGGACTCCGCCGGGGAGGAGGCCGGCCTCAAGTCGGCCACGTTCACGGTCGAGGGCGAGAACGCCTACGGGACGCTGAAGGCCGAGCGGGGCGTGCACCGGCTCGTGCGCCTCTCCCCGTTCGACCAGGCGCACCGCAGGCACACGTCCTTCGCGCAGGTGATCGTCAGCCCGCTCGTCCCCGACGACGTCGAGCTTGACGTCGACGAGTCCGACCTGCGGATCGACACCTACCGCGCCAGCGGTGCCGGCGGCCAGCACGTGAACAAGACCGACTCGGCAGTGCGGATCACGCACGTTCCCACCGGCATCGTCGTCCAGTGCCAGAACGAGCGCTCCCAGCTCTCCAACCGGCAGACGGCGATGCGGATCCTGAAGAGCCGCCTCGCCGAGCACGAGCTCGAGCGCCGCGAGGCCGAGCTCGCCAGGGAGCGCGGGGAGGTGCTCGACACCGGCTTCGGGAGCCAGATCCGCAGCTACGTCCTCCACCCGTACCAGCGGGTGAAGGACCACCGGACGGACGTCGAAGAAGGGAACGCGCAGGCCGTTCTCGACGGCGACCTCGACCGCTTCATCCGTGCCTATCTGCTTGCGAGCGCAACCGGAGCCGTCGCGTAGTGAGTCCGCCCACCGACCGTTCAGCTACACTCCGGTGCTTGCAACGACCCGACCGGTGCGCCCTCGGGACGGGCGCCGCCGCCTAGACCGGTGCAGGAAGCGGACCTAACAGAACACGTAGAGAAGCCTGCGGCGACGACCGCCGAGCTGAACGGCGACCCCGTCGAGGAGGCTCCCGACCTCGCGCCGGAGGTCGAGCCCGCCGAGCAGGGTCCGCAGCCGTCCGGCACGCCGATGATCGTCTTCGAGGGCGTGACGAAGGTCTACGATCCGAACGTCGTCGCCCTCAGGGAGACGAGCTTCGTGATCGACAAGGGCGAGTTCGTCTTCCTGGTAGGGCCGTCAGGCTCGGGCAAGTCGACGATCATGCGCCTCCTGCTCAAGGAGCTCGATCCCACCGAGGGGCGGATCATAGTCGGCGGCCGCGAGCTCGCACGCCTGCGGCGGAGCAAGGTGCCGATGCTCAGGCGCAACATCGGCTGCGTCTTCCAGGACTTCAAGCTCCTCACCGACCGCACCGCCTACGACAACGTCGCCTACGCGCTCAAGGTCACCGGCGAGTCGAAGGCGCAGATCCGCGCCAAGGTCCCCGAGATCCTCGCGCTCGTCGGCCTCGGCTCGAAGATGAACAACTTCCCGCACGAGCTCTCGGGCGGCGAGCAGCAGCGCGTCTCGGTGGCGCGCGCGTTCGTGAACCACCCGCCCCTCCTCATCTGCGACGAGCCCACCGGGAACCTCGACCCCGACACGTCGGTCGGGATCATGCAGCTCCTCTACCGCATCAACCGCACGGGCACGACGGTCGTCATGGCGACCCACGACCGCGAGATGGTGGACAAGATGCGCAAGCGCGTGATCGCGCTCGAGGAAGGGGTCGTCGTCCGCGACGAGCGCCGCGGGGGCTACGGCTAGCCCGTGCCTCTCCCGGCGATACTTGTCGGCCCCTGGCCCGCGATCACGCGGCGCCAGAGCCCACCCTCGCGCTCACCAAGGCTCCCAGCCTTGGCTTCGCGCGAGTGCGACCTCTGGCTTGGTGCTCACGACCCAGTGACTCGACAGCATCGCCGGAAGAGGCACTGATGCGCGCGAAATTGTTCTTCACTGAGGCGTTCCGCTCGATCGCCGCCAACCTCTCCACGAGCGTGGCCGCGGTCATGACCGTCCTCATCGGCATGTTCCTGCTCGGGCTCTTCATCGCCCTCGGAAGCTGGGTCATCTCCTGGACGAACCACGTCAAGAAGGACCTCGTCGTCAACGTCTACTTCTGCACCGAGCTCACGTGCGGCAAGGAGGCGACGCAGCAGCAGATCAACGCGCTCAACATCCGCCTCGACCAGAACCCGGACATCAAGTCCTACAAGTTCGTCTCCAAGGAGGACGCCTGGAAGGAGATGAAGGAGCGCTTCCCGGAGCTGACCGCGGAGACGGTCCGGAATCCGCTCCCGCCGTCCTTCGAGGTCATCCCGAAGGACGCCGACCAGGTGCAGCTGATCGCGGCCTCCCTCCAGGAGCCGCTGCCCGCCGGGGTGGAGACGGTCAAGTACGGCGAGAAGAAGGCAGAGCGCGTGCTCCAGGTGGCCACGATCATCGGCGGGATCTTCCTGGTCGGGAGCGTCATCCTCCTCGTCGCCTCGACGATCCTGATCGCCAACACAATCCGCCTCTCGATCTTCTCGCGCAGGCGTGAGATCGAGGTGATGAAGCTCGTCGGGGCGTCGAACTGGTTCGTGCGGGCCCCGTTCATGCTCGAGGGCCTGCTCTGCGGGCTCGCCGGCTCCATCCTCGCCGTCATCCTGCTCCTCCTGGCGAAGGAGTTCGCGCTCCCGGGGATCATGGGGCGGATCGAGAGCCCAGGCGACATCAAGGCCTGGAGCTTCTCGATCGTGGCGCTCATCCTCGTCGGCATGAGCCTGCTCGTCGGCGCCGCCGGCTCCGGTATCACCCTGCGGCGTTTTCTGCGAATCTGAAGTGAATGCACGCGGGAGGCCCGGCACCGGATAGGGCGGGCGGCCTGTGAGACGAGCGGCCGGCTACCTCGGCGCGCTCGTCCTCGTCGTCGCCGCGTTCGCGCTGGGCTTCTTCCTCACGCGGACGGAGCAGGGAGCCGGCCAGTCCGCGCCGCCGGTTCGCGCCGACCGGCCGCTGCGCCTGATCGACGAGGTGCGCGCCGAGCTGACGTCGTCCTACTACCGCTGGATCGAGCCTGCCGTCCTCGAGCGCCCCACGGTCGAGCAGATCCTCGCCGGCCTCGACGATCCGCACACGGACCTGCTCACGACCTCCGAGTACGCGAGCCTCCAGGAGCACACGCAGGGGACGTATTCGGGGATCGGCCTGACCGTCGGCCCGGCGCGCCGCGGCCTGCTCGTGACCTCGGCCGCGGCAGGCCCCGCCCGCGAGGCGGGGATCCGCAAAGGTGACGTGATCGTGCGCATCAACGGCGCGCGCACGGGCCGTCTGCCCTTCGAGCGCTCGCTCGACCTGATCAAGGGCGAGAAGGGGACGGTCGTACGCCTCACGGTCAGGCGCCCGGGGGAGCGGAAACCGCTCGACTTCCCCGTCGTGCGCCGGGAGATCGACGTCCCTCCCTTGAACGCGCGCCTCGTCACCTGGAAGAAGGAGAAGCTCGCGTACATCCGCGTGTTCTCGTTCCCCGCCGGATCGGCCCAGCGGCTCGAGCAGGCCACGTCGGAGCTCGTCCGCGGGGGCGTCAAGGGGGCGATCATCGACCTGCGCGACAACCCCGGCGGGCTGCTGTCGCAGGCGGTGGACGTCGCCTCCGTCTACATCGAGGACGGCATCGTCTGCCGCACGGACGGTCTCCACGAGGAGGAGCACGAGTACCGCGTAACTGGATTCGCCACCCATCCCAATCTGCCGCTCGTCGTGCTCGTCAACGGCGGCAGCGCGAGCGCGGCGGAGATCGTCGCCGGCGCGCTGATGGACCACGACCGCGCCACGCTCGTCGGCGAGCGCACGTACGGCAAGGCCTCGGTGCAGACGGTGGCGCCGCTCCTGGCCGGCGGCGCGCTCAAGCTCACGACTGCCAAGTACCTGACGCCTGCCGGCGCCGACATCACCGGCGTCGGCCTGGAGCCGTCCGTCGTCGCCGCCGACAATCCGTTGACGGAGCGCGACGAGGGCCTCCGCATCGCGCGCCGCGCGCTCGCCCGGATCCTGCGTAGCCGGTAGTTGGAGAACCTCCTCGTCTGCGAGCTGGCCAGGCGCGGCAAGCTCCTCGTCGGCGAGCCGTACTTCGAGGGCGGCGTCCCGGTCGTTCTCGACCGGAAGGGCGTTGGGGACGCGTCGCCGGGAGACCTCGTCGTCGTCCGGCCCGGACGCGGGCGCGCGAGGATCGAGCGCGTCCTCGGGCCGGCCGGCCGCATCGAGGCCGTGCTCGAGGGCTTGCTCTGGTTCGAAGGCGTGCGCCGCCCGCACGCGCCGCTCCCGCCTCTTCCCGACGACGACGAGCCGGACCGCGTCGACCTGCGCGGCCTCTTCGCCTTCACGATCGACCCGGACGAGGCGAAGGACTTCGACGACGCCCTCAGCCTCCGCCGCGAGGAGGGCGGTGTCCGAGCGTGGGTGCACATCGCCGACGTCTCGGCCTACGTCCCCGCCGGCTCCGCGCTCGACCACGACGCCGCCGAGCGCGGTGTCTCCGTGTACATCCCGGGAGGCGTCGAGCCCATGCTCCCGTACGAGCTCGCGAACGACCTCTGCAGCCTGCGCCCCCACCAGGACCGGCGCTGCCTCACGGTCGAGATCCTCTTCGGCGCCGACGGCGAGCCGGGCGAGCCGAGCTTCTACCGGAGCGTCATCCGCAGCCGCGAACGGCTCACGTACGGACACGCGCAGGCGATCCTCGCCGGGCACGAGCGGGCCGTCGACGAGCTGGAGGAGGCCCTCGAGCTGGCCAGGGAGGTCTCGACGGCCCTCCGCGAGCGCCGCTTCCTGCGCGGCGCGCTCCGCGTGGAGGGACGGGAGGTCGCGTTCGCCTTCGACGGCCAGGGCGGGGTGGAGCGCGCCTGGATCGAGGGCGAGCCGCTCGCGCACATGCTCGTCGAGGAGCTGATGATCGCCGCGAACGAGGCGGTCGCCGAGCTGCTCGCCGGCCGGAGACGGGATGCC
>Ga0081538_10002529_pt1 | contig 17817 bp, 18 predicted proteins | sample TabmetS5T2R1_FD_71022 | JGI IMG/M metagenome (GOLD analysis project Ga0081538, IMG submission 71022) | Tabebuia heterophylla rhizosphere microbial communities from the University of Puerto Rico - S5T2R1 | ecosystem: Host-associated > Plants > Roots > Rhizosphere ... | reverse complement strand
CTCCAGGGTCACCTCCCGCTTCAGCATGGTCCCCTCGACCAGGGCCTCGGTCATGGCCTCGCGCCACTCGTCGCCGAGGGTCTCGGGCACGCCGGCGCTCTCCAGGGTCACCACCCGGATGCCGTGCGGCCCCAGCTCAACTGCGAGCTGGCGGCGCAGGATGTCCACGGCGCCGAAGGCGACCTGGGTGCCGCCGAGGTGGATCTGGTAGCCGCCGCTGAACACGTGGCGCAGCGGGTCGCGGCCGCCGGAACCGCCGAAGGTGAGGATCACCCCGGACCCCTGGCGGACCATGTGCCGCGCCACCGCCCGCGAGGTCAGGAACATCGTCCGCACCGCCGCGTGCACCGGCCGCTCGAAGTCGGCCAGCGACATCTCCACCAGCGGCGTGCCCTGCACGTCCCCGTGGGAGATCACGTTCATGCAGATGTCGATGCTCCCCGCCTGCTCGGCCACCGCGTCGGCGTGGGCGTCGACGGCGGCCTCGTCCAGGGCGTCGACCTGGGCGACCTCGGCCACCCCGCCGGCGGCGCGGACCTGCCCGGCGACCCGCTCCAGCGGCGCCAGCGTCCGGCCGGCGAGATGGACGCGTGCGCCCTCGCGGGCGAAGGCGCGGGCGACCGCGCCGCCGACGGCGCCACCGCCGCCGTAGATGACCGCGTTCCTGCCCTCCAGCAGCATGTTGACCTCCCGGGGTGCCGGCGCCCCCTGCGGGCGCCGCTCAACAGGGACGTCGGAGCCGCCGGCCGGGCTTCGACATGCTCAGCGCGGCGCCATGCGCAACGCGCCGTCGAGGCGGACCACCTCGCCGTTGAGCATCGGGTTGGCGACCATGTGGGCGACCAGCTCGGCGTACTCCTCCGGGCGTCCCAGCCGCCGCGGGAACGGGATCGCCTTGGCCAGCGACGCCTGCGCCTCCTCCGGCAGCATCGCCACCATCGGGGTGGCGAACACGCCAGGGGCGATGGTGCACACGCGCACGCCGAGGGAGGCGAGGTCGCGCGCGGCCGGCAGGGTCATCGCCACCACGCCGCCCTTGGAGGCGGCGTAGGCGAGCTGGCCGATCTGGCCCTCGTAGGCCGCGACCGAGGCGGTGTTGACGCACAGGCCGCGCTCGCCGCCGTCGTCCGGCTCGTTGGCGGCCATGGCGGCGGCGGCGTGGCGCAGCACGTTGAAGGTGCCCACCAGGTTGACGTCGACGACCTTGCGGAAGGCGTCCAGCGAGTGGGGGCCACCCCTGCCGACGGTCCGCTCCGCCCAGGCGACGCCGGCGCAGCAGACGCTCACCCGCAACCCGCCGGGCCGCTCGGCGGCGCGCGCCACCGCGCGCTGGACCTGGTCGGCGTCGGTCACGTCGACGCGGGCGAACTCGGCGCGCTCGCCGAGCCCGGCGACCAGCTCCTTGCCGCGCTCCTCGTCCAGGTCGGCGACCAGGACGTGGGCGCCGCCGGCGTGCAGGCGCCGGGCGCTGGCCGCGCCCAGGCCCGACGCGCCGCCGGCCACCAGGACGCTGCGGTCGTCAAGGTTCACGCGGACGCTCCTCCCGGTCCTGCTGCGACTGCGGCTCCAGACGGTAGACCTTGCGGGCGTTGCCGCCAAGCACCCCCGCCAGGTCCTCCGGGTCGATGTCGAGCTTGGCGACGGCGCGCAGGTTGGCGGCGATGCCGGGCACGCCCGGCCAGTCGCTGCCAAAGATCAGCTTGGGCGCCAGCCGCCGCAGGTCGTGGCGGGCGTAGTAGACGGGCAGCTTGCGGGGCGGCAGCCCGGACAGCTCGATCCAGACGTTCTCGCGGGCCAGCGCCAGGAAGGCGGCCGCGTCGTACCACCAGCCGCGGCCGCCGTGGGCCAGCACCACCTTGAGGTCGGGGACGTTGACCACCACCTCGTCGATGGGGGCGGGGTCGCCGTGGCGGTTGACCGCGCCGGGGAAGGTGCTGGTGCCGCAGTGGAACACCACCGGGATGCCCAGCTCGGCGCAACGTTGATAGACCAGGTACAGCACGCCCTCGGTGGGCGAGAAGTCGCCGTGCACGGGGTGCAGCTTGACCGCCACGGCGCCGAGGGCGAGCTGGCGCTCCAGCTCCTGGTCGATCGGGTGGTGCAGGTGCGGGTTGAGGTTGGCGATCAGGCGGAAGCGGCGCGGGTTGTGCTCCAGCAGCGGCAGCAGGTCCTCCACCGGCTGGATGCCGGTCACCCTGGGGCTGTACTCGCTCATCAGCAGCGCGGTGTCCACGCCCTCCTCGGCCAGGTAGGCGTCGAAGCGGTCGGGGCGGATGGTGCCCTCCCGGTCGTAGAGGTCGCCGAAGGGGATGCCGCGGCCGTACTCCAGCGCCCACTGCTCCCAGCTGACCTTGAGGGTCGGCAGCCTGGCGGCGTGCAGGTGCGCGTCGACCACCGGCATGCCGTCGATCATCCGTCCCCCCCGCCGGCGGCGGCACCGGCGCGCAGCTTGAACCGCTGGACCTTGCCGGTGGTGGTCTTGGGCAGCTCGCTGGCGTACTCGACGATGTGGGGGTACTCGTAGCGCTGCAGCCGCTGCTTGCACCATTCCTGGAGCTCGGCGGTGAGGCGCTCGGGGTCGGCGTGCGCGCCCGCCGTGACCACCACCGCCTTGATGCGGGTGAGTCCCTGGACCGGCACCTGCACCACCGCGCACTCGTGGACCGCGGGGTGCTCCCCCAGGGCCTGCTCGATCTCCACCGGCGACACCCACATGCCGCCGACCTTGAGCATGTCGTCGACCCGGCCCTGGTGCCACCAGAAGCCGTCGGCGTCCTGGCGGTAGCGGTCGCCGGTGTTGATCCAGTCGCCCAGCACGGTCTGCTTGGTCTTGTCGTGCTGGCGCCAGTACAGCGCCAGGGCGCTGTCGCCGCGGACGTAGAGGTTGCCGGTCTCCCCCGGCGGGGTGGGGACCCCGTGCTCGTCCAGCAGCTTCAGGTCGTAGCCGGGCACCGGCCTGCCGCTGGACCCGGGCCGCACCTCGCCAGGGGCGTTGCTGCAGAAGATGTGCAGCAGCTCGGTGGAGCCGATGCCGTCGATGATGGTCAGCCCGTAGGTGTCGTGCCAGCGGCGCCAGACGCCGGCGGGCAGCGACTCGGCGGCGGACACGCACAGCCGCACCGACGACAGGTCGCGCTCGGCCGCGCCCGGCGTGGCCAGCATGGCGTTGTACAGCGTCGGCACGGAGAAGAACAGCGTCGGCCGGTAGCGCTCGGCCGCCTCCAGGGCCCGGTCGGGGGCGGGGCGGCCGAACAGGTGCACGGCGGTGGCGCCGACCCAGAACGGGAACGACAGCAGGTTGCCGAGCCCGTAGGCGTGGAACTGCTTGGTGGTCGACAGGCAGACGTCGTCCTCGCGGATGCCGAGCACCTGGGTGGCGTAGGTCTGGCAGGTGTACGGCAGGTCGTGCTGGAGGTGCACCACGCCCTTGGGCCTGCCGGTGGAGCCGGAGCTGTACAGCCAGAACGCCGCGTCGTCGCGGTGGCTGCGGACCGGGCCCAGCTCGCCGGCGTGCTCGGCGAGCAGCTCGTCGAAGTCGCGGGTGCCGCCCTCCACGCCGCCGACGGTCACCAGCTCGACCGGCTCGGGGTGGCCGGCCAGCGCCTCGCGGACCTTGGGGAGCAGGCCGATGTCGACGATCACCGCCCGGGCGTCGCTGTCGTCCACCAGGTAGCGGTAGTCGTCGGGCTTGAACAGCGGGTTGACCGGGACCGGGACGATGCCGGCGCGGATGGCGCCCAGGAACGCCGCCGGGAACGCCGGGGTGTCGTCCAGCACCAGCATCACCCGGTGCTCGCGCTGCACGCCCAGGGCGCGCAGGGCGCGGCCGGCGGCGCAGGCGCTGGCCCACAGCTGCGCATAGGTGACGTCGCCGCCCTCGCCGCGGACGGCGACCTTGTCGCCCCGCCCGGCCTCCAGGTTGGCGTCCAGGATCGTGCTGACGTTGTAGCGCTCTGGCAGCGCCGGGACCGTCATGTCCGCCTCCGGTTGGCTCAGTGCCGCACGACCAGCGACTTGGTCTCCTGGTAGTAGTCGAGTGCCTCCACGCCGTGCTCCTTGCCGAAGCCGCTCTGCTTCACGCCCCCGAACGGCAGCTCGTCGTAGACCTTGTTGGTGGCGTTGACCCAGGTGTAGCCGGCCTCCAGCCGCTCGGCCGCCACCGAGGCGCGGTGCAGGTCGCGGGTCCAGATCGCCGAGCCCAGGCCGTAGGGCGAGGCGTTGGCGCGCGCGATCGCGTCGTCCAGGTCGGCCACCCGCCAGATCGGCAGCACCGGGCCGAAGGTCTCCTCGGTCGCCACGCGCGCGTCGGCGGGCGGCTCCAGCAGCAGGGTCGGCTGGTAGAACCAGCCGCGCTGGTACGGCTCGCCCTGCGGCCGGGCCGCGCCGCACAGCACCTCGGCGCCGCGGTCCACCGCGTCGGCGACCTGCTCCTCGATCCGTGCCCGCTGCCTGTCCGTGTGCAGCGGGCCCATCTGCACCCCCTCGGCGGTGCCGGGGCCGACGCGGAGCCGGGCGGCCTTGCCGACCAGCCGCTCGATCACCTGGTCGGCGACCGCCTCGAAGACGAACAGCCGCTTGGTGGCCAGGCACGCCTGGCCGCAGTTGAAGAAGCGGCCGACGCTGGCGGCGCTGACCGCGCGGTCCAGGTCGGCGTCGTCGCAGACGATCATCGGGTCGGAGCCGCCCAGCTCCAGGGTGACCCGCTTGAGGTCCTCGGCGGCGGCCGCCATGGTCTGCTTGCCGACCGCGGTGGAGCCGGTGAAGGCGATCTTGCGGACCAGCGGGTGGCGGACCAGGGCGGCGCCGGCGACCGGCCCGGTGCCGGTGACGACGTTGACGACCCCGGCGGGCAGGCCGCCCTCGTGCAGCAGCTCGGCCAGGCGCAGCGTGGTCAGCGGGGTGGTCTCGGCCGGCTTGGCCACCACCGTGTTGCCGGTCACCACCGCCGGGCCGAGCTTGTTGGCCAGCAGCGTGGTCGGGAAGTTCCACGGCACGATCGCGCCCACCACCCCCAGCGGGCGGCGCAGCACCACCCCGTAGGCGCCCTCGTCGAGGTTGGGGACGTAGCCGCCGCGGAGGTTGCGGGCCAGCCCGGCGTAGTGCTCCAGCGTCGCCAGGCAGCGGTCGATCTCCAGGTGCGCCTCGCGCAGCGGCTTGCCCTGCTCGCGGGTGAGCTGGCCGGCCAGCTCGGCGGCGTGGCCGCGGGCGTGGGCGGTGGCCTGCTGGAGCAGCTCGCCGCGGCGGGCGGCCGGCGTGTCCCACCAGCCGGGGAACGCCTTGTGGGCGGCGCCGACGGCGGCGTCGACGTCGGCGGCGGTGCCGGCCGGGACCGTCTCGACCAGGTCGCCGGTGGCCGGGTCGAGGACCTCCAGCGGCGCCGCCGCCGCGCCTTCGCGGGAGCCGCCGTCCACGAACATCGGCCTCATGGCTGGGCGCCCAGCAGCTGGAGCAGGCTGTGGAGGCAGGTTGCCTTGTAGCGCGGGTGGGTGGCCTTCCAGTCGGCCTCCAGCAGCCAGGCCAGGAAGGTGCCGTCGATCTGCGCCCGCATCGCGGCCGCGGCGGCCGCGGGGTCGTCGACGGTCAGGCCGCCCCGGGCCACCCCGTCGCGGATCACCTCCTCGTACAGGCCGTTGATGATCTCGGTGGACAGGGTCGACAGCCGGCTGAACGACGGGACCCTGGCGGCGTGCTCGATCAGGTCGATGTACAGCAGGAAGAAGTCGCGGTTGCGCTCGGGGTCGATGAAGATGGCGTCGACCAGCGCGGCGATGACCTGTTGCGGGTCGTCCACCCCGGCGATCCGCTCGCGGATGCGGTCGCCGGTCCGTTCCAGGGCGTACCGCATGGTGGTGAGGAAGAGGTTCTCCTTGGTCTCGAAGTAGTAGAGGACCATCCCCTTGCTCACGCCGGCCTCGTCGGCCACGTCCTGCAGCGTCAGGCGATGGCTGCCCTGGCGGGTGATGACCCGGTAGGCGCTGCGCACCAGCGCCTGCGCGCGGGGCGACAGCTCCACCTGGTCGTCGAGGTCCTTCGCCTGCGTCCGTGCCATGCCCCCTCCTCAGCGGCCGGCGTACCTGGGCGGCCGCTTCTCGGTGAACGCCATCATGCCCTCCCGGGCGTCCTCGGACGCGAACAGCGGGGCGAGCTGGTCGAGCTCGGCCCGCAGCCCGTCGGCGAGGGGGCGGTCCAGGCCCTGGTGGACCGCGCGCTTGACGGCGGCGACCGCCAGCGGCGCGCCGCCCGCGAGGGCGGCGGCGAGCTCGGCGACGGTGCGGTCCAGCTCCTCGGCGGGGACCAGCCGGTCGACCATGCCCAGCCGCTCGGCCTCCTCGGGGGTGACGGTGCGGCCGGTGGCCATCAGCTCCAGCGCCAGGCCGCGCCCGATCAGGCGGGGCAGGCGCTGGGTGCCGCCCGTGCCGGGCAGCAGCCCGAGGGTGACCTCTGGCAGGCCGAGCCGGTAGCTGCCCTGGGCGGCGACGCGGATGTCGCAGGCCAGCGCGATCTCGTAGCCGCCGCCGAGGGCGTGGCCGGCGATGGCGGCGACGAACACCGGCGCCTCGGCGGCGAAGCGGTCGAACACCTGGTGGGCGCGCCGCACCATCGCCATGTTGTCGTCGGCCGAGCGCTCCAGGAAGCCCTTGACGTCGGCGCCGGCCGAGAAGAACTTCGCGCTGGCCGAGCGGACGACCCCGACCGCCACGCCCGCCTTGGCGACCTGGCCGATCGCCTCGTCGAGCTCCTCCAGGAACGCCGGGTCGTAGCTGTTGGCCGGCGGGCGGTCCAGCGTGATCCGGCCGATCCGGTCCTCGATGCTGGCGGTCACGGACATGGCCAAGCCTCCTTCCCGTCTAGGTGAGTCCGCCGACCACGACCGACTTCAGCTCGGTGTACTCGCCCAGCGCCTCCAGGCCGTGCTCGCGGCCGAAGCCGCTCTGCTTGGTGCCGCCGAACGGCAGCTCGTCGTAGCCGTAGTGGAGCTGGTTCACCCAGGTCACGCCCGCCTCCAGCGTGCGGATGGCGCGGTCGATGGCGGCGGCGTCGCGGGTCCAGATCGACGAGCCCAGCCCGTAGTCGGTGTCGTTGGCCCGCTCGATCGCCTCGTCCAGCCCGCCGACCCGCCACACCGGCAGGACCGGGCCGAAGACCTCCTCGGTGGCCAGCCGGGAGTCCTCGGGGGCGTCCACCACCACCGCCGGCTGGAAGAAATGGCCGGGCCCCTCCAGCGCCTCCCCGCCGACCAGCACCTTGGCGCCGCGGTCGACCGCCCCGGCGAGCTGGGCGACCAGCAGGTCGCGCTGGGCGGCGGTGTGCAGCGGGCCGATGCGCAGCTTGGGCTTGTCGGCGCGGGTGTCGCCGGGGCCGGGCTCGTAGCGGCCGACGCGCTCCACCAGCCGGTCCAGGAACGCCTGGTAGACCTCGGCGTGGACGAACGCGCGCTTGGGGGCCAGGCACGCCTGGCCGCAGTTCCAGTAGCGGCCGATCTGGATGCTCTTGACGGCGGCGTCCAGGTCGGCGTCGGCCAGCACGATCGTCGGGTCGGAGCCGCCGAGCTCCAGGCTCACGTGCTTGAGCGCCGGGCCGGCCAGCTCCATGATCCGCCGGCCGGTGCCGGTCTGCCCGGTGAAGGCGACCCGCCGCACGCCCGGGTGCGCCACCAGCGCCTCGCCGGTCTCGGGCCCGCCGGTGACCACGTTGAGCACCCCCGGCGGCAGGCCGGCCTCGCCGGCCAGCTCGGCGACCCGCAGGGTGGTCAGCGGGGTGGTCTCGGCCGGCTTGGCGACCACCGTGTTGCCGGCCGCCAGCGCCGGGCCGACCTTGTTGGCCAGCAGGGTCAGCGGGAAGTTCCACGGCGTGATCGCGCCCACCACCCCCAGCGGCCGGCGGACGACCAGGCCGTAGGCGGGGCCGAACTGGCTGGGCAGCTCCTGGTAGCTGCCGCGCAGCTTGGTGGCGGCCTCGGCGTAGTAGCGCAGGCCGGCCAGGAAGTGCCGCAGCTCGCCCTGGGCCTCGAGGGTCGGCTTGCCCTGCTCGCGGGTGAGCAGCGCGACCAGCTCGTCGGCGTGGGCCTCGGCCGCGTCCGCCAGCCGCCGCAGGTGCTCGGCCCGCTCGACGGCGTCCACCCGCCGCCAGGCCGCGAACGCCTCGGCCGCGGCGCCGACCGCGGCGTCGACGTCCCGTGGCGACGCGGCGGGCACCTCCTCGAAGGCCTCGGCGGTCGCCGGGTCGTGCACGGGGAGGCGCCGTCCGGTGCCGGCGACGGCCTCCCCACCGATCCACATCTCAGCCACGGTTCCTCGTCCCTTCGCCGTCGTGCTGCCGGGCCACGAGCCCCGATCATACCCTTGACATCGACCATCCGGTCAGTCAGAGTCGCGCCCACGGATCTCGACCGTCCGGTCAGTCAGACGTTCCTGAGCGCTGTCGACGAGCACATCTCCCAACGGGTACCGCTCCTGCCTCGACGGGGAGGAACATCGTGAGGTCCATCGGGCGTACGCCGCGCCTCGTCGCGGCAATGATCACGCTGGCCGCGACCCTTGCGCTGACCGGAGGCGCCGCGGCGGCGCAGACGGCGGGCCCGTGTGAGGGCCTCACCGGGCTGACGCTGCCGAACACGGTCATCACCAGCGCGGCGGTCGCTCCCCCGTCCGGCACGGTGCCGGCGTCGTGCCGCGTCCACGCCACCGTGACGCATCCGCCGGCCGGCGACACCGTCAACGTCGACGTCTGGCTCCCGGTCGAGGGCTGGAACGGGCGGTTCCAGGGCGTCGGCGGCGGCGGCTACGCCGGCGGCTTCCCGCAGGCGCTGGCCGCGCCGGTCAGCCAGGGCTTCGCCGCCGCCTCGACCGACACCGGGCACCCGGGAGGGAGTGGCGACTTCGCCCTCGACGCCAACGGGCGCCTCAACTGGCAGCTGATCCGCGACTTCGCCTACCTCGGCATCCACGACATGACCGTGGTCGGCAAGGCGGTGACCGCGGCGTTCTACGGGCGCCCGGCACGGTACGCGTACTTCAACGGCTGCTCCACCGGGGGCCGCCAGGGCCTGTCCGAGGCGCAGCGCTACCCGGAGGACTACGACGGGATCCTGTCGGCCGCACCCGCGATCAACTGGTCGCGGTTCATCCCCGCCGAGCTGTGGCCGCAGGTCGTCATGCTGCAGGACGGCAACTTCCTGCCGCAGTGCAAGTTCGAGGCCTTCCAGGCGGCCGCCATCGAGGCCTGCGACCGGCTCGGCGACCGGGTTCCCGACGGCGTGATCGGCGACCCGTCGCGCTGCGCCTTCGACCCGCGCACGCTGATCGGGACGGTCACGCCGTGCGGCACCATCACGGCGCGGGACGCCGCCGTCGTCGACAAGATCCTGGCCGGCCCGCGCAGCACCACAGGGGAGTTCTTGTGGTACGGCCTGACGCCAGGCTCCTCGTTCGCGGGCCTGGCGAGGACGGTGACCACCGGCGGCACCACCACCGGAGCGCCGTTCCCGATCGCGCTCACCCACATCGGGATCTGGCTGCTCCAGGATCGGAGCTGGGACTGGACGACCACCACCTACGAACGGTTCGACCAGCTGTTCGTGCAGTCGGTCGAGCAGTACACCAGCGTGATCGGGACCGCGAACCCCGACCTGCGCGCGTTCAAGCGGGCCGGCGGCAAGGTCGTGATCTGGCACGGTCTGGTCGACCAGCTCATCTTCCCGCAGGGCACGGTGCACTACTACGAGCGGGTCAAGGCCCGGATGGGCGGCGCCCGCCGGACCGAGGCGTTCGCGCGGCTGTTCCTGGCCCCCGGGGTCGCCCACTGCGCCGGCGGGCCGGGCCCGCAACCGGACGCCCCGCTGAACGCGGTCATCGACTGGGTCGAGCGCGGCCGCGCCCCGCGCGTGCTGGACGGCGTCGTCCGCGACGCCGGCGGCGCGGTCGTCCAGACGCGGCCCATCTGCCTGTACCCGGAGGTCGCGGCCTACAAGGGCCGCGGCGACGTGGCGGACGCGTCGAGCTTCGTCTGCCGGCGGTCACGATGAGCGGGACCGCCGGGCGAGCAGGCGGCGGACCAGGTCGGCCACGGCCGGGACCGCGCCCCGCTTGAAGCCCAGGAACAGCGCGATGATCAGCAGGCCGTACAGGACGGTGCGGAACTGCCCGAAGTCGATCAGCACCTCGTCCAGCACCGCGAACACCACCGTCCCCAGCACGGGCCCGAGCAGGGTCCCCAGCCCGCCGAAGGCGAGCATCACCAGGACGCGGACGTCGACGTGGCCGAACTCGAAGGTCGAGGGGCTGATGAACCCGTCGCTGTGGGCGAACACCGCGCCGGTGATGCCCAGCATGGCGGAGCCGACCAGGCCGGCGTAGACGCGGTAGCGGGCCACGTCGACCCCGGCCAGCTCGGCGGCGAGCTCGTTGTCGCGCAGGGCGCGGAAGGCCCAGCCGACGTGGGAGCGCTGCAGCGCGCGGAACACCACCAGGAAGGCGACCAGCATGCCGAGGAACAGGTAGTAGGCGGCCACCCGCTCCCCCAGGAAGGTGTCGGGGCCGGCGGAGACGACCAGGCCGGTCTCGCCGCCGGTCAGCTCCCGCTGGCCCAGCAGGAGGTTGGCGAAGGACAGGGAGAACGCCAGCGTCACGATGCCGGTGAAGATCACGTCCAGCGAGCGGCGCACCGCCACCCAGCTCAGCAGTCCCCCAAGGGCGGTGGCCACGGCGGTGGCCAGCAGCATCGCCACGACCATGGGCAGCCCGGCCCGGTCGGCGAGGATGACCGAGCCGTAGCCGCCCACCCCGGCGAGCGCGCCGACGCACAGGAACAGCTGGTTGGTGCTCCCGAAGATCACGTTGAAGGCGACCGCGTAGGCGCCGAACACGAGCGCGTCGATGGCCAGCCCCATCATCAGCCGCGAGTCGCCCAGCCACAACGGGACCAGCGCGAGGACGGCGCCGGTGGCGACGATCGGCCAGTAGGCCCGCGCCAGCGACCGCGGCGGCCTGGCGCTCACCCCCAGCGGGGCGGCGTCGGCGTCGACGGCCGCGTCGGGCTCGGCGGTCACGGCGACCTCCCCAGCAGGCCGCGCGGCCGCAGGACGATGGTCAGCGCCGCCGCCGCCAGCAGCACGATGGTGGTGATGTACTGCCCGATGTAGAAGGCGCTGACCGTGCTCACGATCCCCAGCAGCACGCCGGCCAGGAAGGCGCCCGCCACGCTGCCCAGGCCGCCGACGACCGCCACGATCAGCGCCAGGATGGTGAAGTCGAACCCGGCGGTGACGCCGACCGGCGAGGTCATCGAGCGGGTCTGGGCGACCAGCGCCGCCAGCGCGCCGCTGGCGGCGAAGATGAAGGTGCGCACCGCCGCCGGGTTGATCCCGACCAGCCGCGCGCCCACCTCGTCCTGGATCACCGAGTGGGCCGCGCGGCCGGGGGTGGTGGCGCGGAAGCCCAGCAGCAGGGCCGCCACCGCCAGCGAGATGCCGGTGGCCCACAGGCTGCCCACCCGCATGCGGACGCCCAGGATCGGCACGGCCTCGCCGCCGATCGCCAGCCGCAGCGCGCCGCTCGGGTAGCGCCACAGCAGCAGCCCGTCGATGACGAAGGCGACGCCCAGGGTGAGCAGCAGGCCCAGGAGCACCCGGTGCTCGCCGCGCTGGCGGTACACCGGCCGCATCAGCGTCCGGTCCAGCACGACGCCGGCGGCCGCGGCCGCCAGCAGCCCGGCGCCGGACGCCACCAGGGCGGGCGCGCCGGCGCCGAGGGTGACCGCCACCACCATCGCCGCCAGCACGGCCATCTGGCCGTAGGCCAGGTTGAGCACGCCGCCCAGGCCGTAGACCAGGGTCATGCCCACGCCCAGCAGCCCGAACTGGAGGCCGAGGACGATCCCGTCGAGGACGACCGCCTTCATGCCACGCCCAGGTAGGCCCGGCGCACCTCGGGGTTGCGCTCCAGCTCCGCGGCCGCGCCCTGGAGGCGGATGCGGCCGTTCTCCAGGACGTAGCCGCGGTCGGCCAGGGACAGGGCCAGCGGCACCTGCTGCTCGGCGACCAGCAGGGTCACGCCCGTCTGCTTCAGCGACTGGAGCGCCTGGTAGGCGCTGCGGGCCAGCTTGGGCGCCAGGCCGGTGCTGGGCTCGTCGAGCATGAGCAGGCGCGGGCGGGACATGAGCGCCCGGCCCACCGCCAGCATCTGCTGCTCGCCGCCGCTGAGGCTGCCGGCCGGCTGGCCGCGGCGCTCCTGCAGGCGCGGGAACAGGTCGAACACGAGCTGCTCGGTGGCGGCTTGTGGCCGCTTCGGGTAGGCGCCGAGCAGCAGGTTCTCCCGGACGCTCATGCCGGGGAACAGGTGGCGCTCGGCCGGCACGTAGGCCAGGCCCGCCCGGGCGAGGCGGTGGGTCGGCTGGCCGGTGACGTCCCGGCCGTCGAAGCGGACCCGGCCGGCGGACACCGGCAGCAGCCCGCACAGCGCCCGGAACAGGGTGGTCTTGCCGGCGCCGTTGGAGCCGATGATGGCCACGGCCTGGCCGGCGCCGACCTCCACGTCGACGCCCTCCACGACGTTCTCGCCCAGGTACCCGGCTGCCAGGCCGGCCACCTCAAGCATCGTGGCCCTGGCCGAGGTAGGCGTCGATCACGTCGGGGTGGCGCATGACGGCCTGCGGCTCGCCCTCGGCCAGCATCCTCCCGAAGTTGAGCACGATCACCCGCTCGGCCAGGCTCATCACCGCCTTCATGACGTGCTCCACCCAGATGATGGTGGTGCCAAGTGTGTCACGGGCGGTGCGCACGATCTGCAGGGAGGCGGCCAGCTCCACGTCGTTGAGGCCCGCCATCACCTCGTCGATCAGCAGCAGCCGGGGCCGGCCCGCCAGCGCCTTGGCCATCTCGAGGAAGCGCTGCTGGTGGAGGTTCAGGCTGCCAACGGGCCGGTCGCCCTGCCGCTCCAGGCCGACGAAGGCCAGCGCCTCCTCCGCGCGGCGGGTCGCCTCCGGCTCCGCCAGCACGCCGCCGCCGTGGCCGAACATGGCGGCCAGCGCGACGTTCTCCAGGCTGGTCATGGACCCGAACGTCAGCGGGGTCTGCATCACCATCGCGATCCCCCGCTGCCGGACCCGGTGGGGGCCGAGCCCGTCCACCCGCTCGCCGTCCAGCGTCACCGTGCCGGCGGAGGGGCGCTCCAGGCCGCCGACGGTCTTCAGCAGGGTGCTCTTGCCGGCGCCGTTGGGGCCGACGATGGCGAGGATCTCGCCATCGTCGACCCCGAAGGTGACGCCGTCGATGGCCGGGAGGCCACCGAAGCGCTTGGCCAGCGCGTCGACCGCGAGCAGCGCCATGCCGCTACTGCGGCTGGAACGGCTGCAGGGGCTCGGAGACCAGCAGCCGCTCCGGGTACCAGGTGCCTGCCTTGTTCACCCCTTCGGGTGCCGGGCCGCGACCGATCAGGTCGAAGGCGATCTGGGCGTTGGCCAGCTCGCCCCACTCGGTCCAGCGCATCTGGAACGAGTAGCCGGGGATGGTGAAGGTGTTCTCGTGGAGGTGCCTGGCGATGGCCTCGGGGTTGTCGCCCACCTTGCCGACCGCCTCGGCCACCATCTTGACGATCCCGTAGCCGGCCAGCGCGTCGTCCTCGAAGAACTGGATGTCGCCGGAGGTCTGGAGGAAGCGGCGGGCCAGCTCCTGGTACTCGCTGCTCTCGACGTCGGCGCAGCCGAAGTCGGCGTAGCGGTCGAGGGCGGCGTCCTTGGCCCCCTGCATCACCAGCGAGCGCGGGGTGTAGGCGCCGGTGATCGGGACGTCGAAGCCGAGGTCGGCCGACTGGACGGTGATCGCCCCCGAGCCGGGCGGGTGCCCGGTCGCCACGATCATCTGCGGGTTGAGGCCCTCCAGCGCGCGCAGGTAGGTGGTGAAGTCCTGCTCGCCCACCGGGGCCACCTCGATCTGGAGCTTGATGTCGGGCGCGGCGGCGAACGCCTGCTCCAGCGAGGTCTTGATCGCCTGCCCCCAGGCGTAGTCGGCGACGATGGCGCCCACCCGCTTCAGGTTCTTGCTCTGGACGTACTGGAGCACCGGGCCGGCGACCATGGGCGCGGCCGGCAGGCAGGTCCGGAAGGTGTAGCGGCTGGCGGTGGTGAGGATGCCGCCGGCGCCGGCCTTGACCAGGAACAGCGGGACCTTGCTCTGCTCGGCGATGCGGGCCGTGGCCAGCCCGACGTCGCTGGAGATGATGCCGCCGACCGCGACGACGCGCTCCTGCTCGATCAGCCGCTCGATCCCGCGGGTGCCCTCCTCGGCCTTGGACTGGTCGTCGACCACCACCAGCTCGAGCTGGCGGCCGCCGGCCCCGCCGGCCTGGTTGATCTCGTTCACGGCGAGCTGCATCCCGGCGCGCACCTGCACGCCCCAGGGCGTGAAGTTGCCGGTCAGCGACGTGAGCGCGCCGATGCGGATCGGCTCGCTGCTGCCCCCACCCTGGTCGTCGTCGCCGCCCCCGCCGCACGCCGCCAGCAGGAGCGCCACCACCAGCAGGAGCGGGTAGCGCCCGACCCTTGAACGATGCCTCATTGTCTCCCTCCATCCTGTGGAGTTTCGCTGGCCAGTGGGCGCCGGAGCATATCAGCAGACTGACCAGTCAGTCGAAGCGCGTCTCCGCGCCTGCGGACGCGCTCGAACGGGGTCTTGCAGGCGGTGCAGATCCACTGCGAGGTCATGGTGGTCGGGCCGACCTCGCCGACCAGCTCGGCGTCGCCGGCGCCGCACCAGGGGCAGGTCACGCGCTCGCCGGTGCCGGCTCCAGGCGGCGTTGCAGGTGGTTCCATCGCTCCCATGGCAGCTTCCGGCCCTCCCATCGTCCGGTGGCCTGGTCCCGGTCGAGGCCCAGCTCGACGCCGACCTCGCCGAGCAGGGGGCCGACCCGGTCCAGGTACGCCTGCCGCAGCTCCTCGTTGCCGGACCTGAGCAGCCCCTCGCCCTGCAGCGTGTCCACCCCGTGCTCGCCGGGCGGGCCGAACCAGCACAGCATCTCCTCCAGTGCCTCGTCCACCCGCGCCTGGAGGTGGCCGAGGCCGCCGGGGAGGTGGGCGAGCTCGCGGACCCTGCCCTCGGCGAAGTCCCCGTGGAACTCCTCCTCCTCGAGCATCCGCGGCACGCGCCGGGCGAGCGCCTCGTACGGAGTTCCCCGCAGCGCCTCCAGCATGGTGGTGGTGGCGCCGTCGACCAGCAGCAGCGCGGCGACCGCGTGCGACCAGGTCGGGAACGGCGCGTCCAGCGCCGACACGCGGTAGGCGCGCTCGCGCTCGGCCGGGTCGACCGGCCCGGGGAACGGCAGCTCCGACAGCAGCGGGTAGAGCACCCGCGCCTGGCCCAGCTCCCCCTGCGCGACCGCCGCGCAGGCCACGCCGACCTCCAGGCTGGGCGCGCCGACCGCCCACTCCGACAGGTGCCTGCCCAGCCAGTACTTGTTGTCGGCGAGGACGACCAGCAGGTTCACGACCGCGGCCAGGGCGTCGTCGTTGTCGGTGACCCAGGCGGTCGCCCCGGCCGGGCGCGCGTCAGCCACCCTCAGCCTCCGGTTCCACTGGGGTGGGGCCGAGGATCCAGTCGATGGAGCGGTCCGGGATCAGCACGAGCTCGACCCACTGGCGGCCGTGGCGTTCCAGCGCGGCGGTGGCGGCGGCGTCGTCGCCGGCCGCGGTCACCGTCCCCTGGAACTCCAGCGGCTCCGGGTACTCCGTGCGGCCGAACACGCGGTATCGCTCCATGGCCGGGCCTATGCGGGGGCCACGACGGGGATCACATCGGTCCGCCGCACCACGAACATCTCCTGCCAGCGGCGCTCGTCGTACATCATGTAGGCGAACACCTTGGCGTCCTTGGCGCCGACCGCGTGGACCGTGCCGAGGTAGTGCGCCCGCTGCTCGCGGTCGTGGCGCGCGTAGACCTCCCAGGGCTCGGCCTTCGGCGCGTCCACCTAGGTCACCCCGATGGCGAGCAGGGCCAGGCGGCCCTCCTCGGTCATGTCGTCGCGGCTCCACGGCTCGAACAGCTCCTCCACCTCCACGCGGGTGACGCCCCGGAGCTGCCGCAGCCGCGCCTGGATGTCCTCGCGGAGCACGTCGGTGCAGGGGCAGGCGATCGAGGTGAAGGTGATCCCGACCCGCACGGTGCCGCCGTCGACCGTCACCGACCGGACCAGCCCGAGGTCGACGATGCCGACGGGGAGCTCCGGGTCACAGACCTCGGCCAGGGCGGCGCGGACGTCGTCTGCGGTGACCATGGTCACGCCGGCTGCGCCCGCAGCTGCCGGTGGCCGCGCTGGATCATGGCGACGAACTCCTCGTTGCAGGGCCCGCGCCGCCGCCACCGCTGGAGCACCTCGTCCCACGAGATCGCGCCCCGCTCGACCTCCCAGCGCTTGTGCTCCTCGTCGAAGGCCATCGGGAACGGCACGTCGATCGCGTACTGGCCGGTCGCCTGCTCCAGGTGGGCCGGGACCGTGAAGCCGAGCCGCTCGCACAGCGGCACCGTGGCCGCCATCCAGGTCTGCCGGAGCTGGTCGTTGGTCATGCCCTTGAGCTGGTAGCCGACCTGCTCGCCGTGGCGCTTGAGGTTGTCGGGCAGCCCGAACCACTCCAGGGTGAGCACGAACATCCAGTCGACGGCGCGCTGCACCGCGGCCTTGCGCTCGGGGTCGTCGGCGAGGATCTTCATCCAGCGCTCGCCGTGGCGCAGGTGGAAGGTCTCCTCCCGGTCGACCTTGACCAGGGCCCGCTTCCACGGCCCGTAGCTGGTGTTCTGGTAGATGTCGGAGAGCAGCACGAAGCCGGCGCGGTCGTAGAAGGCGTTGGCGACCACCAGCTCCTCCCAGCGGTCCAGCGGCACGTCGAAGGCGTAGGGGTACTTCCACGCCTTGGGCGGCCGCTGGTAGACCAGCTCGTCGGTGTCGACCCCCAGGTCGCGCAGCATCCGGTAGGCGATGTGGGCGTGGCCGAGCTCGTCCTGGATGATGCTGACCGCGGACATGTAGGAGTTGATCGAGGGCGCGTCGCGCGCCGCGCGCAGGTAGGCGGGGGCGCTGACCAGCTCGGTGTCGGCGGACACGATCAGGGTCCGCTTCAGGCCCTCCACGTAGGCCTCGGTGGCGGTGTCCAGCCCCTCGATCAGCCGGCCCGCGCGCAGGCGTTCGAGCAGTTCCGCCTCGGTCCTCAGCACAATGGCTCCTCCGTGCGCTGGCGGCGCCGTCCAGCCATGATGGCTCCGTCTGACTGGTCAGTCAACCTGCGGGCGGGTCACGGCGCGGGCGCCGGCTGGCGGGCGGTGGTGTCGACCGTGGCCACCACCGGGAGCCCCTGGGCGGCGCACGGCCCCCGCTTGCCGGCCTTGCGGCCGACGATGGCGTCGGCGGGCTCGCGCCGGCGCCGCAGCAGCAGCAGCGGCGGCAGCGCCAGCAGCAGGGTCAGCCCGCCGGTCACGTACCCGGCCGCCACCGACTGCGCCCGGGAGACGTAGCCGAGGCCGAGCTGCCCGCCGATCCCCCCGGCGCTGCTCACCAGCGACACCGACGACACCACCGTGGCGCGCTGCGAGGACGGGACCACCTGGTGCAGGTAGGCCTGCTGCACCGGCATGGCGACGCCCTCGGCCACGGTGGCGACCAGCAGCAGCGCCACCGCCAGCCAGAACGAGCCCGCCAGCCCCACGCCCACCACGGCGGCCACCATCACCGCCGCGGCCCACAGCAGCAGGGTGGTGCGCTTGCCGCAGACGCGCGTGAACAGCTCCACCAGGGTGTTGCCCGCGATCGTGGACAGCGCGATCAGGGCGGCCACCAC
>Ga0081538_10002528_pt1 | contig 17818 bp, 18 predicted proteins | sample TabmetS5T2R1_FD_71022 | JGI IMG/M metagenome (GOLD analysis project Ga0081538, IMG submission 71022) | Tabebuia heterophylla rhizosphere microbial communities from the University of Puerto Rico - S5T2R1 | ecosystem: Host-associated > Plants > Roots > Rhizosphere ... | reverse complement strand
ACTACGGGAGGTCTCCTTTCCCTCGCGCTAGGATCGAGTCGATGTCCCTCTCGCGCGCTGAGCTCGAGCGTCGGGCCGCCGAGGCGCACGAGCTGCTCGGCGAGCGGTGCGTCGTCTGCCCGCGCGGGTGCAAGGTCGACCGGCGCGCCGACGTCGCCGGCCTGTGCGCGGTCGGGCGGCACGCGGTCGTCGCCTCCTACTTCCCCCACTTCGGCGAGGAGGACTGCCTACGGGGCGGGCGCGGGTCGGGAACGATTTTCTTCTCCGGTTGCAACCTGCGCTGCGTCTTCTGTCAGAACCACGACATCTCCTGGCAGGTGCGGGGCGAGCTGGTGCGCCGCGAGCGGCTGGCGGAGATGATGCTCGAGCTGCAGGCGATCGGCTGCCACAACATCAACTGGGTGACGCCCGAGCATGTCGTTCCGCAGATCCTCGAGGCGCTGCCGGTCGCCTTCGACGGCGGCCTCGAGCTGCCGATCATCTACAACACCAGCGCCTACGACTCGCTCGACGGCCTCCGCCTGATGGAGGGGATCGTCGATGTCTACATGCCTGACTTCAAGCTGTGGACGAACGAGGCGGCGCGGCGATATCTGAAGCGCGCCGACTACCCGGACGTCGCGCGCGAGACGATCGTCGAGATGAACCGCCAGGTCGGCGATCTCGTGCTGGACGAGCGGGGAATGGCGCGGCGCGGCCTCATCGTCCGGCACCTGATCATGCCCGGCCTGCTCGATGAGACCCAGTCGATCCTGCGCTTCGTCGCCGAGGAGCTCGGCACGGGTACGTATGTGAATCTGATGGCGCAGTACTACGTCTCGGGCAAGGTCGGCCAGAACGGCCAGTACGAAGAGATCGCCCGCGGCATCCACCGCGAGGAGTACGAGCAGGCGCTCGCGCTCGCCAACGAGCTCGGCCTCCGCCTCGACCCCCGCAGCGTCGGAGAGAGGCACCTCCTAGCCCACGCAAGCTAAGCCCGCTTCGTGAGCAGCGGGCGGCCCGAGCGCGGCGTATGGTTGCCCCGTTGAAGTTGAGAAGGAGGTACGGATGGCCGACACGATACGAGGCGTCGAGTACTACTACGTGACCGTCCCGGACGCCCCCGGCGAGGGACAGCGAGTCCTCTCGGCGCTCAAGGACAGCGGCGTGAACCTGCTCGCCTTCCTCGGATTCCCTCTCGGCGGCGGCCAGTCCCAGATCGATCTCGTTCCGGAAGACCCCGGGGCCTTCAGAGAGGCGGCCGAGGGGGCCGGCTTCACGATCAGCGAGGCGAAGCGGGCGTTTCTGATCCAAGGCGACGATCGTGTGGGCGCAGTTGCCGACACGACGGCGAAGCTCGCGGAGGCGAACATCAGCCTCACGGCTGCGGCGGCCACCGGCGCGGGCTCGGGGCGCTTCGGGATGATCGTCTGGGTCGCTCCCGCGGACTACGAGGCGGCGGCCGAAGCACTGGGTGCCTAGCGGCGCAGCGCCGGAGATCGCGTAGTCTGCGGAGCGGGGCTCGGGCTCACCTAGTCGGCAGTGGTCGCAGGTAGTTGCGTTGCGAGCCACTCGTCGAAGGTCGTGGCGCGAGGCGGGCGTTCGGTCCGGCTAGGAGGACGGTCCTGCCATCTCCACGCCGAAGGCGCCGTCCCAGGTTTCGAACCTCGTGGAAAACCGTCTGCCGGACCTTCGGCTTGTTCGTTACAGCTCGTAGCGAACGAGCGGCTCCAGCTGGCGGCGCTGAGCCCGCTCGGACAGCCGGCGGACGATGGCGTTTCTGAATCTCCAGCCCAGTGGGCTCGTGAGCTGGGCGGCCTTGTCGGCGCGACGGGACAGCTTGAGCACGGCCTCCACCCGTGGCCGGCGGATCGACTCGTACTGGGCGAGCGCGGTCGCGAGGTCGCCGTCGGGTGCGAGCCGGTCGGCGAGCACGACGGCATCTTCGATCGCCTGGGCCGCGCCCTGGCCGACGCCCGGGGTGGTCGCGTGTGCGGCGTCGCCGACAAGGACGACGCGGCCCTCGCTCCAGCGCGGAAGCGGCTCGAGGTAGTAAACGTCGTTCCGGAGAATCGCGCCCTCGTCGGCCGACTCGGCGATGACGGCGATCGGCTCGTGCCAGCCCGAGAAGCGCCGCAGGATCTCCGCCTTCTTCCCTTCGGGCTCGTCCGGCTCGCCTTCCGGGGCGTTCTTCGTCGCGAACCAGTACGTGCGTCCGCGCCCGATATCCACGAGTCCGAAACGTTCGCCGACGCCCCATGACTCAGTGAGGCGCCCAGGCTCCACCGGCACGGGAGAGACCCCGCGCCAGGCCGTGTACCCGGCGTAGCGGGGCCGCACGTCGGCGATTGCAGAACGTATTACCGAACCAAGCCCGTCGGCACCGATGAGCAGGTCGCCCCGCTCCTCGCTGCCGTTGGCGCCTCTGGCGACGACTCCGTCGTCGTGCTTCTCGACGGCTGTGATCTCAGCTCCGAGGCGCAGTTCTCCGGCGGCGGACGCGAGCTCGTGTTGGAGGTCGGCTCGATGGATGGCGATGGTGCCCTCAAGCAGATCCCGGGGGACCTCGGCAAGCTCGCGGCCCTCCCAGGTGAGAATGGCGCTTCGCTTCGCCGGGGCGCCGTGAGCGACGACCGCATCTCGCATCCCGAGCCGATCGAGCGCGCTCATCGCGTTCGCGAACAGGGTAAGGCCCGCGCCGATCGGGTCGATGCGTGGCGCGCGCTCCAGCACGATCACCTCATGCCCGCTCCGCCGCAAGCCGATCGCTGCGCTCAATCCGGCGATGCCTCCCCCGACGACGATCACGCGCACGCGGAGATGATCTGGCGTCGAGCCATTCAGCGCAAGTGATGAACGTTTCGACTGGGTCCGGATGTCGTCCTATTCCGCCGCGGGAGACTTCGCCCGCGCGCGTAGAACTCAGCCATCAGCCCTCCGATTCGCCCAGGTTGGTCCAGCGGCGAAAACGTCTTTGCGTCCTCGACCAGCTCCCGCCGGGAGTCGGGGATCGTCTCGCGTAGGCGCTCCGCAAGCTCCAGCTTGAAGAAGCGATCGTCGACGCCCCACGTGAGGAGCGCCGGGCGGTCGAACGCCTTCAGCCTCTCGCCCGCCTCCAGCGTCTGCCGCTTGTGGATGCCGGCGAGCAGCTTGCGGGTATCGCGCCGGATCTCGCTCTTCCTCCCTGGCGCTGTCCAGGAGGCGACCAACTCGGCGGGGATCTCCCGCTTCGCCAGCAACCCGTAAGTGGCTCGGGCGACTGCGCCGATCCGGAACGGAGCCTGGAGCATGGTCATGTCGCCGGGGAGTCGCGCAATCGGCGGCATCAGGTTGAACGGAAACGGGGGAAACGTGTTGAAGCTGTCGCAGTTGGTCAACACCAAGCGCTCCACCGCCTCGGGGTGGCGAGTGGCAACCAGCTGCGAGACGGCCCCCCGGGTGTCGTTGCCGACGATCGTCGCGCGCTCGAGCCCGAGCGCCCCGACCAGCTCGGCGACCAGCTTCGCCTGGCTCGGTGGAGAGAGATCAGCGTCCCCGTTCATCGGGATGACGTGGGAGCTCATCGGCCAGTCGGGGACCAAGCGCGACAACGCTACGAGACGCTCCCCCACCGCAAACGCTACCTCCTCCTCAACCACCAGCTCGGAACCCGGCTCCTCCAAGCCCACCGAGAGGACATGACAGAGCAGGCGCTAGCCACTGAGTCGGCGGGCCCGCACCGCCGCGAGCGCCAGCGCGACGCCCCATACGAAGAACCACGGGTCCCAGAAGAAGACGTGCCAGCGGAGAGCGTACTCGTCACGCCCGGATGAGTCTCCGACGCCGGCCAGCGCGATCGCCCCGGCGACCACGAGGACGCCGCCGTAGAGCGCGAGACCCGCTCCGCCGACGAGGCCAAGGGCGCCCAGCAAGCGCCTTCTGCGCGTGCGCGGGTTGGCGAGCGCCAGCGCAAGCGCGCCCGCGGTGAGCTTGGCGACGAGCGTGACGGTGAGGGCGACAAGAGCAAGCGTGGTTCGTTCGCGGGCTTGCTCCTCGACCTGGCCACCCACCGTGTTCAGGCCGGCAGTCCCGCCGAGCAGCCAGTAGGCGGTTACGGCAGCTGAGGCAAACGCCAGGATGGCGGCGGCGACGGCCGCCGCATTGCGGCCGTTTGTCATCGACATGGGGGCTCCGCGCGCCGTACGGCGAGGCTGGCCGCTGCGATGAGTGCGACGGGAACTGCGATCAGCGCCAGGCGCCGGAATTGTCTCCACTCCGCCTGAGCAGCAGGGCAACGGCCACCAGCGCCCGCCTCCGCCGGCAGAGGCGTCGTCAGTTGTCCTGGCTCCCAGACGGTCTGAGAACTCGCTCAGGAAGAACGCGGCCAATGCCCAGGCTCGTCTTCAGTCGGTTGCTCACGTGCGGTAGTCCCCCAGGATCGTCGTGAGCTCGATGAGGTTGCCGAACGGATCGAGGCAGAAGAAGCGTGGCCGGTTCGGGATCGGAGTCTGGTCGCTCGTCTCGACGCCGGCGGCCTCGAGCCTTCGTCGCCAGCCCTCGAGGTCGTCGACCTCGAGGCAGAAGTGCCTCTCCGCGGCGGAGTCCGGCGGCACCGGATCAGGAAGGAAGTGCAGCTCGAGCTCGACGGGCCCGGCCTCGAACCAGATCAGCTCCTGGTCGGCGAGAGAGGCCGGGACCGGCTTCTCGACGAGGCCGAGGATGCCGCCGTAGAACGCCCGCACATCCTCCTGCCGCCCGCGCGTGTACGGCGTCGAAATGTGCTGGAGACGCCGGACCGCGCGCGTCACGCGGCCAGTCTAACTGCCGTCGTTGACACGTTTGTTTCATCCTGTTACGTTCGCTCTTCAAAAGTGTTCAGGTCCCTTCAAAAGCGATCAGCGGGCGGGGGCTGGAGGGCGCGACTCACGTGAGCGAAGCGGCATCTGTGGCGGCACCGGACCGGCGCTCGCGCCTCACCGCCGCTCCCGCGGGCACGCTCGTGCTCCGAGCCGGCGTCGCGGTCGTCATCGCCTTCGTGGCCGTCTGGGTCTCCTACAAGGCGTTCGGCGACCCGCGCACGTTCGTGATCGTCGGGCTCAACGGCCTGACGCTCGCCGGCCTCTACTTCGTCGTGGCGAGCGGCTTCACGCTCATCTTCGGGCTCATGCGGGTGGTCAACATGGCGCACGGCTCGCTGTACATGCTCGCCGGCTTCTTCGCGCTCGAGCTGCAGACGACCCTCACGGGCGGTGAGGCGACGTCCGCCTTCGGGTCTTCCCAAGCAGGTCTCGGGGACTGGATCATCCCTCTCGTCGCCGCGAGCCTGGCGGTCGGCCTGATCGGCCTCGTCATGCAGCAGCTCTTCCTCCGCTGGAACCAGGGGCAGGAGCTGCGTCAGGCGCTGATCACGATCGCGATCGGAATCATCATCGCCGACCAGACCCTCGCCCACTTCGGCGGGATCGCGGAGTCGCTGGCTCCACCGGACGCCTTTCCGGAGAGCGTCGACCTCCCGTTCTCGAACCTCACGTATCCCTTCTTCCGCATCTTCGTCCTCATGGTTGCGATCGCAGTCGGGCTTGCGCTTTGGGCGATGATCCAGCGCACGCGGTTCGGAATGATCGTGCGCGCTGGCGTCGACGACCGGCAGATGGTCTCGGCGCTCGGCATCAACATCCAGCTCGTCTTCGCGAGCGCCTTCTTCCTCGGCGCGCTGCTCGCGGGGTTGGGCGGTGTCCTCGGCGGGACGATGATCTCGGTCGACAAGGCCAACGACACGCAGTACCTCCTCATCTCGCTGATCGTCGTGATCATCGGCGGCATGGGGAGCCTCGCCGGGGCAGCGCTCGGCGCGCTGGCTCTCGGCCTCGTCGACTCCTTCGGCGACGTCTACCTGCCCGCCGGCTACACGAACTACTCGATCCTGCTCATCTTCGGGCTGCTCGTGCTCGTGCTCGCGGTCCGGCCGCTGGGGCTCTTCGGGAGACCCGCGTGAACCGCGTGAACCGCTCTGCCCTGACCCTGGACCGCGCGCTCTGGTGGGGGCCGGGGCTCCTGCTCGTGCTCGTCCTCGCCGTGGCGCCGCTTCTCTTCACCGACTTTTATCTGAGCCAGGTGATCACGAAGGCGCTCTGGCTGGGGATCGCGGCGGCCAGCCTGATCTTCCTCGCGGCCTACGTGGGGATGGTCTCGCTCGGCCAGGTGGCGCTGTACGGGATCGCGGGCTTCACGATGGCCAACCTCGTCGCGGCCGACGGCGGCTCCCCGACCGCGTGGAACCCGTGGCCGGCCACGGGGGTGGGCATCCTCGCCGCGGTCGGCGCGGGGCTCTTCATCGGCGCGATCGCGAGCCGCAGCTACGGGATCTACTTCCTCATGATCACGCTGGCCGTCGGGGTGCTCACCTACTACTTCTTCGGCCAGGTGACTCAGCTGTCCGGCTTCGGCGGCGTGAACAACGTCACCCGCCCGGGCATCGTCTCGAATCCCGTCACCGATCCCCAGAACCTCTTCTACATCGCGCTCGGCGTCTCGGCCGTCGTCTACCTCTTCGTCCGCTATCTCGCCCGCACGCCGTTCGGCCTCGCGCTCCAGGGCGTCCGGGACGACCCGTCCCGCATGCGCGCGCTCGGGTACAACGTGCCGCTTCTGCGCATGCTGGCGTTCGGCCTCGGGGCGCTGATCGCTTCGTTCGCCGGGATCATCTCCGTCTGGTGGAACACCCGGATCTCGCCCGGCTCCGTCGACCTCTCGCGCACGATCGACGTGCTGGTCATCGCGGTGATCGGAGGGCTCTACCGGCTCGAGGGAGCGTGGGTGGGGGCGTTCGTCTTCGCTGCGTTGGACAACTGGACCCGGGGCCTGGACATCGTGGGCCAGCGCTTCAACACGGTGATCGGGGCGATCTTCCTGGCCATCGTCCTTCTCTCGCCGGGCGGGCTGATGGGCATTTGGCAGACGATCTCCGACTTCCTCGGGCGCCAGCTCTCCGGCGGTCCTCCCGCACGGCCCACGGGAGCGGCGGGAGAAACGCAGCACGCAACGGACAGTCCACAGCCGTCATGACACGAAGGGAGGAACAACGCGCGCCAACCGCTCGACGGGAACCCCGGCCGGCAACCGGGCGTTCGGATCGAACCCACGAGGAGGAGAGGTAGGAATGCGAGGTACCACCGAGGGCACGAAGGCCCGGCTCTGGGCTTTGCTCGCCGTGCTGGTGCTCGTCATCGGAGCGACTGTCGCAGCCTGCGGGGGCGACGACGACGACGGCGACGGCGAGGCAACCCCGACGACCGACACCGGCGGGGAGACCGACGGCGCGGCGACGGGGGAGCCGATCAAGATCGGCGTCTTTGCAAACAACGAGGGGGCGTTCGCACCCTTCGAAGGCCAGACCTGGGGAGGCGCGATGCTTCCCCTGATCAACCGCGGAGCCACTCCCGCCAGCGGCGACCCGACCGACGGCGTCGAGAACGCCACGATCGCCGGACACCCCATCGAGATCGCATACGGCGGCTCGGACTCAACGCCGGACAAGGCGGTCGAGGAGGCCCGGCGGCTGGTCGAGCAGGAGCAGGTCGACATCCTGGTCGGGCCGCTGTCCGGGAGCGAGGGCATCGCCGTCGCCAACTACTCCAAGGAGCAGCCGGGTGTCACGTTCGTCAACGGCATCTCGGGCGCGCAGGACACGACCCTCAAGGTCCGCTCCCCGAACTTCTTCCGCTTCCACAGCGACGGCACCCAGTGGACGGCGGGGCTCGGCAACTATGCCTACAACGAGCTCGGCTGGCGGAACGTCGTCACGATCGGCGACGACTACGACTTTCCGTACTCGCAGATCGCGGGCTTCGTGGCCGAGTTCTGCTCGATCGGCGGAAATGTCACCGAGCGGCTTTGGCCGCCGCTGGGCGAGGAAGACTACTCGTCGTACATCACCCAGATCCCCGAGGACGTCGACGGCTTCTTCATGGGCGTCGGCGGGACCGGAACGGTCGCGTTCGTGAAGCAGTACGGACAGCTGCGCGGCAACCTCGCCGACAAGATCATGGGCGGGATCTTCATGACCGACCCAGTGATCCTCGAGGAGCTCGGGGACCAGGTCGTCGGAGTCGTGACCGCCGGCATGACGGCGGGCGATTCGCAGGAGCCCGCGTACCTCGAGTACACCCAACAGATCGAGAGCGCCTATCCCGATCTCGCAGGCACGGGCTCGAGCGTGTTCTTCTACGGCTACTACACGGCCATGGAGGCGATCGCGCAGGCGCTCGAGCAGGTCGAGGGCGACCTCTCCGACGAGCACGCGGCGTTCCGTGAGGCGCTCGCGAACCTCGAGCTCGAGGCCCCGCTCGGGACGATCAGGCTCGACGAGAACCGCCAGGCGATCATGGACAACTTCCTCCAGCAGATCGTCGAAGACCAGACCGGTGACGACGTCCCCGACGTGCAGACCCTCGAGACCATCCCGGAGGTCGACCAGACGTTCGCGGGCTTCTTCAGCCCCGAGACGCCGTCGCCTGACCGGGAGAATCCAAAGTGCGAGGAGGCCACGCCGCCTCCGTGGACGGATCAGGGCGCCGGAGGTCGGTAGCGAGCCGAAGGAACCGGTGACCGAAGCAGCTGCACAGCCCCAGAGCGCCGAGCCGATCGTCCGCCTTCGCAGCGTCGGCCGGCGCTTCGGGGGCGTCCACGCCGTCCGCGACGTCGACCTCGACGTCCGGCCGGGCGAGCGACGTGCCCTGCTCGGGCCGAACGGCGCCGGCAAGACGACGCTCTTCAACGTCATCTCGGGCGAGTTCCCGCCCACGGGAGGCAGGGTCGAGCTCTTCGGCCAGGACGTCACGACCATGCCCGCCCGCAGGAGGGCGAAGCTGGGGCTCACCCGGACCTTCCAGACCTCGCGGCTCTTCCTCGGCTTGACCGTCGAGGACAACCTGTACCTCGCCGCCCTCGGTCCTCGGCGTGGACACCTCCGCGCCGTGCGGCTGCAACGGCGCGACGGCCCTCTCCGCGAGCGCGCCCGGGAGCTCGCGGAGCGGGTCGGCCTCGAGGACCAGCTTGGGACGACGGTCGGCTCGCTCTCGCACGGCGAGCAGCGCCAGCTCGAGGTGGGGATGGCGCGCGCGGGCGACCCGAAGGTCATGATGCTGGACGAGCCGGCGGCGGGCCTCTCCCGCGGCGAGCGCGTTCTCCTGACCGACCTCCTGCTCGGGCTCGACCGCAGCATCACGCTCATCCTCATCGAGCACGACATGGACGTCGCGCTCAGGGTGGCCGAGCACGTGACGATGATGCACGACGGGCGGGTGATCGTCGAGGGCACTCCCGCCGAGATCCGCGCCAACCAGCTGGTGCACGACCTCTACCTCGGGAGCGGTCACTACTCGGATGAGTGAGCCGGTCCTCACCCTGGAGAAGGTCAACGCCTACTACGGGCCCGGGCGCGTCCTGCACGACGTCAGCTTCGAGATGGGGCGTGAGCCGGTCGCCGTGATCGGCCGAAACGGCATGGGGAAGACCACCCTCTGCCTCGCCGTCATGGGCCTCATGGCGCAGGCGGACGGCTCCATCCGCTTCGAAGGGCAGGAGCTGATGGGCCGCGCCCCGTACAAGATCTCGGGCGCCGGGATCGGGTACGTGCCCCAGGGCCGCCGCCTCTTTCCATCGCTCTCGACGGAGGAGCACCTCGACATGCTCGGAAGCTCGGGGAACGGGCGGTGGACGAAGGCGGAGATCTGGAAGCTGTTCCCGCGGCTGGCGGAGCGCCGCAAGATCGGCGCCGCGCAGCTCTCCGGCGGGGAGCAGCAGATGCTGGCCATCGCGCGCGCGCTCCTCGGCAATCCCAAGCTTCTGATCATGGACGAGCCGTCCGAGGGCCTCGCGCCCACGATCGTGGAGAGCCTCGTTCAGACCTGCCTGAACCTCGTCGAGGAGGGAGTCGGGCTCCTGCTCGTCGAGCAGAATCTCGGCGTCGCCACCTCGCTCGCGGAGCGGCAGCTCGTCATGGTCGCCGGCGAGATCGTCGCCGAGACGACGGCCGAGGCGCTGCTCGCCGATCCCGGCGCCCAGCAGCGCTATCTCGGCGTCACGCGCGTGGAAGAGGCGGCCGTCTAGTGCCCACCGTCGTCCTGATCGGCACGCTCGACACGAAGGGAGACGAGTATGCGTTCGTTCGCTCTCTCCTGAGCGAGCACGGGGTCGAGACGATCCTCGTCGACGCGGGCGTCCTCGACGAGCCCCGCACGACCCCGGACGTGGACCGCGAGGAGGTCGCGCGGGCGGCGGACGCCGACCTCGACGCGCTCGCGGCCTCGGGCGACCGCGGGGCCGCGGTCGAGACCATGGCGCGCGGCGCCGCCGAGATCGTGAGACGGCTCCATGCCGAGGGGCGTCTCGACGGCGTCGCCGCGCTCGGCGGCTCCGGCGGGACGGCGATCGCCGCCCAGGCCGTGCGGGCGCTGCCCGTCGGCGTCCCGAAGCTGATCGTGTCGACGATGGCCTCGGGCGACACGCGGCCCTACGTGGGCGCGTCCGACGTAACGATGACGTACTCCGTCGTCGACATCGCCGGTGTGAACGCGGTCTCCTCGCGGATCCTCGCCAACGCCGCGGCCGCGATCGCCGGCATGGCGCGGTCCGAGCCGCCTCCCGTCGAAGGCGGGAAGCCGCTCGTCGGGGCGACGATGTTCGGCGTCACGACGCCCTGCGTGACGGCCGCCCGCGAGCGCCTCGAGCAGCTCGGCTACGAGGTGCTCGTGTTCCACGCGACCGGCACGGGTGGGCAGTCGATGGAGGCGCTCATGAGGAGCGGCTTCATCACGGCCTCGCTCGACATCACGACGACCGAGCTTGCCGACGACCTCGTCGGCGGGGTTCTCTCCGCCGGCCCCGACCGGCTCGAGGCCGCGGGCGAGCTCGGGCTTCCCCAGGTGGTTTCGCTGGGCGCGCTCGACATGGTCAACTTCGGCCCGATGGAGACGGTGCCGGCCGAGTTCCGCGACCGGCTCCTCTACAAGCACAACCCGACGGTCACGCTCATGCGCACGACGGCGGAGGAGTGCGCGGAGCTCGGGCGGCGGATCGGACGCAAGCTCTCGGCGGCGAGGGGACCGGTGACCCTCTTCGTCCCGCTTCGGGGCGTGTCGCTGATCGACGTCGAGGGACAGGTCTTCTACGATCCGGAAGCGGACGAGGCCCTCTTCGAGGCCCTCCGCCAGACGCTCGACCCGCGCGTGGACGTGCGGGAGCTCGACACGGACGTCAACGACCCGGCCTTCGCCCAGGCCATGGCCGACACCCTCCACGAGCGCTACCAGGCGTGGGCGGTCGGGGGTGTGCGGGCATGACGCGCGAGGACGCTCTGGCGCGCCTCCGCGCGCAGGTGCAAGACGGCCGCCCGATCGTGGGCGCCGGCGCCGGAACCGGGCTCTCGGCCAAGTGCGCGGAAGCCGGCGGGGCCGATCTCATCATCATCTACAACTCGGGGCGCTACCGGATGGCGGGCAGGGGTTCGCTCGCGGGACTCCTTCCCTACGGCGACGCGAACGCGATCGTAATGGAGATGGCCGCGGAGGTGCTCCCGGTCGTGGAGTCGACGCCCGTCCTCGCCGGGGTCTGCGGGACGGACCCGTTCCGCCTGATGCCGGTGTTCCTTCGCCAGCTGAAGGAGGCCGGCTTCACCGGCGTCCAGAACTTTCCCACGGTCGGGCTCATCGACGGCACCTTCCGACAGAACCTCGAGGAGACGGGGATGGGCTACGGGCTCGAGGTCGACGCCATTCGCGCGGCGCGTGAGCTCGATCTCCTCACCTGTCCCTACGTCTTCACTCCCGAGGACGCGCGGGCGATGGCCGAGGCTGGGGCGGACGTCTTGGTCCCGCACATGGGCCTGACGACGGGCGGGACGATCGGTGCCGAGACCTCCAGGACGCTCGACGAGTCGGTCGAGCTCGTCCAGGCGATGCACGACGCGGCCGTGGAGGTCGCACCGGAGGTCCTCGTCCTCTGCCACGGCGGTCCCATCGCCGAGCCGGAGGACGCGGCCTACGTGCTCGAGCGCACGCGGGGCGTCGTCGGCTTCTTCGGCGCCTCGAGCATGGAGCGGCTGCCGACCGAGGTTGCGCTGACCGAGACCGTTAGGCGCTTCAAGGCGATCTCGACCCGGCGTCGGGAAGGAGAGCGCGTATGAGCGGAAGGTTCGTCCGCGACGCCGAGATCGAGCGCGAGCAGCTCGACTGGGGCGGGCTCGGCTGGATCAGCCGGCCTCCGTCGACCGGCGCCCAGCAGCTGACCGTGCTCGACGTGACCCTCGAGCCGGGCCACGGCCACGACTTCCACACGCACCCCGAGCAGGAGGAGGTGATCGTCGTCCAGGCCGGCGAGATCGAGCAGTGGCTGGAGGGCGAGAAAACAGTCCTCGGACCGGGGGAGGCCGTGTTCATCGGCATGGGCACCGTGCATGCTTCCTTCAACACGGGAACCGAGACGGCGCGGTTGACCGTCGCGCTCGGCCCGTGCGCCGGCGACGGCGGCTACGAGCTCGTCGACGTCTCGGCCGAAGAGCCCTGGAGGTCGCTGCGGTCGAAGTGAGCGTGCCTGCTGCCAAGACCGAGACACTGGCGCGAGACCTTCGCGACCTCGTCGGCGCGGACGCGGTCGTGGCCGACCCCGATCTCCTGCGGCGGTATTCGGCCGACACCTACTGGAAAGCGCTCGCGGCGCGGGCCAACGGTGCCCCGCTCGGCCTCCCCGACGCCGCGGTCTCGCCGGCCGACGAGGCTGGCGTCGCCGCAGTCCTGCGCTTCGCCAACGAGCGCGGGCTTCCCGTCGTCCCGCGCGGAGGGGGCTCGGGCAGCCAGGGCGGCGCGGTCCCGGTCGGAGGGGGCATCCTCCTCGACCTCACACGCCTCGACCGCATCGTCGCGGTGGACGAGGAGTCGCTCGCGGTGACCGCCGAGGCCGGCGTCAAGGGCGATGCCCTCGAGCGGGAGCTCAACGAGCGTGGGCTCATGCTCCCGCACTACCCGGCCTCGGTCGACCTGGCGACCGTCGGCGGCTACGTCGCCGCCCGCGGCTCCGGCGTGCTCTCGACGCGCTACGGCAAGATCGAGGACCTCGTCCTCTCGCTTCGCGTCGCCCTCGCCGACGGAGGCGTGATTGAGACCGTCGGCGTTCCCCGGCACGCGGTTGGGCCCGAGCTGACACAGCTCTTCGTGGGCTCGGAGGGGACCTTCGGCGTCATCACCCGCGTGACCTTGCAGCTCGCTCCTCTGCCGGCCAAGCGCCGCTTCGAGGCCGTCTCGTTCGCCTCGGTGCCCGAGGGGATCGCCGCCGTGCGCTCCTGCATCGCCCGCGGCCTGCGGCCGTCGGTCGTCCGTCTGTACGACGAGGCGGCCACGCGCACGTCGCTCGGGCCGGTCGTCGAGCAGGAGCTCGAGGGTGCCTGCACCGTCTTCTGCTTCGAAGGGGAGCCGTCGGTCGCCGACGCGGAGGCCGAGACGGCGCTCGGCGTGGCCCGCGAGCACGGCGGAACGATTCTCGACGGGCAGCTCGGCGAGAGGTGGTGGCGGCGCCGCTACGAGTTCTACAAGCCTCCGCACCACCCCGAGCTTCCCGCGATCTGGGGGACGCTCGAGGCGGTCGCGCCGTACGCGCGCATCTACGACGTCTACCGGGCCGTGAAGACGGCCGTCGAGGCACCCTACGCGGAGCACGGGCTGACGCTCAAGGTCCATTTCAGCCACTGGTACCCGTGGGGGACGATGATGTACGGCCGCTTCGTCGTCCCGGACGGCGGGCCCGACGCCGTCGGCCTCCACGACCGCATCTGGGAGGACGCGGTCCAGGCGATGCTGGGCGCCGGCGGCGTCATGAACGACCACCACGGCGTAGGCATCAAGCTCGCGCCGTACATGCGGGCCCAGCACGGGCCGGCGCTCGACGTCCTGCGCCGGATCAAGGAGGTGCTCGACCCGAACCGGATCATGAACCCCGGCAAGCTGGATCTGTAAGGCAGTCGGAAACGCGAGGAGGACCGAATGGCACTGAAGGTGGCGATGCACAACTGGATGCGGCCCGAGCCGATCGAGACGACGATCCGGCGGCTGGCCGCTTGTGGCTACGACGGCATCGAGATCTCGGGCGAGCCGGCGCTCTACGACGCGAAGCACGTGCGCTCCCTGCTGGACGAGCACGGGCTCCAGTGCTGGGGCTCCGTGACGCTCATGGTCGGCGGCCGCGACCTCCTGCACGAGGACAAGTACGTCCGCGTCGGCAGCGTCCAGTACGTCAAGGACACGCTCGACCTGATCCAGGCGCTCGGCGGCACGATCCTCACGGTCGTCCCCTCCACGGTGGGCAAGGTCACGCCGATGTCCACTCCCGAGCAGGAGTGGGCCTGGGCGGTCGAGAGCCTGAAGGAGTGCCAGGCGCACGCCGAGAAGTGCGGCGTCCGGCTGGCGCTCGAGCCGCTGAACCGCTTCGAGACCTACTTTCTGAACCGGTGCGACCAGGCTCTCGCGCTGGCCGAGGACGTCGGCGGCGACTGCGGCGTCTGCCTCGACATCTTCCACATGAACATCGAGGAGGCCGACTGGCCGGCCGCCATCCGGGCCGCGGGCGATCAGCTCGTCGACTTCCACGTCGCCGACAACAACCGCATGCCCCCGGGGCAGGGAGCGATCGACTGGGAGCTGATCGTGCGCACGCTCGGCGAGGTCGGCTACGACGGCTATCTCACAGTCGAGTTCGTCGCCACCGTCGACCGCAGCCGCATCTCCGATCGAACCGAGATCGGCGACGCCTCCGAGGCCGACGCGAGCGTCGGTCTCGAGCAGTTCCTGCGCGACCACGGCACCGGCGCCGTGCCGGAGGAGCTGTACGACCGCTACGTCCAGGAGTCGATCGACTGCCTCCGCCAGGCGATGAGCGCCGCCGCTCCCGCCTAGAGCCGATGGAGCTTCCCTCGTACAACATCGCCGATCTCGCGCCGCCGGACATCAAGGCCTACCTGAGCGAGAAGGACATCGTGATGATCCCGATCGCGAGCCTGGAGCAGCACGGGCCGCACCTGCCGCTCGCCACCGACACGATCCAGGCCGACGAGATCACCCGGCGGGCCGCCGAGCGGGCACAGGTGCTCTACACGCCGTGCGTCTGGCTCGGGTATTCGCCGCAGCACATGTACGAGCCCGGCGAGGGAACGGGAACGATCACGATCCGCCCGCAGGTCCTGCTCGAGCTCTACCACGACGTGGCGCGGTCGCTCATCCACCACGGGTTCAACCGGCTCGTGTTCGTGAACAACCACGGCTCGAACACGAAGATCATCGACCCGCTGCTGCGGCGGATCCGCTACGAGACGGGCGCGTTCGTCGCGTTCTCCAAGCTGTACGCCGAGCGCTACCTCGGCCTCATCGATCCGGTGATGGAGAACCCGCCCGAGGAGACGCCGGGGTGGCATTCGAGCGAGCTCGAGACCGCGCAGGTGCTGGCGCACGACGAGCGCCTCGTCCGGATGGACCGCGCCGTGAACCAGAAGGTGAAACGGCCGGACTGGTTCCCCGAGGGCTTCGTCAAGCTCGACGGCGCCCCGGAGGTCGAGTTCCAGGGGTATCAGTACTTCCTCTTCCCCACGGACCACAGCGACTTCACGCCGAGCGGCGTCATCGGCAACCCGTTCAGAGCGACTGCCGAGAAGGGCGAACGGACGTACGAGCTCTACGCGGAGCACCTCGCCGCAGCGCTCGAGGAGTTCCAGAAGCCGCCGGTCGAGGTGCACACCCGGGAGTGGCGCGAGCGAGCGTGAGGGAGGACCTGTGACGGACGAGCCGAAGATCGCGCTGATCGGGACGCTCGACACCAAGGGCGACGAGATTGCGTACGTGCGCGGGCGGCTGGCCGACCTCGGCGTCCGGCCGATCGTGATCGACTCGGGGATCCTGGGCGAGCCCGGTACGAGGGCCGACGTCACGCGGCAGGAAGTCGCGCTCGAAGGCGGCCACGAGCTCGAGCAGGTCCAGTCGGCCGGCTCCCGAGGGGCCGCCGTCGAGCTGATGCAGGAGGGAGTTCGCGCGGTTTGCCTGCGCCTCTGGCTCGAGGGTCGCCTGCACGGGGTGCTCTGCCTGGGTGGGGCGGAGGGAGCGCTCCTGGGAGCGGCGGGGATGCGCGCGCTTCCCCTCGGCGTCCCGAAGCTGATCGTGACGCCGAGCGCCTCGGGTCGACGCCCGTTCGGCCCCTTCGTCGGCGAGAGCGACGTCCTCGTCATGCACTCCGTCGTCGACATCCTCGGGCTCAACCCGATCGCGCGGTCGGTCTTCGACAATGCGGCGGCGGCCGTCGCCGGAATGGCGCGGAAGGCAGGCGCCCCGCTCCGGGACCTGGGCGGCCGCAGCGTCGGCATCACGATGCTCGGCCACACGACTCCCGCGGTCATGCGGATTCGTGCGGCGCTCGAGCAGGCGGGCCACGAGCCCGTCGTCTTCCACGCGAACGGCGTCGGCGGCCCCGCCATGGAGAAGCTCATCGAGGCGGGCGCGCTCGCGGGCGTGATCGACTACACGCTCTCCGAGCTCGCGAACTCGCTCCTGGACGGGTTGCACGCGACCGGGCCGGACCGCCTGCGAGTCGCGGGAGCGCTCGGTCTGCCGCAGGTCGTCGTCCCCGGCTGCGTCGACTTCTTCAACCAGGGGGCGCCCGACACGGTCCCTCCCGAGTACCGGGCGCGCCGGAACTACTACCACAACCCCGTGGCGACGCTCGTTCGCCTCGAGCCCGAGGAAATGGCCGAGCTCGGGCGGATCGTCGCCGAACGGCTCAACGAAGCGCGCGGGCCGGTCCAGATCCTCGCCCCCACCCAGGGTTTCTCGCTCGCGGACGTCGAAGGCGGCGACCTCTGGTTCCCGGAGGCCGACGCCGCGTTTCTGGACGCGCTCGGAGCCGCCCTTCGGCCGGACATCCTGCTCGAGCTCGTCGAGACCCACGTGAACGACCCGGAGCTCGCGGATCTCGTCGCCGAGCGGTACCTCCTGCTCGCCTCGACGCCGTCCACGACGTGATGCGAGCGAGCGTGCTGCCGGCCGACCTGCGCAGAGCGAGCATGCTCGAGCGGATCCAGCGCGACGGGGGCGCATCGATCGGCGAGCTGGCCCGCGACTACGGCGTCTCGCAGATCACCGTCTACCGGGACCTCGAGCGCCTCGGCCGCGACGGCCTGATCGAGCGCGTCCACGGAGGCGCGCGAGTCCCCGGGAGCGGCCCGAGAGCGCTCCGGGTCCCGACCGACTGGGCGAAGCGGCTCGAGCAGGCGCTGCCGGAGAAGGAAGCGATCGCGGCGCGGGCCGCCGAGTTCGTCGAGGACGGCTCGACGATCTTCGTCGACTCGTCCACCACCTGCCTCGTCCTCGCCCGCTATCTGGAGCGCCATCCGCCGCGGGCGCTCACGCTCGTGACGAACTCCCCGGCGATCGCGGGCGGGCTTCACGCCCAGCCGATCCACGTCATCGTCACGCCCGGCGAGGTCGACCAGACGCTCCACATGATCGGCGGTCGCTGGGCCGCGGAGTTCCTCGCGGGCCTCAACCTGGAGACCGCCTTCGTCTCGGCAGGGGGCGTCACGCTCGAGAACGGCCTGACCACGACCCGGCGCGCCCTTGCCGACACGCTCAAGGCAGCGTCCGCTTCCGCCGCGAAGACGATCGGCCTCATGGACTCGTCCAAGTTCGGCCTCTCGGCCCTGCTCTCGATCGCGCGCCCGGAGGAGCTCGACGCCCTCGTGGTCGACGACGGCCTTCCCCGCAAGACGGCAGAGGCGTACGAGGCGGCCGGCGTCAACCTGATCCTGGCGGAGCGCCGCCAGTCCGCCGCT